>Ga0105053_10002068_pt1 | contig 31586 bp, 21 predicted proteins | sample BON01_FD_78093 | JGI IMG/M metagenome (GOLD analysis project Ga0105053, IMG submission 78093) | Freshwater microbial communities from Lake Bonney liftoff mats and glacier meltwater in Antarctica - BON-01 | ecosystem: Environmental > Aquatic > Freshwater > Ice > Glacier meltwater | place: Lake... | reverse complement strand
TATCTTATTCTTCACATCATCTTCTAATGATTCCATTTCGGTCCCAGGAATAGAACCTTTGAGAACTTTATTCTTAGTAGCCAAAGCGTTAATGATGTTAGTTTCTGAGCAACCTTCATGTACACCATATACTAAATATATATAAACATCACTCTGCAAGCCTGTTCTATAAAAGCGACCTGCAGCTTGGAATATATTAATAATACTGTAATCGGGCGATACGAAAACCGATGTTTCACGATTACCGTATAGGTCGTGTAAGCTAATACCTTGACCTCCTATTTTAGTATTCATAATAATCAATCTATCTTCATCGTTAGGCTTTTGAAATCTATCAATTATGTCTCCTCTATTTTTAGTTTTACCAGTTAGCACCATAGGATTGTATTCGTGTAGTGCTTCAGCAACAGATTCAATACTATCAATAAAGTTCATAATTATGGCCACCCGATTACTACTTTTTTCGTTTAACTTCATCGCTGCTAAGTACGCAAACGTATATACTTTATCCTTTTCTATTGCTCGTTTTGACTTTGTCATTTTAGCTAGATGATTCATAGATCTTTCTTCCGTTCCGTTAATAATAGGTTCAGCTATACCATGTAGAGCTTTAATATTATTACGAAGGCTCTCCCTGTCTTCTTTTGGAACATTGAAATAACCATCATAGATGTATAATTCACCGCTGGTGATATTTTTGGTGTCTTCAAAATCTTTAGGGTTTGAAGCTGATGATCCTATACAATTCTTAATTATTTTATTATAAACTGCAAATACAAATTCTTTAGATGTAACCTGATTTATGGTATCATAACTCAGGTCGTTATTGTGTGTATACATCAATAACTTAGTTTGTATAGGGTCAAGCTTCTCAGCATAATCTAATATTTCTTGTATACCTTGAAAGTATACTTGTCTGGTGGCTTTCCTTTTTGTATACAACTGAGCACTATTGTATATGTTAAACAATCTGAAGAACGCTATAGCATGTTCTATTTTATCAAAAGGCGATGCGGATAGGGCAGCAAATCTCGAACACTGCCCTATTTTCATTAAAGTATGTGTAACAGCTCTACATGCTCTAAATCTGGCAGTGCTATGATTCTTAATACTCTGACACTCGTCGAAAACAAACAGTACACCTGAGTTGTTCGAACTTACTAAGCCGATTAATTTCTGAGTTGGTCTATAAGACAATTTCTCTTTCTCTTTGGGTGTATCTATACGAGTTAAATATCCATGTGATAATTCAGTTTCTCTTCTACTTTCATTATCTGTCATATCTAAAGGTTTCCTTCCAGCTAAAAGGTCATATGTTAATATATTTATATATTCGACGCCATATGCTGCTGTAATATCTAACCATACTTTCTTAACTGTATTTGGACATATTACAAATATAGGTATACCATACGATATACTTACAGCAGCCGTAACTATAGTTTTACCTCTCCCAGTCATGCTTCCATCCAAGTAACCTAATCTAACAGGTAATATATTGTCTACTATACGGTGAAAATGATCGACTTGATGTGGTAACAGCTTAAGGTCTTGTGGTGGAATTTCACCATTTCTAACTCTCTCAGCAATAGAGGCTACATCCATGTCTAATTTTTCATCGTTCTGTTCCCTAATATCAAAGGCACTATCTGCCACTTTGATATGATCACTATTAGTAACAACCATTTTTATAACACTTATTATGTTCAAATAAGATTATGATTTTAACAAAATTTAAGTATAAATTAAAATCAATTTCAATCACCTTGACTAAAAAATAACCTTATCAATAAAACAGTTAAAGATGGATTCTCATCAGATAGAACTAACAGATCTTGTATCTTTTTATCCCGAAAGGAACGATGAAAACCTACAATCTATCATATCTGCTAAACAGGAATTTAGAGAACTAACATCATATAATAATGAAGCTGTACCTCAGGTACAAGGTGAATTGTTTAACCATCAGATTTTCTTTGGTAGGTTTATGAGATTTTATGATAAAGGTCTAGTCATAGATAAGCCTGGCACAGGTAAAACATGTAAAGTGGTTACTGCTATGGAATGGTTTCAAAAGAATAGAGGTATTATTCGTAATTTTTTCGTTATCGTTCCCAATAAAGCAGTCAAAAATGATGTTAAACAGCAAATTATTTGTAAATGTGATACAGCCGAACGATATAAAACAGAAGGATTAAAAGAAGCTAACACCTTGGCAGGTCAGAGGATATCTGCCTCGAAAGGTTTAGATAGATATTATAAGATTTTTACGCATGGCGAGTTTGCTAGATATTTAATGGACAATTACCCAGACGAATATCAAATTAGAGAAAATCTAATTTTAACAACTGAAAAGATCGGCGCTAAAGGTGAACGAACAAAACAATACTCAGGTATAGCTAAGAGAGTAAAAGACGATTTCGACGATTGGAAGATCAAAGGTAAAGGTAAAGGTCCCTTGAAAGGTAAAGCGTTAGAGAATTATATTTTGAGGAAAGTAGATGAAGACCCTGAGAGATATAAACTTAAATTATCACAAGCAGAGATAGATAAACGTGTTGAAGAGAGTTATAATAAGATGGTAGAGGATATGTCAGGTTCTTTCTTCTATCTCGACGAAGCTCACATGTTAACCATATCCGATCGTACAGCCTCAACTGATCCATTGAAAGAAAGACTTAAGCAAAAATATTATAACCAATACTATCGGCTATTCCATGCCGTAAAAAGATCTAAAATAGTGCTTACCACTGCTACCCCTATGGTAAATTCTCCTGACGATATTAGACCCATTATTAATCTTCTGAGAGACGAGAACGATCTACTACCTGAAAAGTTTGATTATATAAATTCATCTATCGAGGACGTAAACTACTATTTTGGCGGTTATATTAGTTATGTGGCACCTATCGATAATAGGGTGGACGTTATATATCAAGGAGAACAAATTACACACACTATCCCGCTAGAAAATAATACATATTATCAAGATGAGATTAAAGTTATTCCGTTAACAATGTCTCCTTTCCAAAACTACTGGTACGAGATACAATTTCAAAATGAAGTTTCCAAAGCCTTTAAGAATAATACACTACAAGCCAGCGTGTTTGTATATCCTGATGGCTCAATAGGTACTGCGGGACTTAAGAAATATGCAAGTAGAGAATCTGCAAAACAAAGGCCAGGAGAATCAGATGAAGACTTTAAACTTAGGAAGAAAATTGTACATTGGTATAGACCTACAGCCGAATTTTCCAATTCAATTAATACATTAGAAGGCATTAATTCTCTTTCTACTAAATTTAGTTATATCATAGATCATGCTAATAAAGATAATGAAGGGGTTATTTATGTAAACATACCATACGTGGAGGGTGGTGCTATACCGTTAGCTTTATGTTTAGAGAAAATGGGCTATGAAGTTTTTAGGAAAAGAGAATCTGTATTTGAAACTATAGTTCCTGACGACGGAGATCCTACCAAGACAAAGAAGAAAATTAGACCTTATTGTCCTCCCCGTGAAGGTTCAGGCGTAATTAGGAAAATAAAGAAAAACTTTCCTAAGAGGAAAAGATGTGCTATATTTTCAAGTGAAGACGTTTTTCCAGGTACAGTTAACGAATCTGCACTTGAAATAGTTAATAGTTCTGAAAATGTATTAGGCGAATACGTTAAAGTTATTATTATTACACCTGTTGGTAAGGTAGGTATTAGCGTTAATAATGTATCTAAAACATTCACTGTTACATCAGATTGGAATGAAAGTAATAATATACAGAAGGAATATCGAGGTATCCGTGCTACTTCAGGTAATGCCAAAATAAATCTATTGAAATCTATAGCCGTTAAGGAGGCCAATAGCGAAGGCCAGCCTATAACTACAGAAGAATTAGAATCTATACGTGTAGATTTAGATATGTATCGTCTAGCAGCTATCCCTGCAGAAGTTAACTCTTCAGATTTAGATGTATACTTGACTGCTAAGGAGAAAGAGCTTCGTATTCAGACTTTTTTTAGAAAACTAATGTTAGTGGCTGTCGACTGCGCTTTGAATAAAGATAGAAATCAAATGACAAAGTATGGAGACGGATCGGCAGAATGTAATTATCAAGCTTGTCAATATGTATGTTATGGTGAAGGAAATTATCTAACTGACTATTCGACCTTCGATATATATTATCTTGGAGAAATATTGGAAAGTATTATAGCCAAGATAATACCAATCATTAAGAGATACGGCGTAATAACATATGAGAAATTATTTAATGAATCTTTGTTATTTAATATTCCTACTAAGCATATCATCGTAGCTCTGTCTGAGTTGATCAATAGTAAGAGATCTATTAAGGATAAATTTGGATATATTGTTTATTTAGGAGAAAGCGACGGCGTTATCTATCTAGATAGAGAATATCCTATCAACAATAAGACAGACTACAGTATATTCTATTATGGTAAAAATTTAATCAATGTAGAATTTACAGATATAGATACTGCTATTGTCAACTTGGAAGCTAACGTTGAAGATATAGTTAGTACACTTGAGAAATACGATGTAGGTAGCGATATGTTTTATGCAGAATTAGATTCGTTATCTATTAGTCTAAAGGCCAATATTTTGGAACAATCTTTATATAAATGGTTTAACAACCAAAACGAAAATTTTGATAACGTCATTATGAATTTCTTTCAAGGTAAATGGTTTGTGATCAATGAACCAGTAGCGCTAATTGAAGCTGAAATAGATAAGGAGGCTAGTAAGAGTAACAGAGGTAGACCCAGAAAAAGAAAGATTAAGAAATTTAGAGTTAATCCTATGACCGGTAAAGCTGAATTGGTAAAAAACGAAGAGGATGAAGAAGTAGTTTTTCATATATTATATACTGAAAGAGAAGGTCCTACTAAACATGGACAAGTTGCTCGTCAGATTAAAGGTGAAGGAAGATATAGATTATATAAACCGTCCGAGATGATTGGTTGGAGAGAATTAGACAGATTCGAATTGATAGCATACAACATGTTTGTTCAAGTAGACAGACAGGATAAAGAAATGAGGGTACAGGAAGATCTAGTTAATTCTGATGCCTCGCTTATATATGGTCGTATAAGCGGAGATGGGTTATGGATAGTAGATAAAACTAAGGAGCCCTTAAATTCTAACGGGCAAACTACTTATAGAGGAAAATTATGTACCACTTGGACAAAACTAGAATTAGTTCCCGTATTGTTCGAGATAGGTTTACCTCCACCCGAAGAAATAATAAATCAACCCTACAATAAAGATTACTTTATACAATTAATCCAGGAAAATATAGATAACATGAAGCTTAGAGATTTTGATCAATCAGGTAATAAAGTAGATTATGATCCTAATAAGGTCTTCTACTGGGCCGACCAGCAAATAGACTATTATGCAAAATGGATAATGATAGCTAATAGAAGAGATCATAAGTATTCTAAGCCTAAATTGTGTACTCAAATAAAGGCTAAAATGGTTGAACAGAATCGTATTGTCGAATTCTAATAAATTATCTATAAATTTATAGATATCTTTTACATATTGGATAACCTTGTTTTACATATTGGATAACCTTGTTTTACATATTGGATAACCTTGTTTTACATATTGGATAACCTTTTTTACATATTGGATAACCATGTTTTGACAACATCACATTGTAACCATAGACCTCCTAACATTCTTACTATATCCGGATTAGGATTTTTCTTAATTTTCTTGAGTTTAGCTTCTATAATTGATAAATCTGTATTATACCATATTGATTCCCAAGCTTTATTCATAATAGGATCTTTCTTTACACTATCGTAGAAATAATCGTCCAACATAAAACTCAGAATAAAACAATAGAAGTCAAATGAACTACTATATATGGGCAATCCTGCGTGTCGAATGTAGTTAAATAAAATGTCGGACTTATTTGATAGATAATACATGCCGTCTTTTATTTCTATATTGATAGTACAATGATTAAATAATACATTCGAACTTTCAGTCTTAGGATATAGTCTAACATTATCATTAGTGATAGAAGAATAAGTGAAATCTACTATATGCATGGTAAAATCGGAAGATACAGTGATATTGTCATAATCATGTTCTATTGGATCATCTGAGAATAGTAACATATCTGAATGTGGATTTCCATGCGAAAAATAGTGTCCATGTAATATATCTAATATTACACCTAACTGTTTACATATAGACATGCATACATCTGTACTGTCCCAATTATTAATAGCTGCTCTACTTTGTAATTGTTTGAAGCTACCTATGGTTGGAGAGTTAGACAATAGAAACCCTTTCTGTCTGCATATATAGGCTGTATGTAAAGGTAAAGAATATGGTAATCCCTTCCTTTGAAATATCTTATCTATAATCCACCAAACAAGTATATTGTTCGTAAAAACATCATTCTTAACGAACGTCAATTCGTTTAATTCCTGAGAACCGCATTTTAACATCTCTTTATGTTCTTGTAGAAAGTTTTGAGCTCTGATTTTATCTGATTCTCCTATATCTAGAGATGTAGTACCTACAGGTAGAGAAATTAGAATAAAAGAACTTCCCACTTTATCACCACACTCGATTAAGAATGGCTTACCTACCTTATCATTATCGTAATCTACAAGTCTTCCTAAATTTACACATGGTGGGCAAGTGTAAGCTGTATACTTCTTGTGTTTTCCAGCATGACACATGCATCTTGAATCGTTAGACAAAAACCCATCATTAGTCCATATCTTATTAATTAATTCTATAGGATCTCTAGATAATGTCTTAATAATATGATCTCTCTCGTTTTCATATTTATCGAGAGCGCTATCAATATTTCTATTGTTGTTACAACATAAAATATCTCGATATGACCCGGCCATCTTTTTTCTAATCCGAGAAAATACTACTTTTATCTAATGACCTGATGTCATTAGATTCAATTACTTCTGGTCTTTCAAACCACTTTTGTAGCTTTTTCAAAGTTGGATCTGAATCGTCTGTTAGAGATTCTTTACTTTTCTTTGGTTCGTATGGAGGTATCAAAACTCCGTTACCAGGATTCAGTTCAAAATTATATAATCTGTCGTCAATCATGAATGTATTTTTTAGCGACATACTTTCAGGGCAAGCTTCGATTATTTTTCGTAAATCTTTTGTAGAACAAGATCCCGTTTCGTCTAAGCAATGATCGAAACAGTAAACTATATGCGGTTCTTTTACATCTTTAGTTAATTCTTGGACTATCTTTTCAGCATATCTTTTACGTCCAGCAGTCCAAATAGCTACTATTTTAAAATAAGAAAAACAGAACATTAGAAACTTTTTTGTATCTGGTCGAAGTAGTCCCCACATATGTATATGTCTACCTTCTCCTCTCTTCGTGACTGGATCATCCACATCGATCATATATAATCTCTTCCTCATACGAATATAGTCTGGATCATTAAGAATATTTAAAGTTCTAATTCTATCAATGTCGTCAAACGTATGTACCAAGGTCTCATCTAGATCTAACACGATACAGTGATTAGATATAGTGTTTGGTGTAGCTCCATGACATTTGCGTAAAAAGTATCCTGACATTCTTTTTACCACGCTATAAAAAAATAAAATGGACTCGAGTGAATTAATAGATTATCGTGATATTGTCGATAAAATAAAACCTTTAGATTTGCTTTTATTTAGAGGATCTGATCCGTTTAGCGGCTTTATTAGGTTTATACAAAACAATATGGAGTTAGATGACGAATTTAGTCATGCTGGTTTAGTTGTTACTAGGGAAGTTTTGCCTCAATTGACACAACTTAGGCATGGTGTAAAATATATATGGGAATCTACTTGTTCATGGGGTGGCGTTTCAGACGGTACACCTGATATTGTTAGTGGATCTGGAAAATTGGGTGTACAAATTAGAGATCTTGAGAGCGTAGTTAGAGGTTATTTAAAGGGCGAAGGAAGTAAAATAGCATGGTGTAGTTTAAAGAATAATCCTTACGATACAGACAAGACAAAAGTTAAGAGAATATTAAAAAGTATTTATACTGAGTTTGGCGCTGCGCGTTACGAAGCACCATTAGGTTTATGTGCTGCTGTCTTACCTCCGCTGAGGAAAATGAGATACGTATATGGACGTGTATCTACGCCTGAGGGAGATATATTAATGGATGTAAATGTAAATTTTGACGGTAGTAGATTGTTTTGTTCAGAATTAGTAGCATTAATATATCAAGCGCTAGATATCATAGATCAAACTTTAAATCCTAGTGACATATTACCTTCACACTTTGTTGGTATGAATATTATAGGAAACAAAACATACTTAAAAACATTAGATAAATATGATGAAAGTAAAAGATCATTTAAACCTGTAAATGACGAAGATATGGTTCTAGTTAGTTCAAAAATTGACAATAATTCTGATAATAATAATTGATTTTTTAAAAGAAACCTTCAGATATAAATTTATATTATATATCATTAAAGATGGGTATTCCAGAGTTTTACGGTGATTATCTAAGGAAGAATGATCAAGGAATATTGGTAAACAATATTTCTTCAGGGAGTGTAGTTCACAGTGTAGCGATTGATACGCCTGGTATCATTCATGCTGCTGCCCAGAAAACATGGCTATACGGTGATGGAAAAACGAATTATAACAAGCGTGAGCTCGGACTAGCTATAGAAGATCTGCTTAAACTTCCTCCAGCCACCGTTATACAACAGTTTTTTAATGAAATTACAGATAAAATAATAGAAATTGTATCTAATTATATACCTAAAGTATTGATAATAGCGATCGATGGTAGAGTTCCTATGGCCAAAATACAACAACAGAGGAAAAGAAGATATGGTGCGAAAATGAGTGCAGACATTGGTGAAACTTTCAGGTTTGATAGTGCATCGTTATCTCCAGGTACCGAACTGATGAAAATGTTAGATGAACATTTAACACTCTGGATTAAGAGATCACAAAAGCCGTCCAAAAAGACTGAAACAGACCGCGAAGGTAAAGTTCGATCTGTTAATGAAGCTGCATTGCCCGGTCACGTTATCTATAGTTCATATAGAGTTCCTGGAGAAGCTGAGCATAAAATATTGGACATTTATTTTTCAGGTCAAATAAACCAAACGCCTATTCCAGAAACGCAAAAGGGAACTGTATTGAATATTTTATACGGCAAAGATTCCGATTTAGCTCTACTCGCTCTCATAGCAGCTGTTGATAATATAATTGTTGTTAGAGAGTCATACTATGACATGATTGATATTGAAGCTTTCAAAAGATCCTTACGTCGTAGCGGTATGGGGATAAGAGATTATGTCACAGTTATGAGTTTTATAGGCGACGACTTTCTTCCTAGACAACCTTCTATGAAGATGGTAAAATATGCTATCGACGATATCATAGAAGTTTATAAGGAAACAAAGGCAGAATATAATAGATTATTACAAGATAATGATATGGACATAGTAGATGATATCTTAACTGATGACCAAGGTATAATATGGGCTAGTATGTCAATTTTCATTAAGAAATTATCAAAGAAAGAATTGGAATTCTTTGGTAAAGTGATATCGAATAATGATAAGTTCAGAAATCCATCGCGTCTATTGAAAAGCGCCGTTAGCGAAGTAGAAGGGTATTATGAATTCGATTTTGACGGTAAATATAGGCATTTATGGTATGATAATGCTTTGGGAGTCAAAGGTGATTCACAAATATTAAAAGATCTCTTAGGTGAAGAGATAGATTTATCTTATGACGACGAAGATATCGATGTTATGTGTAGTGAATATCTGAAAATGTTTTCATGGATCCAAAGATACTATTTCTATGGAGATGTAAAATGGGATATGTATTATCCATATCATCATGCTCCTCTCATTACAGACATTAATAAATTTTTGTCTAAATATGAGATTGAAAAAATAGAACCAGTATTGAACAATGTTATATCTTCAAATCCTAAAGTTAAAGGCGATTATAACATGTTACATCAATTGTTGGCTATTTTACCGCCAGTTTCTAAAGATTTAATCCCCCAACATATGCGATATCTTATGGAGCCTTACAGTTATATATCTGATTTGTATCCTGATGAAATTTCTGTTGATAAAGATGGTACACGATCTGAAGGAATGTATGTGTATATATTGCCGTTCGCAGATATGACTAGGATTATGTATGCAGCCGAAAACTATATTAAAACTATGAATATTAGCGATTGGGAAGAATATGACCATATACCTCCATTCATGTTCGATTATGGTAGCAGACTTCCTAGAATACCAAGAGGTAAAGATTATTGGAAAATAAGAAAAGGTGTAGAAACTTCCAGTAGTGGTAGAGGTGGATATGTTAGTGATCCTAGAAATATGAGAGGAAGCCGAGGAGGAAGAGGAGAAAGTAGTAGAGGAAGTAGTAGAGGAAGAGGAGAAAGTAGTAGAGGAAGTAGCAGAGGAAGAGGAGGAAGTAGCAGAGGAAGAGGAGGAAGTAGCAGAGGAAGCCGAGGAAGTAGTAGCTCTTCTTCGCGAGAAGGAAGAGGCGATATAGTGGTTTAAAAAAATTAATGTTTATATAAATTTATATAAACTATGGATAAGCGCGCTTTAGTTATAGGAATAAACTACGATGATACTAATCGAAGTCTGAACGGATGCGTAAATGATGCTGTTCGTGTCAAAAATATGTTAGAAACGAGAGGATTTATTGTACTATTACTTACTGAAAATAGTACACATTCTAATATACTGAGTGGCATTCGATGGCTTTTATGTGACTGTAGTGTTAAGCAATTTGAAAAGTGTAATCATAATAGAAGTAATATAACTAATAACATGTTATATTACCATTTTTCTGGTCATGGCACTCGTACTACAGTATACGATAACATTGATAAAAATGCTATTATTACCAAAGATAATAAATATATTACTAGTGAAGATATACATAAATACTTAATACGTCTGTTACCTGAAAGTAGCAAATTGAGAGGATGTATAGATTGTTGTAATAGTAGGTCTAACTTCGATTTAAAGTGGGATTTAATTAAGAGGGATAAAACGTATGAATTACAAAAAACAGGGAATGGTAGAAATAGTTATTGTGACGCTATTATAATTAGTGGATCTTCTAATTATGGCAATTCTTATGATACTGTAATTAATGGTGTCAGTACTGGGGTACTGACACATTATTATCTCGAATATATTGATAAACACTCGAAGATATGTATAGATAAATTGTTAGACTATCTATATATTAAATTGGCATATTATCATCAAACACCTGGTATATCTATAGGTAAGCAAATACCTATAACGACCGATTTTTGGTCTTAAAATATGGATTATTGATCTTAAAATATGGATTATTGTGAGATATTAATAAGATGTATACCTATGATTCCGCTAATTATCTTCGCCATAATATGTCTGATACCAGAACATAAAGATGATAAAACGTAAAATATCTATTAATTAATAGATATTTTTTTAAGTTTTTAAATCGGGTATATTACTTAAGTTTACCCTCTGTAGCTTCCTCCAAAGTAATACCCCATCGTAGAAGTTGAGGGGTTGAATACAGTCTGAAGCGAACTCTGCTCATACAGTAAGAACAATACTTAGCTACTTGACCTGTAGCTCTATTTCTGTACACAGGACGATCGCAAGGTTGACATGAACGTCTTGATTGGGTGAGTAAAAAGTATAGAAGAGTGGATAGTATACTAGCACGACTTACTCAATTTAGAGTCAAAAATATTTTAATATAAAATCAATTTTGATGTACTCTGTATGGTGTAGAGGTGCTATATCTAACATCGCCCAATATATAATCAATTCTAATAGACGAAATTGATTATATATTAATGCTAATTTATCTGATAACTGTGTATGTAAAAGTAGTATATCAAAATTGATTATATATTAATACGATTCCCGTTAGTAACTGCTACTATCGTCTACACTATATCTGCTATCTGCTCTATACTATAGACTATACTGTCTTCCATTTGACTCTACTTATCACCATGGCTGCTTATTCACACCCACACTACCATCATTATTTTGAACAAAGAATGATGATGGTAGAGAAGGACGAGACTCTTAGCCCTGAAGAGAAGGAGAAAAGAATGAAGAAGTTGAAAGATCTGGCTGAGACGCCCAGGGAACAATGGACGTGGCGTCATTTCCTCTTTGAAGAGGAAATGTCCATCGAAGATGGTCGCCCTGCTGCTGATGATGCAGAACCTTCTCAGTTGGATCAAGATATTCACGATTATGAGCCTAAGTATTGGTTTGCTCAGCGCTCTTATAATCCTGAGTATCACCAGGCTAAGAAGAGGTTCATCTCTGGTCCTTTCAAGATGCCTGACCCCTTGGCTTTTCATCTGGTCATTGTCAGATTGATGGAAAACGAAGACATCTGTCAGGAACTCTTGGACAAAGATGGTGAAGAACTCTTGACGGACGCTGCGAAAGCGATTATCTCTGGTGAGAAGTCTTTCCATGAGGCCTTGCACTTTGTCTGGAAAGAGATGGATCATTCTCGCAAGTCCATGCGAAGGTCATATATGACTACAGCGTCATATATCGGATGTCCTCTTACTCCACCTGACTGGGCAGTCAAACTGACCGATGAGATGAGAGAGAGAGGCGAAATACCTGAGAAGCTCTACACTGGATACGAACCCTCTATCGAGGAGGTCTTCGTTGCTATGGAAATCCAAGAGTGGAACGATGCTCTGGATTCGTTCGTCTGTATTGCAAACGGAAGTACTCGTCCTGATTGGGTTCCAGAAGATCTCCTCGAACTGAATCAGTTCACTGATCCAGTGAAAGCTGCAAAGGCTGGAGTGTCTGCATGTTTGGAGTATCAGCGTGGCGATTACATCAGCATCTACGCGAACATGTTTGCCATGGAAAAAGAGATTAACCGATCAAGATTGGTTCTCGAAGAGAACGGTGGACCTTCTACCCAGTAGATATCCTTACTACATCACTATAAAAAATACAAAATCCAAAAAAAACTAAAAAAAAACTATTAATTAATAGTTTTATATTACTGACATATATTAACACCGTTCCTGGCCGTACAGTTTAACCCCAGTCTCACTTTACTATCACCATCATTGCCTAAGTACATACAATCGCCATCCCCGACACATACTGAATTAATCCATCCAGGAGTAGTATTACAGAATCCACTAACACAATATGAAGGAATATAATTGGTAGTATTAACTTGTTGTTCTCCAGCAGTACTGCTTTGTGGTAAAGCAGTAGCAGGTCTACTACATACAGACTCGATAACTAATGGTGGAGGTGGTGTATCGGGGTTATTAGGGTCAGGTGAAGTGTTACCAGACCATACACATTTATTACTTTTACCGTCACAGCCATATGACGATGGGCATGGACATTTCGTGGCATCACTACAAGCAGATGTAGTACAAGATATTTGACTAGTTGGATATTGGCATACACCAGTAAACCCTGATGGAAGTTTTGCGGTATTACTTTGTGTTATACATACAGTACCAGCAGGACATTTAGAATTGCCATCAGTCGCCTTATTACAAGCTTGTCCACATATATTATCATTACCACATCCTTGAGTAGCACCAACACATTGGTCAATACTAGTGCAACTAGTCACAAAGGGATTTTCGAATGTTATTTGACCGTTACATAATATATTCTTACCATGTGCTGCTGTGTCTCTACAATATGAAGGCTTGCCGCAGGCTGAACCGTCACTTCCATCTGCATTTGCGGAATATACAGTACAACCTCCATTCACAGCAAAAGGTAAAGAATTGTAATCGTTAGGACCTCCAGGAGCAGTACATGTAACGCTCGCGATTCTATCTGGATCCCCCACACCACTATCTACTCTAACTCCTGCCGAGAATATAAAGTCTCCACCGCTACCACCGCCACACACCTTAAGTTCATCTGATCCTGGATTTTTAGGATCAGATCCTAAATTAATACATCTTGTTCCAGTTTTACAGTCTGTATCCGTCGTACATATATCAAATAATTCTCCTGGGTTACAAGAAGGAGAACCATTAACCATATATAGTGGATTAGAGCAACAGGTTCCATTACCACAAACATTATCGCCCCCACATTGGCTATCATCAGTACAAGCTGTGCATAAATTAACACTGGTATCACAAACTAATCCAGCATTCCTACCTGTACAGTCAGTATTTCCAGCACATTGAACACAAACCCCGTTACTAGAACCGTCAGATTTACTACAAACTAAGCCGTAATTACCTCCAAAACAATCAGTGTCCGCAGTACAACCATCGCCAGTTTGAACACATGCAGTAGTTAGCCAAGGTGTTGCACTATTTGGATCTAGAGGTATATTACTACAGGCATAGTTATCGCCTAAATTACTACAATCTGAATTACTAGAACATGCTGCTGTCTGGCACCAACCGTTCACACAAGATCCTCCTGCGGTACCATTAGCTATGCCAGTACATTGACTATTGATAGTACACGATACTGCATTACATTGTCCAGTATCGCTATTACATATTTCATTGGGAGCACATTGAGTATTTCTCGTACACAGCCGAACTAGCGGAGAGTTCGAATCTCTCCACACAAACCACCATAACGCGAAAAGTACAAGACCAACGGTTAATACTAAAAATACTATAAAACCTATTAGATAAGGCCTCTTAGAAGGTTTGCTATCACCGTCTACAACTATAGACTTCTGACCATTATAGTTGAAATTTTTTTGTTCGTTCGAACTCATTTTATATACGATAATATAAATTATGGCTGAAGTTGGTAAGGGTGCTTATGGTACTGTAACGATAGTTAACGGCAATGCGGTAAAACAATTTCGTAAATGTTCTCATTTGGTACAAGAGTGCGTCGCGGGTGTTTTCTTGAGAGGGCAAGAAAATGTTGTAGAGTTTATAGATGCTGATTTTAAGAATACAACATTAACTATGAAAGCTTATCCTTTAACGTTGCGTAAATGGTTGAATGAAACAGAGAGCCAACCTAAACATCTAAAAGATGAAGCTGCTCGTCAGATACTAAAAGGTCTCATAGAAATTCATTCTCTACATCTTGTACACGGAGATATGAAACCTGGAAATATTTTAGTGGATAGAGATCCTTTTCGTGTTGTAATAGCAGATTTAGGATTTATCTCTTTGAGACCTTATTCTAAGTGTGAGAGAACAGCAGCTGTATATAGAGATACTAATGTCAAATCTTGTCACGGTCACGATATATATTCTACTGGTATTATATTACTTGAAATGTATGGAGATCTGAAAGTAAAAACGCAAGGTACATATGAAGAATTGAGAGAAGCTATTACCAACGAAATACATGATAAAACTATGAGAAAGATACTTAGAGCAATGATCAACGAAGATCATAATGAGAGACCTTCAGCTGGAAAAATATATTATAAAATGTTCGGTGAAAAAATTATATATCCTTCTATCAATAGTAATTTCGAAGTAGATTATGATTATTCTGAGATTAGAACGTGTATGAAAAGTCTTGCGGAAAAATACAATATAATTAGGCCTAATAGAGGTTATAAAGCTTTATCTAATTATGTAGAATGCCACAATAAAAGTTACCAAAAGCATGGCTATAAAGTATATTCTTCAGCTATGATATTTATTTTATCTTCAGTTTTTGGAAGATACACTACTTTTGACCAAAAACAGGCTGCTAAATTTTCAGGATGTAGTTCCAGCTTAATAGTTCGAATAACTGGCAAGTTATGTATGGATGGTGATGTGGTGCAATACCTAATGACTCCTTAAACGAATATTATCCGACGATATAGATATTAACTAATATCCAAAATTAATGATATATTAAAATAGTTATATTATAAAATATATACAATATAACAATATTAATACATACACGAGACAAAAATGGAAGAAATGAACGATGAATCTGTACTTGAGAACAATGAACTCGATGATAAAGTACTAAAAGAACTTTATGCATTAGCGTATCCGCCTCCTATTTCGGTAGAAAATGTTCCAGTGGGAGATGTACAAGATATACCAGGTATTATCAAGCGCGACCCTTACGCTGCTATGGGTAGCACGTCTACACAGAATGGTACCTGGACGAAGCAGTTCTTAGCATATAAGAAATTTGGTCAATTCTTAGTAGATATTTACGATAACTGGCTTGAAGTTCGTTTACCTGAACAACTAGCTAATATTACAATAGATTTACCAGATACTGGAAGTATTAAATATCTCGATATGCATATTGAAAGCCCAAGATTGAAAACCAGTAAGACAATAGGAAAATGTAACTATACTAATGAAAGTATTACTTCCGGATCAAAATTCTTACCGTCCATGGCTAAAGAATTGATCAGTACATATGCCGTTTCGGTTTATGCCAGACCTTATCTGACTTATCCGGATGGTAGTAGTATACCTCTCACGACTAACGCATGTCATATAGGAGATATTCCGCTGATGTTGAGATCCAAATTCTGTCATCTACATTCTTTAACCAACAAAGAATTGTTAGATATCGGAGAAGACCCAGACACGTCGAGAGGATACTTCATTGTAGAAGGTAAGAAGAAGGTCATTATCAACTTTGAGAAGATTCGATTAAACAAACCGCTTTTATATAGATACTCGGCCGGCGAAGTAATTTGTCGTACTACATTTGAAAGTCATAGCGGCACTTCAATTGTTGAGTTATCCTTCGATAACAAGGATAATAAGAGTAGAAAGATCAATATCTACTTATCATCATTGAATTACTATGATAACAAGAAAATTAAGGGATCTAAGAAGATGGATCCTAAAGATAAGAGGTTGAATGTATTCCACGTCTTCAACTTCTTAACTAGCACAGTAGATGTAAATGGTAATCCTATAGACATGTCTTATCAGCAAATTCTAGATAACTATATACTTCCTTTCGTTAAACCTGAACATAGAAGTAAAGTTATCGCAGAATTAGCATTCACCTTAGTAGATATGAATAATCAGACAGACGAACCTGTAAAATTCTTTATGGAGAAGATGGGAGCGCCTGATCTTGAGTTGGCTTCTGAGGAAGTTGAAAGAATATTAAATAGAGATCTATTCCCCACACTTAACGAATTGAGCGGAGATGAGAAATATGAATACAAATTGCTTAATCTTGGATTTATGACAGCTCGTATCAGTGAATATATGGCCGGAGTTAGAGAATTGGACAATCGTGATCTATGGGCTAATAAGAGATTGGAATCTGCTGGTAGGATGATGGAACAATTCTTCCGTATCATGTGGGGTCATCTTTTGAAGAAAGCTCTAGAAGCAGAAATGAAAATCAGATACGCACCTTTTATTGATAAATATAAGTCTGAACTTCCAACCTTGGATAAGGCACAACCTACCTGGTTATTATCTAAACTACCACAATTCGCTAATAATATCGATTATAGACAGTTAGCCACTAATTTGATTGGTAGAGTCAGTTATAAAAATGTAACCGAGCTCTTTACGAATGCCTTCACTAAGGCATGGCAGATTCGAGGAGTATATAGGAAGGAAAATGTAGTACAGGAACTTAAAACGGATAACAAAATTGCAGCATTATCTCATTTGTTAAGAATAGATATTGAAAGTTCACATCAAGGTACAGTACAAGATATCCGACATATGCAACCCGATCAATATGGTTTCATTTGCGCGGTACAAACACCAGAAGGCGGACCTTGCGGTTTGGTGAAGAATTTAGGAGTTACCACTCAGATTAGTGTAGGAATGACAAAGACCTTAGAAATAGCGTTTATAGAAGAATTGACAGCGTTGAAGTATAACGAATATGGCGAATGGGTATTGAATGTCGATCCTGAGTATGGCGAGTATAGAATTATAAATGGTGGATATATGTATCCTGACGTATTCATCAAAAATAGAGGAGGTAATCTGAACGGTAGGTTCATTCTTAATGGTAGATTTCTAGGATGGTGCAATGCTGATTCGTTGTATAGTAAAATTTACGCGATGAAAGTTAACAGGTCCGAGTTAGGCTCTTCACAAGAAATTATATCGTCAGAAGTATCTATTTCTAAAGATAAAGACAACAATGTCAATGTCTATACTGACAACTCAAGAGTAATTAGACCTTTATTCTTAGTGAACGATAAAGGTACTGATTTGGTATACAACGAACTTAAGATGAATCCTCCAAATATTATTAAAGATAGAATACAAAATATGTATCGAGATCTGTCATATAAGGAAATTTTAGACAAAAGCATATCTTATAATTACAACTTTGAAGATTTACTATCTATGGGTGCCGCGACGTATGTAGATCCTGAAGAACAGACTTACATCAAGTTGGCATCTTTTCAGAAGAACATAGGTGAATATTTTAGCGAGATAGAAGCTGCACGTATAGATTATAATAGAACAGTACAGGAGTATGATACGGTAAAGAACAAAAATACTAAGAATAAGAAGGATATGAAAATTTTGGAATTAGAACGTGATAAGGCAAAGAATAAGATTGACAGATTGACAAGTCCCAAGCATAGAAAATATACACATTGCGAGTTACATCCTCAAGCTATACTCGGTGTATCTGCAAGTATTATTCCTATGCCTCAAACCAATCAGGCTGCACGAGATACCTTCCAGGCTGGTATGAACACGCAAGCTATGTCGTCATTTAATCCCAATCAGAGAAATATATTTGATGGAAAGGCTAAACTGTTAGCTTTCCCTACTAATCCTATAATATCGACCGAAATGGAAAATGTCACAGGAGTGGATAACACACCTCAAGGTCAAAACGTAGTTCTAGCTTTCTCTTCTCATCTGGGAATGACAGGCGAGGATGCTTTCATCTTTAGTAAGAGAGCCGTTGATCTGGGTAAGTTTAGAGTAATCAAATATATTCCTTTCACTACGATTATAAATACTAAAGGTAAATTGGATCAACTACGTAGACCTAGAGATAATGAATTTGCCAACGATAAGGATAGAGAATTTTATCACGCTATCGGAGATAACGGATTACCTAGAATCAATTCTGAGCTTACATCTGGAGATGTAGTTATATCTAGTTTCCGTACAGACGTCGAGACTATGAGACCTATAAATACTAGCATCACCATGGGTTCTTTAGAAGATGGAATTGTAGACTCTATGCACGTTAGTGAGAAGACTGACGGTAGTCTTATCGTCCGAGTGGTTCTTAGAAAGGTTAGAATGCCTAAAGTGGCAGATAAGTTTGCTGCTCGAAATGCTCAGAAGGGAACTATTAGTATCATTCTACCAACCGAAGATATGCCTTTCACAGAATCAGGCATGATACCTGACGTCATCGTTAACCCTCATTCTATTCCAGGCCGTATGACTATGGAATACATGATAGAGTTACTGACCGGAAAGGTAGGTGCATTGACAGGCGAAAGAATCAATGCCACACCGTATGAGAGAATAGATTTAGACAGATTCTTCGAATTACTAAGAGAATTAGGTTATAACGAAGCAGGTACTGAGGTAATGTACAATGGAGTCTCAGGAAGAAAGATGAAAGTGCCTATCTTTATAGGTCCAGCCTTCTTCCAAGCATTGAGACATCAAGTAGACGATAAATATCAAGCTCGTGGAAAGAAAGGAGGAATTAAAGCAGTTACACATCAACCTACAGAGGGTAGGTCAAAAGGAGGAGGTATAAGATTTGGTAACCATTTTGCCAAAGAGTGGCACGGCAACGTGTTCGCTAGTCCGCGGTATGGCGGGCAACACAATCTTTATGCGGGGAGATCCCGATTTGTTAGATGCACTTAAACAGATAAAATTAAAATTAATATTGTTATCCATTCAATTAAATTAAAAACATAAACATAACGTAAACGCAAACAATGGCTGATACGCAATTCTACGCTATCCCCGTCGAGGGGCTAGAAGATTATTTGATTACTGAAGATGGTCGCATCTGGAGTAATAAAACTATGAAATTTTTAACAGGTTCTGTAGTAAATGGTTATAGATGTGTTTGTTTGAACGGAACTTCACATACTGTAGCCCGATTAGTAGCTACAACTTTTTTAGAAAACGAAGACCCCGAAACTCTGATTAGAGTTAATCATATAGATGGTAATTATCTAAATGATCATGTAGATAATCTTCGATGGGCTACTCAAAAGACATGTGTGAATAATAACACTACTAAGGTAACTTCGCACGCTAGAAGAGTTCAACAGATTGAAAAGGGAATAGTCATTGCGACTTACGATTCTGTAACTGAGGCTGGTAAAGCAGTCGGTGTGACTAGACATGCTATCTCTAAAGTGTGTGTAGGTAAAAATAAAAGTTCGGCAGGCTATCAATGGAGATATGAAGATAGTAATCATGAACATGAGTATACTGACCTATCAAGCGCAGTCCAGATATACGATTACGAAAATTATTTCGTATATCCAGATGGAAGGGTGTATAATTCACAGAGAAAGTCGTTTTTAGCACCAAATCCAAAACTATCTGGTTATCAGTATGTATCCCTATCTAATCCATGTAAAAAGAAAATTAACAAAGATGTTCATAGATTAGTAGCAGATCATTTTTTAGACAGACCAGAAGGAACTACACAAATAGATCATTTAGATATGAATAGATCAAATAATCATATGAATAATTTAGAATGGGTAACACAATCAGAAAATATGAGAAGAGCAGCGAATGCTCGAAGTGCAAATAACAAGAAGGTCTCTGGTACCAAGTTGGAGGAGAAATCCTCTGATGGTCCTAGCCAACTACTAGGAGTGACTAAAGCAGAAAAAGTAGACGTTCAATCTTCTTCAAGTTCATCTGAACTTGAAGAAGAGAAAGTTAAGAGAAAAATCAGAATAGTTAGAATCAAAAAGAAATCTGATTCTGACAATCCTTAATATTGAACAGTTTACATATCTGCTAGCGTCGAGGTAATAATCCAGAGAATAGGGATAGTTCGCAGTCAAGGGTCTAAGTTCCAATGATCATGGGATAAGATTCGGGCTCAGAGACTACATGGTTGTGGGCGTGAGAAGTTGATCGACTTCGATGATCGTCTAAGGTATAGTCCAATCCCACCTGAGAAGGTGTCATTTTGGAGGGATAATAAGCCCATACTAATGCTTATTGTTTCGAATTAATGAAGGTTATGATTCTAGGAGGAAATGCCTAGTTGAGCCTGGTGTAACTTTTCATCTTGCTTATTAAATAATAAGCAAGATGGAAAGTGATCGAGATGGAAAGAGACGCCATATTGGCCCATGGTGCATCATTTTTTCTCAAAGAAAGATTGTGTGATTTGTCTGACGCGTTCAAGACAGTCGCATGCTCTAATTGTGGAAATTTTGCTACACCTAAAACTATAGAAAATAAAGTTATATGTAATAACTGTACAAATGAGGAAGGCGAAGACACATTCGGACAAATTACTGTACCGTACGCTTTCACGTTATTACGTAATCTATTAGCAGGTCTAAATATAGAACTGAAGTTTGACTTCAAAGAGAAAATATATGTCGTTGGAGATACACCTTTAGAAGACGTAGATGATCTTGAAGATTTTCAGGAGGCATCAGATAACGTATATTTACCAGGAGACGAGGTAGATGACCAATATGGTGACTATAATCAGTCGGGTGGCGAAGACGATATGGATATTGAAGAACAATATGATGTACGTGACGCATACGATATCTAATAGATAAAATGATCGTATATTAAAATCAAACATATATTAAATAATATATGTATTAAATCAGTAATAAATATTATGTGCTATAACGACAGTATATCTCGCAACTACTAATATTTACCAAAATATATAATTCCATTATATATAAATGGAATCTAGATGGTATCACCCTGGGGGGTCAGATAAGACCCCTCCTCAACGATTACTACCTGATCAGATAGATGATTTGATACATTCTCTACCAACTGTAGAATGTGGAGATTCAGACGCTAGACGTGCTGCGAATGAATCTATTAGAAATTTTATACGTGCACAACTAACAGATGTTTTTCTACAACCTGATATTATAGAAGACTTTAGGGAAAAATTAATCAGTAGATTCGAAGAGGCTCGCGTGCCGGAAGGAGAACCCGTAGGAGATCTTACCGCTGACGCTTTAGGGGAATCTTCTACACAAGTAGCACTGAATACTTTCCATGTAGGAGGTGCTGCAACCGCTGCATTAGTAGGTATAGAAGGTCTGAAATCTCTAATCTTCGCATACCAGCCCAAAAATAAATCCACAATCATACATCTAACTAATCCGACCAGAACTTTTGACGAGACATTGGAAATGCGTAAACATTTGGAAGGCCTATCTGTTGGTAATTTGATAGATGGTGCAAATTTCGACATAGATACATTTGAGAATTTAGGACGACCCGATTGGTATCAATACAATGAAATGATGTTTGGTGATATTATTGTCGATCCTGGCACTATGATTATGAGAATAACTCTGAGATTAGATAAATTACTATACTTCGAGATTACTATGGCGGAACTGGAAAAAGCTATTATGGAAGCATCATATGGTGAATATGACGATCCTATCGTCAATATAATATATAGCCCGCTTTCTATAGCCACTATAGATTTGCATTTATCTAAAGGTAAAATCTTATCAGACAATGCAACGTTACGGAAGTTCTCAGAGATCAGTTTCTTCCGTAATACGGTGATACCAGTATTTAATACTCTCTATATTAGAGGTATTGCTACGGTCAAGAAAGTATATCCTGTATCATCTGCTGTCTGGGAAAAATCATTTTCTATTGTTAGATCTACATATGAGGAAGAAATAGAGCAATTGAAGGTTATGTTTGATTCTCCAGTATTTTTCAGCGTATATAATACCTGGGTAGTAGAATTGGATACTAAAAGTATGCGTAATGCCGGCATTCAAGATGGAGAACTATATGAACTGTTAACCAGTTTGGGATTAATACATAAAAGAGTAGATAATATAGTGTATGTGTATGATCCTCATAATACGGCAAATAAAGAAATTTCCCTGTCTACTTTCATTAGAGATAGAAAAAATGGTCTACCTTACATTAAAGACTCTAACATACTTAATATCAAGACCAATACATATGTTAAATATTCAGATATCAGACTTTATAACCATGACGATAAATATTATATAACATATGATTCTAAGTATATCAAATACCTTTTAACGTATTTGAAGTCTCAAGGATTTTCTTGGAGTCTGGATAATCATATTATGTTATGGAAATATGTTGATACTAATACTCAAGACGGAAAGCCTGACGAAATATTATCCTTCGACGATCCTAATGTAGAAAATGCAAGACAGGTAAAAGCTTACGAGTTATCACAAGTTCCTAATTGGATAACACCAGAATTAGATACGGACGATCTATCTTATAGATTATCCAATTACTATAAGTATGATCTCAAGCGAGCATTCTTCTATCAATATAATGGACAGATATATATGTATCATCATATCGATTACTTGTTAGAAATAAGATTTCATCTAGAAAATTCTGGGTTCGAATGGAAAGATCCAGTCAAGTTTAAGTTTGATATAGTTAGAGAAGAAAATATATCTATTAAACGTATGAGAGATATTTCCAATGCTAACAGTGAATATATGAAGGTAGAACCAAAACATAGAGAATATATCTCAGAACTAATTGAAGAAAAAGGTTTTAAATGGGGTGACGATATCCCTTATATCGTCAAAATAGACAAAGAATATAATGTAGTATACAGTCCTTCAGAAGATGGAAATATAGATTTATACCCCTTGACTGTCCCTGAAGACGTTATAGAAGACATTTCCGTTAAACTAGAAGAATCTGGAGAATTCGATAGCGTTATATTGGACAATTATAACTCTGGTAATTTTGAAGCTATCAGTAAAGAAGATATGAAAGAAATAAGTGCTCTTGTCATAGATCACATATCGTCACATGTCAGAAAAGTGTCTTCGGCGGAATCGTATGATCATTGGTTCTTAACCAGTAAAGACCAAGCTGATAAGAAATTTAATATATATGACACTTTATCTAATCCTTTAGTCGATTCTTCTTTGACCTATAACAATAGTCTAAATGAAATTTCATCTGTACTAGGTGTAGAAGCGGCGTATTCATACTTTATTAAAGCACTCAAAGATTTAAATGAATCTGGAGGTAACTATATAGACCCTAGACATATTCTGTTGATTGCAGATTTTATCTTCAGTAGAGGAAAACCTAACGGTGTACTCTTTGCTGGACTGTCTAGACAGCCCATAGGACATATTGCCCTTATTACAGTCGAGAGAGCTATGGAAGTTTTGCGGAAGTTAGCTTTTACAAAGAGTACCGAAAACGTAAATAGTGTATCCGTGGCTATTTCTACAGGTCAAATAGGTCCTCTCGGTACAGGAGGGTTTATTTTCTCAGATGATCCTAAGACACAACGGAAAATATTAGAGTTCAATAAGAATATAAATAATATCCGTTTAGATCAGGATGAGATGTCAGATGTTATTAAAGACTTAAACAAAGATACATTTGGCGGATACGAACCTGAGAAATTAGTACCTGATCTTCCCAGCAAGTATGAAATTGGTAAAAGATATGATTATTTTAATGAACTATACGAAGATGTTTTGAAAGAGGTCGAAGTTGGAGACGAATACGGAATAAAGAATTATCCAGAAGTAGTTCTACCTTTACCTTCGTTTGCCATTAAACCTATGGTTAGACCTAACGCAATTACAGAACTGTTGATTGGTGATGTACAACTTATAGTAAAGAAGACTACCGTTAAGGAAGTTAGAAAGGCGGTTGTGATCGATCCTAGTAAAGCCAAGAAGTCTAAGAGGATTAAGAAACCATTATCTCCTGCTGGACCGTCTTCTTCCGTAGGACCATCTTCTTCCGTAGGACCATCTTCTTCCGTTATTTCTCTTCCCAAATTGGATGTAAACATTGTACTCAAACCAGAAGTTAAACGGGATATAATGACTGTAACGTCTTACGATATAGACGCTTTCGAGAAAGGAATCTAAAAAAAGTAATATTAATTAATATTACATATTTAATCGTCGACACCGCTGGCATGTAGCTGATTAGTCATATTTTTAACTTCGTCTAGTATACTCATCGGATCAGGTGTACTGTAAGCTCTATTGATAATATAATACAGTACACATAATACTACTATTGCGCCAAAAAAATACAATGCAATCTTAAGATTACTAGTAGTTTCTTGTTTTTTCTTAGTATTATGCTGTCTGTCCTGAACCACACTTTCTGCCCAGAGTAGACTATCTCTAAAATCACTATCGTCGCCCATTTTAAGATTACGCGTTACTCTTATTGAGCATCATTCCATACGTACATGTCATACCATATTATACGTCTCCATCTTTTCAAAGTCAGTGGCCCAGCTCTCACTTTACTATCTTTTATAAGAATTGTATATTTTCCAGTTTTGGTCTCATATATCTTGATGGTAGTAGTATTATGACATAATGCGTCGAGGTAAGTGGTACATGGTATAATAGTAAATTCTGTATCTAGAGATAAATTTCTGCTAAAGAAAAATATGGAAATGATGAATCGATAGATATAGACATTATTAGTATTTTAGCTTATTTGAATATTAATTAATATTCATTTTTAGATAAATTAGATAAATCCTTTTTTCACAGCTTCCATATAACCATTAACATCCATGACTTTTGGCCTTATTATGTTATAATCTGTACTACCATTTATACTTTTTGTCACATAAGAATCTGGCTCACTGTCTGTACCTATAGCTGAAACGTTCAGTTCTTTAGAGTTAATATTAATTGTATGTATCTTTTCGTCGACGTCTAAGTTCTCCAATCCATCAAATATCACCAACGATACGGGGATCAAGTTCTTAACTAACTGGTTTGCAATTTTTACAGCCTGCTCGCTAGTTGCTCCTATAGCCGTTATTACAACTCTCTTGCCATCGGCTATTAAGTCCTTGAGAGTATCGTCGTCTACAACTTCGTCTATCTTTTGATATATACTATTGAATGCCAGAACGGTTGTATCATCGAACTTGAATATCTTGAATATATCAGTAACTACTTCTCTGATAAGACCTAGTAAAGTTAAAGCTACATCAATAGTAAAATTCTTAATAATATCGATAACTCGTATTATTTTTCTGGCCAGCACAACATAGGGCTTGATAATTTCCCAAATACGCAAAAAGATCAGTAGTAATACTATCACTACCACTACAACGATAATAGCAAAAATGACGTTTTCGTGTGCCATATTTTATGATGTTAATAATTTACAAAAAGGATTTTGCTATTTCCATAATTGTGCTATTATCTCTAGGAATCAATTTCTCCATAATCTCCATTGCTCGGATAAATTTATCATATCCAACCTTCGATTCGGGACCCCATGGTCCTGAATGAGTAAACGATCCTGATCCTTGAAGCATAAAGGTATGTGCAAACTCGTCTATCTTCTTCTTTGATATAGCCAATCTATCCGCAGTAGGAATGTATGGTATAGTAACAGTAATTGTGCTCGGTTTCATAGTATTATCATAACTAATATTATACTCTGGGAAATTCTCTTGGAATATATGAGAGAAGATAAAGCAAATTCCTATGTTAAAATTCAATTTAGAATTAGTATTCTTCATATGAATAACAGGTTCCATTTTAGCTAAATCGTCATCGCATACCCATGTTACATTTCTACACCAATCTAACAATCTACAAAAATCGTCGTGATATACAATCTCGGGAATCATACGTAGATACAACTTGGCTAGTTTTTCATCTGGCGATTCAGAGATATCTTTAGCAGATATAGCTCTAATTAAAGTATGTTTAGAGGTTCGTACAATTTTCAATTTACCCTTATATATCGTACTGTTTCTTTTTATGGTTATCCCCATAGAAGCATCCTTTAACCATTCTATAGTCTTATCGCGTAAATCGGAGTTTTCTGCTGCAAATGTTAGTATTTCTTGTATTTCTTTAATATAACCTATCAAGTAATCGACTGCTTCGTTAATAATCGAAAGCGAAGTTACACCGCATAGATGTATATTCTGAGGTGATAACTTAACATTTGCATTTTTCTCTACACAAGAGATATCCATACTCACCGAATTCTTAAAGTATGATTCTTTCTTTCTAACCATACCCCTACTGTCCCCTTCAAAATCTAAAGTGACTATAGATCCGGGTATCTTATAATGTGGTAATTTTTCACCTTTCAATATTTCTATCTTACCAGGCCTAAAAACAGGCAACAAAGAATAAGCCACTCTCATATCGATAGGGCTGTTCAACGCGCAATCAGCTACCATCATGGTGATATTAGGCCCATGCTCGATAACATCGGAGGAACTCATTTTCTATTACTATCTGAAATAAGGACATATATTTCTATATACTTATATTTTCCAGATAAATAAACGTATATTTGAATTAATTTTAATTTATAATGTAAAAGATTAAAATTAATTTATTAATGTTATGCTTGAACGTTTTATAAAGTATATGATGCTTAATTAAAAGCATTTTCATATTGTACACGCATATTTAATCGGTTGTATGTCGACATAGTAAACAATATGTTGAAAGGAGAGAAAATAGGTGAAGGGACATATGGGAAAGTCTATTCTGCAACTTCGAGATCTGCGAAGGGAGATTTTGCAGTTAAAAGAAATCTTATCGAGAAAGCTTTAGATTTCGCAGGATCAGTTAAAGAATTAGACATTCTTAATAAGTTTCAAGATCACCCACATATAGTAAGGATAGAATTTATGTCCATCGGAGACCCTTTTATACAGGCCAGTTTATCACCTCTTAGATGTGCATATAAAGACGATAAGATACATTTTATATTTCCGTTAGCTGACGGAGACTTAGATAGTATAATAACCGATAGAAAATATGGTTATGTCAAAGCTCAGCAATATATGGTGCATATATTGCTGGCTGTAGAATATATGCACGGTAAAGGTATAATGCATAGGGATCTTAAACCTCATAATATCTTAGATTTCAAGGGTACTATGCAAATTTGCGATTTCGGTCTGGCTAAGCCCTTTTCAGGAAACGGACCTCAGTCCCCGAGAGTAGTAACATCTTGGTATAGAGCTCCCGAAATCACTATGGGTGACAGATTTTATGATTATAAAATAGATGTATGGTCTGTCGGTTGTATAATGTATGAATTGATAGCTAAGACACCTTTTGTCAGCGGAGTTAGCGATAGGAACAATTTACTGTTAGACAAAATCACCACACGACTGCCTGAGAGAATAGACGACGAAACGTTTAAACGAATGTTGTATAGAGGCGATATGAGCAAAAGAACCAAACAAAAAGAGAGAAAAAAAAGAAATACGTGGGCGCGTCAATTGTTCGGAAATATTAATCCTGACAATTTTGATAAAGATGGGTTTATAGACGTCCTCTCGCACGCTTTAGAATTTGATCCGACGAAAAGATGGACTATAACGAAGATATTAAACCATAGTTTCTTTGATAATCATAGAAGATATATTAATGAAATCCGACGAGATCTTCCGCCAGAAGCAGATCCATTACCTAGAATAAAATGTATAAATTGTAATGAGAGAAAATGGGCCATCCAAATGGCTTATTCATTTTTTAATGATCGTAATAAGTATGATTGGTATAGTCATAATATTCTATTCCAAGCTATAGATATTTTTGACCGCTATTTACTATACCTCAATAGAAACACATCCACTACGTCTAGACAAAATAGCGTAAAAGGCTTATTTTTAGACAACTATAGAGCTAAATTATCTTTTCTAGTGTGCATGTACCTGTCTATCAAATATTTTGCAGGTGCTATATATCCGGTATCTTTTTCTAGCATTGCAGAACCTAACTTTCGCACATCTAAGGCTCTCAAAATAGCTGATGAACTAGAAAGCAATCTAATCAAAGAGATATTAGAATACCAAATATATAGGAAAACAGTATATGATGTAGTTACTAGATCGATGGACGATTATGATGTTATTGAGCTGTTATATGTTGTTGGAGAACTATACTATCTAGATCCTACTCTGAGTGTTGCAGAAGTATATAGCTCTTTCGAGATAGCTCTGAAGAGTAAAAGATCCAGAAAGGCTAAAAACGATTAAGTATATATTAATTAATATATAAAACGGTTAAATATGGATTATACAAGATCTAATACGGATATACATAAATATCACAGTTCTATATATCAAGATTATATGGATAATTCCCACACATGGACTAAGCTTATTGTCGATATAAGTGAGGATTTTTATGAAGACGATATGTATATGTCATTTCCTAGTGCTCAAGGTATTATTATTGTAGCTTTTTATATACCAAATTATGTTGAAGACGTAACCATAGAAATTTATGGAACTGGGTCCGATTGTTCTTATTTAGAAATATCGGACGAGGATAATATATCCTTAGAAAGTCTATTACTAGCTGCTAGAACATTACCAGATATTAATAATGATATACAGATAGATGAAGATAACTCCTTATCCTTTTATATATAGTCCGCTTAAAGGCATTGATACATGTCAATATACCAAAGAAAAATGTTATATGGAATGCTATCCATATAACGGAGAGAAAGTAGTAGAATATCCTTTTCCATACTTAGTAGAAGAGAGAAGTATGTATCCATATATAGATAAATTGATAGAAGGAGATAATATGAAATTGGAGCGTATAGATATGAAATATTAAAATTGATAATTATAGAGTATATCGTTGCTTAAAATATAACCAAACAGTCAGTATAAGATACAGTCAAAATGGATGTTCTACTTAAATATGAAAATGAGTTAGGAATTACCTATCAGGTAAGATCAATCTCGCATGAGAAAGGTTCTGTCTTCCATAGCAATGTTACTAAAGATGACGATCCTAAAAATAGAGATGAGTGGAAAGATCTCTCTTTAGAAGATAAGATAGCAGAATCTGATGTATTCCGTTTCCTTCTCACAGTCAACAAAATGTCATATGAAGTAATGCGAATGTTGACACTTATTCTCGGGAAAGCTTCTAGGGAAAACAAAACTTCCCTCACCTACCATAGGAGGATACGCGATACTACTACCAAAATTAAAGATGAATATAAAGATACATTGGAGAATGTTAAGGTAGAATTTGAAGACAAGAAGGAGAAATATAAATCTGCAGTAGATGCATTCTATACTACATTGAAAGATAATGATATCGCCAATTCCTCTGATCATGTCATGTTTATGTCTAGATGTAAAAGGTTAGATTGCTTATTAGATTACGATTTGCCACGCTTAGATATGCATATACCGATGGAATGGTATGAGAAAAATGATATACTTCCATATTTTGAACTTTTCTTCGCCAAGGATACTAAAATGTACCAATGGTTCAAAGACAATGGATGGTTAGTTAAGTATGCACCTAGCGAACTATAAACACTTTAATATAAATTTATATTAAAATAGTAACACATTGATATGTTCAGGTGATATATTATCGTTAGGGTGATTATAGAAATCAATCCAGAAGTCAATATTGGTAATATGACAACCGTTAGTAGTGACTAAATCTTTATTAACAGATCCAATAATATATCCATATAGACAACTATAACCTTCTTCTTTAGCAGTGTGAAAGATATTTTTCATATGGTCATTATCATTATTATCAATTGAATAATAATAACTTAACATTCCCATATTAACTGTCTTACCTGTCGAGCCTATAATACAATCAAGAGGGAATAATACAAATACAGCTGTAGCTACATTATTCTTAAAAATAGTATAAAAGTTTAGATTAGTAGAATATCTATTCAGCTCTCTATCATCTGGATCCCAATATACCGATCTTCTATTATCTGTTATAGAATTCATATGCAATCCTTTCTTAACTGTTATGGAGTCAATTTGTTTAATCTTATATTTTAGTTTGGCCTTTCTATTATCTTCTAACATACCAAATCCAGTATATTTCATCTTATTAATATCCAATATTCTATACCAGGAATTAATAATACATCCTTTTCTTCTAGATTTATTTCCTAAATAGTAACCATGATTTACATTTAGGTATTTTGCTCCAAATTGTATGGTAGATTGTATTAGTTCAGAAGCTTTGCTTTGACCTCTACGTGTAGGATTAAGACACAAATATGTCGTATATGAGGACTTTCCTATATTTAAATTTAATACAATACTAAACACAGAACCCACAATCTTATTGTTCTCTAGGAGATATGACATTACTGTTCCTAGTTTAGAGAAAGTGTCATAGTTGTATTCTGTCAGAAGTGTGGAATTACCACATTCCTGCACGTGATATTTATTGATAAATTGTATAACAGCTTGTTTATTTATCTTACCTGGAAGTAAAATAGTCTCTACGTTAGTATCCATTTTATATACATCTTCATGCTCTTATATTAGTGTATTAATTAATACACTGCCATCACTAAATATGCTCTCGAAGTTTGATCAATTCGTC
>Ga0105053_10002064_pt1 | contig 31599 bp, 34 predicted proteins | sample BON01_FD_78093 | JGI IMG/M metagenome (GOLD analysis project Ga0105053, IMG submission 78093) | Freshwater microbial communities from Lake Bonney liftoff mats and glacier meltwater in Antarctica - BON-01 | ecosystem: Environmental > Aquatic > Freshwater > Ice > Glacier meltwater | place: Lake... | reverse complement strand
TTCGCTCGACCGGTGCCGAGATCCGGGGCAATTCGGCGTTCGACATCGCGCTGTGGGACATCTTTGGCAAGGTGACGGGGCAGCCCATCGCGCAACTGCTCGGTGGCTTCACGCGCCGCGAAATCCGCACCTACAACACCTGTGCGGGTGTCGAGTACATCAAAATGGCCGGCGGGCAGAATTCGGCCAACTTCGGGCTGGGGGCATCCAAGCAATACGACGATCTGAACGGGTTTCTGAACAATGCGGGCGAGCTGGCGGAATCGCTGCTTGAGGATGGCATCACGGCGATGAAGATCTGGCCGTTCGATCTGGCCGCTGAAAAGACCCGTGGACAATACATCTCGTCCGCCGAGATGAAGGCGGCGCTGCGTCCGTTCGAGAAGATCCGCGACGCGGTAGGCGACAGGATCGATATCATGGTCGAATTCCATTCGATGTGGCAACTGTTGCCGGCGATGGAGATCGCGCGGGAACTGGCGCCGTACAAGACTTTTTGGCACGAAGACCCAATCAAGATGGACAGCCTCGGCGATCTTGTGCGCTATGCCGCAGTCAGCCGCGCACCGATCTGCGCCTCGGAGACGCTGGGCACTCGCTGGGCGTTCCGCGATCTACTGGAAACCGGTGCGGCGGGGGTTGTGATGCTCGACATCGCGTGGTGCGGCGGCCTTTCGGAGGCGCGCAAGATCGCCTCGATGGCCGAGGCCTGGCACCTGCCGGTGGCCCCCCACGACTGCACCGGGCCGGTGGTCCTCACCGCGTCCACGCATTTGTCGCTGAACGCGCCCAATGCACTCGTGCAGGAGAGTGTCCGCGCGTTTTATCGCACCTGGTATTGCGATCTCGTCACCGCGCTGCCGGAGGTCAAGAACGGAATGATCACCGTACCGCCAGGGCCGGGGCTTGGTCTCGAACTGCATCCGGATCTGGACCGCAGCCATACCGTCCTGCGCCGCAGAAGTGACGCGAAAGATATCTGAACGACCATCACCAAGGAAGAGGAAACCATGAGAAAATACCTGACAGCAGTGGCGCTTGCCGCACTGATGACTGGCCCTGCGATTTCGCAGGAAACGCCGATGAACATCGTGTTCACCCACCATTCGTCGGCCTCGAACCCGTTTTGGCAGGCTGTCAAGAAGGGCTTTGACGACGCTTGCGCGCGGATCGAGGCGAATTGCCAGATGGTCTTTACCCAGACCGAGGGCGACATTGCCCAGCAAACGGGCAATATGATGGCGGCGCTGGCGGCGCAGCCCGATGCGCTGCTGACCTCGATCGTCGACAACGTGGCCTTTGACGGCATCATCCAAGGCGCGGTCGACAACGGCGTGATCGTGATTGCGGTCAACGTCGATGATACTGACGGCGCCGATGGTAACGCGCGCACCGCCTTTATCGGACAGGGCTTCATTCCGGCAGGCTATTCGCTGGGCAAGAAGATGTCGGAGTTCTTTCCGGCCGAAGGACCGATCCGCGCTGTGGTAGGGATCTCGGCCCCCGGGCAGAACTGGTCCGAACAGCGCGGGGCCGGGGTCATGCAGTTCCTTGAGGAGTTCGCGGCTGCAAATCCCGACCGCGAGGTCGAGATCGAGCGCCTCGATACCGGTACCGACGGTGCTATCGTTGCCGACCGCGTAGGCGCCTACATCAACGCCAACCCCGACACCACCGTCTACTTCGACACCGGCCTTTGGCACGCCTATGTGGCGCAGGTTCTGGCCGATCAGGGTGTTCCGCCGGGGCAAGTGCTGATGGGGGGCTTCGACATTGTGACCGAGGTGCTCGACCAGATGGATAACGGCTATATCCAGGTGCAGGTCGACCAGCAGCCCTACATGCAGGGGTATATGGGCGTGATACAGGCATATCTGGCCCATAACATCGGCCTGTCGCCGACCAACATCGACACTGGTCAGGGTCTTGTGGTGGCGGCTGATGTCGCGGCGCTGCGCGATCTGGCGGCGCAGGGTCTGCGCTAGGACGCCTGCGGGCCCGGCGGAGCTTTTCGCCGGGTCCGCAATTCCCTGATATTTTGAAAGCACCCTGACCCCATGAAGCGCATTCTCAAGATCTATCTGGAAAAACCCGAACTGGCCGGGATCGTTTTCCTGATCGTGCTGGCCATCGTGTTTCAGTCGCGCTCGAACGGGGTGTTCCTGAACGCGCAGAACCTGCAGGGGATGCTGGGCCTGTTACCGGAAATGGCACTGGTCGCGGTTGGAGTGACGCTGCTGATGATCTGCGGTGAGTTCGACCTGTCGGTCGGCTCGGTCTTTGCGCTGACGCCGATGATCATGGGGGTGATGCTGGCGGATGGCTGGCCGTTTATGCTGGCATTTCCGGCCGGTCTGGTGGCGGCGGCGGCGGTGGGTCTGGTGAACGGAACGCTGACAGTGCGCTTTGCCATCCCGAGTTTCATCACCACGCTGGGAATGCTGTTCGTCGCGCGCTCGCTGACGATCGTGATTTCGGGCGGTTTTCCCCCGGTCATTCCGCAGGGCGCGATGCCGCGCGAGATGTTCACGGCCTTTATCGGACCCGGCGGCCTCATCCGGATGTCGTTCGTTTGGTTCGTGATGATCGCGCTGTTTATCGGCCTGATCCTGTCGCGCACCAATTTTGGCAACTGGGTGCGGGCCACGGGCGGCTTTCTTCCGGCAGCGCAGTCCATGGGGATCCCGACAACGCGGGTCAAGATCGCCTGCTTCATGATCTGCTCGGTGCTTGCCGGATTTGCCGGCACGCTGCAGGTGATGCGCCTTGGCGCCCCGCTGCCCTCTATCGGTGAGGGCCTTGAATTGCAGGCGGTGGCTGCGGCGGTCATTGGTGGCACGGCCCTGACCGGCGGGATTGGCACCATCCTCGGCGGAATCGTCGGCGCGATCCTGATCCGGGTCATCGACAACGGCCTCGTCCTCAGCCGGGTTGACGCCAATTGGTTCAAGATGGCGCTTGGCGCGCTTACCGTCTTTGCAGTCATCGTGAACGCCTGGCTGCGCGCCAAGGCCAAGGGCATGAAGGTGGAGACACATCAATGACCGATCCAATCCATTCGCGCCCGATCATCCAGGTGCGCAACCTGCACAAGTGGTATTCGGGTGTTCACGCGCTCAAAGGCGTAACGCTCGACATTGAGCAAAGCGAAGCATTGGGCCTTGTGGGCGACAACGGCGCGGGCAAGTCGACGCTGATCAACATCCTGTCCGGCACCCAGAGCCCCGACGAGGGCGAGATCACCTTTGAAGGGCGGCCCGTCCGGTTCCGTGGTCCGCGTGACGCGATGGATGCGGGGATCGAGACGATCTATCAATATAACTCCATGGTCCCGACGATGAGCATCGCGCGCAATATGTTCATCGGGCGAGAGCCGCTGAAACATTCTGTGTTTGGGATCGGGACGATGGACTTCGCCCGGATGCGGGCCGACAGCGTGCAGGCCATCGCCGACGTCGATCTGCATCTACGCTCGCCCGATGCGCTGGTGGGCGAGTTGTCGGGCGGGCAGCGGCAGGGCGTCGCCATTGCGCGGGCGATGCATTTCAAGTCCAAGGTAATGATCCTCGACGAACCAACCAACCATCTTGCGGTGAAAGAGACCCAGAAGGTCATCGGCTTTGTCCAGTCACTAAAGGATCTCGGCATTACTGCTGTCTTCATCAGCCACAACATCCATCATGTGTTCGAATGCTGCGACCGGATCGTGGCGATGGCGCGCGGCGAAATCGTGCTGGACCGGCGCGTGGCCGACACCAGCATGGAAGAGATACTCACGGTTCTATAGGGGGGCGGGAATGGATATTTCCGGAAAGACGGCGCTGCTGACCGGGGGGCTTGGCTCGCTCGGGCGCGCGCAGGCCGCACGGCTGGTGGAGGTGGGGGTCGCAGTTACGATCCTCGAGCGTCCAGACATCGAGGAAGGTGCCGCGCGCGCGGCGGCGCTGAGGGCGGCGTGGCTGCCTTGCGACCTGAACGATCTGGCCAAGGCACAACGAGTGGTTGCCGACGCGGCGACGGCGGTCGGCGGGTTCGACATCCTCATCAACAATGCAGCCCTGATCATCAACCGGCCCTTCGAAGAGTTCTCGATCCAGGAATACGAGGACCAGATCCGGGTCAATTCCTCAGCAGCCTTCGCGCTGACGATCGCCTGCGCGCCGTCAATGAAGCAAAAGCGCTGGGGCAAGATCGTTAACTTCACCTCGATCACCCTGCGCGGGATGCTTGACGGCTATGTGCCCTATATCGCGTCCAAGGGCGCGATGCTGGGGCTGACGAAATCGTTGGCGCGGGAACTGGGACCGCATGGCATCTGCGTGAACGCGGTGGCGCCGGGGGCCATTGCCTCTGAGGCAGAGGAGCGGGTTTTTGGCCACAAGGCCGCTGAATATAGCGAATGGGTGATCGAGCATCAGTCTCTGAAGGTACGAATTCAACCCGACGCGGTGGCAGAACTGGTGCTGTTCCTGGTTTCGCCTGCTTCGGACATGATTACCGGACAGAACGTCGGCATAGACGGTGGCTGGTAGGGTGGGCGATCTGATTGAGCTTTGCGACGCGCGCCACCGGGTGCGGATCGCGCCGGCGACCGGCGGCGGGATTGCTGACGCGGTGGCTCTGCGCGAAGGGCGCTCGGTACCGCTGCTGCGGCCCCGGGGTGGGGCTCCGACCCGGGCGCAGAACGGGGCGGCGGTGGATGCGCTGGGGTTGGGGTGCAACGTACTGGTGCCGTCCTGCAACCGCGTCTCCGGCGGCGGTTTTGCCTTCGAGGGGGCTTTCCGCCATCTCGCGCCCAACGTCGACATCGCTCCCTATCCGATCCACGGCGACGGATGGCTGGCTGTCTGGCGAGTGGCAGAGAAATCGGCGCAGGCCGTGACGTTGAACCATGATGGCCATTTCGGCCCCTTCGACTACACGGCGACGCTGCACTATGCGCTGGACGAGGGAGGCATTCTGGCGCGACTCTCGGTCACGAATCGCGGTCTGCGGCTGCCGTTCGGGGCCGGGTTTCATCCGTGGTTTCAGCGTCTGTCGGGGACACGCCTGCGGTTTCAGGCGGCGGGGGTCTGGACCGAGACCGAGGATTACCTGCCTCTGCGACATCTGGCTCTGTCAGATCACCCCGACCGGAGTTTTTGCCGGTCGCGCGCCTTGCCGCAGGACTTTATCAACGCCGCTTTCACCGGCTGGCCAGGCGCGGCAAGGATCGCGCAACCGGGCCTTGGCATCGAAATCGACGTCACTGCCTCGCCAAATCTTGGAATTGCGCATGTTTACTCTCCCGGCCCGAACGCCGGCTTCTTCTGTTTTGAGCCGGTGAGCCATGCCACTGATGCCGCAAACCAGCCCGGCTTGCCCGGGTTGACGATCCTCGATTCCGGCGCGAACATGACCGTATGGATGCGCATTGCTTGGCGCGCCGTGGAGGGGGCTGATGCTTGAATGCTGGCGATGGTTCGGTCCGCTCGACCGGATAACCCTGCCCGAAATCGCACAGACCGGCGCGCGCGGCATCGTGACGGCCTTGCACGAGGTGCCCTACGGCGAGGTCTGGACGGCACAAGCCATCGTCGCGCGGCAGGCGTTGATCGCGGACGCAGGCGTCGGCCTGCACTGGGCCGTGGTCGAGAGCCTGCCGGTCCACGAGCGGATCAAGCGCGGTGAGGGCGACCTTACGGAACTGTTCGCCAACTATTGCGCCTCGCTTCAGAATCTGGCGCAGGCCGGGGTCCACACCATCTGCTACAACTTCATGACCGTAATCGACTGGGTCCGCACCGATCACGCAATGCCGATGCGCGGCGGCGGGCTGGCGCTGGGGTTCGACGCGGGCCGGATGGCCGGGTTCGAGCGGCACTTGCTGGGGCGCGATATTGAGGCGGAGTATCCGCCCGAGGCCATTGCCGCCGGTGATCGCTGGTTCGCGGCGAGCACCGAAAAGGACCGCGCCGACCTGTTGTCCAACATCATGGCCGGGCTGCCCGGCGCCTACGAAAGGTTCACGGTTGCGGGGTTGCGCGCGGAACTGGCGCGATACCATGGCCTCACCGCCGACGATCTGCGCGCCAATCTGGGACGGTTCCTCGATGCGATTGTGCCCACGGCCGAACGGCTGGGGATGCGCCTTGCCATCCACCCCGATGACCCGCCGCGCCCGGTGTTCGGGCTGGCTCGGATCGTGTCGTCCGGGGACGACCTCGACTGGATCTTGAACCGCTCCGACAGCCCCGCCAACGGGCTGACCTTCTGTTCCGGCGCGCTCGGGGCCAACCCGGCTAACGACCTGCCCGGCATTGCCCGCCGTCACGCCGGCCGCATTCATTTCGTCCATCTGCGCTCGGTCGCGCGCAGCCCGGACGGATCGTTCCATGAAGCGGCGCATCTGGAGGGAGACGGCGATCTGGTGAGGCTGGTGCCGGTACTGCTGGGCGAAGAGGCGCGGCGGGAGTCCGAGCTGCCGTTTCGCCCCGATCACGGCCATGTCCTGCTGTCGGACGCGGACCGCGACACCCACCCCGGCTATCCGCTGATCGGTCGGCTACGCGGCCTTGGAGAGCTGCGCGGGGTGATCGCGGCCAGCCACGTCGTACGATTCGAGGCCCGTTGCGCAGCGCTGATTGCCGAGTTGGGGTTGGCCGACGGGATCCTCGGGGCGGTGCCGCTGTCCGGGGGAGTCGCGTCGGATATCGCGCGAGTCGATCTGGACACTGGCCCGGTCTGCGTGAAGTTCGCGCTGCCCAAGCTCAAGGTCGTCGACGATTGGTTCGCGCCAGTGCATCGCAATGGTGCCGAATACGCCTGGCTTGCCTTCGCGGCCGAGATCTCGCCGGCATCGGTGCCGCGCCTGCTAGGCCGCAGCGAGGCTCTGAACGGCTTTGCGATGGAGTATCTGGCGGGCGAAGGGGTCTATCTTTGGAAGGCCGCCCTGCTGGCCGGGCGGATGCCGCGCGGCGAGGCGGCGCAGGTCGCGGACGTCCTGGGGCGCATCCATGCGCATTCTGCGCGACCCGGTTTTGACGCCGCGGCATTCCGCAACCGCGACGACTTCCGCGCCATCCGGCTGGAACCCTATCTGACCCGCACCGCCACCCGGCATCCCGATCTGGCGTCGGCGCTGAGCGCATTGACTGAACGCCTGTTTGCTGCGGATATCGCGCTGGTGCATGGCGACATCAGTCCCAAGAACATCCTGATCCGGGACGGCGCGCCAGTAATCCTCGATGCCGAGTGCGCGACCATGGGCGACCCGGTGTTCGACGTGGCGTTCTGCCTCAACCATCTGGTGCTGAAGGCTATTCATCTGCCCGCGATGGCCGAATCCTATCACTCAGAGGCCATCGACTTCTGGCGGAGTTATGCGCGCCACGTCACGTGGGAGGCGCCCGCCGACCTCGAGGCGCGGCTATTGCGACTGCTTCCGGCGCTGATGCTGGCCCGCGTCGATGGTGCGTCGCCGGTCGAGTATCTGGCGGCGGCGGCGCGGGACCGGGTTCGGGTACTGGCGCGCGCACTTATCATCGAACCCGCGCCGGACCTAGCCACCCTGCTGACCTGCATAGCCGAGGAGAGCGAGACCGCATGAGCGCTGACACGATCACCGCCGTTACCGCTCGCCGCGTATGGGACAGTCGCGGCAATCCGACCGTCGAGGCCGAGGTAGTGCTGGAGAATGGCGCGAGGGGAAGGGCAATCGCGCCCGCCGGGGCCTCGCGCGGCACCCGCGAAGCCGTCGACCTGCGCGATGGCGGCACGCGGTTGCGTGGACTGGATGTGCGCGCCGCCGTCGCAAACGTCAGCACCCGCATCGCGCGTGCTCTGATCGGCCGCAGCGCCGTCGATCAGGCTGGTGCGGACGCGGCTATCCTAGCGCTCGACCCCTCGCCGTTGAAGGCGACGCTTGGCGGCAATGCCACGGTCGCGGCATCGCTCGCCGTGCTGCACGCGGCCGCTGCGGCGCAAGGGGTGCCACTTTGGCTGCATGTGGCGACGCTGGCGGGCACCGCGCCGAGCGTGCCCTTGCCCGAGATCCAGATCTTTGGTGGCGGCGCTCATGCCGGGCGCCGGGTGGATATTCAGGATTTTATGGTGATGGTCCCCGGTGCGGGGAGTTTCGAGGAGGCGCTGGAGGTAACGAGTGCGATCTATTTCGCCGCTGGCGAGATCATGGCAGAACACGACAAACTGGCCGGTGTGGCCGACGAGGGTGGCTGGTGGCCGCAGTTCGACAGCAACGAAGAAGCGCTGGTCACCCTTGTCGCGGCAATCGAACGGGCGGGCGAGGTGCCCGGCGACCGGGTGGTGATCTCGCTCGACGTTGCGGCGTCTGAGTTTGGGACGGACGGGCGGTATCGTCTGGCGCTCGAGGATCGAACGCTGGAGTCGGACGGGATGATCCGCCTGCTTGAGGACTGGATAGCGCGCTTTCCAATAGCCTCGATAGAGGATCCGCTGGCCGAGGACGACGCTGGGGGCATGCGCGACTTTACCGCAGCATTTGGCGGCAAGATGCAGATCATCGGCGACGATTATCTGGTCACGAACGCCGGCCTGACCGAGCGGGCGGCGCGCGACGGCGTCTGCAATGGGGTGCTGATCAAGGTCAATCAAGCGGGTACGGTGAGCGAGAGCCTTGCCACGTTCGCCGCCGCGCGCCGCGCAAATTTTGGCACCATTGTCTCGGCCCGGTCGGGCGAGACCGAGGATACCTCGATCAGCCATCTGGCGGTGGGGTTGGGGGCCGGACAGCTCAAGGTCGGGTCGTTCACAAGGTCCGAACGAATGGCGAAATGGAACGAATGCCTGCGGATTGCCGATATGCCCGGTGCGGGCAGATGGGTCGGCGGCGCGCCGCTGGCCGCAACATGGTGGGGCAGTGCGCGAACGGCAGGAAAGGGATGACGTTGGACCGGTTGACGGGAAAAATCGCGGTGGTGACTGCGGCGGGTCAGGGCATCGGACGGGCGATTGCCGAGCGGCTGCGCGACGAGGGGGCCGAGGTTCACGCCTCGGACCTGCGGGCAGGAGCGCTTGACGATCTGACGGGAACGCAGAGGGCGGCGCTGGACGCGACAGATCATGCCGCCGTCGCCGCCTATTTCGCCGGGTTCCGGCGGATCGACGTTATAGTCCACGCCGTTGGATACGTCCATCAGGGCACCATCGAAGAGTGCTCGCCCGAGGACTGGCAGCGATCTGTGGCGATCACGCTGACCTCGGCCTACAACGTACTAGGCCAGGCGATCCCGAAAATGAAGGCTCGGGGCGGGAGCATCATCACCATCGGCTCCGTCGCCTCGGCGATCCGGGGATTTCCGAAACGGGCTGCCTACGGCGCCACCAAAGGCGGCGTGCTGGGCCTGACCAAGGCCATCGCGGCGGATTATATCAAGGAGGGCATCCGCGCGAATTCGATCTGCCCCGGGACAGTCCAGTCGCCTTCGCTGGATCAGCGCATTGCCGAGTTGACAGCAACGATGGGCGACGCCAAAGCGGCGCGGAAATTCTTTATCGACCGGCAGCCTTCGGGGCGTTTCGGCACTGCACAAGAGGTCGCCGCCCTCTGCGCACTGCTCGCCTCGGATGAGGGCGCGTTCATCAACGGCCAGCTCATCAACATCGACGGCGGCATCACGATCTGAGAGTCCATTTGGAAATTAATTTATTTAGATCAGTCACTTGTGGGGATTGTGTTTGTTTTGGAAACTGAACGGAGTTCACGATGGCTTGGACGGAACTCACTCGCCGCCAAAAAGTGTGCAAGTCTGACGGTTACTCAAGCGATGTCGCGGTTGCCGAATGGGCAATTATTGGTCCACTTCTACCTGGCCCCAAACGGCTTGGCCGACCACGGGAGGTGGGTCTTCGCGATGTTGGAACACGCGATCCAATATGTTGCGGCGTCCGTGTGTGCATGGTCGCTTCTGCCGAAGGGCTTTCCGCCTGTTTCGACGGTGCGCTACTATTTCTACCACTGGTCAACGACGACACCACGGTCACCTATAATTTCTTCAAGGTCACGGTAGGAGATTGCGTAGCCACGAAATACCACCAAACATAGCGCGGGCCATTCAGCGTCGCCCCGCCAGGCGCCATCATCCGCGCGCCGCGCGCACCTGCCGTCACAGTGATCTTTGTCACCGGGGCGAAACACCATCATGCGGCCCGCCTCGAACTCTTGTCCGGCAATGGTGACCGAGCTTTGGGTAATTTCGTCGAGGTCGATTCTGTTGGCGTTCGAGGACAGTGGAATAAATCAAGCAATCGACTCACGATTGGCCTTGGCAAGATCGGCTTGAAAAGGGTTCGCGGTAACCTTTTTCGGCCCGCGCTGACGCGGCTGAATCGCGCCCAAGGTCCCCGCATCACGCTGGCCCCGCCAGTCGCTAAGGGCCGAGGAATACAGGCCCCTACCGACGAAGAATGGCCGAAATCCCACCCGTATACACCGCACGGTCGGTCTCGGACAAAATCTGCAGCTTGTATTTCGCCATGAAGCTGCGCCGCTTCGGCCCAGCCGTGAATTCGGCCGACGCCACCACAGGCGCCACCATAACGCGGCCAGCAGATGCAGAACCCTCGGGTGAAGCAGGCAAAAAGGTGGGCAGACGTCCGGGCATTACCATTGGATCGATCTCCTGCGCCCTCGAGTGTAAACTTCAGACAGTCAAATGTCTCACTCTTGTTGGCACGGAGGGTGTAGACCCGGCTGCTCGGTCGTGCCGTATCGCTCAGCCAGCATCGACGCGGATTCGTCGCTCGCCTGGATCGCAGCCCGAACCTTCGGGGTCATTGTCGCTTGCTTATGAAGATGGATCTCCGATTCGTGCGCCCGCCCGCATCTTGGCCAGCAGATAGGGCGCGTTGGTCATGCTCTCCATGCCCCCCGCGATCATCACCCCCGCACTGCCCAGCGCGATCTGGTCAAAGGCCAGCATTGCCGCCTTCATCCCCGATCCGCACATCTTGTTGAGACTCGTCGCAGACACCGGCACCCAGCCCGGTCTGTGGATCGGCGCTGGGGGGCGCGGCATTGACGCCGCCGTCGCAAGCCAGCTTCTCGAGGCAGTATCCGGTCTGGCCGTTCAGGCCGCCCTTCTGGCGGGACAACAGGCTGCATCGGTGCAGGAGCCCGTCCGGCTGGCGGTCGAGAGGGAGCTTGAGGGGGCTCGATATGCAGCTGAACTCGCGGAACGTCGCTATGAGCATGTCGATCCCGCAGTTCTGATGCAGCTCGCCTCGGATCTGCCGTTTGTCTGGAACGCAGCGGGGACCGATGCCCGCGCCAGACTCGCGCCGAAGGCGCACCTGCGGTGCAACGGCTGGTCAGGCTGCCGATCGAGGAGGTCGCGATCGATATCGACGCGGAGAAGAATGAATTTGTTTTGCTTCTGCACTGGATCGGTGGACGCCACACCGAAGTCAGGTTGGTACGGCGCAAGACTCGCCGGTTCCCGCCCGGCCGGGAGCTCGCGGCCGGAGAGGTTTTGCGCAAGCTTGGCGGACACTGGCCCGACCGGGAGTTGGCGGTCACTCTCAACCGGATACGTTGCCGCACCGAGGACGGCGAAACGTGGACGACCGTTCGCGTCGCGGCACTCCGCGACAGCCTCGCAATCCTACCCTGTGATCCGGATGCGGAGGTTCCGAAGACCATGAGCGTCGATGCCACCGCAAAGCGGCTTGGCGTCTGCGTTGCTTCCGTTCACAAGCTGATCCGGTCGGGAGTTCTGCCCGCAACCCAGATCATGTACTCTGCCCCTTGGAAAATACCGGTCGATGCGCTGGAGAGCGAAGCAGTCCGCATAGGATTGCAGGAGATCGCTGCACGTCGGCCAAGGCAAGCCTATGAAAAGGTTACAGACAAGTCCATGACCCTGCCCGGATTTTGAAAAATGAGGTGCATTATGAAACGCAATCGCCCTTGCGGCCCCGAAGGCAGAAGATCTCGCCACCATGCGGATCGCGCCCGAGGCCTTAGCTCGCACCGCCAGCGCCAGGTGATCATGGTCGCCAGTGGTTGCGCCATCGGTCCGAGAAACCGCTGGCGACGCCGCATGTCAGTCACCCCGCCCGCAATCCACACCGTCGTGCCTGCTTGAAACGCAATCATGATGGGCACGAGACGCGTCAGCACCGCAGGGTCGATCGTCGCCGCGACCGAAAGGCGCCTGCCGTTCAGCAGAGTGATCTCTGCTCGATCGGTCGGGGCCGGCACAGGCTCTGGTCTGGCGCAGGTGGTATCGCTGGTGCCTCAGGGGCCGCGAGCGTCAGAGGCATGAACCGCAGCGGCGCAGCACCGCCCGCCAGTTCGCCTTCGCGATATTGACGCCGCCAGCGCACCAGCAGCGTTCGGCCAATATCATGGCGACGCGCTGTCTCGGACATGCTCCCACGCGGGCCAAAGCTCTCTTCAACAATGCGAACCTTCTGTGCATCCGTCCAGCGCCGACGGCGACCGGTATCGGTGACTGAAAGGATCTCGACTTCGGGTCTGTATCTATGGTCGGACATAACGTCGGACCCAACCGAATAAACTCAGCTCAAAAAGACGGCCCCCGGCGAAGGCTTACGCTCAAGCGCTTGATGGCGGATGTGATGTTTGATAACGTAGTGCTGAAGAATATTCTGGGAAAGCCCTGACGACAGCAAGCCATTGATGCGCCATTGATCCGAGCACAATGGCGCACGCAACGGCGGGATGCAGTGCTGCGGACGTTGCGGGACGGCGCCCGAAAACGCCACTGATGGAAAGGATGGCTCCTGCCCCCGGCGTCGCGATGCGCCACAGTGGGGTTGTCGAAAAGACCCCAAGCAAAGGAGCCATCCATGAGAGAGATCGGCATAATCGGCCTCGACTTGGCCAAGTCTGTTTTTCAGGCGCATGCGGTTAATGAGGCCGGGCGGGTCGTTCTGCGCAGGCAGATCAAGCTGCGCAGCTTCTCGCCTGCTTTGCCGATCTGAGCCCTTGCCTGAACGGCATGGAGGCCTGTTCAGGGGCGCATTACCGGGCGCGGGAACCGAGCAAGGTCGGACACGACGCCCGGCTGATGCCGCCGACCTACGTATAGTGTCAAGCGCGGCAAGACCGATCCGGCCGATGCAGAGGCCATCTGCGAAGCAGTTACGCGGCCGAACATGCGCTTTGCGCCCGAGGCGTGCCTTCGGCATGACGCCGGTGAAGACCGAAGAGCATCTATCAGTTCTGATTGGGAAAGCAGGCTTCGGACCTGAGGCGAGGGCCGGTGAGGGCCGTCAGGACGCTCGTAAACTGGTGAGTGATCACCACGCTTGAGAAACCTGTTGCGTGCCCACAGCCCGTGGTGGGATTGAATGCGATATCCGCCGCCGCTATCGTCAGTCCCCATGAACTGGCCGTGTCCCTTATGAATTCCGTCGTCTCGGTCGCGCTGAAGACATCGGCACTCGCACAGTCTGCCGCTCTGATGCCCATGCAGCGCGCACCCGAAATTGCTGTTTCATCAATCGCGTTCTTTACCCAAACAAAGCGGGAAACCTCGATCGAGCCGAACATCAACAGCATCAGTGGTCCCAGCAACAGCGCGAATTCGATGGCTGCGGTGCCATGACGGTCACTGGGAAGGCGCCTGATCGTGCAGAGCCCGGTCATTCGATGCGAATCAACGCATTTGCCGAGAGCATTCTGTCCTCGGTGAGCCCCAAGCCTTCGAACATCGCGACATAGGGCGTGCGGGCGCGGATTTCGATGAATCTGCCTGCTGTCGAGCCGTCGGCGCAGGTGATTTGACACGTCCGTTGTGCACCCCACGCGACCGTGTTGTTGACGCGTGCGGGACAATAGCATTGCGCCATGATGCCGCTGGAATCTACGGTTGTCATGGCTCCACCCGTGAGAGTGGCGCTGATCGCGTTGTTCAGAACAACCGTGGCGTCAATGCTGCTTGTTCCGTTCGCGACAAGGGTGGCGACTGTGGCTGCAAAGCTCGCGGCGGAGTTGTCCACGATCAGATTACCCTGGTTCTGGCTGTAGCTGGCGGCAGACGAAACCTGCGCATTCAGCCTGAACTTACCATGAAGGATCGACCCCACATCGAATGTCGCAGCAACGATGAGCAGGAAGACCGGGGCGATCAGAGCGAACTCGATGGCGGGGCTGCCGGCATCATCGCACCAGTATGACCGGATTGTCCTCTCGAACCGGCGAAAGGTTTGCGCAATGGAACGGGTATGATGGGTCATTCGAGCAACCTGACCCCACTTTGGGAGCCGGCAACCGGTGCAACGCATTCTGAGGCAAGGGTTGTGCCGCCCGTCAGTGTGACAGTGGATCCGATGATTTGCAGGCAGCCGGATGAGCCGCCGCTGGCGCTGGCACCGCCGCTTAGGCTGATGGGACCGTTCGGAAAATAGAAGGTACCGGAAATCTGGCCACCGGATGCGCCGGACGTGAATGCTGCACCGCTGCGAACGGATGTGTTCTGTGGCCCGATCACGGCCAGTTTGGCAAATGGTCCGGTGCCGGGTGCGCGCAGAACCATGTTGCTGTAGCCCCCGCCTGTGCAGAACGCCTGATCTCTGCATTGCCAGCCATTCGTCGGCACGCCGCGACCAGAAAGAATGATGGTAACGTCAATCGCGCGAAGGCCGACCATGGCTCCGTTGCATTGAACATTGCCGCCGCTGTTCGCGCCGAGATGCAGGTAGCCGTCAAACGTATAGACGCCCGCCCCGAATACGACGCCACCAGACGCAGAGACGTAACCCCGAAAGTCGTGATTGTCGGCGGCCCCGACGACAAGGCAGCTTCCACCGTCCGTCACCGTGTTTCCGACGATCTGGAAAGGTCCACCGTTGGCGAGTGGGCTGCCCATGACCAGCGTGGCACCGCCGCTCAGAGCAATTGCATTGCCGCCGTTTGCGGGTCCGACGCGAAATGAACCGGTCGCAAATTCAGTCCGCGCCCCGTCGGGAACGATGATTCCCCTTGCGATATTATAGATGCCAGAGGCAAACAGCATAACCGAGCCGCCGCTGTTCTGGATGCCGCCCGAGAAGTTGTAGACCGTGGTGGCCGCTCCGCCTGATCCGAAATTGAGCGTCAGGCCGCCGCCGATAGTGATATTGCGCAAGTTGACCGTAGTCCTGCCGGGGCAGGTCAGGGTCCAGGTACTGCTGGCAAATGTCGCAACGCATCCAACAGCAGTCGCCTGATTTCTGGTGGAATTCTGGTTCCATCCAAAAGAGATATCACCTCCGGTCGCGACAACAGGGGCTGTCATTGCAGCGACGGCTGCAATCCGCGCCGTGGCGAGACCTAGGGCGGCAGCCCCGGCCAGCGGATCTGGCGTCACCATCTTGACCAAAGGGGCAGCCCCGCCACCAGGCATGGTGACGTTGCCGCATTGGCTGGGGGCTGCTGTCGAATTGTAGTTCACCGACGAGGCAGTGATACGGGTGCCACAGGGTGCGGTCACTGTCGCATTCGACGCGACGACGCATTTATCTGCCGTCACGGAGGTTCCGCCGCTCAGCGTCACGCCGCTGCCGGATGGACTGAGCGCCTGAATGCAGGCGGACCCTCCCGCAACCGCTGCAGCAAGCGCATCAACCTCGACGTCAAGATATTGTCTGGTGTTCAGGACACGGGCCAGAACCAGCGTGCGCTGCGTCGTGATCGTAACCCGCACCGCATTTGAGCCCGGATCGACGGGCGAGGGTTCCAGCGTGACGCCGACATTTGCGCGCGCGATTCCGTTAAGGATGGCAACGCCTTGGGCCGCCATCGTCATATCAGAGACGTTCTGGCGTCGTGCGTAGGCGGTTGCACCGGCATTCGCCGAAAGATCGGCCACGCGCTGCGTCTCGACCTTGGCAAGCACTGCGCCGCCGTATTCAAGGGCCAGCGCGGACATGCCAATCAGAACAGGCAGCATCAGGGCACCTATTATGGATACCGATCCACATCTGTCCCGTGCAAAGCGCCGCAGCGATCTTAGCTCAAACATTGGTGCGGGTTCCTGTAAAAACGGGCTCCGGATGCCCCAGTACGAATGTTCGATGCCGAAACGGCACCTGTCGGCCTTTTACGGCAACCGCGCCGGATACCGGCCACGATAATGCAGGACCATTCACCTTCAGCAGGGCCGTGCGACGACCAAAACCCATAGCGGTCCCTGCGGTCCTTCAACCACGCCAACGCCAAAGTCGCGCACGTTTTGCAGCAGCATGTTCTGGCGATGGCCGGGCGACGCCATCCAGCCATTGATGATCGTTCCCGGATCGGGATAACCCCAGGCCAGGTTTTCCGCCACGAGGCAGTCCCGATAGCCTTCATTCCGGACCCGGACCTGCAGATTTGACCCGTCCGTGCCGCGATGATCAAAGTAATTGTTCAGTGCCATGTCGCAGGCATGAATGCGTGCTGCATCAGTCAATCGGCGGTTTTCGTTGACCGAACCCAACGACTGCGCCAGCCGAACCTGGTTCAGCCCCGCCCCGATTGTCGCTTCAAGTTGCACCGCGTTGGTGGGTAGAACGCAATTCGATTGCGCGGTGGCGGCAGTAGAAAAGATGGACGCACCCGCCGCAAAGGCCAGGGCGAGTAAAGTGGGAAGGCGCAGACCGGCCCGTTTACGGACGTCTCCCTTCGGATGTACAAAAGTCTTCATTGGATTGATCTCCTGAAAGTGGATGCTCGATATGCGTCATCCACAATGCGGCGGCGCAAAATTGTCTTGTTTCGGAAGGTGCTGACCGGGCGGCACGTCGTCTGCGCACGATAGGATTCGCGTGCTGAGGGTTGCCGCTTGGACTGTCCGGCTTGTATACCTGCGCCCGGCCTCCGTCTGCTTGGCGTGAAGGCCTGTCTGAAAAGACTGGCCAAAGGGCAAGGAACCAAAATATAATAGGTCATGTATGCACCGACTCTGGATGCCATCATCTTTGCGGAGTTTCGCACAACGCTGGGTCAGGCGTCGGCCGGTATCTGGATAGAGAAGTTTCTTCAGACTCTGGACCTCATCCCGCCCCGGCGCGATTTGGACGAGGCGAACAGGGATCAGATATTCGAGACTGCACATCTGGTTATTGCACGTGCGGGGTTGGTCGGGTGCCTTTGCCTCGTGGCCGCTTGCGAAGAGCTGCAGCGGACATGCAAGTCGGGCGAGGATTTTCGCGGACCATATGCTGCAATGTCTGCGGCGGCTGCAGAGGCCGGCACGGCTTTGCGAAATGCCCTATGAAAGTTGGCCCCGCTGAGCGCGCCTGAATATCCGACTACTGAATCCCGAGGATCTGGATGACAGCGGGCGTTATGATGACGGCGAACAGAACCGGCATGAAGAAAAGGATCATCGGCACCGTCAGCTTGGGGGGTAAAGCCGCGGCCTTTTTCTCGGCCTCGCTCATCCGGATGTCACGGCTTTCCTGAGCGAGAACGCGGAGCACGTGCCCAAGAGAAGTGCCGTATTTTTCCGACTGGGTCAGACCCGAGACGACCGCGCGGACGCAATCGAGATCGGTGCGCAAGGCCAGGTTTTCATAGGCCGTTCTCCGGTCCGTCAGATACGACAGTTCAGCGGTTGTCAGCGAGAGTTCCTCGGCCAGATCGACCGATTGGCTGCCAATCTCGTCCGACACCTTGCGAAACGCGGCTTCGCTGCTCATTCCCGATTCCACACAAATCAGCAGCAGATCAAGCGCGTCGGGCCACGACTGGCGGATGCCTTTCTTGCGCTTGGTAATCCTGTTCTTCACATATATGCGGGGCGTGTAGTAGCCGAGGATGCCAAAGGCAACGACAATGCCCAGACGTGCGATCAACGACAGGTCGGGCTGAATGACCACGAACACATAGAAGGCAGACCCGCCCAGCAAAGCGAGCGGCAGGAGGACCCGGAGAGCGAGAAAGGCCACGACCGGCGCCGTTCCCCGAAACCCTGCCCTGCGCAGCATCAGAACGATTTCCGAATTGTCCGCCTGTCGCGACAGGTTAAAGCTGTCCACGATTGCGGCGAAAAGCCTGCGAGGCTCGCTTCGCAGGAGAACGCGGTTCTTCCCCTTATTGAGCCCGGCGCGTTCCCGTACCCGGATACGCTCACGCTCATCCGTAATCTGGCGCATCCGCTCTCCCAGCGTGTCACGCGCCAGATATGGCCAGGTTACCGCGATGATTGCGCAAAACACGGCTGTCGCGGACAGTATCGTTGCGAGAAAGTCAGTGTCAGACAATTGCATCAACGTGTTCCGGTCAGAAGTCAAAATTGATCATGTTGCGCATGACGAGGATACCCAGCGTCATCCAGAGCGCGCAGCACGCAAGGGCGACGTTTCCGATGGTCGTGGTAAAGAGCAGTCCGATGTAGTCGGGACTCGTCAAGTAAACCAAAGCTCCCACGATCAGCGGCAATGCCCCAATAATACCGCCCGACGCCTTGGCCTCGGCACTCATAGCCTTGATCTTTCCGCGCATCTTCTTGCGTTCGCGCAGAACGATAGAGAGATTGCCAAGTGCCTCGGCCAGATTGCCGCCTGCGCGGCTCTGAATCGTCACGACAATCGCGAGAAAGTTTGTTTCGGGCAGGGGCACCCGAACCGCCATGCGCTGAACCGCGTCGTTCAGCGGCATACCGATGGTCTGGTCGTCGATAACGATCTTGAATTCTGATCTGACGGGTTCCTGCCCTTCAATCGCGACAATGCGCAGGCAATCTCCCAAAGGCATACCTGCCTTTACGCCACGCACGATGACATCGACGGCATTGGGAAACTCTGCCGTAAAACGGTTGAACCGCCGGGTGCGGCGCAGGTTTACAAACAGGTGCGGCAGATAAAGGCCGCAGGAGAGACCAAATCCCGCTGCCGGCAAAACGCCGTAGTCGAGACTGGCCCAGAATAAAAAGACCGCAATTGATCCTGTGGCCACACAAATCGTCCAGTATGCAGAGACAGACCATGACAGGCCTCCCTGCCGCATCCGGCTGATCAAGGTCGGGCGGACACGGCTTGCGTCTTGCGCCTTTTGCTGCTTTTCGTCCATTTCGCGCAAGTAATCGTCGATTGACCGTTTGCGGCGCCTTGCCTCGGCGTTGCCGGCCTGTGCGGCGGGTACATGCCGCGACCGGAGTTCACGGGCCAGGCGTTGGCGCGCGACGCGGCCTTGCGCCAGATGTGGCAGGAACGTGGCAAAGAGGAGGCCACCTATGCTCAGGCTGGCCAGCAGAAAAATGATGAGGGGCGAACTGAAAAGTGTCATCTGGCCTCTGCTGCTGATTGCCGGTCAATTTCCATGACTCAAGCGACCTCGGCGGCGTCAAGCGCGGCCGCAAGGCGTTTTTCTTCGCCGAAATATCGGGCCCGGTCCCAAAAACCGGGACGGCCCACGCCGGTAGAGCGGTGACGCCCGATGATGTTTCCCTTCGCATCTTCGCCCTGAAGCTCATAGACAAAGATGTCCTGCAGGATCGGCACATCGCCTTCGAGACCGAGGACTTCAGTAATATGTGTGATCCGCCGTGAACCGTCCCGCAGCCGCGCGGCCTGGACGATCACATCGATCGACGAGACGGCCATCTGCCGGATGGTCAGGCTGGGCAGGGCAAAACCGCCCATCGTGATCATGGATTCGATACGGCCCAGCGCCTCTCGCGGAGAGTTGGCATGAAGCGTCCCCATCGACCCGTCATGGCCTGTGTTCATTGCCTGCAGCAGATCGAAAGCCTCGGGGCCACGAACCTCGCCCACGATGATCCGTTCCGGGCGCATCCTGAGACAGTTCTTGACCAGTTCTCGCATGGTGATTTCACCGACGCCTTCGATATTGGGGGGGCGCGTTTCCAGACGAACGACATGGGGCTGCTGCAACTGAAGCTCGGCAGAGTCCTCGCAGGTGATGATACGCTCGCTCGGGTCAACAAAAGCCGTCAAGCAGTTCAACAGGGTCGTCTTGCCCGAACCGGTCCCGCCCGAAATGATGACGTTGCAGCGCACCCGCCCGATTATCTTGAGTATCTCGGCTCCCTCCGGGGTAATCGCGCCAAAGCCCACAAGCTGATCGAGAGTGAGTTTGTCCTTCTTGAACCGGCGGATCGTCAAGGTCGGGCCATCTATCGACAAAGGCGAGGCGATGACGTTGACGCGGCTGCCGTCGGGAAGGCGCGCGTCGCAGATGGGGCTTGACTCATCCACCCGGCGTCCGACCTGGCTGACGATGCGCTGGCAGATGTTCAGAAGCTGGGTATTGTCGCGAAAGCGTATATCCGTTTCGATCATCTTGCCGCCAACTTCGATGAAGATGCGCTTGTTTCCGTTGACCATGATGTCGGCAATATCGTCGCGGGCGAGCAAAGGTTCGAGCGGGCCGTAGCCCAGAACGTCGTTACAGATATCCTCTACGAGTTCGTCCTGTTCGGTAGTGGAGATTGCGGATTTTCGGGCGGTCAGAATGTCGCCCACAATGCTGCGCACTTCATTGCGCGCCTCAGAGGGTTCCATGACGGAAAGATGGGCCACATTGATAGCCTCGATCAGCGTCGAGAATACCTCTTTCTTGAGGTCGTAGTACGCCTTTGGACGCTCCGCGAGAACGCGGGGCGCGTCCGCGATCGGGGCGACGCGGATTGGTTCGACCAAAGCAATACGCGGTGTCGGCGCGGCAGGAGGCGCAGCGGGGAGCACTGCTTTGTTGACGCTCTTGAAAGGTGATTTGGTGCCGAACATCTGGCAGTCCTTCATGGATAGGTCGTAAGATTAGGCGAAGAAAGCCATGCGAATGATGAAGAACCAGCTCATCAATCCTGAGATGAACATTGGAATGATCCACCAACCCGACACGAAACGGGACCGATCAGTGTCGTGGGGTATACCGGTGTATTTGGTCGCGTGGACGCAATCTGGATTCGCCATGATCGGAGAGGAGAGCTGGTTCATGACTGGTGTCCTTTCATTTGTGGATCGAGGTATTTTCAGTTGAAAAGGTCGGTTTGGTCGTCACGTCATCGCCCCCAGAGACGGGCAAGGCCGGTCGGTTTGCGAGCAAGGCCGGCACCGGGCGCTATGGATGCCGCCAGATCGCGGAACCTGCGGCTGGCTGCCGCCCGTGGATTGTGTTCGATTACCAACTGACCCGAATTGGATGCCTTGCTGAACGTCGCAGGATCGAACCCGATTTCTGTCATGTTTGTGTTTCCCAGGGCCTTGGCAAAAGTGGCGGGCTTGATTTCAGCCCGTTTCGGCATGGCGACCTGGTTCAGGACAAGATAGGGGGCCGGATCGTTGGGCCGCAGGTGGGCAATGTGATCAAGCAGGGCCTTGGCATTTCGCAGACCGCCAAGGTCGGGCATCGCGGTGATGATCACATGATCGGATGCAAGAACGGCCCTCTGCACCCAGCGCGACCAGACATGCGGCAGATCGAGGACAAGGTAAGGAAAGCTGGCCTGCACCAGATCAATCAGCTTTTCGAGCAGATCGAGGCTGGGTTCCGTCAGGCCGGGCGAGGTCGAGGTGCCCGCTAGCACCCGCAGATGCTTGTCACGCGGGACAAGCAGCCGGTCAAGCAGGGCATCGTCAAGTCGGGCAACATCGCCCAACTGGTCTACAAGGTTGCTGCCGGTTTCCAGATTGAGGTTGAGTGCAACCGAGCCGAACTGCAGGTCCAGATCGGCCAGCATCACCGCAGCACTGCCCGAATCCGCGAGTGCCGCAGCCATATTCTGCGCGACAGTCGATGATCCGACCCCGCCCCTTGCCCCCAGGAACGCGTAAATCTTGCCGGGCTTTGTGGCACCGATGGGTTGGAAAAGCCGCAGTATGGTCGTTGAAAGTTCGTCCGCCTTGATTGGGGCCACCATATAGTCGGTGACGCCGATCTCCAGAAGGCCCCGAAAAAGCGACACTTCGTTTACGATCCCGATCACGATAACCTTGGTGCCAGGGTCGCAAAGTGACGCGAGTTCTGCCAGTTGCGCCAGAAGGATCGGAGGGTGGGCCCCGCTTTCCAGAATCACCAGGTCGGGACTGGGTGAGTTTTTGCAATGCGCAATGGCCGCGATCATGCCGCCTGAACCAAGCGTTGCATCGGCCCGATCCAAACGACGATCTTTCAGGGCGGAAGCGATTGCGGCACCTGTGACGGCCGTCTCGCTGAACGCGCGGACCGTGACATGGGGAACCCGACCGCCTGTGTCACTTGATACAGCCACGCTTTCATACTTGCCGTCCAGCAGGAATGGTTTGACGTTCATGTTCAAAATCCTACCAGCGCTGTCGGGGCGGCGAGCGGGGCCAGCGGCGCGAGGTGGACGGTCTCTCTGGCTCCGGCGCGGTAGATCTGCACCGACCGGGGGACGGCAATGTCGATCACAGAAGTTTCGGCATTGTCCACCACGGACCGCAGCGCGAGAGAGATTGCGCCCGACGTTTCGGCTGCCGTTATGGCCTCCACCTGAGCAGCGTCGAGTTCGAGCGTGGCGGTCTTGCCCACAACCGAGTCGCTTTGGCCATCAGCAATCATCTGGTCGATGGCGAGAACGCGCACATTGCGCAGAAGGACGCGGCTCTGAACTTGCGGGGTTCCGGCGGCGTCTGTCTGGCTGATGGTATGAAGCACGTCCACATGGTCGTTCGGCAGAATGAAACCGCCTGCGGTGTTCTCGGCAGAGATGCGGACAGCCACGGCGCGCATTCCCGAGGTCAGCATCACTGAAAGATAGCCGGTGCCCGCGCCCATCAGTCGTCCTTCGTGCACGGGCTCACCGGCAAGGAAACTGGTACGGGTCGTCATGTCGCTGAACTCGGCGACCGCATCCGGCTGTGCCGCACGGGTGATGAAGGCAGCGCTTAGCGAGGCTGCGGGCCAATCCTGCCAACGCAGACTGTCCAGAGAAAGCGTCGCGCCAGAAACCAGATCGGTTGCGGCGACAAGAACCTCGACCGTGAGAAGTGGAGCGGGGGAGGCCGTTGCAACCGGCACTTCAGACATGGCACCCGAACGGGAAATCGAGAACCAGGCCGCAAGGCCACCTGCAAGAAGTGCAAAGACCAGGATGAAACTGCGCAGCATCGGCTTACCCCTTTCCGGGTCAACGGTCTGGCGGGCAGAACTGCCAGTGGCCGGTTGTTAGTTCGTTTTGGCGGGCCGGTACGGATCAGGGTGTCCCGATCAGAACGCCACATCCTGCACCCGCGATTGCGACGCCGTATGGAATGCCGCCGCCGGGTCGGTGAAGTCGTGCCAGCCAAGTCAGGCCCGACATGGACGGTCGCAAGGTAGCGGCCCGGAACATCAGGATCGCAATGGTCAGAACCGCGCCAAAGAGCGAGGTCATAAGCAGGAACAGTCCCAGCTGGTCGGCACCGATCCAAAGCCCCGCAACAGCAACGAGTTTGGCATCGCCTCCCCCGATCCAGCCACGGCTGAACAGGATGAACGAAATCAGCAGGGCAATTGTGCCGCCTGCAGCAGCCTGGATCATTCGCACATCGGTCAGCGGTGCCATAATCAGAAAGCCTGCGAGCAGGATCAGAACGATCCGGTTGGGGATCGTCATGGTCGCCAGATCGCTTCCTGCAGCCCAGATCATCACTGTGGCAAAGAATAGTTTGGCCGTCAGGACGAGCATGGCTGGGTCACCTTGATCCGGTGGGGAGTGTTTTCGACGGATCGGCAGTGAACCCACTGCCGATCCATCCGTTTCAAGCCCGAATGCGTTCGGTCGATCAGACGTTCGCGTCGGTCAGCTCGGTCGTGATCGTGGTGAAAATGGCTGAAAGCTCCGGGCCGAGCGCTACCAGCGCCGTGATGATGACGATCGAAACCAGACCGGCAATCAGGCCGTACTCGATCGCGGTGGCGCCGGATGTGTCTTTGGTAAAACGGGAAACGATGGCTTTCATGGAGATATCCTTGGGTAATGTGAACCGGCAGCGCCGGGGATCTGGCTTTCGCGCCGTCCGCCAAACCAACTCATTCAGGTCGATTTGATTTCTTGCGGAACAATCAGTTTCTAACCGGACCCGACGACCCGGGCTACTTGGCCTCATGGTCTGGCCGGTCGTCCAGTCTGATTGGCGCAACGTCGTGGAAGTAATGATCGCCGGTTGGCAATCCTCCTCAGGTTGCACCTTTCCAAGATCAGGCTATGTTGATCATTCTATCTCTGGCAGGGAACTTTTCGTCGCGGGCAGCGTCTGGGTTACGCCTTGGATAGTCTCAGGTAAGGCTGGGTAGGTGACGCGATGAAAGAACTGACAAAGACCCCGGTGTTCGGAATGCCGGTTCTGATTTCCGATGATGACGAGTTCTTTCGTCTGGCGCTGCGCAGCATCCTGACTGATCGGCTGGGCGCATCCAAGGTCATCGAGACGTGCAGTTTCGACGAAGCGATTGAAACCATGGCGCGCGAACCGGACCTGCGGCTCGCCCTGTTCGATCTGAACATGCCGGGCATGAACAACTGGGATGATCTGCGTTCAGTGCGCGATGTGTTTCCTGCTGTCCTTATTGCGGTCGTTTCTGCCTCCAGAGAGCGCGGTGACATGCTGCATGCGCTGGATGCAGGCGTGCATGGCTACGTGCTCAAGGGGTTGGGCATTGTCGAGCTGGGGCATGCCCTGCAGCAAATTTGCGAGGGAAAAGTCTATGTTCCGGCATCCTTGCCCGACATGTCCGTCACGCCCAAAACCGCGGCGCCGCAGCTTCCGTCAAATGGCATTTCCGGCGACCATGTCGGGCAAGGCGGTCATGGGGACGAAGATCTGCGGCGACTCACCCCCCGGCAGAAAGAAGTCCTTGTCATGTTGGTTGCGGGTCAATCCAACAAGGGCATTGCCCGACGGCTGGACCTGAGTGAAGGCACGATCAAGTTTCACATATCAGCGGTGTTCCGGGTGCTGGGTGCCGCAAACAGAGTAGAAGCGGCAACAGCCGGGGCGCGTCTTTTGAAGCAGATGGCTGCGCGGGACGCAGCACTCGGCGGCCAGGTTCCGGGGTGACTGGCTGTTTGGCCAGTGTCTTGCGCCAGTCCGGACCGCCTGTCTGACAGTCCAACTGGCGATTCTCCGTCTATCGGATAGACCTTCGTTCCATGCGGTGCCCCGGTCGCCGTTCAGAATGTCATTCTGTGCCGCAGGCCCCGAATCAAACCGGCCGAACCGATGCTGGTTTGATCCTGGCACCCAGAAAACAGCGGACAATGTAACAGGAGTTTGCGATGTCTGAGATCAAGAAACGCCAGTACCGCAACCTGATTATTGTCGGACTTGCCATGACCCTGTCGCTGCCGGCAATGTCGCACGCTCAACAGGCGTTGGGGACGATTCCCGGCATAGGAGCCGTCAGCCCGGTTGTCGAAACCGGCGGATCGGATACGGTGGCGCTTGTCGTTGATTTTGCCGTTGTCATGCAGATCGACGGCGATATCGGATCTATCGTTCTTGGGAATGCAGCCATCGCCGATGCCATGGTTGCGGATGGAAGGATGATCGTAGTGACCGGCAATTCCATCGGCATGACCAACATGATCGTTCTGGATCCCGGCAACCAGATACTTGCACAATTGACCCTTCAGGTCAGTGGCCGCAAACCCGGCACTGTTACCGTGCGCCGGGCGCTCGAGATGCAGAGCTATGGGTGCAGTTCAGGCCTGTGCACCGGATCGCCGGTCGCATTGGCCGACGTTACGACCGTTCTTGATGTGGCACCGCTGTAATTCTCTTGTTGATACAACTGCGCAATCTGACGGTTTTTTGTCCGACCGGTGGAACCAATTCGCATTCAGTCGCTTAGGAGTGAGTATAGTTGCAACCAAAGCGACGATAGCGATTCTTCACGACGCATCGCCCTGACGGGGAAATGCGAGGTGCCCCTGGTGGAACGGCAGGGCCATTTCGGGAATGTCGCCAAACCCTCGGGAGGTGTCTTCGCATGGCGGATGGCGACGGGTTGGAAAATCAGAAGGCCGCAGAGGCCGAAGTCGAGGAATTTCACGACGACCTGGGTCCGTTTGTCGTAGCAGTCGAAACGACACAGATGGCGATGGTGTTCACCGTTGCCGGCGAAACGGACAATCCGATCATCTTCGCCAATGACTCTTTTCTCGACCTGACGGGTTACACCCGCAAGGAGGTTCTGGGCCAGAGCTTCAACCTCCTTATGTCCAATGGCGCCGATGAGGAGGCGTTCGCACTCATCCGGGAAGCGTTCAGAGGACAGTCAGACACCCACTCCGAGGTCCGCTACCGCCGCAAGGACGGCAGCACGTTTTGGGCGTCCCTATTCGTCAGTCCGGTCAGGAACGAGGACGGTGACATTGTCCAGTACTTCGCGTCTTTCGTTGATCACACAAGACAGAAAGAAGAGCAGGACCACCGCAGGAAGCTCGTTGAAGAGCTGGGCATTGTTCATAAGACGGCGGAACGACTGTCCCGACAACTGTCCGACACGTTCGAAAGCATCCGCGACGCGATCATGAAGATTGATCGGGAGTGGCGATTTGTCATGGTCAGTTCAGCCTGTACCCGGTTGTTGGGCCTCAGCGAGTTCGAAGTGATCGGCAAGGTGATCTGGGATGTGTTCCCGGAGACAGTCGGAACCGCGTTCTGGGACAACTACCACCGCGCCATGTCAGAGGGCGTGACGGTGCGGTTCACCGAGTGGTCTCCATCACTTTCCAAATGGTTCAGCGTTTCGGCATTCCCGTCGGCCGAAGGGCTGTCAATCGTCTTTTTCGACGTGACCGACTCCAGAGAGAAGGACATACAACTCCACCTGCTGGATACAGCGGTCGCACGCATGAACGACATCGTGATCATTACGGATGCGGCGACAGCGGAAAAGGCGGTCGATGCCTCGATCGTCTTCGTGAACGACGCATTTGTCGCAATTACGGGTTATTCGCGTGCGGAAGCTATTGGCAAATCACCGCGGATTCTTCATGGACCGAAAACGCAACGGGATCAGCTTGACCGAATCCGCGCGGCGGTCATGTCCGGGCAAGCCGTCAAGGCGGAAATGATCAACTATACCAAGACAGGCAAAGAGTTCTGGATCGAAATGGACATCGCACCGATCCGGGATGATGCGGGAAATCTGACCCACTATGTGTCGATTCAACGCGACATTTCTGACCGCAGAGAGGCCGAAGCCGAGTCGCGCCTGAACCTGGAGCGATTCAGACTGGCCGCAGAGGCCACCACCGATGTTATCTGGGACTGGGACCTCGAGACTGACATCGGATGGCGGAGCAGCGCGATGGAAAAGGTTTATCTGCGACCCCAAGATCCCGACCCGGACAAGCGGCGGGATGTGTGGCTGGAAGGGCTTCACCCTGACGATCGTCACCGCGTCCCTGAAAGCCTGATGCGCTGCGTCAACAGCGGAGGCACCCGCTGGGAGGAGGAATACAGGTTCATCCGGGGGGACGGCACGATTGCCGAGGTGATGGACCGGGGATTCGTCATTCGCGAAGAGGACGGAAAGGCAGTCCGCGTGATTGGCAGCATGACCGACATGAGCAAGCAGCGCGATCTGGAAGCGCGCCTGCGGCAATCGCAGCGGCTTGAAGCTGTCGGGCAGCTTACCGGCGGAATCGCGCATGATTTCAACAACCTCTTGACCGTTATTCTGGGCAACGCCGAAGTCCTGATTGAAAGCCTGTCGCAACAGCCCGAGTTAAGGAAACTCGCCGATATGACCGCTGCCGCTGCCGAAAGGGGGAGCGGACTGACGCGCCGCCTGCTCGCTTTTGCAAGCCAGCAATCGCTGGAACCCGAGGCGTTGGACGTGAACGGGCTGATCGTGCGGATGGAAGGCATGTTGAGTCACACCCTTTCAGCGAACATCCGCGTGCAATACTGCCTCGGCGCAGATATCTGGACGGTCCTCGTCGATCCCGGTCAGCTTGAGAACGCCATCCTGAACCTTGTCATCAATAGCAGGGACGCCTTGCCGGATGGCGGCGTCTTGAGTGTCTCAACATCAAATGCCACGGCTGCCGACTGCCTGAATCTTCGATTGGGCGATCTCGCGTCGGACGAATTCGTGAAGGTTTCTGTTTCGGACAATGGAACCGGAATGCCGCCGGAGATCGCAGAGCGCGCGTTTGACCCGTTCTTCACGACCAAGAACCTCGACAAAGGCAGTGGCCTGGGGTTGAGCATGGTCTATGGATTTGCCAGACAATCCGGGGGTATGGCCAGCCTGAATTCAGTCCAAGGCAAGGGAACCACCGTCTCCTTGTTTCTGCCGCGCACGAACATGATGGTCGAAACCGACCAGATTCCCCCAAGTGGCGCTGTCCCCGGCACGGGAACTGGCCACATCCTGCTTGTCGAAGACGACGCAATGGTCATGGAATACGCGTCCGCGCAGCTTGCATCATTGGGGTATCGCGTCACAACGGCGATGAATGGAGAAGCGGCACTCGACATTCTGAAGACCGTGGACGATATTGACCTGCTTTTCAGCGATGTCATCATGCCGGGTCAGCTTAGCGGATTTGACCTCGCCGCCGAGGCGCGCAAACAGCGACCCGGTCTAAAGATATTGCTTACCTCAGGCTACAGTCAGCTCACCGCGTCGGCCTCGAATGGTGAGTTCGGAAATACGGCGATACTGAATAAACCATATGGCCGTGCCGAGTTGGCCGTACGGATCACGGCCGCGCTTGAACTGCCCTGAAAGCGACGCGGCTGAACAGGCCGGTCCATCGGGTTTTGGCGGTCCGTGAGTTCCGGTAAACCGGTGCGCCTCCGGCTGTTGTCCGGTCGGATGTGCTGGCCGCAGTTTTACCAACACGCAGATTTCTGCATGACACCGGCCCCGCGCCGAAAGTCTGGTTTCGCAGGGTGTTTTCGGCGGCGCCCATGATGCCGGAACAGACGGCGTTCCGCAGGATATCATCCGCGCGGACTGGACGACCGGCCAACCCATGAGGCCAAGTATCAACCGGCGCCAATCCCAACTACTAACCGAAAGTTCCGAACGACTTTGAATCGTGAAGTGTAGTTCGTTGTCTGGTTTGCACAAAAGTATCCGTAATTGTTTTCCGGTTCCTTCGCCGTTCGGAACACCCCGGGCAGATCTGAAGCATTAGGTAAGCGAAGAAACACCAGTCGGCATTCAAGCAGGATAAGGAAAAATCGCGTGATCATCTACGGCCCTCTCAAGACCCAGGACGAGCAAGGCAGACTTGATGCCCTGCGGCGCTATGAGGTTCTTGATAGCGATCCAGAGGAATCCTTCAACGATGTCGTCAAACTGCTTTGCCGGATATTTGATGTGCGGATGGCCGCTATTTCGCTGATCGATGAAAACCGGCAGTGGTTCAAGGCCATCATCGGTCTCGATGCAACTGAAACTCCCCGCACCGACGCGTTTTGCGATCACACGATCGGCTCTGCCGAACCGATGGCCATTTCCGACGCAACCCGCGATTCCCGTTTCGCGGAGAATCCACTCGTGCTCAACGCTCCGGGCATTCGCTGTTATCTGGGGGCACCACTGACGACGCCCGATGGCTACAATATCGGGTCGATCTGTATCATGGGCACCGAGCCACGCACTTTTTCGGCGTCCGAAAGGGATATTCTCAAAGGCTTTGCCGGCATTATCGTAACGCAGCTTGAACTTAGTCAGGCGGTCCGCCGCGACGGTTTGACAAGTTGCTTTTCGCGCAGTGCATTTGAGGGATTTTTACGTGATGCCAGCAATGCCAAGCGCGCGGATGGTCGCCCCGCCACGCTGGCCCTGTTTGACGTCGATCATTTCAAGTCGATCAACGACAGGTTCGGCCACCCGGTCGGAGACGTCGTGCTGCAGGTACTGACCGAGGTTACCCGATCAGCGCTGCGTCGTTCAGACCAACTCGGTCGGCTTGGCGGAGAGGAATTCGGCATCCTGATGCACAATGTCGAATTGGCCGAGGCAACCCTGATCATCGAACGCGTTCGCGAGGCGATCGAAAGGCTGAGATTCCCGCATCAGGGCGGGATCCGGGTGACGGCGAGCTTCGGGCTGGCCGAACTCGGGCTGCATCATGTCAAGATATCCGACTGGATCACTGCCGCCGACAATGCGCTTTACCTCGCCAAACAGGACGGGCGGAACTGCGTCAAGCGGGCTGCGTGATGCTTTCACAAAAGCAAACAGAATTGGTAGTACTTACAGTGTCCAACCCCTCGCCTTCATTGCCAAACCCTCGCAAGTTGTCGTTTCAACAGAGCGCACCGGTTCAGCCGGATAGCTCAGGTCCGGTCATCATCCTTGATGACGACCTTGATGTGGCCAATACTGTCGCTGCAGCGCTTGGTGTTCTTGGCCACCGGGCGGTGGTGACATCCTCTGCCGCCGAGTTTTATGGCCTGGTCGACCGGCTCTCACCCTCGCATCTGGTAATCGACCTCTTCATGCCCGAGATCGATGGACTTGCCGTGCTGCGGGACCTGTCCGGCCGGACCAGCGCACGCATCATCGTCACCAGCGGGCATAAAGGGCGCCTGCTCGAGTCGATGCGACAATCGGCGGTCGCTCTGGGTCTCGATGTCGTCGGGCGGCTGGAAAAGCCGTTCCGTTTGGCAAAGCTGCGGGAATTGATGACTATCCCCGCGACGTTTCAGCCGGAATCGCGCCAGCCATGCGACTACTCTGAAAGTGAGATGAGCCTTGAAAACATCCTCGCCGGTCTCAATGCGGGAGAGTTCAGGCTTTATCTGCAAGCCAAGATAATTTGCGCCACTCAGGCCATCGTCGGGTACGAAGCGCTGGTGCGGTGGGATCACCCGGTACATGGGATCATTCAGCCCGCCCTTTTTGTGCCACAGATCGAGGCTGCGGGCATGGAACATCTGCTCGCCCGCTACATGATCGACAACGCGATGGCATTTCTCGCAGCCCATGCGGAATCAACATTTCATATCGCGATCAACGTGTCCCTTGATACTTTCCGATCACCCTGCTTTCGCGCCGGCCTGGCCGGATTACGGGCCAAACATGATGTTGCATCCCAGCGTATCATTCTCGAACTCACCGAAACCGGCGGGAGCGAACTTACCGTTGCCGATATCGAAAAGATGACCCGCATCCGTCTGGACGGATTTCTGCTTTCGCTCGATGATTTTGGCAAGGGTCTCTCATCGATCCAGCGGCTGGTTCAACTGCCGTTTTCGGAAGTCAAGATTGACCGGATTTTCATCCGTGACGTGACGACATCCGAAGAGGCCCGCAAACTGATTGGGTTTATCATCGCGATGGGAACTGCCCTCGGGATAACAACTACTGCCGAGGGGATCGAGGATGCTGCAACGTTTGATGTGCTGAAAAAGCTCGGCTGCACCAATGTGCAGGGCTTCCTTTTCGGCAGGCCCTTTCCGGTGAGCCTCGCCAATCGCTGCTGCAACTGAAACTTGCCCGACAGATGCTTTCCGATCCCGCTGCGCCCTAATTCCGCTATCGCTTCAGAAATCAAAGGACCTGCCGTGCGGTACTGTCGCAAAGTGTCGTGGGTCGTAGGCCTGATCGGGCTGTGGTAGGCGAACGCCATCGAAATTTCAGGTGAGTGGCTGACCGTGGCGATTGATTTCAAGGGCGTGCATTTTCCGAAGGCCGTTATCCTGCACGCC
>Ga0105053_10002056_pt1 | contig 31656 bp, 28 predicted proteins | sample BON01_FD_78093 | JGI IMG/M metagenome (GOLD analysis project Ga0105053, IMG submission 78093) | Freshwater microbial communities from Lake Bonney liftoff mats and glacier meltwater in Antarctica - BON-01 | ecosystem: Environmental > Aquatic > Freshwater > Ice > Glacier meltwater | place: Lake... | reverse complement strand
TTTATATTTTCTACTCACTTTTTTTGTAAAAATAGTCAAAAAATAGTTTAATTGTTTTTGCGGGTACGAGCGGGACGCTCGCACTAGCGTTTGCGTTCAATTACGCTCGCGCCAGCTGGGGGCTATGCTCTTTAATTAAACCATCTAATAATTTCATTTACCCAATCCATTTTTTTTATAAAAGTTTCTATTATAGCATGATAAATTAAAATTACACTTATAAAAATGCCACCAATTATATGAATATTTATTTTGTAGTTTTTTTTATACGATAAATAAAAATATCTTATTACTATGGCTGCAATGAAAATAAAAGTTAAGCCAATTAAATAATTTAAAAAGGAATTAAACATATTTATTCTTTTATTTTATTTGAATCAGGTGTATTTTCACTCTCAGAATAATTCATAAGTCCATCTTTTGAACTATCAATACTATAATCAACAGCAACCTTTGTAACTATTTCTGAAACTTTTTCAATTCCTTCTAAGTTTCCAATTTTATTATTAATAATTTCATTACCAATGCTCATTGTTGAATTAATTATCACTTTTTTATTAAATCCACCTTCATTAATATCTTTTGAAATTTGTATTCCAGTAGATATATTATCTAAACCATCTCCAAAAACATATACACCTTCTGCAACAACTAAACCTTCAAGTTGTAAAGTTATAACGCTTCCAACGGCAATTATACCAGAGCCTATTTTAACATAAGTACTTGCTTTCCCTAAATCGTCACCAAGTCGATAAAACCCTTTTTCTCCTTGATATTTCATCTCAATATCATGAGAAGCCTTTGTCCAAGATTTTTCTATGTCTTCAAGTCTTTCCTGTAAGGTGTAATTGTTAATAATTTTTATACCTCCTTTTGTTATGGTAATTTTTCCAAAATTATTTTGATATACTTCTCCAAAACTACCTACAACAGACCCATCTGCATTTAAATCATATGAATTAATCCATGTCTCAGAATTATGTGTAGAACCACTAAAAGTTTCTACCTTCACTTTAGTACCTAAATATTTACCTCTTTTTCCTAAATCCTTTTGAGACTTTATATTTTTATCATAAATATAATCACCAAATTTGTCTTTATACCAATCAAAAGGACTATTCCCGTCGGGGTCGACAAAATATATAGGACTGTTTAAGACATAATTATATGGAGACCATCCAGGATATTTTTGGTATTTTTTATCAACCGCAAACCACCTTCCCAATCTCACATCCAACATCCTTGCCCCAAAATCATAACTATTTCCAATACCTTTTAACTCATCATCCTTTTCCATTCCGTTAAACCCGTAACGGTAGGCAGAGCTGGAGCCGTGCCTATTAGGCACTAGCATACCAAAAGGGGAGTAGTCATTGTTTACCAACTACCGCCAGCACCTCCACCAGAAAAGCCTCCGCCGCCAAAACCTCCACCGAAGCCTCCGCCGCCAAAACCACCTCCAGAAGATCCACCAAAACCGCTTCCGCCACTTCCTCTTCCTAAGCTACTTAAAATAATTACATCCATTAGATTAGGACCACTAAAACCTCCAGTTCCGTTATTGTTCCCGCCTCCTCTATTCTTAGAAATAAGTAAAATAACAACTATGCAAAAGATGATGATAAAAACAACAGGAATGTTTTTTCCTTTACCTTGTTGTTTTCTACTCCCTTTGTAAGTTCCTTTGATAACTTCAAAAATGGCTGTTGTTCCTTTATCTAATCCATTAAAATAACTTCCAGCTTTAAATTCGGGAATAATTATATTTCTAACTATTTCTCCATTGACACCTGCTGATAAATATTGTTCTAACCCGAAACCAGGCGAAATCCAAATTTTTCTTTCGTCTTTGGCTAATAAGATTATGATACCATTATCGTTTTTTTCTGTTCCTCCAATTTTCCATTTTTGTCCCCATTTTGGAGTAAGAATTCCTATGTCTTCTCCTTTTAAACTTTCAATTGTAATTACTACAATTTGAGTAGTTGTAGAATCTGAAAAATGAACCAATTTTTCTTCTAACTGTTTTTTTTGACCTGCAGATAATACATTTGCATAATCATAAACACTTGTTTGAAACTTTGGAACTTCTGGAATATTGTATTGTGCAAATAGAAAACTACTACTTAAAAATAAAAGGAGTACTAAAATTTGTTTCCAAGTTTTTTCGTTCTTTTTACTTTTAACTTTTAACTGTTGACTTCTTTTCATTATCCTTTTGATATTTCGTTTGATAATTCATTCGTATCATCTGATTGATAAGGAAAATGGTGTTTTAATTTTTCACCAGCGCTTAAAATTCCTTCTACTAATCCTTTCTTGAATTCTCTATTTTTAAAATGTGCTAAAACAACATCTTTAGTAGTATCCCAAAAATTACTATCCACAACATTATTAATTCCCGCATCTCCTAAAATAGCAAATCCTTTATTTGTAACGCCTACATAAAATAAAACGCCGTTTTTAGCTTCTGTTTTGTGCATTTCAAGTGCAGAAAAAACCTCCTTAGCTCTTTCGATAGGAGGTTTATTTGAAGTTTCTTCTATATGCACTCTAATTTCCCCAGAAGTATTTTTCTCGGCAATAACTATTGCTTGCACAATTTCTTGTTCTTCTTCTTTGGTTAAGAAATCTTCTGTTTTAGACATTATTTTGCTTCTTTATCGTTTCCAAAATCAAATTCTACGTCCACTGGTTTTTCTGCTCCAGCAACTGCTTCAAAATATGTTTTCTCTTTGAAACCAAACATATTTGCAAATAAACTATTTGGGAAAACTTTAATATGACTATTATATGGTTTTACTGCTTCGTTAAAACGTGTTCTTGCAGTTAAAATTTGATTTTCAGTACTTGCTAATTCGTCTTGTAATTTTAAGAAATTTTGATTCGCTTTTAAATCAGGATATTTTTCTACAGTTACTAATAAACGAGATAAAGCAGAAGAAACACCACTTTGTGCTTGGTTAAATTGTGCCAATTGTTCTGGTGTAATATTTGTTGGGTCAATTGTTACTGAAGTTGCTTTTGAACGAGCATTTATAACCGCTTCTAAAGTAGATTTTTCAAAATCAGCAGCGCCTTTAACCGTTTTTACCAAATTCCCAATTAAGTCATTTCTTCTTTGGTAAGATGTATTTACATTTCCCCATGCTTCTTGTACTTCTTGGTCTAAAACAACTGCAGTATTGTTAATTCCTTTTACATAGCTATACATTCCAAATACTACAACAGCTACAATTATCCAAGGTAAGAATTTTTTCATAATTTTAATTTTTTAAAGTTGGTTTTTAATATTTATTAATTGCGATTTTATGGTTTCTAATTTTCGAATAATTTCAAATTTATCTAAGGTTTTCTTTTGGTTTTCTTTCAAATGCGTTTTAGCTCCTTCTAGCGTAAAACCTCTTTCTTTAACCAAGTGAAATATTAACTGCAAGTTTTTTATATCGTCAGGCGTAAATTTTCTGTCGCCTTTTGCATTTTTCTTGGGCTTAATTATATCAAATTCCTTTTCCCAAAAACGAAGCAATGATGCATTAACATCAAAAGCTTTAGCAACTTCGCCTATACTGTAATATCTTTTTTCTGGCAGCTCTAAATGCATTAGTCTAAAGATTGATTTTCTTGGTTAGCTAACTTGGTAATAGCAATATATTCCTCTGCAGAAATACTTCCGTAATAAAAATTTAACGGATTAATTTTCTGACGCCCTTTGATAACTTCATAATGTAAGTGTGGTGCTTCACTCCTACCTGTACTTCCTACATATCCAATTACATCGCCTCTTTTTACTTTTTGTCCTGGTCTACAATTGTATTTACTTAAATGTGCATAAAGCGTAACATAACCAAAACCGTGGTTTATTTCTATATGATTTCCATACCCCGAAAGCGAATTATCTGCTTTTAAAACTACTCCATCTCCAGTGGCATAAACTTGTGTTCCTGTTTTTGCCGAAAAATCCATTCCATAATGCATTTTTCTAATTTTTGTAAAAGGATCACTTCGATATCCATAACCAGAAGCTATTCTTTTTAAATCTTCATTTTTAACAGGTTGAATTGCAGGAATAGCAGCTAATAATTTTTGTTTTTGCTTTGCTAAAGCAACAATATCGTCTAATGATTTAGACTGAATAACCAACTCTTTTGTTAAAACGTCAATTTTTTTATTTGTATTGATAACTAATTCTGAATTATTAAAACCCTCCAAATCTTTGTATCTTGAAGAATTACCAAATCCAGATTTTCTTTGTTCTTCTGAAATTGGAGAAGTATTAAAATATATTCTATAAATATTATTATCTCTTTCTTCAATAGCACTCAAAGCATCGCTCATTAAACCCATTCTCTTGTTTAACAACCTATAATTAATTTTCATTCCCTCTAACTCAGCAGTTAAAAGTTTATCTTTTGGGGTGTCAAAATAAGGCGTATTAATAAGTAGCGTTAAGCATAAAAACCCAAATAAAAGCGAAGACAATAAAAATAAAAAAACATACCCAAACTTTTTACGTTTTTTGGTTTTTATACGCTTATATGCTAAATTTTCAGAATCGTAATAATATTTTACTTTAGACATGCTTTAAAATTACTATTTTTGCACCAATTAAATTACGTATTAATGGTTATACGAACAAATTTAAAAAATGTTACGCTTTATACTATTATTTAAAGCGAAACTTTTGGTTTTTTTGTTTTCTATTTTCCTGCTGTACGCTAAATCTTTTCACAACACATTCGTTGTAAAAAGGATAACACTGCCATTAGGGCTAGAAATTAAAGCATAGTATAAATAATATAGCAGTTAGGTTCAAAATTTTAATCTAATTAACTACAAAAAAGAAAAGATGAAATCACAAGACATTCGTAAGCAGTATTTACAATTCTTTGAAAGCAAAGGACATTTAATTGTTCCTTCTGCACCCATTGTTTTAAAAGACGATCCTACCTTGATGTTTAATAACTCTGGAATGGCGCAATTCAAAGAATATTTTTTAGGAAATGGAACTCCTAAAAATAACCGTATAACCGACACGCAAAAATGTCTTCGTGTATCTGGTAAACACAACGATTTAGAAGATGTAGGTTTTGATACTTACCATCATACTATGTTTGAAATGTTAGGAAACTGGTCTTTTGGCGATTATTTCAAAAAAGAAGCATTGCCTTGGGCTTGGGAATTTTTAACCGATGTATTAAAATTAGACAAAGACCGTTTGTATGTTTCTGTTTTTGAAGGAAACGAAGCAGAAAATGTTCCGTTTGACCAAGAAGCTTTTGATATTTGGAAACAATTTGTACCAGAAGATAGAATTATCTTAGGAAACAAAAAAGACAATTTTTGGGAAATGGGCGACCAAGGACCTTGTGGGCCATGTTCTGAAATTCACATCGACATTCGTTCAGATGAAGAAAGAGCTGCCGTTTCGGGAAGAAGTTTAGTAAATGCAGATCATCCGCAAGTAGTGGAAATTTGGAACAATGTATTTATGGAATTTAACCGTAAAGCAGATGGCTCTTTAGAAAAACTACCTGCACAACACGTAGATACTGGAATGGGATTTGAGCGCTTGTGTATGGCAATGCAAAACGTTACTTCAAATTACGACACTGATGTTTTTACACCACTTATTGAAAAATTAGAAGCAATTACAGGTTTTAAATACACTACCAATGATATTATTCTAAACGATAGTGAAGAATCTAAAGAACAAAACAAGACTAATATTGCAATTCGTGTAATTGTAGATCACGTTCGTGCCGTTGCTTTTGCTATTGCAGACGGACAATTACCTTCTAACACTGGCGCAGGTTATGTAATTAGAAGAATTTTACGTCGTGCAATTCGTTACGGTTTTACATTTTTAGGAACAAAAGAACCTTTTATTCACGAATTGGTTGCTGTTTTAGCAAATCAAATGGGCGAATTTTTCCCTGAAATTAAAAAACAACAAACATTAGTAACTAATGTTATTCGCGAAGAAGAAGCTTCTTTTTTAAGAACTTTAGACCAAGGGTTACAATTGTTAGACAATGTAATTGCAAATACAAAAGGTAAAGAAGTAGATGGTGCAAAAGCATTTGAACTATACGATACTTTTGGTTTTCCAAAAGATTTAACTGCTTTAATTTTAAAAGAAAGAGGTTTCCGTTTAGACGAAGTTGGATTTGAAAAAGCAATGCAAGAACAAAAAAATCGTTCCCGTGCTGCTTCTGAAGTTTCAACAGATGACTGGAAAATAGTAGTAGAAGGAAATACAGAAACTTTCGTAGGTTATGACCAAACGGAAAACGAAGTTAAAATAACTCGTATTCGTAAAATAGATTCTAAAAAAGACGGCGTTTTATACCAAATTGTTTTAAACAATACTCCTTTTTATCCAGAAGGAGGCGGTCAAGTTGGCGATAAAGGAACATTAGTTACTGCAAATGAAACTATTGAAATTATCGACACTAAAAAAGAGAATAATTTAATATTACATTTTACGAAACAACTTCCAGAAAACGTTTCGGCTAGTTTTGTTGCTAAAGTAAATACTAATTTGAGAACGGCTTCATCAAAAAATCACTCGGCTACGCATTTAATGCATTTGGCTTTGAGAACAGTTTTAGGAACGCATGTAGAACAAAAAGGATCTTTAGTTAACCCAAATTATTTGCGTTTTGACTTTTCTCATTTTTCTAAAGTAACGGATGAAGAAATTAAGCAAGTAGAAAATTTTGTAAACCTACATATTCAATCTCAAATTCCTTTAGTAGAAAGAAGAAATATTCCTATTCAACAAGCCTTAGACGAAGGTGCATTGGCTTTATTTGGAGAAAAATATGGCGACAATGTTCGTGCTATAAAGTTTGGTAATTCTATGGAACTTTGCGGAGGAATACATGTTGCAAACACTGCAGACATTTGGCACTTTAAAATTATTTCTGAAGGAGCTGTTGCAGCAGGAATAAGAAGAGTGGAAGCGATAACTGGCGATGCAGTAAAAGAATTCTTTGCAAATCAAGAAAATACTTTAACGGAGATTAAAGAAACGTTGAAAAATCCGCAAGATGTTTTGAAATCGGTTATAGCTTTACAAGAAGATTATTCGAAATTAAAAAAACAAGTAGAGCAATTACTAAAAGAAAAAGTTGCCGTTTTAAAAGATAATTTAACGACTGAATTTCAAGAAATAAACGGCATAAATTTCTTATCAAAGCAAGTAGATTTAACAATGAATACTACTAAAGATTTAGCAATGGCAATTGGAACTTCAAAACCAAATTCGTTCGTTTTTTTAGCTTCAATTGAAGATAATATGCCAAATATTCATTGTTATATTTCAAAAGAATTAGTGAAAGACAAATCATTAAACGCTGGAAACGTAATTCGCGAATTAGGAAAATATATTGATGGAAATGGTGGTGGACAACCTTTCTTTGCCTCTGGAAAAGGTAAAAATGTAACAGGAATAAAAGAAGCTTTAGAAAAAGCAATTAATTTTGTAAAGTAAAGAACATTATGAAAAAAATATTTTTATTTATTTCAGTTATAAGCCTTTCGCTGTTATCTTGTAGTAGTGATAATGGAGATGGAGCAGTAATAACATCTCAAAATTTACTTGGAAAATGGTATATTAAAGGAGGCACTGTTGATAACGGTACTTTTGAAAATTACGACCATAATTGTTCTACAAGTAGAGATTTTCAAGAATTTTTTGCTAACCAAGAAATAAAGTTTAACGGTTATAATGCTGCTTGTGAACTTTATGAAATAGAAACATCCGATTGGATTTTGAACGGAAATACGCTAACCGTGTCCAATCAGAATTTTGATCCAATGATTTATGAATACGTTTATATAATAGAAAGTTTCACTTCTAATGAGCTTATTCTAAAACAAACGGTAAATGAACCAGAAGGAATATTTATTTACAGAGCAACTTATACAAGAAATTAAAATATAGAAACCCAAATTAGTATCGTTTTGGGTTTCTTTTTATTTGTGCTTTTAATAAAAATTAGGTCATGCAATTTAGAACTCAAATTCCCATTCATAAAAGTGATTTCCCAATAGATTATACTTCTAAAGTGCTTTCTTTTGGATCGTGTTTTGCGGAAAATATGGCTGAGAAATTGGACTATTTTAAATTTCAAAACACGGTAAATCCTTTCGGGATAATTTTTAATGCTATTTCAATTGAAAAACTGATTAAAAGATGTGTGGAAAAAGAATATTTCACTGCAAAAGATATTTTCTTTAATAATGATTTATGGCATTGTTATGAAGTGCATTCCGAATTATCTAATCCAAATAAAGAAGATTTTTTAAAAGAGTTAAATATTTTAATTCTTCAATCTTTCAATCTTTTAATTCAATCGACCCATTTTATCATCACATTAGGAACTTCTTGGGTATATCGAAATACAAATTCTTGCGAAATAGTTGCCAATTGCCATAAAGTTCCGCAAAAGCAGTTTACTAAAGAACTACTTTCGGTTGAAGTTAATGAGCAAAGTTTGCAAAACATAATTTCTTTAGTTCACGCAGTAAATCCTAATTGTGTTTTTGTTTTTACGGTTTCTCCTGTGCGCCATATAAAAGATGGCTTTATAGAAAACTCCTTAAGTAAATCGCATTTAATTTCTTCTATACACCTTTTTCTGCAATCTAAATTCTGCAATCTACATTCTGAATACTTTCCAAGTTATGAAATTATGATGGACGAATTAAGAGATTATCGTTTTTATGCCGAAGATATGTTGCATCCAAATCCAGTAGCTGTCAATTATATTTGGGAACGATTTTTAGAAAATTATATTTCAGAAGAAAGTCAAAAAGTAATGAAAGAAGTAGATTCTATTCAAAAATCTCTTTTGCATCGTCCTTTTAATCTAAATTCAGAAAGCCATCAAAAGTTTTTAGTTAGTTTAAATCAAAAAATAGAACTTCTTCAAAAATCTTTTTCTTGTATTCGTTTTAAATAAAAAAGTAAAAATACCGTCTGCTTAACAGAAAACTAAATAAAAATAATAAACATAATTTTTGCGCATATTACTTTCTTTTTTTTTGCTTTTGATACTTGTTTCTGTTTATATTTGGCCTTAAAATTGAATTAAGAGAGAATAATTGGTAAAAAAAATGTATCTTAATTTTTACAAATGAAAATATATTTCAGTACTGCCAAAGCGAGACAATTTGATTTAAACACTAAAATGATGAAGTATAATTACATTTTAACAATATTCCTAATATTTTCAGCAAATGCAATTGCTCAAAATGTCATTTTAAACGATAATTTTGAAGAGGATAATTTTAATTTAATTTCAGATAGTGATAATTTTAAAGTTTCCATAGACAGTAAAGGGTTAATTTTAGAAAACAATCATGAAAAAAATGCTAAATGGAAATTAATTGATCTTAACAAAGAACTAGATTTTGTTGATTTTGATGTTGAAGCAAAAATTACACTTATAAAATCTGATTCAGAAAAATCGGGATACGGATTAGTTTGGGCTTGCTATAATGATTATTCAAATTATCATGTAGTTAGTTTAAATGAAGCAAAAAAAAACCTAATCTATTGGAATCATAATAAAAAATATACTTACGATTTAAATTGGACTGAAAATGACAATATAAAAAGTAAAAGAGAAAACACTATTAAAGTAAGCAGAAGAGCTCAAAATGTTACTATTTATATTAACGACGAAGAAGTTTTAAAAACAAATAATACTGCTTATTATGGTGATAAATTTGGTTTTATCTTAGATTCTAAAATGACTATAAAAGTTACAAATCTTAAAATTACTGAATTTCCTTTATCCGTAGATGTTGTAGATAATTTTGATGCTAGTCTTAAAGTCGAAAAATTACCAGAAACTATTTCATCTGAGAATTATACTGAAAAAAATCCTGTAATTGCTTTAGATGGTAAAACGCTATATTTTGACCGTCAATTTTGCGATTTAAATATTGAAGATGCCGAAAAAAGTGATGCTTGGTTTTCTGTTTTAGAAAATGACGAATGGTCCATAGCTCAAAATATGGGCAGGCCAATAAATAATAAAGAACACAATTTTGTTATTTCGGTTTCGCCAGATAATAATAGGTTATTAGTTGGTAATACCTATGCCGTAGACGGAATTAATTCTAAAGGTAGCGGAGTTTCCATAACCTATAGAAAAGAAGATGGCTGGGAAATACCTAAAGAAATAAAAATTAAAGATTATGTTAACAAAAACGAATATGTAGGCTATTTTTTAGCAAATGATAATATGCACTTATTAATGAGTGTAGAAAGAAAGGAAGGTTTTGGCTCAAATGACATCTATGTAAGTTTTCTTGAAAAAGATGGAAGTTGGTCTAAACCTTCAAACTTAGGAAATATCGTTAACACATCTGAACCCGAAGAAAATCCTTTTTTAGCCTCCGATGGTAAAACATTATATTTTTCTTCAAAAGGGCATCCAGGTTATGGAGGTTATGATTTGTTTGTAACAAAACGACTAGATGATACTTGGCTAAATTGGTCCAAACCAAAAAATTTAGGAAATAGAATTAATACCTCTAAATCAGAATTAAGTATATTTTTATCTGCAAAAGGCGATATTGCATACTTAGGCAGAGGTAAAGATTTATACAAAATTAAGAACACAGTAAAACAAGAACCTGTTGTATTAATTAAAGGAAAAGTATATGATAGTAAAACAGGAAAAGTAATAAGTGCACCCATTTTCTACAACGATTTGACAACAAGTAAAGAACTTGGTTTAGCAAATTCAGAACCTAAAGAAGGAAATTATTCTATTGTACTGCCAACTGGCGAGAAATACAGCTTTATGGCTGAAAAAGAAGGTTATTATGGTATCTCAGAAAATATTGACCTATCAGAATTAGAGGACTATAAAGAAATTATGATTGACTTATACTTAGATCCTATTGAAAAAGGACAAACTATTCGTTTAAATAATATTTTCTTTGCTTCAGGAGAATATAGTTTGCTTACAGAATCTAACGCAGAGTTAGATAAATTAATGAAAATTTTAAGTGAAAATAAAGAATTAAAAATTGAAATTATAGGGCACACAGATGCTACCGGAGAAGATAATGATAATTTAATTCTTTCTAAAAATAGAGCAAATACAGTAATGGATTTTTTACTTTCGGAAGGAGTTGCTAAAGAAAGATTAACTGCCAAAGGATACGGAGAAAAGAAATTTATAGCTCCAAACGATACGGAAGAAGGAAAACAACAAAATAGAAGAGTTGAATTTAAGATTATAAAAATGTAATTTATTTTTTTAACAAATTTATCTACTGTAATTGTTTTAAAAAGTACAAAAAATGAATTTCAAACCTAATTTAATCGAAATAAGAAAATGGATAACTATAGCGCTAATTAGTTTATTCCTTCTCTTTGGATACAAATATTTTATTACAAGCAAAAGTAATTCTAGTATAGAATATGACACACAATTAATTCAACAACAAATTAAAAACGTTGGAAAACTTATAGTAACTGAAGGTCATTTTGCGGAAGTTATGACTTATAAAGATAAAAGAGAAACCTATTTTCCTGGTTTATCCTTCAAAAAAAAAGCAATTATTGTAATTAACGCAGATGTAACTATAGGTTTTGATTTAAGTAAAATAACTTATGATATTGACGAAAAAAATAAAATAGTAACAATTTTGTCTATTCCAAAAGAAGAAATTAAAATTAGTCCAGACATTAAATATTATGATATTGAATCAAGTTCATTTAACGAATTTAACGCGGCAGATTACAATAAAATAAGTAAAATTGCTAAGGCTAACTTAGAAAAGAAACTAAATACATCTTCTTTGAAAAATAATGCCGAAAATAGATTACTTACTGAATTGACAAAAATGCTAATTGTAACCAATTCTTTAGGTTGGTCGCTACATTATAATGGTGAAAAAATAGCTAACGAATCCGATTTAAAGTTATAAAGAAAAGAGCTTCTAAATAGAAGCTCTTTTCTTTATATTTTACTTTGTAAACTTGTCCAACCGCCGCCATTAATGCAATCAATGCCGTTTTTATTTAAAATTGAAGCAGCTTGCGCACTTCTCATTCCCGATTTACAACAAGCAATAACTGGTTTATTCCATTTTTTTATTTCTGCAATTTTACCATTTAAAACTTGTAAAGCAATATTTTTTGAACCTTTTATGTGGCCTTCTTTATATTCTTCAATAGTCCTTACGTCTAAAATAATTGCTCCCTTTTCGAGATATTCTTGAATATTATTTGCTTTTTTTCCAAAACCTAAGATGTCTAAAATTCCCATTTGTTATATTTTTTTACAAAGATAAAATGTTTAGCAATTTAAATAAGTAACAAAAGTTACACTACTTTTTTCTAGTTATAGAATTAATTCTAAGCCATTACTAATAAGTTTTGCAACTTCTGGACGCTTAGATTTTAGGTCTTTCAAATGTTGCGAAACCTCTTCTAACAAGGAGTTATTGTTTGTTTTTTTGCATAGTTCCACAATTTCTACTGATAATAACCAGTCTTTAGGATGATTGGTTTTTAATTTTTCAAAAACAGTACTTAAAGTTACGTTTGAGATTTTATTTTCTCTAATCTCTCTAATGCTTTTGTACAAGCCTTCTAGTTCCCTTCTAGAATCAGAAAATTTAGACTTAATGGTTAGTGAAGATGAAATGTGCGTAATCATATCAAAGCTTTTAACATCTGCAGGACCCGAAAATGCAGAAGTGATTTTTTTACCAACAGCCATATCATAAATACCCCATTCTGGTTGAAATAAAACAGTTTCGTTATGAGTAACGGTACAATCTTTAAACTTAATTAAAACAATTTCACCCTGTAAATTTCTAGTTCCTGTTATAATTTCGCCAGAAACCACAATATTACCTTCAAACAAGAGGGTTATTCTATGCCCTTCGTGAATTTCGTAAGCTGCTAAATCTCTCGGACTCATGTCTTCAATAGCCAAATTAATACCTTTCAAACGACCTATTGGACTTCCAAAACCTTCTAAATGATTTTCTGTTCCATGCCCTACCAATTCTTTTTCTCTATATGCTAATGCTGTTTTACCAGTTGTTTGTATATACACCGATTTTCCTTCATGTTCAATTACATTAGTAAAAACGCCCGAAATTTGTAAACCAGTACTTAATTCGATTGTACCTAACGATTTGGAGTTTATTAATTTGTTGACACTTTTGGGCCCACCCATACGAATAGCCATTGAATTTGCAAACTCCTCTAAAACAGAACTTAAATGAGCAAAATCTGGCGTTACATAGAGTTGTGGTTGTGGTTTTGTAATGTCAAAACTTTGCTGTGCAGCAGTAATATTATAAGGTGTTTTTTTTACTTCATCTGTCATGCACCAAGCACTTTCTCCTATTGAAGAAAGTAAACCTGCACCATATATTTTTGGTTCTTCTACAGTGCCTATTAAACCATACTCAACCGTCCACCAATGCAAATTTCTTATTTGCGCCATTTCAGAGGCCTCACCCATATTATTTTGCAAATAGTTTACTTGTTCTTCAGCAGCATCAATTTCTTCTTGAGGCGTTCCTTCTGCTTCTTTCACAATAGATAATAACCGCACTGCTTCATACAAATCATAATCGCGAGATGAAGAAATAGCTTTACAACCAATTTCACCAAAACGGCGCAAATATTCGGCATATTCAGGATTTGCAATTATAGGTGCATGTCCGGCGCCTTCGTGAATAATATCTGGAGCTGGCGTATATTCTATATGTTCTAATTGTCTAATATCGCAAGCAATTACTAAAACATTATAAGCTTGAAATTCCATAAAAGCATTAGGCGGAATAAAACCATCTACAGCAACGGCAGCCCAACCTATTTCTTTTAAAATGCGATTCATTCCATACATGTTAGGAATGTTATCAATTTCTAATCCTGTTTTTTGTAAACCTTCTAAATAAGAATTATGAGCAACTTTTGAAAGATAATCTACATTTTTACGCATTACGTAGCGCCATACAGCTTGATTTATTGGGCTATAATCTGCATAATCTTGTGGCTTAATAAATTGTTTTAGATGACTTGGGAGCCTGTCTATTAATGGGTTACTTTCAATTACCAAATTCATAATATAATAATGTTTCTTATTGTGTAAAAATACAAATTTTTTAAGAGTTGTTGCTTTTATTCTAGGAGTTTGTTTTTGGAACATAAAAAAACCGTAACAATAAAGCTACGGTTTATATTTATGTTATTTTTTTGGCTTTGGAGGATACTGCGCTAAAATTTTATCTACAAACGTTTTTATTCTTTCGTCTTTTTTGTCGGTATTTTTTGTAAGGTAACCTGTGCCTTCTCCTTGCCAAACTTGTTCTTTACTTTTTGCATCAATTAAGTCAATAAACAAAGTACCTTCTGGAGTTGAAGTAACGGTATTGAAATTCATTCCCCAATAAGGATTCCAACCCCAACCTACTCCAAAGGAATTATAAACATCTACACGCTCTTGTTCTTTGGTAAAAATACTAACTAACAAATCTGGATTTTCACTTTTAGAAAACCCTTTAAAGGCCATAGTTTCATCAATAGAGCGCAATATTCTCTTTTTATCTAAGTCTGAAATTTCAGCTTTGTCTATACTACTCTTTAAGAAAGCATAGGTCTTATAGTTTTTAAAACTTGCTTTTTTATCGTAATCGGCATTTACTATTACCGAACTACAAGATGCTAACACATAAAGAAACAAAACGGAAAATAATTTAATGGTTTTCATATTTTTAAAGATTAATTAAACAATCTGATAATTAGACAACTAAGCTTTTAGATTTTTTCTAATAAAACCAAGAGCCTAAAACTCTAATAATTTATCTTCTACAAGATTAGGAATCGTAACTTTTAATAAAGGTTGGGTTTCCATAGCTCTTTTTATTGCAAAAATAGCACCTTCATTTCTAGCCCAACTTCTTCTAGATATTCCATTATTAACATCCCAGAAAAGCATTGACTGTAAGCGTATTGACGCCTCTTTACTACCATCAAGAACCATACCAAAACCCCCATTTATTACTTCGCCCCAGCCTACTCCACCTCCATTATGAATGGAAACCCAAGTTGCACCTCTAAAACTATCGCCAATTACATTTTGAATAGCCATATCTGCAGTAAAACGAGAACCGTCGTAAATATTAGAAGTTTCTCTATATGGAGAATCGGTTCCAGAAACATCGTGATGGTCTCGTCCTAAAATAATCATCCCAATTTCTTCTTTAGCTATAGCTTGGTTAAATGCTTCTGCAATTTTGGCTCTTCCTTCTGCATCTGCATATAAAATTCGTGCTTGCGAACCAACTACTAATTTATTCTCTTGAGCTCCTTTTATCCATTGAATATTATCGGCCATTTGTTGTTGAATTTCTTCAGGAGAATTTTTGATCATTTCTTCCAAAACATCGCAAGCAATTTTATCTGTTTTTGCTAAATCCTCTGGCTTTCCAGAAGCACAAACCCAACGAAAAGGTCCAAATCCATAATCAAAACACATAGGTCCCATAATATCTTGAACATAGCTATTGTATTTAAAATCGATATGATTTTCTGCAAAAACATCTGCTCCAGCTCTAGAAGCTTCTAATAAAAAGGCGTTACCGTAATCAAAGAAATAAGTACCTTTTTCAGTATGCCTGTTAATAGCTTCCGCATGTCTTCGCAACGTTTTTTGCACTTCGACTTTAAATTTTTCTGGATTGTTTGCCATCAATTCATTAGACTCTTCAAAAGAAAAACCTGTAGGATAATAACCACCAGCCCAAGGGTTGTGTAGAGAAGTTTGGTCAGACCCTAAATCAATATGAACATTTTCTTGCTCAAAACGTTCCCAAACATCTACTATATTTCCTAAATAAGCAATTGAAACAACTTCCTTATTTTCTAATGCTTTTTTAACTCTTGGTACTAATAAATTAATATCTTCCACCACTTCATTTATCCATCCTTGAGAATGACGAATATGTGTAATTTTTGGATTTACTTCCGCACAAACCGTAACACAACCGGCAATATTTCCAGCTTTTGGTTGTGCACCACTCATTCCGCCTAATCCTGAAGTTACAAATAAACCCCCTGATGGAACTTTTTTAATTTTTCTAAATCCGTTTAAAACCGTAATAGTTGTACCATGCACAATGCCCTGCGGACCTATATACATATAACTTCCTGCTGTCATTTGCCCATATTGTGAAACCCCCAAAGCATTCATTTTTTCCCAATCGTCTGGTTTAGAATAATTAGGAATTACCATACCATTTGTAACCACTACTCTTGGCGCTTCTTTATGGGATGGAAATAAACCCATGGGATGTCCAGAATACATCGTTAAAGTTTGCATATCTGTCATTTCAGACAAGTATTGCATGGTTAATAAATATTGTGCCCAATTTTGAAAAACAGCGCCATTACCGCCATACGTAATTAACTCGTGCGGATGTTGCGCAACTGCATAATCCAAATTATTTTGAATCATGAGCATTATTGCTTTTGCTTGTTCGCTTTTACCAGGATATTCTGAAACCGGACGCGCCTTCATTTCGTAATCTGGACGAAAACGATACATATAAATACGTCCATACTTTTCTAGTTCCTCTTTAAATTCGGTAATTAATTCTGCGTGATGCTTAGCTTCAAAATAGCGTAACGCATTTTTTAAAGCTAATATTTTTTCTTCTGCTGAAAGAATTTCTTTCCGTTTTGGAGCATGGTTAACCTCTAACTCGTAAGGTTTAACATTTGGTAAAACCGAAGGAATTCCTTGTTGTATTTGTTCTTTAAAAGTCATTTTTTTAGATTTTTAGATTGTTGGTTTTTTAGACTTTTAGATTGTTGATTTTTTAACTAATCTAATACTCTAAAATGCCTAATTTATTTATTTTTTTGCGTGAGGGATGGAAGCAAGCTACCTTATAGCGCGTTCAGCCCGACCGTAATGAAATGGAGAGCACGCCCCATAAAAACTAAGGATAACGAATATCTGCCCTATGGTAAGACTTGTGAATTTTAATTCTATATCTAAACATTTGAATGTCCATTTTCTTTTTCTAAATTTTCTAATAATCCAAGATGTCTAACTTGTCTTTTTGTTAGTTCCTGTTTTTTTATTGTATCCATAAGGACAATGGCGGCAACCACTTTTGCAACAATACCCTCTTTTTAAATGGTATACTTCAGTAAAACACTTATATCCTTCAGGTGTGATGTAAAAATCTTCTCCTTCTTTTAAATTATTTGGATTTAATTGTTCGTTCATGCCTACAAATAGATTTACTATAATTGTTATATTATTTACAAAAATAATTATTTTTAACCAAGATTACTTCTTTACATTTGTTAAATAACCAGAAAGAAAAAATTTAGCAACTTTGCTGTAATGCTTATACTCCTTTTTAAATATGCATTACCAAAAGGATATAAAGAAATTGCCATATTTCCTTTTATCTTTTTGTCTAATAAAATTTCTAAATTTAAATTTAGATTTAGATTTAGTAAACCACAAAAAAAATCATATTAGGGAATAATTAGAGTTGCTAATTATTCTTTTTTACCCATGGCATGAACTAGAATTTTTTAGCGCGCTATATTAATATAGGAATTGGAATGTAGCTTACCGCAATATATTGTTTGAACAAGAAGCATACACAAATGAAAAAGACCTTAACTATTTAAAGAAAAAGGTCTTTTAGGTATTTTTTAAAATATAATTAAAAATAAATTACAAAATTTTATTTTGTAAAAAAAAACAAGACTGTCCAAAATTGCAGTCCTTGTTAATCTATATTAGTTTCAGCAACTGAAAAAATTATAGATAGACAAAGCTAAGCTTTTAAGGACAGTCTTATTTGAAAATTATTTAACTACTTGTTTTGTTTTCTTTAATGCTACAACACCGCCAAACATAGCAGCTGCTACAACCAAATAATAAATATTAGTATCTATAGGAGTAGCTGGTGGTGGATCTCCACCCTCCAAAGCTCCAAATGGATCTTCATCACCTCCACCCTGAGCAAATGTAGCCGCTGTAAAAAGCGTAAAGAATAAGGTGCTTAGAAAAAAAAGTTTTTTAAATTGTTTCATATTATTTAATTATTTTTTTGGATACTACCATACCGTTAGCATCTGTTATTTTTACAAGTAATAATTGATTAGAAATAGAAGAAATATCTATTGCAACCTGATTACTGTTATTTGCTTTTTCATAAACATGTAATTTTCCAAGAACATCGTAAACAGAAATAGTATAAAGCAATCTATTAGAATTAACAACAAGTTGTTTATCCTTATTTATATAAACCGTTACATCGTTCTCTAAAAAAGTGTTGTCGTTTGTAGATAAAACACTGTTGGTATATCTTAGTTCAAAACGATCGTCAAAATTTCCAACTGCACTAGTAAAACGATACAAGCCTTCATTTAAATTAACACATGTATTTAAATAATTATCTGTTAAATAAATAGCCTGGTTAGGATCTGTAAATAAACCATCTTTCTTAAATATAGAAATAGTATATTCTGCAGAAACACCAACATTTAAACTTAAAGGAATAACATCTGATGCACTAAATGGTAAACTTCTACTTTGAATTACATAATAATCTGTTGAATTTGGAATAATAGAATTTAACATAGTTGTTGCATTACTAAAATTCTTGGCATCAAAAGAATCTACAGAATCTGTACCTCGAGCTGTATAACTTATTGCTTGTTGGTAAAACTCTCCTGTACTATTTGTTAAATTTAACCATATTCTACTGTCTTCATTATTATTTACAGTAGGATTAGCAGTTCTAAAAAATAGATTCTGATTATTACTAACTCGCATTCCGTTGTTAAAAACTAAATTTGTTGCAGCGTCTAATGCCTCCACTAAGAACCCTTGTCCATTTCTAATAATTCCATTTGGATTACTAGTGAAAGGCTCATCAGCAGCTACGTAAACACCGTTATTCCAAGAACTCCATCTGTTTGTTGTAACAATACTATTTGTTTTTCTCCAGAAATAAATAGAGCCTGTAATATTTGCACTATTATCTGCTACAAAGGTAACCATATCAATTGGGCTTGGATATGGATTTCCAACCAAATTATATCTTTTTCCAGCTCCAAAATTGCCCATAGTTACAGAATAGTCTCCATTATTTGGAACACCTTGAAAAACGCCACTCCAAACCGTTGCAGGAGTTGTAGGGTGTGTATTAGGAATTCTTATTAAATACCCAACTCCTGTATCAAAATTAGTAGAACTTGGCGTTGCTATTCTATTAAATAAATTTGTATCAGAATTATAAATATAAAAACGATTAGTAAGGGTATTTGGTGAAAAACTCAACAAATTTTGACTAGCAACTGGTGAAGACCAACCCGTATAATCTAAACGGAATAACGGATTGGTGTTTCGTGTCATTCTTATATTACCTGTATTTGTAGCCGTAGCAGTAAGCTGTAATAAATTTGCTGTGTTTTCAAATACAAAACTACTTCCAGTGTTTACAGTAATATCTCTACTAACAGTACAATCAAAACCAGAAGGTATTGTAACTACCGCGTTATCTGAAATAGTAACAGAACATGCAAAAACATCTGCAACAGCTGTATAATTAGTAGTAAATATTGCACTCTTTGTTTCTGTAGGCGCACCGTTTGACCAAGTACCGTTCCAAGTTGTTGTATCTGAACATGTAATAGGACAATCACTAAGTGTAATTGTAAAAGTACATGTAGCATCTGGACTATTAGGACTTTGGTCGCTAACCGTCATTGTTATAGTATGCACCCCGTTACCTAAAGAAGCTAAAGTAGTTCCTGGAGCTGGAGATTGTGTTATCGTAAAATTACAATCATCGAATGCAGAAACTTCTGCAGTATAATTTCGCAAATTACCAGAACAATCTATTATAATTTTATCGTCTACACACTTACTGATTACTGGTGCTTTTGTTTCAGTATCACAATTTACTGAAATTGAACAACCCGAAATTTCACCTAAACAAATAACAGTAGGTGCAGAAGTTTGGGTGAGTGTATTTCCATTTGGAACTGTACCAGAATATGAAAAGTTATTCCCAGCAGTACCATCTTGATTGGCTGTAGTTTGACGAGTTCCTGAATTAGTTACTATAAATTCGGTAGACAGTAAATCTTGGTTCCAAATATTAACAGCATCGCTACCACCACTACCTACTCCACCAAACATATCGTTAGCAAAAGAACAGTTATTTACAGTAACACTAATAGTTCCACTTTTATCTAAATTAAGATCTAAACCGTTATCAAAATTAGCATTTGGTTGATTTGAATTATTAAATATACAAGTATCAAAAGTAAATGTTCCAGCAACACCTTTTAAATTTACAGCATTACCATCGTTTGATATATTCGAATTAGCTTCACAAAGATAACCTGCTGGATTGGTAGTTGCACAGAAAAAAGCCCCTTCTAATTTACAATTAGTAAACGATGCGGATACAATTGTACCAGTTGCAAAATAATGGCCTCCTCCATTACTACTATTACCAGAATCTCCTTGAGCATAATTTCTATTAAAACAAGAGTTCGTAACTGCTAAAGTTCCGCCAGTTTGTGCTATAGCCCCTCCAGCCCTTGCTGAGTTACCTTCAAAACTAGAATTATCAATTGTAACATTTGAAGTACCCAATATTTCAATTGCCCCACCTCTTCCATCTGCATCACGAGATTGAGAAAAAACAGAGTTATTAATAATTAGAGTTGCTGAATTAACCTTAATACCTCCACCAGAACCTCCATTGTACCCAGAACAACTAAAAAATAATCCATCAAAAGTAGAACTAGAATTAGCTGCTAAATTTATACTATCGCCTCCGTTAGATGAACCATTATTTCTAGACATTACAATATTATCAAGTTCAAAACCTGTAACATTTGCATTTACTAAAAAAACTTGCCCCGCACCACTTGAATAGATGAACTGAAAAAACTGTAGATTTTGAATAATTACATTGTTTACAGAAACGATACCAAACCTATTATCACCAAAACCCTGAATGATAGTACTACCTGTACCTGCACCAATAATTGTAATCGCCTTATTTAGAGCTAGACTTTGATTATCACCTCCCACATAACTTCCTGCGTCGATAAAGATAATATCACCAGCCGCTGCCGCTGTCAATGCATCCCCAATGGTAAGACTGGGTCTACTTGGATCATTTGCCGCATTTGTGGCATCATTACCCACTGCCGTAGTGTAAACATCACCTGCTAGGGAATTGTCATTTACATACCATGTATTCTGGGAATACGTTTTTGTACCAAAAGAAATCATAGCGATTACTAGTGTAAAATATAGTTTTTTCATAGGTGAATTGTGTTTAGGTTTATACTAATCTAACTACACGGTAAAAATATAAAAAAATTTAATAATATAAAATAACTATAATTTAGGTTTTTTTTTGATTTCAGATTTTTAAAACGCTATTTTTTAATACTATAGGATTATAGCGGCTAGTACTAGGTTCACTTTTTAAAGAAGACGTTTTATGTCTATTTTTGTTTTGATTTAAAGAGAAAATGATCCATAAACGCGTTAAAGGTGCTTTCCTTTTTTATCAAATTGAGCGTTAGTTTTTTTAGGACTATTTTTTATTTGTATTCTTTTGATAATTGGCACGCAGATTAAACAGATTTTAGTAGATTTTTAAAATATTTGTGTGCTTAATTTTTTTTACTACATAGGTACATAGTTTTTTGTGTATTTTAAAAATACTTTGCTTTTACATAGAAGTCCTAACAAGAATACTTTACTAATAGACATAAATACTGGTAAAAAAAAAGTCCTGCAAAGCAGGACTTAATTTTTTTAGTTAGCATTGCTAATTAGTGAGCAGCAGGAGCTTCAACAGCAGCAGCATCTTCAACTACAGCAGTAGCAGAATCAGCAACTTCAGTTGCAGTTTCTTCAACAGGCTCAACAGCTTCAATTACAGTTTCATCAACAGCAACTTCTTCAGCAGCAGCTTCTTTACAAGATACGAACATAACAGCAACAAATGCTAAACTTAAAACAACTTTTTTCATCTTAAAAAATATAAATGGTTAATTATTAATTCAAAGCAAAGATATAAAAAAATTGATATGACAAAATGTTTTTTATCTTTTTTTTTATTTATTTTTTCAAACACTACTTTCCTGACGCAAAGTACTTTGCCTGCTTTACTTCTCCCTTTTACTTTATTTTTTAATATTCCCTTTCTTTGGGTGTACTAATTTCATTTCGTTAATTAAATTTTGTGCTCCTGCAAACTTATCTACAATAAATAATACATAGCGTATATCTACCATAATATTTCTGCAAATTTCGGGATCGTAATAAATATCACTCATGGTTCCTTCCCACACTCTATCAAAATTTAAGCCTATCAAATTTCCATGTGCATCAATTGCTGGACTACCAGAGTTTCCACCTGTTGTGTGGTTTGTTCCTATAAAACAAACTGGCACTTTACCATTCTCAGCATATGGACCGTAATCTTTTGTATCGTATAATTCAATAAGCTTACTTGGTACATCAAACTCATAATCTCCAGGTATGTGTTTTTCTATAATTCCTTCTAAATAGGTTACTGGCTCATAATACACCGCATCATTTGGGCTATACCCTTTTACTTTTCCGTAAGTAACTCTTAAAGTACTATTAGCATCTGGAAAATGTCTGTCGTCTGGAAAAAGCTCTAATTGCCCCTTCATGTACGTTCTTTGTAGTGCTGCAATCTCTAAATCTAAAGTGTCAAATTTTGGAATTATATTTTTAAAGAAATTATCTGCTAAAATTTTAACTAGTTTATAACCGCTATCTTTATTTAAATTTTTAAGCACCGTTTTAGTATCTCCTTTTAATAATGTATTTAAAGAGGCATAAGACGTAAGCTTAGAAGTTCCATAAATTTCTTTAGTTATTTTTAAATAATCTGCATTTTTGATTTCTTTTGGTGCAAATGGTGCTTTTTCTCCATATAACACAATAAGTTTTTCGAAAACTTTTTCGTCCACTTTAGCATTATAATTTTTATAGAATTCTTCTGCATCCATTAAAAGGTTTGCTTTTCTATCTGTAAATGCTTGTTCGCCTTTTGTTTCTAAAACTTTTTCTAATTGGTACAGTTTAAAACCTTGGCTCAAAAGTTCTGTATTTCTTATCACTACTTCTACAAAATAATCTCTAGCTAAAGCATAATCATTTATATTGGTATAATTTTTTTCAAAAGCAGTTAGCAAGTTTCCATATTCCTTTTGCTTTTGAGGAGTATTTATTTTTGCCGTAAATTCTTTTTCAAAATTTTGCTTCATTGCAATAGCATTAGATTTTTTTAAACCTTTGCTTTCGCCAATCCATTTTTTCCAATAATTAGCAACTCGAGCAAATTTTGAAGCATATTGAATTTTAATGGCTTGATCTTTTCGCATAAAAGCGTCTTGCACTTTTAATGCCGCATCTCTAATTTCAATTTTTGCAGGATTTAAAGTATTTACAATTTGAGCAACTGCGAAAGAAGGCAAATATTCTTGTGTTTTACCTGGAAATCCAAAAACTAGCGTAAAATCGTCTTCACTAATACCGTCTAAAGAAATAGGTAAAAAGTGTTTTGGTGTATAAGGAACATTGTCTTTAGAATATTCTGCGGGCTTATTGTCTTTATTTGCATAGATTCTAAACATAGAAAAATCGCCGGTGTGCCTTGGCCAAACCCAATTATCTGTATCTGAACCAAATTTTCCAATTGAAGAAGGTGGCGTTCCCACTAAACGAATATCCTTAAACGTTTCGGTTACAAAAAGAATGTATTGGTTTCCTTCATAAAATGTTTTAATTTTATTTTCTTGCCAAACCTCGTTAGAAAACGTAGTTTGAAGTTTACCAATATTTTCTTGAATTTTATTTTGTTTCTCTAATTCAGAATCTAATTGTGCAACACCTTCTAAAACGGTATTTGTAACATCGTGAATACTTACAATAAAAGTAGCAACCATTCCAGGATTAGCAAGTTCAGAAGCTAAATCTTTTGCCCAAAAACCATCTTGTAAATAATCGTGTTCTACTGTAGAATGCGATTGAATTGCTCCGTAACCACAATGGTGATTAGTTAACATAAGTCCTTTTGGAGAAATAATTTCAGAAGTACAACCGCCATCAAAATGCACAATTGCATCTTTTAAACTAGAGTTATTAGCATCGTAAATATCCTGTGCTGTCATTTTCATGCCAAGACTTTTCATTTCGCTTTCATTCATTCCTTCTAACATGCTTGGAATCCACATTCCTCCTTGTTGTGCTTGAACCTGTATTACGAATAATACAATAAGTAATTTCAAAAATTTCATAATAATTATTTTATTTAGGTAATTTGTATTTCATAAATTTTCGATTGTGCATCAAAAAATCTTGTGCAAGATACAATTTTTGTGCAAATTCATTTTGTTCTTCTACTTCAAGATAAAGCAATTTTAAGGATAAACTAAGCATTTCTTGTTGCACAAATTGAATAGCTTCTCTGCCAAAGCCTTTTCCTCTAGCAGTTTCTTTTATAAATAATTCGTCTACAAAAGCAATTTTTCCACCATATTCAAAACTAAAAACAAAAGTTAAGATTATATATCCAGCAATCTTATTGTCCTTACAAATCAACCAAGCTTTCCCAAATTTCTCCTCTAAAATAAATTCTTGAAACAATTTTTTAGAAGTTACTACATCAAAAGGATAATTATCTATGGCATAAAAATCTTCCATCATTTGTAAGATAGTCGAAATATCTGCTATTTCTAATGGTTTAAAAGTTGCCCTATTTTTATTTTCCACAAGACTTTGAAATCATACTGTTATTAATTTTAAAGTTTATTTTCAAAACTCACAAGTTAACTATTTATGTGCTTCATAATAGTTGCCGTAGCTCCTTTATTCATTTGAACAAATGTGCTGCAAATATGTCCTTTTTCTAATCGTTCGTCTTCATTTTGAAGCATTAAATCAAAAGCTTCTTTTAATTCTGTATAATTTGAAATAGAAATACAGCCTTCTATATTTACTAAGGCAGTTGCTTCTGCAAAATGAGCGTAATTAGGACCAATAATTATGGGTATTCCAAAAGTTGCTGGTTCTAAAATATTATGAACCCCTGGATTTCCAAATCCACCGCCTACATAAGCAATATCTGCATAAGAATATATTTTGGTTAGAATTCCTATTGTGTCAATTATGAAAACATCATATTCTGACAAGTTTTGCTTTTCTTTTTTAGAAAAAAGAATCGTCTTTTTTTGGATTAAATTTTTTAATTCTTGAATTTGCTCTTGTTTTATATTATGAGGCGCAATAATAAACTTTACTCCGCTTGGCGCTTGGTTAATAAAATCAACGAGTAACTTTTCGTCTTTTGCCCAAGAGCTGCCTATGACAATCAATTTTGCATTTCTTTTTGAAGCAGCAGATTGTTTAAATTGCGCAATAAAATCTAGGGAATTATCCTTTTCTAAAATAGCAGAAACTCTATCAAAACGCGTATCGCCAGAAATTTTTACATTATTAAAGCCAATACGCTGTATTAGCTCTTTGGATTTTCCATTTTGCACAAAAAAACAGTCAAATGTTTTTAAGGCATTTCTATAAAAACCGCCATACCACTTAAAAAAAAGTTGCTTTTCTCTAAAAATTCCTGAAATTAAATAGGTTTTTATATTTCTTGCTTTCAATTCGTTTAAATAGTTTGGCCAAAATTCATATTTAATAAAAAACGCCATTTCTGGATGTACTAATTGGATAAATTTCTCGGCATTTACAACTGTGTCTAATGGCAAATATAGCGTAACATCTGCTACTGTGTTATTCTTGCGAACTTCATAACCCGAAGGAGAAAAAAAGGTCAACACTATTTTGTGTTGTGGATATTTTTCTTTTATTTTTTCAATAACAGGCAATCCTTGTTCATACTCACCAAGAGATGCTGCGTGAAACCAAATGGTTTTATCGTTTTGGTTAATTTTACTTGCTAAAGTTGGAAAAACTTTTTTTCTACCGTTTACAAAAAGTTTTATTTTTGGACTGAAAAGTGCCACGATTTTTAAAACCCGCGAAGCAAAAAGTAAAATTAAATTGTATAAAAAAAGCATGTTGAATATTTGTGTGGCTAAATTACTATTTTTTGGCGCAGATTAAACAAATTTGACAGATTTTAATAATTTAGTTGTTTAGAAACTTTACTTTAATGAAAGACAATTGCCGTATAGCCCCGATTGAAGCAACTGCCTTGCAGTGCGTAAAGCGGGAAAAAGGTTTCCAAAAATTCGCAAACGATTTGCTTCTTATAATTAGAAATGTTATACTTTTGTAATTCAAATTTTTTAGGATGAAAAAACTACAAATGGTTGACTTAAAAAGTCAATATGAAAAAATAAAAGACCAAGTTAATGCTTCTATACAAGAAGTTTTAGAAACAAATACTTATATAAATGGTCCTTTAGTTCATCAATTTCAGGCCGATTTAGAAAAATATCTTGGCGTAAAACACGTAATTCCATGTGCAAATGGTACGGATGCCTTGCAAATTGCAATGATGGGACTTGGCTTACAGCCTGGTGATGAAGTAATTACTGCCGATTTTACTTTTGCAGCTACTGTTGAAGTAATTGCTTTGTTGCAATTAACACCTGTTTTAGTAGATGTGGACAAGAATAATATGAATATTTCGCTAGACGGAATTCGTAAAGCAATTACGCCAAAAACAAAAGCAATTGTACCTGTTCATTTATTTGGACGCGCGGCTAATATGGACGCGATTATGGAGATTGCTAAAGAACATAATTTGTATGTAATTGAAGATAACGCGCAAGCAATAGGTGCCGATTTTACCAATAGCAAATTGGAAAAGCAGAAAGTTGGAACTATTGGACACGTAGGCGCAACCTCTTTTTTCCCTTCTAAAAACTTAGGTTGTTATGGCGATGGTGGTGCAATTTTTACAAATGATGATGCGTTAGCCCATACTTTAAGAGGAATTGTAAACCATGGAATGTATGAAAGATACCACCATGATGTTGTGGGTGTAAATTCTCGTTTAGACAGTATGCAAGCAGGTGTTTTAAATGCAAAATTGCCGCATTTAGACACGTATAACAAAGCGCGTCAAGATGCAGCAAGAAAATACAGTTTAGCATTAGGCATGAATCCTAATATTTGGGCTCCAACTATTTGCGATACTTGCGATTGTCATGTTTTTCATCAATATGTAATTAGAATTACGAATGGTAAACGCGATGCTTTATTAGCACATTTACAAAGTAAAAATATTCCATGCGCAATTTATTATCCAATTCCATTACACAGTCAAAAAGCATATGCCGATGCACGTTACAAAGAAGAAGATTTTCCCGTAACTAATCAATTATGTAAGGAAGTTATTGCTTTGCCAATGCATACAGAATTAGAAGAGGACCAAATTAAATTTATAACAGATTCAATTTTAGAATTTGTATAATTAAAACATGAAAATAGTAGTAACAGGAGGTTTAGGTTTTATAGGTTCGCACACGGTAGTAGAATTACAAAGCGAAGGTTTTGAAGTAATCGCTATTGATAATTTATCAAATTCGTCTGAGAGTGTTTTAGATGGTATTTTTAATATTACAGGTAAAAAACCAATATTTGAAAGGTTAGATTTAAGAAATAAATCGAGTGTTCAAGATTTTTTTAGTAGACATAAAGATGTAGTTGGAATAATTCATTTTGCGGCAAGTAAAGCAGTTGGAGAAAGTGTAGAAAATCCATTACTGTATTATGAAAACAACATAAATGCGTTGGTTTATGTTTTACAGGAATTAACAAAACTGCCGGAAGCAAATTTTATTTTTAGTTCTTCTTGTTCGGTTTATGGTCAAGCTGAAAAAATGCCTATAACGGAAAATGCACCGGTGCAAACTGCAATGTCTCCATATGGAAATACCAAGCAAATTGGCGAAGAGATCATTGTAGATGTTACTAAAGTTACAACGCTTAATGCTATTTTATTACGTTATTTTAACCCTATTGGTGCGCATCCAACTGCTGAAATTGGAGAATTGCCTCTGGGAGTTCCACAAAATTTAGTACCTTTTATTACACAAACTGCTTTTGGATTACGAGAAAAATTATCTGTTTACGGAAATGATTATCCTACGCCAGACGGAACAGCAATTCGAGATTACATTCATGTGGTAGATTTAGCAAAAGCACATGTTGTGGCCTTAAAAAGATTATTAAATAAAAAGAATCTTGAAAAAGTTGAAACTTTTAATTTAGGAACTGGAACTGGAAGCTCTGTGCTTGAGGTAATTACTGCATTTGAAAAAATTTCAAAACAAAAATTAAAGTATCAAATTGTTGACAGAAGAGAAGGCGATATTACAGAAGCATACGCAAATACCGATAAAGCGAATACTATTTTAGGCTGGAAAGCAAAATCTACTTTAGAAGAAGCCCTAGCAAGTGCCTGGAAATGGGAACACAAGATTAGAAAGTAAACTAAATAAAGCCCCTAAATAAATGATTATTTAGGGGCTTTGTTATATGGAATAGATTTAATTTACAGCGTTGTCCATTTTCTCTGCCTCTTCTTTAATGTCCTCTCCAACTTTTGTTGCTGTAGAATCTATTGCATCCACTACATTTTCAGTAGTATTTTCCATTTCGTTTTCAACTGCCTCTGTTGCGTCTTCTATTTTATCATCCGTTGATTCTTTACAAGATACAAATGCTAAAGTTGTTAAAAATGCTAATGCTAAAATTGTTTTTTTCATGTTTTACAGTTTTAAATTAAAATACAATTTAAATATAGCGTTTTTTTTTTTAAATTCCAAGTAACCAATTTGGATTAGGACAATTCTTAGTATAAAATGCAACTTCATTTTTACTACAAACACCAGGATAATCCCCTTTTTTGTCTTGCAAATCTTTTATTATCTGAAAATGTAAATGTGGGGCATAATCACCATTTATTGGTGGTGCTCCGAGTGTTGCAATTTGCTCTTGCTTTTTTATAATTTGACCCACTTTTTTTTCCATTAAACTTTCTAAACTTAAATGCCCGTAAAGTGTATAGAAAGTTATGTTTTCAATTGTGTGCTCTAAAACAATAGTTGGACCATAATCTCCTAAGGCAGTATTGTTTTGAAAACTATGAATTGTACCATCTAAAGCAGCTAAAACAGGTGTCCCTGCTTTTATCCATAAGTCTAAACCTATGTGAATATTGCGTTCTGCTGTGGTTTCGTTTTTAAAAACAGTACTCCTTTTGTATAAGTTTCGGGTTTCTAAATAACCTCCAAAAGCAACTTTTGCATTATTGGCATCTAAATAGTTTTGAATAAATTTTTCGTAATCTTGAGCTGTTTCTAAATTATGATTGCTTAATTCGGTGTTGTTTGAAGATAAATCTAAAGCTATGTATTCAGAATAGTCAATTTCATTTGAAATTACTTTAGCTGCATTAATATGTAATAATAAGGTTTTAACATCAGTCATTTATGCGTTTTTAGTTTCCAAATATAAGCAACTATTATCAAAAGTTATTGTGCTGTAGAATCTTTCTAAATATTTAATGATTTATTGAAATTTAATTTTTAAATTTAATTTATTTTACTCTATGAATTGTAAATATTAAGTACATGAATTTGTATTAATATAACCTTTACAAAATAATTAATTTAAAGTGATATTTATGGAAGGAGAACAAAATAAACTGAAACAATTGTGGGAAACGGAAAATAAAACAGCTATACAAGGCACATTATTACCGTTTATTAATTTTAACGAATTAATCAACTCACTAATAAGTATTGGTCCTTTTTATTTTTATGTTGTTGATTTTTACGACATGTCTATTTCTTATGTAAGTCCTTCTATAAATGATATTCACGGTTTTGACCCTGAAACAGTAACTTTTGATGATATTTTAAATACAATTCATCCAGAGGATATGAGTTTCGTTGCCAGTGCAGAAGAAACAAATTTAAAATTTATATATGAAGTAATTGGAAAAGAAAATATTACCAGTTATAAATCAAATTATTCTTTTAGAAGTAAATTAAAAAACGGCGAATATTGTTTGCTTAATCACCAAGCTATTGTTTTGACTACTGATGATAAAGGAGGTTTTGGAAAATCACTTAATATTCATACCAACATAAGTCATATTACTAATATAAATAATAACACTATCTCATTAATAGGTTTAAATGGAAATCCATCTTATACAGATATTAAAGTACTAAATAGCTCAAACAGCTACACCTTTTTTTCTAAACGAGAAATTGAGATTATAAAGCATCTTTCTGAAGGAAATACTTCATTCCAAATTGCTATTAAATTAAATATTAGTGAAAATACGGTAAAGACACATAGAAGAAATATTAACAAAAAAGCAAATTGTAAAAACACTTCTCAATTATTAAATATCTGCACTTCTAAAGGAATATTATGATGTAAAATACCTATTAATAGGTATTGTATATGTTTTAAATTAGAGTGAAATTTGATTTGCATAAAATAATGTAAAATGAAAAAAACTAAAAATCAAAAACTGCTAAAAGTCAGTATCTATTTATTTGTGCTAAATAGTTTTTTTGCAACTGCACAAACTTCTTTTTTTAAATCCGAGATTTTCCTCACAGAAGAACAATTAAATAATTTCATTACTTCTTTTACCTTTGATTGTAATCAAATCTATTTTAATGCCAATGATTACAATCTTTATGCTTTTGATATAAAAACTGGAACTTTAAAGTGGCAACAACATGTAGCCAATAAATCTAATTTTGCACCCATAATATTTCAAAATACGCTTATTGTTAGTAAACACTTTAGTGAATATAAGGATAAAAGTGTCCAATTCGACGCTGCGACAGGTGATACTATCCAAACATTAAAGATTGAAAAAATTTATAGTAAAGCTATTTTTAAGGATTCAATTATGTACTGTACAGCGATAAAAAGTGGAGGAAAAATTCTTGCCTATGATTTAAAAAACAATCAAGTCATTTGGAGCTACTTTATCGGACACGGTGTTTCAATAGCGCCTTATTACTTTCAAGATAAAATTATTGCAAATGCAGAAGGCGATAATTGGTTAGAATTAGACTACAACGGCAATTTGTTAGCAACTAAATGTGACTCTAAAACTTATTTAGACACCGTAGAAGTTTGCACGAGGCAGTTTAGATGGTTGAATTACAATCAAAAAGAACTCCATAATAAAGAGTTAGAACAATACGAAACGATAAAAATAAAGCTGACTACTGACCGCACTATTGCAATGACAGAAGATAAAATATTCTTTTATGGCATCAACAATAAAGTGCTAGATCTTCTAGACTTAAGCACTATTGTGTTGCCAGAAGTTGCTATTATGGACAACGATTATTTTGAATTGCTTAAAGTTAAAAACAATTGCATTTGGTTTTTCTACCAAAATATTTTAGCAGTTTATGATTATAAAAATAAAAAAGTAATAAAAACTGTAGACTTGACCAAATGGAACCCACATCAAATAATGCTAGACGATAATAATCTTTGGCTAATTTCTAAAAATGACGGACAATTGTATGGTTTGCAATTAGCA
>Ga0105053_10002044_pt1 | contig 31720 bp, 15 predicted proteins | sample BON01_FD_78093 | JGI IMG/M metagenome (GOLD analysis project Ga0105053, IMG submission 78093) | Freshwater microbial communities from Lake Bonney liftoff mats and glacier meltwater in Antarctica - BON-01 | ecosystem: Environmental > Aquatic > Freshwater > Ice > Glacier meltwater | place: Lake... | reverse complement strand
GACGACGGCGACGGCGGCCCGGCCGCCGCCCTCGCCGACGCCAAGGACGACGCCGAGCGCGCCGAGATCGAGGCGCTGCTGCAGGCTGAGGACGGCGCGGCGGGCAAGGTCGGCGGCGGCAGCGACGACGACGACGACGACGACGACGACGACGGCGGCGGCGGCGGCGCGGATGGCGGGGGCCGCGGCGGCGCGGCGGGCGGCGAGCACGGCGAGGACGGCGACCTCGAGGCGCTGACAGGCCGCCCGCTCGCCGGCGACGTGGTGCTGTTCGCCGTGCCCGTCTGCGCGCCCTACAGCGCCATGGCCGACTGGAAGCACAAGGTCAAGCTGATCCCGGGCGAGCTGAAGAAGGGGCGCGCGTCGCGCGTGGCGGTGGAGGCGCTGGCGCGCGCCGCGGACGCCGCCGGCAGCGGCCGGGGCGGCGGGCGCGGCGGCGGGCGCGGCGGGGCGGCGGCGGCAGCCGACGCCGACGCTGGGGCGGCCGACGCGGTGGCTGCGGCGGCCGCCGCCGACGGCGCGCTGCTCCAGCGCGAGTCGGCGCTCATGCGCGCGGTGCCCGAGAACGACGTGATCGCGTCGCTGGTCGGCAAGGTCAAGATCAGCATCCCGGGCATGCAGAAGATCGCCGCGCAGCAGCGCAAGGACAAGAAGAAAAAGGCGCAGGCCAAGGTCGCCTCCTCGGGCGGCGGCCGGGCGGACGGCTGACGGCGTTTGGTCGTTCACGCGCACGTTTGTTCATCGTTCTCATCCGTCCTTTTGTGATCACAATTCACGCTCCACCAAGCTCAAGTCACCGACCTCAGCACGTCCGAGTCTGCATTCATTCCACCAGGAGCAAGGGGCGCGGCGCGCGCGCAGCAGAAAACTTCCCACGAGAGAGGCACGACAGAGGAGGGGGGGGAGGCAACGCCCCGATGTCGACGCGCCGCACGGCGGCCCGGGATGCCGAGGCGGCGGCCGCCGCAGCCGCGGCTGCGGCCAACCAGCCGCCGCCCTTCCTGACCAAGACGTGAGTTTCTGCGCGGGTGCGCGGTCATCGGCGTCTTCGACATGGAGGGTCTGTGTCGCCCTCTTTCCCTCTCTCTCACCCGCCCCCTCCCGCCTTCCTACCCCCTCGCCCTCCCACCAATGACACGCAACGACAGCTTTGACATCGTGGACGATCCCGCGACCGATCCGGTCGTCTCGTGGGCCGAGGACGGGCGCAGGTGAGGCATTTTGCACCACCGACAACCGACGCGGGACGCCGGCGCCGCCGCCGCTCGATCCCGCGCGGAGAGGGCGAGGGCGAAGGTCCTCGGTCTCTCTCTCTCTCTCACGCAATCTCTTTTACTCCCTACGTCACGACCCCCGGCCTCGCCATCACAACGAATCGCCTACTCACCCACCCCTCCCAATTTCCCTTCTTGCTTGCTCCTCTCCACACTAAAATACTCTTCAAATCACCCCCAAAAACAAAAACCCAACGAAAAAAACAAAGCTTTGTCGTGTGGATGCCGCCCGAGTTTGCGCGCGACCTGCTGCCGCGCCACTTCAAGCACAACAACTTCTCGTCGTTCGTGCGGCAGCTCAACACCTACGGCTTCCGCAAGGTGGACCCGGACCGGTGGGAGTTCGCGAGCGAGAACTTCACGCGCGGGCGGCGCGAGCTGCTGCCGCTCATCCACCGGCGCAAGCCGCAGGCCGCGCACGGCGCGGCAACGGCGGCGGGGGGCGGCGGCGGCGGCGGCGGCGCGCCGGCGGCCGGCGGGGGCGCGGCCGCGGGCGCGGGGGCGGGCGGCGGGGCGCGCGGGGCGGACGCCCGGGGCGTCCGGTACTGGCCGCCGCAGGGCGGCGGCGGCGCGCCCCAGGCGCCCGCATACCCGGGCGGACCCGCGCCGGCCATGCCGCGCGGCGTCGTCGGCGGCGGCGGCGGCGGGGGCGGCGGCGCGGGCCCGTCGCCGTCGTCTTTGGGCGCGGCGGCCGCCGCCGCCCCCATGTCCGGCTCGCCGCGCGCCTCCCCCGCCATCGAGCTCGGGCACTGGGGCGGCGTCGTCGACGAGATCGCCGCGCTCAAGCGCGACCGCCAGCTGCTCGTACACGAGCTTGGGCGCCTGAGGCAGCAGCAGGCCCAAGGGGAGGGGCTGATGCGGGGATTGGCGGCGCGGCTGGAGGCCACGGAGGCGCGGCAGGGAACGATGCTGGCGTTCATGTCGCGCGTGGCGCACAACCCGGCGCTGCTGACGACGCTGCTGTCGTCTCTGCAGGCGCAGCAGCAGCAGCAGCAGCAGAACCTGTCGCGGATCGAGGCGGACAACGACGGCGGCGCGGTGGGCGGCGGCGGCCGGCGCAAGCGGCGCGCGGCGCGCGCGGACGGCGGCGAGCCCGGCGGCGGCGTACCGCCCGAGCTCAACCGCCAGCAGATCGTCCAGTGGCAGCCCCCGGGCGGCGCCGTGCTCTCCGGCGCGCCGCCGCCGCGGCACTCGTACGCGGACGAATCGCTGCTGCGCGGGATGGCGGACCTCCTGCGGCCGAGCGGCGGCGGTGGCGGCGGCGGCGGCGGCCCTGGCGCCCTGAAAGGCGCCGCCGACCCGGGCTCTGCCGCCGCCATCGCCGGCGCCACCATCGGCGGGCCCTTCGCCGCCTACGCCGGCTCGGGGGGCTCGCCCGCGGCCGACCCCATCGCGGCCGACTTGCACGCGCACGCGGCAGCGGGCGGATACGCGTCGTCGTCGCCCTTCCCCGCCAACAACGCTCACGGCGGGGGGGCCGGGGGGCCGGCGGGCTTTTTGCAGCAGCAGTACGCCGGCGGGCCGCAGCAGCAGCAGCCGCCGCACGGGGGCTCGGGCATGCCCCCGCTGCCGCCCCACCACCACCACCTCCACCTCCACCAGTTGCAGCAGCAGCAGCAGTACATTCCAGGTTTCCAGCAGCAGCAGCAGCAGCAGCAGCAGCAGCAGCAGCAGCAGCAGCAGCAGCAGCAGCAGCAGCAGCAGCAGCAGCAGCACCCCCACACGCGCATCTACGAGCAGTCGTCGGGCACGCCGCCCGGCGCCGGCGCCGAGGGCTCGCCGCCGCCGCCGCCGCCGCCCGGAACAGGGGTCTACGACGGCGCGCTGCCGCTCGACTCGATCCCCTCGATCGCCGAGCTCGACCCGGACGTGGCGCGCGCCGCGGCGCAGGCGCAGGCGGCTGCGGCCGCGCAGGGCGCGTACCTCGCCTCCCAGGCGCAGCAGCAGCAGCTGATGCAGCAGCAGCAGCAGCAGCAGCAGATGCAGCAGCAGCAGCAGCAGATGCAACAGCAGCACCAGCTGCAGCAGCAGCTGCTCAACCCGCCGCTGCCGGCGTTCGCGGTGCCCCGCGGCGTCGCCATCCCCGTCGACGCGCACGGCGTCGCCACCGTGCCCGCCCAGCACCCAGTCGTCGTCGCCGCCGACTCGCCAGAGGCCGGCGATTCCTCGGGCTTTGGCGGCGGTGGCGGCACGGGCGGGGAGCAGGGGCGGCGGCCGCCGGACGCCCACCGGGCCGCCCGGCAGCCGTCGCTGATCGACGCCAGCATGCAGTCGCTGGGCAGCGCCGAGCTGCTGCTGTCGGACGACATGCTCAAGGACGAGCTGCTCGCCTCGCTCATGGCGGCGCCGGGCGCGGCGCAGGCGCTGCTGCAGGGCGCGGCGGCGGCGGCGCAGCGCGGTGCCGGGGGAGCGGGGGCGAGCGGGGAGCTGCAGGAGCTGTGAGAGGGCCGAGGGTCGGACCTTGACGAGCCTTGCTCTCATCCTCCACACACACACACAATTCAAAGCTTGGCGGATCGCGGCAGCAGCAGCTGCAAGAGCAGCAGCAGAAGCAGCGGCAGCGGCGACAACGGCGGCAGCCACTGACTCACGCGCCGACAGCGGGGGAAAAAGCAGTATTTTGCTCCGCACCCGCACTTCGTCCCTGCACATTGCAGACCCCAATCTCACCGCCTCTTGCTTTTGCCCCCCTTTCATAACCACGCTAGCGCACGCGAACGCACCCTCTGGCCGAAAAAAAACCTCGTGGCCGCGACCGGTGGGCGCGCGCGCGCCGAGCGGCCGATAGCGCCGACGCCGCTCCCGCAAACCATTCTTCATTCTCATCCTTCCTTCTTCGTTTAGTCCCCTGGAGATCACCACCCGGCGACCATCAACACGCTTGTTGCAAACGCGGGCCCTCTATAATCACCCGTGCAGTGCGAGAAAACCAGCTGTTTTTTTACAGCAGCTCGAGAGCGCGGATCGGCCCGCCCGCCCGTCCGTCCGTCCGTCCGCCCGTCCGCCCGCCCGCCCGCCCGTCCGTCCGTCCGTCCGTCCGCCCGTCCGTCCGCCCGTCCGTCACTCCCCCGGCCCCCCCACCGTCAAAACGTTGACGGCGTTGCCCCGCCCGTCGTCCGCCTCGGGCCACCCGCCGAACATGCGCCACTCCCCGTCCACCAGCAGCTTGACCCGGTGCTCGCCCGGCCTGAGCCTCAGCTGCCCCGTGAAGCGGCAAAAAGTCGTGCCGCCGCCGCCGCCAGACCCGCCGCCGCCAGAGCCGCCGCCGCCGCCAGAGCTGCCGCCGCCGCCGCCGTCGTCCTCGCTGGCGTTGAGGGCGACGCCCCTAGTCCACCCGTCAAAGTCGCCCATCACGCGCACCTCGGACGCGATGCCCACCCACTCGACCGGTATGGCGCGGGCGACGCCGGACGAGACGGCGTCGCGGCGGGACGAGGCGCCGGACGCCAGGGCGCCGAGGCGGCGCGCCAGAGCCTCCGCCTCGGCCGCCAGCGCGCCGCCGCCGGCGCCAAAGCAATTGCCGTCGTCGTCGTCGTCGTCGACGTTTGCCCAGTCGTCGTAGGCGTCGGCGCCCTCACTCGTCGGCCGTCGTCCCGGCTTCGCGCCCGCCGCCGCCGCCGCCGCTGCCGCCCCCTCCCCCGCTGCCGCGTGCGACAGCGGCGCCCCGTGCCGCGCCGCCGCCGCCAGCGCCCGCGCCGCGCGCGCCGCCGCCTGCGCGTCGGCGGCCAAGGCGCCGAGCGCGCCGCCCGCGGCCGCCAGGTCCCTCTGGCAGCGGTCGAGGTCGCGCGCCAGGCGGCGGGCGTGGGCGTTGGCCTCGCCCAGGCGGGCGGCGGAGCGGCGCTGGGCCTGGACGAGCTGGTCGTACATGCGGGCGTCGACGGTGGCGGGGGGGCCGAGGCGCGCGGGGGCGGGGGGCGGGGGCGGGGGGGAGGGCGAGGCTGCCTGGGCGCGCGCTGCCGCCGACGACGCTGCCGGCGCGCGACGCCGCCGCCGGCGCGCGACGTCGGCGACGAGGACGGCGCTGAGGTGCGAATGTGGGGCGCGCCGCCGACTGAGCGCCCCGGGGCCGACCTGTGAGCGGGGTATTGTCACGCCTCCCGCGCTCAGCGACATCGTTTGGAAGGGAACGGGGGCGGGCGTTGGACGAAAGACGGACGATGACCGTGTCGGGAGCGCGAGGTCGATCAACGTGGGCGCGATTCGCGATCTGGTTCATATTTCAAGAGAAGTGGGTCTAGTCGTAAGCTGCTGATTGTGATTTCCGACAGGAGTGGGAGGGGACGAAGGAGAGGAGGAGGTGTCGTGACAGTTGGACACAAACGCGTTCCACCGCATTTGCCCCCACTGTCCAGCAACGTACAGCCAATCCCCGATAGAAACACCGACAAGCAGCCCATCGATTGTCAGATCCAGGTCCTTAATCGTCGCAAGGTTTCTCGTTGCGGAACCAAACCAAGGGATCTCCCCCCCCGACATCTAAGATGGCCCTCTCAAGCGCGGGTCACGTGCTGGGGGCCAGCGCGCCGCGACGGACGGCCGGCGCGCGATCGGCGACGGGCTCGCGACGGGCCGTGCCGCCGCCGTCCGCGACAGAAGGAGGCGCAGCGACCCGAGCCCTGCCGCGCCGCCTGACCGACGGCCGCCGCCGCCCCGTCGCCCCCGCCGCCGCGACCGCCAACGGCGGCGGCGGCGACGACGCCGCGGGCATGGCCGCGCTCAGCCCCGTGTCCTCGGGCCTGGTGCGCGTGATCCGCGACGAGCTCAAGATCGAGCGCGAGCGCTACCGCCAGAGCGACGCCCTCATGGGGGGGCCGCCCGCCCCCTGGGACCTCGACGACAGGCCGGGGAGCAACGCGCTCGCCCTGGCGCGCCTGTTTGGCCCCGGCGGCCGCGAGGAGGTGCTCGTCGAGGTCGACCTGGACGCGCAGCTGGACGACCCGTCGGACGGGGACGGCGAGGGCGGGTCGGACGGCTCGGGCCCCGATGAGGACGAGGGGCCGGGCGGCGGGGCGGGGGGCGGCGGCGGCGGCGGCGTGGGCGGCGGCGAGCTGCCGCCCGTGCGCTTCACCGTCTCGATCGCCAAGGGCGGGCGCCTGCTCGCGTTCGAGTGTGAGTCGAGCGGCGAGTTCGTGCAGATCCTGCACGTGTCCCTCGAGGACCTCGAGCCCGACGAGGACGACGACGATGACGACGACGACGACCAGGCCGAGGGGGCGGCGGGCAAGAAACGAGGCGGCGGCGGCGGCGGCAACAGCGACGACGACGACGACGACGACGACGACCCGACAGGCTTGGGGGGCGCGCCGCCCTACGCCGGCCCTGTGTTTGCCGAGCTGGACGAGACGCTGCAGCAGGCCTTCTCCGATTTCTTAGAGGAGCGCGGCGTGGACGCCGACCTCGCGCTCTACCTGATGGAGCTGGTGCAGGACAAGCTCGAGGTGGAGTACTGCCGGTGGCTGGGGAGCGTGGCGGGGTGGCTGGAGGCGTGAAGGGGGGGGGCGAGGGGGAGGGGCCCGTGTCTCCCTGCGGCGGGAGCAACGGCCGCAGCGGCGCAACAAAGCCTGCATCGCGCTCGCCTCGAGCCCGCAAACGCCTTTCCCCATTCCTTTTCCCTCGCCCACGAGTCACAACACATCATCTTAGGCTAGCGGCCATGTGCGAACCACTCTCTCCTGAGCCATCAGTCGCGTGAGGCGACAGCGAGAAGAACGCGAGAGATAACACGGGACAAGAACAGAGGAAGCGGTTCGATGGTTCGCCGCCGGAACGGGCCGCCGGGCCCGTTCGACGTGCAGCGGGACAACCATCATCACCGCGTCAAGTACCGTCGCGTGCTGCTGCGCCTGTCTCTGGGATCCGTCGCGGTCCTGATCGCCGTCTACCTGGCGTTTGGCAGAATGGGCAGCTCCAGCTCGTCCTCCACCTCTGGAGACGCCCAGATGGCCGTCGGGGCGCCGGCCAGTGACCTTCTGCAGGATGGCAGCATCAGCAGCAGCGTGGCGTGCTCCTCGCCCGCCGCCTGCACGATCACGGGCGCGCTCGTCTCCGGCGGTCGCCTCTTCCTGGTCGCGCCGGCGCTGGCGCGCGCGGCGGCGCCCGCCGCCGCCCGCCTCGCGCTCGGCGCGTCGGCCGCCGACGCGGCGGCCGCGTGCGCTGACGAGCGCCGCGCCGCCGAGGCCGGCGCGCCTCCCGCGCCCGCCGGCGAGCGCAGGTGGCGCGGCCTACCGGGGGCCCAGGTCATCCTCTACACGCCCGTCCCCTCCCCCGAGGCCCTGCTGCCGCGCCGCCAGCGCCGCGGCGCCGCCCTGCCGCCGCCGCCGTCGGCGCCGCCGCCGCGCCCGCCCCGCGTCCTGCGCCACGCCGCGCGCGGCCTCCTGTGGCGCCCCGCGCCCCGGCTGCTGCGCGAGGCCTCCGCGCGCTGGTCCGAGCTCGCCGACGCCCTGGCGCCCGTGCGCGAGGCGTTCGCGGGCATGGGCGGCCTGCTGGTCGTCGCAGAGGACTGCGGATGCCGCGAGCTGCGGGCCATGGTGCGCGAGGCGGCCGTGTGCGCCACGGGTGCGGCGCGCGTGGTGTTCGTGCGGGGCTCGGGGCACGGGGACGCCGGGTGCGCGTGCCCGGCGGCGGCGGCGACGGGACTGGGGGCGGCAGCGGCCGAGGCGGCGGCGGCGGCGACGGCCAGGGCCGCGGCCGACGAGGAGGCCGAGGGCGGCGCGCCGGCGGCCAGAGAGGCGGCGGACCTGGACCTGGGGGGGGGGCCGACGGCCTCGCTCGGGGTGACGGCGCGGGGCGGCCTGGACGCGCGCGCTCTGGGCGCGTTCGACGACACGAGCGAGGTGCTGAGCGTGGCGTGGCTGCAGGTCCTGGCGGACTCAGATGCTGACGTTGACGCTGACGCTGACGAGGACGAGGACGCCGACGCCGACGGCGGCGGTGGCGCAATCAACGGCGGCGGCGGCGGCGCCGCCGCCGCCGCCAATCGTTTGTCCGAGCAGGAGCTCGCCGTCTGGCGCGGCCGCATGCGCGGCTGCATGGGCCTGCGCGAGAAGGAGGACCACTGGCGCAGCATGGGCGTCGTGCCGGCCCTCCCTCGCCACTCACAGACGGACGAGGAGGGGGGCGGCGGCGGCGGCGGCGCGCTCGGCGGCGGCGGCGGGGTTGGCGGCGGCGGCGGCGGCGGCGGCGGGAGCGCCGGCGTCGGAGTGGGCGGGGTCGCCAGCTCCGGGGCGGTCGCGGCGGCGGCGGCCGCCGAGGCGGCCAAAGCCGCCGCGCAGGCGGCCGCAGAGGCGGCGACCCCCGCCGCGGCCGACGCCGCCGCGCAGGCCGCCGGCGATGCGGCCGCCGCCCTCGCCGTGGCGACGGCCGAGGCGGCGAACCAGGCGGCCGAGCTGGAGAAGGCGGCGGCGGCGGAGCGAGCGGCCGAGGAGGGCGAGGAGGGCGCGGGCGCGGGCGCGGGCGGAGGCGCGGCGCGGCGGAGGAGACGGAGGCGGCGAGAAGCGTGAGCAGGATTAGACACTGTTATTATTATTTAGTGTGGTTTGCGTTTTCGTCCCGCGTTTTGTTTCACACGCCCCCTTTTCTAGCCGAGGGCGCGCGCGGCAGTCGCCACCGCCGACCCGACGGCGACAAAGGCCGCGGTGGCCACGATCGGGTTGTCCAGCGACCAGAAGAATGGCTCGCGGTCCGGGGGGACCGAGAAGCCGTCGTCGACAAAGCCCTCCTCCGTCTCCCGCTTCCCGCCCGCCGGCGCCGGCGACGACGACGACGGCCGCAGCCCCGGCGAGCCTCGTTCCGCCGCCGCCCCCGCCGCCGCCGCCGAGACCGCCGCCGCCGCCGCCCCCCGCCCGGCACCCTCGCCCGCCACCTGCCGCCGCCGCTCCACGCCCCGCCGCGCCATCGCCTGCCGCTTCTCGAGCGCCCGCAGCCAGTCGGTGTAAAACCACGCCTCCCCCTTGCGCTCGCCGGAAGCGGCGTCCGCCTGCAGCCGCTCTAGATACTGCGCGCCGCTGCCCTTGCGCTTGTCGGCCGCCAGGGAGCGGCGGGCGGCCGGGACCACCCCGTTCCACCAGTAGGCGGCGGCGGCGCCGACCACCGCGAGCACGAAGGCCGCGGACGGGTCGGCGCGGGGCTCGAACGTCGTGAGGGTCGGGGGACGGGCGGAGGGAGAGATGCCGACGTGGGCCGACGTCGTCGTCGCCGTCGCCGTCGGGGCGGCAAAGGCGGGGGCCGCCTGCGAGGCCGGCTCGGCGGCGCGCGCGATGGCCGGGGGCTTTCGCTCGGCGCCCCACCTGGCGGACCGCCGCCCTTGGAGGAAGAAGGGCGACGGGCGCGCTCCCGCGGAGCAGGACGGACCTGCGAAGCTTGTGGCCGGGGGCATGTCTCCCGTGGATGGGTGAGCAATCGCGGCCGGAAAGAGATGTTTCGATGGCGCGCGCTGCCGTCAGAGGGAACAGAATGATCAGCCGAGTTGGTGATGGCGTCGGGTGCTGGTTGTCGCGGCAAGGATGGGGGAGGGGCAGCGGGACAAGAGGTGCGAACGCCAAGCAACGCCGACGTCGACGCCGACGGCGCTTGCCCGCCCGTCCGCCCGCTCTTTCCCCAACGCCTCCGTGCCACTTAAAGACCAACTCGTCTCAACTCCTCCTCCCTCCTTTCGGATCATTCCATCCCTGCAACAACCGCACAAACATGAGCGATCATCACGCGGCTGAACGAGCGGAGGTCACCGGGGAAGGAGGAGGAGGGCGGGCGGAGGCGCGCAACGACTGGGCTCAGCAGGACAGGGACTACTCGTCGCTCGTCGGCCCTGCGGACCGAGACGGGGCCCTGGCGCGCGTGCGCGCGCAGCTTATGCTGGTGCTCAACGAGGTAAGAGAGGAGCGCGCTATGAAGCCGCCGAGTTGGTGGTCGCGCGCGGCGCCTCCTCGGGCGCGGCGCAGCAAACGCCTAGACCCAAACGTCACGTCGACGACAAACAAAAAAAGAACAGGCAACTTGACCTCTCTTCGCGCGCGCCGCACCCCTTCCCTCCGACGCAACGACACCAAATCACAACACAGATCGACTGCGTGGAGCACGGCACGCCGCTGGTCGAAGCGCTCGCGCGGAACGCGGAGCAGCGGGCGCACGACGACGCCGCCGCCACCGCCGCCCGCAACGTCGCCGCCGCCGTCGCCGCTCTGGCCGCCGCCGCCGCCGCCGCTTCGTCGCCGCCGCCGCCGCCTCCTCTGCCCTCTTCAGCCGGGCCTCGCTGGGCGGCCTACATGGCCGCCCTGTCGCGCGAGCAGTTTGCGGCGGACGTGGCGCTGCGGGCGATGACGCCCGCGGCGCGCTTCGGCCCGCCCGGCGGGGACTACCCGGGCGCGAGCGAGCGGGAGGCAGCGGCGGCCGGCGGAGACTGCGGCGGCGGCGGCCAAGACGGCCAAGACGGCGCGGGCCTGCTGGCGGCGGCCTGCTCGCCTCCCGCCCTCCCGCCGCGCGCCCGGTCTCGCCTGTCGCGCTGCAGCGCGGCCGAGGGGCCGCCGGCCGTCGTGGTGTCGCTGACGGCCACCGCCTCGTCGTCGATGACGGTGATGGCGGCAGCAGCGACGCCGGCAGGGGCGACAGAGGGAACGGAAGCAGCGGCCGAAGCCGACGAATGCGACGGCGACGACGACGACGACGCGCAGGAAAGAGAGGAGGAGGAGCGGCGCCGCCTGCGGTACCTCGACGACGGGGCCACGTGCAGCGCCAGCGGCGGCGGGGGCGTGGCGTCGGACTATGCCACCACGCCGACGGGGACCAGGGGCGGCGCGGCGGCTCCATCCGCGGCGACGTTCTGGCGGCCGCGGCCTGAGACCGCGGGCTGCGCAGCAGCGGCAGAGGCGGCGGCGGCGGCGGCGCTCCTTCCTCCGCCTCCGCCACGCCTGCACCTGACCGCGGCGCACGCGCGCGGCGCCCAGCAGCAGCAGCAGCAGCGGCAGCAGCAGCAGCAGCAGCAGCAGCAGCAGCAGCAGCAGCAGCAGCAGCAATCGCAGTCATTAGACGAGCAGCGAAGCCACGAGAGCGACCTGCTGCTCCGCCTTGGCCCCCCGACCCGCACCCGCCGCGGATTGCGAGGCGGCCGCAACCGCAGCCGCAGCCGCCGCGCCGCCGCCACCGCCGCTGCCGCCGCCGCCGCCGCCGCCGCCGCCGAGGAGGACGGCCAGCGCGCCTGGGGGTGGCTCGAGCCCGGGTGCCCGTCCCTGCCCCAGATCGTCCTGAAGGGCGTGGGCGTGGCCATCGGCCGCGGCCGAGAGGCGCTGTGGTGGTCGTCCGCAGCCGAGGGCGCAGGTTCCGCCGGCGCCGCCGCGGCCACGGGCGGCGGCGCGGCCACGGGCGGCGGCGGGGGCGGCGGAGGCGGCGGCGGCAACCGCGGCCGCTCCTCGCCCAACGCCTCCCCGCCGCCGACGCCCTTTGACCGCGCCCTCACGTCGGCCCTGCGGCGCGACCTGGCCTTCGTCGAGGTCTCGGACGGCCGCGTCTCGCGCCTCCACTGCATCATCACGCGCCGCCCGGCCGCTGCCGCCTCCTCGCCGCCGCCGCCGACAGCGCCCGGCGCCCCCTCCGCCGGCGGCTGCGGGGGGCACGCCGCCGACGACGAGCGCAGCGCGCCCGGCGGGCCCCCCCCCGCCGCCCCCCGCGGCGCCGCCCCCGCCCCCTCCACCTCCCACCCTATCATCCCGCCCCGCCCCCACCCCCCTCCTCCCCTGCTCCCGTGCCTCGAGGACTGGTCCAGCAACGGCACGTTTGTCAACGGCCGGCGCCTCGGGCGCGGCCGCGCGCACGCGCTGCGCGAGGGCGACCGCGTCGCGCTGGTGCTGAGCGTCGCGCCCATGGCCGAGCAGTGGTTCGTGTGGCGGCGGGGCGATCCCAGGCGGCAGCAGGGGCGGGGGGAAGCGCGCTCGCCGCCGCCGCCGCTCCTGCTGGCGCCGCCGCCGCAGGAGCGGCCGCAGGCGCGGCGCCGCGGCGGGGGGGCGGGCCCGCCGCCCGGGTCGCCGGCCGGGGCGGCGGCGTGGCAGCAGCAGCAGCAGCACGAGCCGCACCCGCTCCTCGCCCCGCACCACCCCTTGCTGTACGGCCAGGCGCACCACCAGCCTTGGGCCGCGTCCGGCGCGCCCCTGAGCGATGCTTGGGCGCTGGAGACGGCGCCGGACGAGGTCGAGGAGGACAGCGGCGACGGCGCGGGCCAGCGGCGGCGGCAAGGGACGACGCTGGGCGGCGGCAGCATGAGCAGCACCAGCAGCGGCGGCGGCGGCGGGGGCGGCAGCAGGGCGGCGACGGGCGGCGGCGGGGCCGCCGCCCTCGGCATCGCCTTGCCGCGCCTCAGCATCTTCAGCAGCGGCGGCGGCGCGCGAGACCTAGACGGCGGACAAGTCCACGAGGAGGAGGAGCAGCAGGAGGAGGACAAGGAGGATGGCTGCGGCTTTGGCCGAGCGAGCGACGGCGAGGACGACGGCCGCAGCGGCGACGGCGACGAGGACGAGGACGACGACGAGGGCGACTGCGGCGACGAGGACGACGAGGGCGCCGGGGCCCACGGCATCGAGGGCGGGGACGAGGACGACGACGCCTATCTGCTCTCTCCCCCGCCGACCGTCTCCCAGCGCCACCGCACCTCGCGCCCCTTTGGCGGCGGCAGCAACAACAGCCTTGGCGGCGGCTCCCGCGCCGGCGGCGGCGGCCCCCACGGCGCCAACGGCAGCGGCGGCCCCCACGGCGCCAACGGCAGCGGCGGCCCCCACGGCGGCGGCTGCTCGCTGGTGCGCACCGCCACGTCCCGCTACACCACGGCCGAGCAGTCGACCCTCGAGGACCTCCGCTGCCACATCTGCCTCGGCGCCCTCCGCCGGTGCGTGGCGCTCGAGCCGTGCGGCCACAACTTTTGCGCGACCTGCCTGTCGCACCACCTCGGCGCACAGCTGCAGGCGGGAGTCGCGCTGGCGTGCCCGTTCCGCTGCCCGCCGCCCGAGCGCGTCGTCGTCAACGCGACCGTGCGCGCGCTGGTGGAGCTGCTGACGGCGGCGGCGGCGGCGGCCGGCAGTGGCGCGGGCGCGGGTGGCGGCGGCGCGGGGGGCGGCGGCGGTTGGCGGCAGCAGCAGCAGCAGCGGCAGCGGGGGCTCGAGGGGGATAGCATGGAGGTGGCGGCGGCGATGCAGGCGGCGGCGGCGGCGGCGGGCGCGGGCCCCTTGCGGCTCGGGGCGCCGGTGGTGACGGCCGGGGCGGGCGCGGCGGCGGCGGTCGCGGCGGCGGCAGCAGCGGCGGGGCGCCGCCTCTCGCCGCCGCCCCAGCTGCAGCTGCTGTCGCCGGCGCCCTCGCCCGTGCCCTCGCCCATGAGCGCCGCGCACCACCTCTACAACCCGTCCTCGCCCTCCCCGTCGCCGCCGCGCCACCACCTGTCTGTCTCGGCCAGGACGCCGGCCGGTGGCGGCGGGGGGGGCGGCGGCGGCGGCGGCAGCAGCACGCCCGGCCCCCCCGCTTTCGCCGCCGCCGCCATTGGGGCCGCCGTGGGCAGCCCGGCCCTCGGGCGCGCCCCCGGCACCTGCCCGCCCTCCACAGGCGTGCCCCTGGTGCACACGGCCTCGGCGTCGCTCGTGCCGCCGCGCCCGCCCATCGCAATGGCCGGCAGCGGCAGCAGCAGCAGCGGCGCCTTTGCGGCAGCGGCGGCGCAGGCGGCGGCGGCCGCCGCCTCTGCCGCCGCCGCTGCTGCTGCTGCTGCTGCTCCCTCTTCCAGCGTCGAGTTCAACGATGGGCTCAGCAGCAGCAGCACCGGCGGCGGCGGCAACTCGGCCCTCGACGACGCCCTCTACTTTGCGGCTGGCAGCAACGGCGACGAGGACGGCGGCGGCGGCGGGGGCGGCGGCGACGCGACGCGCTCGCAGCTGCAGCAGCAGCAGCAGCAGCAGCAGCAGATCCTGACGCCGTCGCGCGGAGCGCGCGCCCTGGCGGCGTTGGCCGCGACGCTCGAGTTTGTGGACGAGGAGGGCGAGGAGGAGGAGGGCAACGAGGAGGCGCAGCACCAGCGGCACCGGCAGCGGCGGCAGGAAGGGCATCTGAGAGCGGAGGCAGGCTCGGGGCCGGAGGCCGTGGCGGCGGCGGCCGATGCGCTCTTCCTGGCCCCCACCTTCAGCGCCCTCTCCGGCGGCGAGGAGGACTTCTACACCGCGGGGATGTCCCCGCTGTGCCCTCTGGACGACGAGCTGCTGCCCGTGGACGCCGCGGGACTAAAGGCGCGGCAGGTCGACGCGGCGCTGGCGGCGCTCAAGGCGGCGGCCGACGAGCTCGAGGTGCTGCGGCTGCATGCGGCCGCTGCGGCCGCGGCGGCGGTCGCGGCCGGCGGTGAGGCTGAAACGGCGGCAGCGGCGGCAGCGGCGGCAGCAGCTGCGGCAGCTGCGGCGGCGGCGGCAGCAGCTGCGCCTCCTTTTCCTGGCCGGCGCCGCACAACCTCCCAAGGCGGCGGCGGCGGCAGCGAGGGAACCGACGAGGCGCGTGGGCAGGACAACGACGAGGACAGCCGCGGCGGCGGCGGCGGCAGCGGCGGCGGCAACACTGCCGCCGACGGCGTCCAGCCCAGCTTCCAGCTCCCCTCCCTCCCGCCGCGCCCGCAGCCGTCCATCCCGCCCAGCCGCACCCGCGCCGCGCTCGAGGCCCTGGCGCGCCTCGCCTGGTCGGACGACGCCGTGCGCGAGGCCGCGGCCGCCGCCGGCGGCATCCCCGCGGTTGTCTCTGCCATGCGCCTGCACGCGGGAGACGAGGGGGTGCAGTGCCACGGGTGCCTGGCCCTCATGGCCCTGGTGCGCGGCGAGGGCGAGGTGTGCCAGAGCAACCAGTGGGCCGTCGCGCGCGCGGGCGGCGTCGAGGCGGTCTCGGCGGCCATGCGGCGCCACCGGGCGTCGCCCGTCGCGCAGCTGTCCGCGCTGCTGGCCCTGGTGCCGCTGTCGCTGGGCAACCCCATGATGCAGGCGCACGTGACGGTCGAGTGCGCGGCGGACGCCCTGGCGGCCGCGGCCGCGCACCTGGGCGAGCCGGACGTGCAGACAAAGGCGCTGGTGCTGCTGGGCGTGCTGGCGCGCGGCGACGACGCCGCGCACGGGGCGATCCGCGCGCGGCTGGCCGAGGCCGGGGCGGCGCGCTGCGCCGCGGAGGCGCTGCGGGCGCACGGGCGCTCGAGCGACGACGTGCTGTGGGCGGCGCTCTTTTTTCTGGCGGTGCTGGTCAAGGAGGAGGGGATCGTGGGCGGCGGGGGCGGGGGCGGAGGAGCGGGCGGCGGCGGCGGCAGAGCGGGCGGCGGCGGCGGAGGCAGCAGCGGCGGGAGCAACGGAGCGAGCGGGGGAGGCGTGGGGGCAGAGGGGCCCGTCGTGGGCGGCGGCGGCGGCAGCGCGGGCGCGCACCCGCCCTCCCACGCGCCGCCCGACAACAGGCCCTCGCCCACGTTTGCGCTCGCGGCGCGCAAGGCGGCCGAGGCGGGCGTGCTCTCCGCCGTGCGCGAGGGCGCCGAGGCCTTTTTCGCGCGGCGGCACGCGAGCCTCGGCGGCGGCGGAGGCGGCGGCGGCCTCGGCGGCGGCGACGGGGAAATGGTGGCGGCCGCGAGCGAGTACCTGTGCCGCGTGCTGGAGCCGTACGCGCGCGCCGCCGCGCGCCGCCGGGCGGCGCTGGCCGCCGGGGCGGCGCTGGCGGCGGTGGGCCTGGTGGGGGCGCTCGCTTGGCGGCACGGCGCCTGCTCCTCCTCCTCTCAGTCTTCGTCTCCGGCCGACGGCGGCAGCAGCAGCGGCGCCGGCTGGTCGTGGTGGGCGTCGGTGTCGCGGCTGAGCCGCAGGTAGAGGTGAAGGGATGTCCATAGCATAGAATTATAACATTTGATTCGTGTTTTCCGGGTCTTATTGAGGGAGACGGTTCGGTTTGCTCCGCTCGACTCCTTCACTTGAATTCACAGGATTTGGTCCGACGGCGCCGAGGGCACGCGCTGCAGCGGCGGCGGCGGCGGCGGCAGCGGCATCACGGCCGGCGGGGAGCGGGGCGTCGCGATCTCGAGCCGGCCGGCCGTGGACGGGAGGTCGGCCAAGGGGTCCGCGAAGGGGTCGCGCGGCGGCGCGGCGGGGGGAGCAGGCGGAGGCGGCGGCGGCGGCGGCGGGGAGGGAGGCGTCGGGGAAGGAGGAGCGGGCGGCAGCGCGGACGCTTCTGCTGCCGGCGCCGCCTCGCCCGCAAAGGCGAGCGTCCCCGCGCCGTCGTCGTCCACGCCCGAGGGCCGCCACTCGCCCATCTCGCGCCCCTCGAGCGCGTCGACCGGTTCCTCTGCGGCCGCTGAAAGCGGCGGCGGAGGAGGGGCCGTGGCCGCTGGCTGCTGCTCGCCAGCGCCAGCGCTGGCGCCAGCGCCAGCGCCGCCGCCGCCGCTGCCGCCGCAGCCGCAGCCGCCGCCGCTGTTGTCGCCACCGCCACCGCCGCCGCCGCCGCCTGCGCCCGACGGATCCAGCGCCTCTGCCTCTGCCGCCATCTCGGCGGCAAAGAGGGCGTCGAGCGGCGAAGGGCCGACCGAAGACGGGGTGGCCGCGGCGACCGAAGCGCCGGCGGCGGCCGCGGCCGACACCACGGCATCCGCGCAAAAAAAGTCGACGGTCTCGCCGGCCCGGGCAGCGGGCGGCGGTGGAGGCGCCTCCGGCTCTGCCGCTGCCGCCGCTGCTGCTGCCGGCGCCTCTGCCGCTGCTGCTGCTTGCGCCTCTCGCGCCACCGACAGGCTGTCAAAGCCCGCGAGCAGGTCGGGCGGCGCGGGGGCAGCGAGGGCTGGCAGGGGTTGCTCCAAAGCGCCCTCCGGCGCCGCCGACGCCTCGGGCAGGAACGGCGTCGGCGGCTCCTCCTCCTGCTGCGGCTGCGGCTGCTCCTCCTGCTCCTCCTGCTGTCGCGGCTGCTGCTGCTCCTCCTGCTCGTCCTGCTGCTGCGGCTGCTGCTGCTCCTCCTGCTCCTCTCGCTGCTGCGGCTGCGCCTGCTCGGCCCGCTCGACATCCTCCGCTTTCTCCACCTCCCCGCCTCCGAATGCCGGGGGCGGGGGCTGCCCGGCCACGGCCTCTGCCGGCGCCGCTTCCCCCCCGCCACCGCCGCCGCCCCTGGGCCCCCCTCGTCCTCGGCCGCCTCCTCCACTGGCTCGGGCGCAACGACAACGGCAACTGCAGCAGCAGCAGGCGCCGCCGATACCGCCGCGTCCGCCGCCGACAGGTCGGGCACGGGCCCAAAGTGCTTGACGTGCCACGTCGTCAGGCGGCTCGCGTGCGCCGCCAGCCGGGCGGGGTCGAGCGGCAGCTCGCCAAAGGCGCGCAGCGCGGCGAGGGCGCTGGCGCGGCACACGGGCTCCCACGCGCGGCGCAGCTGGTCCCGGCGGGCCAGGACGAGGGCCGAAGGCGAGGGGGCGGCGGGCGCGTGGGCGCCAGGGGGAGGGGCTCCCGCGCCTGGCAGCGCTGCGGGCGGCGCCGCCGCCCCCGCGTCGCCGCCGATGCTGGAGGCGCCGACGTCGCAGCCGGCGCCGCCCCCAGAGACCAGCACCTCGAACACGGCCGCGAGCCCGTCGCCGCACGCGCGCACGACGGCGCCGAACACGGCCTCGGCCTGCTCGGGGAAGAGCAGGGGCGCGAGGATGGCGCGCAGGGTGGTGAGGTTGCGGGCGAGCGACGCGACCGCAGGGTGGGGCGGCTGCTGCTGCTGCTGCTGCGCGGCAGGCTGCGCCGTGTCCGTCGACGGCGACGGCGGCGGGAGCGCGGGCGGCGGCGCCTCGAGCAGCTGCCGCTCCGCGAGCGCCAGGCGGTCGCGCATGATGTCCACGAGCTTCTGGAGCACCTGGTCCGCGTGCAGCTGCAGGTCCCCCTGCACCCGGTCAAACTCGGGCGACAGCAGCGCCCGCCGCGGCGCGCTCGCCGCCGCCAGCAGCGCCGCCCGCAGGTCGGGAAGCAGCGCCGCCGCCACGGCGAGCGCCTGCCCGCTGAGCGCCAGCTGCTTGGCGGAGATCGAGCGCAGGCCTGCCGTGCGCATGGCCCCGGCCCCCAGCACCAGCTGCGCGGTTGTCGCGTTGAACAGGCGCAGCGTCTCGAGCAGCTTGCCCGCGACCTCGGCCGCGAACGAGGGCAGCGCCGCCGCGCAGCCCGAGTAGTCGCCGCAGGCGGCCACCAGCATGAGCGCGGCGTTGACGAGGTGGTAGCCGCGGCCGCGAAGGCGCAGGGACAGGGAGGGGGCGGGGGGAAAGGAGGGGGGGGAGGCGTCGGCGGGGGTGGTTTCCTGCAGGGCGTCGGGGGCCGGCAAGGCGGCGGCGCCGCTGCCGTTGCCGGTGCCGTCGTCGTAAAAGCCGTTTCCGCCGCCGCCGCCGCCGCCGCCCGTCCCCGCCCCCGCCGCCGTCCCTCGTCCTCCCGCCGACAGCCGGTCCGCGATCGCCTGGAAGCGGGGGGGCACCTCGACGAGCACCCACTGCTCCGCCTCGAGGACGTGCAACAGCCGGGCGGAGGCGCGCGCGTGGAAGGCGTCGACGAAGGCGCGCGCCTGCGCCTGCAGCGCGGGCCGTAGTGCGGCGGCGGGCCGGACGCCGCCGCCGAGCCGCCCGCAGTCGGCCGCGAACTGCTCGGCGGCGGCCAGCAACGCCCTGAGCTCGCGCAGGCGCAGGCGCGCGGTGGCGGGCTGGCGCGCGGCCAGCAGGCGCACCCAGCGGCCCTGGCCAACATCGGAGACCTGCTGCGCGGCCCAGGCGACGTCGCGGCGCGCGGCGGCGAGCTCCTGGGGGGTGGCGGCCGTCGCCGGCGGCGGCAGAAGGGCAGAGGCGCCGCCGCCGCCGCCGCCGCCACGGCCGCCCGCACCCGAAAACCCCTGGGCCCCCTGCCCCTGCTGCAGCAGCGCGTCCTCCACCACCAGGCGCCCGACCGCGCGCGTGTGCGCCAGGCACGCCGAGACGAGGGCCGCCACCCCGCGCAGCAGCGCCATGAACCCGGCGTGGTCGAGGGCGGCGAGCAGGTCGGCGAGGTGGGGCTCAACGGCGCCACCGCCGCCGCCGCCGCCGCCGTTGGCAGCGAGGCCGGCGGGCGCGGGCGACGCGCCGCCGCCACCGGCAGAGCCCGCTCCGCCGGCCGGCCCCTGCTGCTGCTGCTGCTGCTGCTGTTGCTGCTGCTGCTGCTGCTGCTTCTGCCCCACCGCCACCGATCCCGGCGGCGACGGCGACGACCCCCCGCCCCCGCCCCACTCCTGCATGCCGATGATGCCCTCGGCCGCCGCCGCCGCGCCGCGCGGGCCGTTGGCGAGCAAGGCGGGCAGCAGCCGCGAGACGAGGTCGCGCACGGCGCCCTTGGCCTCCTCGGCGGCGGCCTCCTGCCAGCGCGACAGGGCCGAGGGGAGGAGGCCCGCGCGGTGCAGGCCGAGGACCAGGGGAAGGAGGCGTTCGGAGAGCTCGGCGAGGCGCGCGCGCGCGGCGGCGGCGTCGCCGCCAGTTTCCTCGGCGTCGCCGTCGCCGTCGCCATCGCCGCCACCGCCATCGCCGCCGCCGCCGTTGTTGTCTGCGCCGCCGCCCTCGGCTCCTCCGTATCCGTCTGTGGGGCCCACGCCAAACACGACCGCCAGCGGGATGGGCCGCCACAAGAGCGCGTCGGCCGCCGCCTCTGCATCGCCGCTGTCGCCGACGGCGTCCGCGCCGCCCCCGTTGCCGCCCTCCGCCGGTCCGCCGGCCCCGTCGGCCGCCTCCGCCGCCTCGACCGCCGCCGACACGGCGTCCCCGAGCACGCGCCGCGCCACGCGCTCGACCGCCTGGCCCGCGGCCTCGGGGCCAAGGGCCGCCGCCCGCAAAAAGGCCTCTTGCAGGCGCGCCTCGGCGCCCGCCTGCGTCTCGGCCAGCTGCGGGGCGAGAGGGCGGACACACTGGACCCCCGAGAGCTCGTCGGCGGCCAGCAACCCGCCCAGCTGCTGGCACAGCTCGAGCGCGCCCGGGTAGTCCTGCGCGGCCAGCAGAGCCTCGAGCGCCGCGCGGCACGAGGCCACGTCGTCCAGGGCGCGCGTCACCGAGAGGGCCGAGGCCAAGGCCGCGCGCCGCCGCCGCAGCGCGACGACGGCCGAGGCCGAGCGGAACGAGCGCGCGTCGAGCGCGGCCATGCGCGCGCGCAGCGCCCTGACGTCGGCGACGGCCTCGGCCAGCCCCGCGCGCAGGTGCTGGAGCGTGTGCGCCGCTGAAAACATAGCGCCCGAACGCGCGGCCACCTCGCGCAGCAGGTTGCCCTCGGCCGCGTCCAGCGCGCGCCCGAGCGCGTCGAGCCGGGCCGCCAGCGCCGCGCGCCCGGCCGCCGCCGGCGGGGACGACGCCGCCGCCGCCGCTGCTTCCTCCCCTCCATCTCCGGCTGGCGCCGCCCCCTCCGCCGCCGCCGCCGCCGCCGCCGCCGACTCGGCCGCCGTCACCTCGGAGCAATACTGCGCGAACAGCGCCGGCCACCGCGCCTCAAAGTCGTCGTCGTCGTCGAAAAAGTGAGACGGCACCGCCCGCACGGCGGCGGCGACCGCCTCGCCCGCGGCGGCGGACCCGCCGTTGGGGTCCGCCGCGACGGCGAGGCCTCTCCCGCCGCCGACGGGGCTGCCCTCTGCGCCGCCTGACGACGCGGTCGCGACCCCGGCGAAAAAGGCGTTCTCCTCCTCGCGGCCCTCGCCGTCGTCGGCACCGCCGCCGCTAGCGCCGTTGCCGACGGCGGCGCCGCGCGCCCGCGCGGCCGCCGCGTGCTCGGCCATCGCTTGCCGGTCGCGCAGAAACCGGCCGTACGCGCCGGAGACGACGTCCAGGTACGGCTGCACCTGGGCCAGGGTGACGGGCGGGTACCTCACGGGGTCGAGCGGCACGTAAGGGCCGGGCGCAAAGGCCTCGTGGCGCGCGACCGCGTCTCCTCCTGCCCCTCCCCCCGCACCCCCCAGGCCGAGGAACCAGCCAGACGCCTGCTGCGTGGCGCGCGGGTCGTTGGCCACGGAGGCGAGGGTCTGGCCGACGCTGTACACGCTGCGGTCGACATCGGCGTGCTGCAACGAGCGCCGCAGCAGGCCGTGAGAGGAGACGCTCTCGGACATGATTGTCGGGGTGAGGCGGTTGAGAGGGAGAGAGGGGAGGTGAGGGCCCTCTCTCACCGCTTGTCTTTCGAGGGTATCATTGGATTGTTCGGGCTCATACGACATGCATTGGTTTGGGAGGCGAGAGGGGGCGCAGCGGCTTTGGCGGGTGATATGACGAAGCGGCGGCGGCGTCGCGCGCGCCGATCGACGCCGACGGGAGCGCGATCGACGCGCCGCGCGCGCCACAACCGCCGGTCTTGACCTCTCTCCTTCTTCCCCCCTCAGACACCAAACACAAACTACCGGTACTGCCCGACAGAGCACACATCGATCGCGCGCTTTCCCCTGCCACGAGCCAGCTCCTGCTATTCTCCCCTTGCTTGTCACCAACCCTTTCTGCTTCCGAAACACGAGGATGGACCAGCTCGCCGACCTCCTGCGACGAGCGAGGTGCGATGGTGTCGACAACCAAGTGCCGCCCGAGGGGGTGCGCGCCCTCCTGGCTTGCCTGGACCAAGCAGACGCCGCCGCCGCCCCGTTGTCCGTCGCCCCGCCGTCGTCGTCGTCGTCGCAGCCCGCTCCGTCCTTTGGCGTCGACGTCTGCGTGCACGGCCCGGGCGCCGCGGGCTCGACGCACCTCGCCAACTTTCTGCTGCGCGAGGCGGGGCTGCGCTGCAACCTGCTCGTCGACCCGGACGGATGCCGGCACGCGCCGTGGCCGCCGCCGCCGCCGGCGACGGGCGGCGACAAGAGCGGCCAGGCCGCCCGCCCGCCCTTGCCGAGCAGCCTCATTTATCTCTACAGCGACGACCCCTTGCTGGCCGCCGCGTCCTTTTACCGGCGGGGCATGGCCCGCGAGCAGGCGCTCAAGATCTCGGGGGCCGCGGGGCTCGCGTCGGCCCCACGCGACTTTGACCCCGCCCCGGCGCGCGCTGCGCTGGCGCTCGCGGCGGCGTCGGAAGCAGCGGCCGACGGCGGAGGCGGGCGCGACGGCTTTCCGCCCACGCTCGACGCCCTGCTCGAGCGCGGGGACAAGGAGGACCCGTTTGGATTTGACGCGCACCTGAGCGCGTGGCTGACCCGCCCGGCCGCGGCGGAGGTGGTGTTTCTGAGGTACGAGCGGGCGTTCGAGCCAAGCGTGGCGCACGCGCTCTTCCGGCGGCTGCTGCGCGAGGCGCGGGCGCGGCGGCGGCCGCGGTGGCAGCGGCGAGCGGAGGAGGAGGATCGGGAGGACGAGGCCGAGACGGAGGCGCGCGCCGACCGCCTCGCCCAGGAGTGGTGCGCGCAGCGCCGCCAGCGGCGGACGCAGCCGAGCGCGGAGCAGCGCGAAAGGGGGGGGCGCGTGTTTGCGGCGTCCGTCGCGCGCGTCGCGGCGCTCCCGCACGGCGGCTGCTTCGTGCGCCCGGCGGCCGCCTCGTCCTCGGCCCCGGAGCAGTGGGAGGCCCTGGCATCTTGATCGATTGATCCTTCCTCTTTGCGCGCGCCGCCTTTTGTACACAAGAGCAGATTTCAACCAAAAAAAAAACCGTTGTCTCATCGTCACCCGGCGGCGGTCGTCGCCTCCACGCCCTGCTGATGTTGCTGCTGCTGTTGTTGCTGCTGTTGCTACCGCTGCTGCTGCTGCCGCTGCTGCTGCTGCTGCTGGGGCGGCGACGACGCCTGCCCGTGCAGCGACAGCCGCGCCACCAGCCGCCACCGCGCCCCGGGCGGGTCCGCCGCCCGCTGCCCGCCCCCGGCGCCGCCCGCGCCGCCCCCGCCCCCGGCCGTCGCCGCGTCGCGGTTCAGCCGGTCGTCGGCGGCCGTCTTGCGCTCGAGCACCCAGTAATCCTCCGCGTCCAGCACCCCCTGCGGGTCGCCCGCCACCAGCTCCCACGGCGAGTCGCTTTCAGAAAACGGCGCAGAGGCGGGGGGGCGGGGAAGGGCGGAGCCGCCGCCGCCGTGGGCGCCGCCGCCGCCGCCGCCGCCGCCGCCGGCCGCCGCCGCCGGCCGCCGCCGCCGGCGGTACGCCGCAAACACCTGCTTCGAGGGGATCTTGAACGTGATCTGCACGAAGCCCGTCATCGAGGACGCAGCCACCTGCGCGTACCGCGCGTGCACGATCTTGACGTCCTTGGCGCGCACGGGCTCGGCCAGCCGCCACTCGATGCGCTCCCAGCCCGCCAGAGCGCGCGCGTGCGCGTCGCCCCTCAGGCGCTGCAGCTCGCCGCTGGCGACGCTGTCCTCGGCGGCCGCGAGCCCGCGCTGCCCGCCGGCCAGCGCCGCGTTCACCTGCTCGTACAGCGCGACGGCCGAGGCCTTGAGCTCGCCCAGGGCGAAGCCCGGCACCCGGCGGTTGAGGTGCGAGATCACGACGCCCTTGCTGACGAGGTCCCCGAAGCGGCGGCGCAGCGCGGCGCGCCCCGCGGGCGCAAAGGGCGACAGCGGCGACAGCGGCGCCTGCGCGGACGGGTTGTAGCGGTCAAGCACGGCGCCGAACGTCTGGCGCGCAAAGTCGAACGCGGCGACGCGCTGGGGCGACAGCTGGGGGCCCTGCTGCTGCTGCTGTTGTTTGGCTGATGCTGCGGCGCCCGCTGCTGCTGCGGGGGGCTTGGCCTCGGCCGACGGCGCCGCCGACAGACCAAACGAGCGGGCGCCGGCGCCGACGCGCGACGCGCTTGCTTCGACCGGCGGCGCGAGCCACGACTGCTGCTGGTGCGGCTGCCGTTGCAGCACTTGCGATCGCATCAGCAGCAGGCGCGCGCCTCGCCGGGCGGCTGCTGCCGCGCCCGGGGCGCTCATTCGATTGGTGGGGATTCGCCCCCAAGTCTCTCGCAGAGAGTCGCAAATGGTTTTTGGGGAGGGGTGTGACGGCGGGTCGGCACCGATCGCGGGTTGTCGTTGTCGGAGTGGTGGTGGTCGGGAGAGTTGGAATCCGACGCAAGAATTGGTCGATTACGATGCGAGCGCCTGGCGTTTGGTTTTGGAGAGGCAATGCGAGCGGGGGATGAGACGCCGGCGTCGCGGGCGCCGTAGCCCCCCGCCTCTCCCTCCCTACACGACGACGACAACGACGACGAAACACACTCGAGCGACACAGGCGGAAACATGGGGGTCGAGCTCTTACGAGGTCGTCGCACTCTGTCCCGCGACTCACTATCGCTATCTCTCTCTTTCTGAAATGTTTGGCCTTCTTCGAGTAAGGACACATCGACAAGAAAAGGGGCGGGCGGCGGCTCGGTCGGGGGGAGGAGGAAAAAAAAAGACACGCTCTGCAGTCCTTCTGGGTTTTGGGAAACTCACTGGGGGGGTCCGGGAACACAAAAAAGGGGGGGGGGGGGGGGGGGGGGGCGGGGGGGGGGGGGAGGGCAGAGGGAAGAAGAGTTGTGGGGGTGTTGGTGGGGGGGTGGGGGGGGGGGGGGGGGGGGGGGGGGGGGGGAGGGGGGGGGGGGGGGGGGGGGGGGGGGGGGGGGGGGGGGCGGCACGAGAGGGCCAGCGAGGTTTGGGTGGGGGCGAAGGGGTCTCCGGCCGGACGATGGAAAAGGATGCGTGGGAAGACAAACGTCCAGGGCGAAAGAAAGGGTTCGTTCGTTGGGGAAGAAAACAAAGGAAACAAGGGCTCGAAAGAGGAAATAAAAAAACGGGCAGCGCGCCGCGGCGTCAGCGGCGGCGCCTCGTAAAAAGTTCTCGCAACCCTTTTCAGAGCGACTCGAGCTTCTTGTAGTACAGCACCTCGCCCTTGCGCCCGGGCGTCGCGTCGTCCACGTAGTGGTCCCGCCCGAACGACCGCACCAGCGGGGCGATCAGGTGCGTCGGGAGGAGGCCCGGGCTCGGCTCGGGCTCCCTGTAGTAAGGGCCCATCACCTTTTTCGCGGCGGCCGTCGCCTCCTCCAGGTGGTAGTGCGGGATCTGCGGGAACAGGTGGTGCACCACGTGCGTGCCGATGTCGTGCTGGATCTTGTTGAAGACGCCAAAGTCGCGGTCGATCGTCGTCAGCCCTCCGCGCAGGTAGGACCACTCCTCCCCGCGGTACCACGGCATCTGCTCTTGCGCGTCCGAGGGGCCGTGGTGGTGCAGGTAGGTGACCACGTCGAGCCACGCGACAAAGACCCAGTAGGGGACAAAGTAGAGGCCGAGCATCGCGACGACGCCGAGCTTGGCGGTGCAGGCGGCCAGCACGCACGCAAACCCGGCCAAAAAGGCGTTGGTCGTGAGGACCATGCGGCGCTCGCTCGGCACGAAGAGGTCGCAGTCCGGGTCAAAGTGCGACCCCTCCTTGCCGGGCGAGCGGTTGAACAGGTAGAAGGGGTAGGCGAACAGCGGCGCGGGAAACTTGAGGCGGCCGAGCTTGCCCCACTTGTCCATTTTCTCCACCTGGGACTTCGTGGTCGGGTGCCAAGACTCGTCGTTCTCCACGTGCCCGTGGTTGCCGTGGTGCTTGCGGTGCGACACGCGCCACCCGTGGTAGGGGACCAGGATGGACGAGTGCGTGAGGTGCCCGATAAAGTCGTTGAGCGCGCGGCTGTTGCTGAACGACTGGTGCCCGCAGTCGTGGCCGACGACAAACAGCGCCCAGAACATCGTCCCCTGCGCCGCCCAGTAGAGAGGCCAGCTCCACCAGGCGTTGACGGCCATGGCGGCGGCCGCCAGGCCGATGACGATGGTGACGTCGAGGGCCAGGTGGGCCATCGAGCGGGCGGTGCTCTTCCGCCAGCACTGCGCGGGGATGGCGTTGCGCAGGTCGGCCAGGCCAAAGGGCGGCGGCGCCGACAGGTCGAATGACCCGTCCTGCGGTTTGCGTTTTTTGGTTTGTTTTTGGGGGGGGGGGGTTGTTGTGTTTCGTGGGTCGTGCCAGGGAGGAGGGAGGGTCGTGTTGTGTGTTTTGTCGGAGGGAGGGGTGGGGTTCTTTGATGAGCGGACGGGGGCCGAGGGGAGGGGGCGCAAGGGCAGCGGCGGCATCGGCGGCGGCGCGCGCGGCGGCGGCGCAAGGAGGGCGGCGGCCCCGCCGTTGCGCGCGCAACCGGCGCAACCACACGTGAACCTGCGGCGGCGGGCGGCGGCGCGCGCAAGGCGGGGTGACCGGGCCCGCGCGCCGTCGCCAGGGTCGCCGTCCTCCGCGGCACACGCGCCAATTGCAGTCGAGGTCGACGGATCAAGTCGGCGCGCGCGTTCGCGGGGCGCGTGGCCCAGGGTCGGCGCGGCGTGCGTGGTCGTTTTTTGCGGCGTTGTTTTGGAGCAAGCGAGCGCTCCTGTCCCTCCTTCCCTCCTTTTTGCTCCATCCATATCACGCGCCCGTGCTCCGCGTCCGAGCGGCGCCGGATCGTCACAAAGCACTCACCGCCTTGCGCGCAAAGGTGCGCTCCTCCACCACGGGCATCTCCATCGACGCTACGCGGGGCACGACGCTCGGGGCGCGGGCGTTCAGGCGAGCGGGGGAGACGGCAGTGGGGCCGCGCACGACGGTGGTGGTGCGCGGCGCCGCAGCGCGCTGCTGGCGGAGCGCGCCCCGTGCGGGGGTCTGCGCGGCGAGCTGCATGGTGGCTGTTGAGTTGTTGGAAAGGGAGGGTCTAGATGTCTGTGCGATGCAAGTGTGCGATTGATTGGGGGTGGGGGGGGGGCTGAAAGAAGAGAGAGGGAGGAGGGGCAGGCACTGGGAGCGCCATCATCGTCGTCGTCCCCGGCCCGAGCCTTTTAAACGTCACGACCACTTGCGTCGCCTATACACACACATAGCCCGCGCTCCTCTCGAACGCGAGAGTCCCTCGCTCACACACGCGCACAACACACACACAAAACGCGCGAAACAAAACACAACGTGACAGGTGCGCTCGCTCGGCGGGGAAAACAACGGTCAAAACGGCGGCGCCTTGAAAGCCCCGGGGGTCGGAGAGATGGCGGACGACCCCGACGACGCCGGCGGCGGCCCCGCGAGCGACCAGCAGCGGGCGCTCCACAAGGCACCGGCGGGCGGCGGCGGCGGGGACGGAGGAGGAGGGGACGGGCAGCAGCAGCGCGACCGCCTGGCGGCGGCGGCAATGGCAGGGGGGGCGTCGCGGGCGGCGGCGGCGGCACGATGGCGGCGGTTCCGCCCCCCGCCCTCCTCTGTTGCGTCAATCCTCGGCGCCGAGGCCGTCGCGAGGGCGCCGCCGCCGCCGCCGCCGCCGCAAACGCCCGCGGCCACGAGCGCAGCAAGAGCAGCGACACCAGGCGCCGCGGCGGCGGCGGACCCCCTCGTCGTCCCGCCCGCCACCGCCCCTGCCGTCGACGTCGCCATTTCCGCGGGGGGAGGCGCCCCCAGCGGCCGCGCCCGCCTCGACGCGCTGCTGCGGCTCGTGGACGCGCGCCGCGAGCGGCGGCGCGAGATGATCCGGGGCCTCGAGGCGCAGCACCGGCGCGCGGCGGCCGCGGGGCGCGCGGCGGTCGCGGCCGCCGCCGCCTCCGCCCCTGAGCTCGCCGCGCCCCCGCCCTGCCAGCCTCCGCCTCGCGCGTCCGCGGCGCGGCGGCCGGGCGTCGCCCCCTGCGTCGGGTCTCCCTGGCTCCTGGCCAGCGGGCCCGCCGCCGCCACGAGGGACGGCTTTGCCGGCAACGACGCCTTGGCGCGCCGCGAGGCCGCCCTCGAGGCCGCGCTGAGGCGCTTGGACCGGCGCCTGGGGGAGCCGCGCGGCGGCGGCGGCCGTGGCGGCGGCGCGAGGGCCGACCGGCGAGGGGGAGGGGCTGCGGCGGGGCCTGCTGGCGGCCGCGCTTTTGGCTTGGGGCCGCTCGCGGCGAGCCCCCGGCCACATCCGCCGCCGGCACCCCTGCCAGCAGCAGCAGCCGCCGCGCCCGGCGTTCCACGCGTGCAGCGGCGGTCCCGTGTCGGCGCGCCGCCAACGCCGCCGCCCCCGCCGCGCCCGGCCCTCGCCCGCGGCGCCCTCCTCGCCCTCGCACCAGGCTGCCTGTCCGGCCCGCCGCCGCCGCCCCCACCTGCCAGGCGGCCGTCGCTGGTGCGAGCAGCCACGATGCTTGTTAGGAGGGACCGCGTGCACGTGTTTGCCTCGGACGTCGCCGACTTGCTGTGCGCGGGCGGGGGGTGAGAATTGGGATCGGGCCCGCTGCGCGACGGCGGGCCGGAGCGGCGACCGGCGGCGGCGGCGGCGGCGGCGGCGGCTTGGTCATGTGCGCGCACGCACGCCACCAGCTCCCCTCACCTTTCGCCCTTACTAGAATCCAAACGTGTCAACGTCACTCATTCCGGATTGAGACTCGGACCGTCGAACGAAGCATCAAGAGGGAACCCCCCACGGAGCCGACACCTTTCCCCTTCCGCGAGCAGAGAGAGAAAACGCACCGAGACATCCTCTCCTGCGAGGAATGACGCGCTAGGCCCGATTGATCGGGATGATGCGGGGTGCCGCGACGCACGTGCCGGCCGGCGCGCGGCGGCGAGCAGCGACAGGAGGACTCGGCGCCGGTGCGCCATGTCGGCCGCCGCCGCCGCCGCCGCCCCTGTGCCGCCCTCAGCGGCCGCCGTCACTCGTGGCGGCGGCCGTCGCGACGGCGGCGCGCGGCACCAAGCAGCAGCAGCGGCGGAGCCCGACGACGCCCTCTCGGCCGCCTGTGGACGGGCATGAGAGCCCCGCGGCGAGGCCGCATCCGCCGCTCCCGCCGCCCGCGCCGCCCGGCAGCCCCGCCGCCCCTCCCTCTGAGGACGGCGGCGCCGCGCCGGCGGCGGCAGCAGCGTCCCCGTCGCCGCCCCGCCACCACCACCATCTCGGCGGCGGCAGAGGCCGCTCGTCCGCGCGCGCCCTGACCCGCCAGATCGGCGAGGCGTCGTCTCTGGACGACCTGGTGGACGTGCTCACGTCCGCAGGTCTGCTGCCAGGGGCGGGCGGCGACGGCGACAGCGGCGGCGGCGCCACGGCAACAGCAGCAGCAACAGCAGCAGCAACAGCAGCAGCAGCAGAAACAAGAGCGACCGCAACGCCCGCCGACGCCCTCGACGCCATCCACGTGGCCGCGGCCGTCGCCGCCCTGGCCCGCCACGCCCCCACCCCCCAGCGGCCGCAGCGACAGCCCCAGCAGGCGCCGTCGCCGCTCGCCCGCGCCGCCGCGGCCGTGGCGGCGGCCGCGCGCGCCAGGCAACGGGACATCGCCGCCGCCACGCTCGAGCTCGCGGCGGCGCGCGCGCCCGACATGCAGGCGCGCCAGCTCTCGTCGTGCATGCAGGCCCTGGCGCGCTTGGGGCCCTGGATTGCGTCGCTGCCGGCCCCGCCGTCGCAGCAGCAGCGGCAGCAGCAGCAGCAGCAGCAGCGCGCCGGCTCCCACCCGCCGCCGCTGCCGCCGACGACGCCGCTGGCCGCGCGCCATCGCGCCGTCTGCGTCGACCTCGTGCGCCGCTCCGGCGACCGCCTCGCCGACTTCACGCCCCAGGGCCTCGCCACCGTGCTGTGGGCCTGCGCGCACCTCGGCCACCGCCCGGGCGACGCGTGGGTCGGCGGGTGGCTGGCGGCCGCCGCCGGCCTGAGGGGCTCCTTCAACGGCCAGGACCTCGCGCTCTCGGCGTGGGCGCTGGGCCGCCTCGGCGTCAAGCCCTCGGGCGGGTGGGCCGAGGCGTTCGCGCGGGCGTCGGAGCCCGGGCTCGCGGGCATGCGGCCGGGCGAGCTGGTCTCGCTGGCGGGCGGGTTCGCGGCGATGCGCCGGCCGCCGGGGCCCGGGTGGTGGGCGGCGGCGGCGCGTGCCGCGCAGCCCTACCTTCTCGCGTCGTCGTCGTCCGCCTCTTGGTCCTCCTCGCTGGGCGTGCCCGAGATGTCCGGGCAGGAGCAGTCGACGCTCCTGTGGGCCATGGCCGTCGCGCGCGCGGCGCCGCCCGACGCCGGCTGGGCGCGGGATTTCGAGGCCGCCGCGCTCGCGGCCGCGCCGACGCTCGCGCCGCGGACTGCCGCGACGCTGCTGTGGTCGCTGGGACGTCTGTCGCACGGAGAGCACTGGTCTTGGCGCGCGGGCGGACTGGCCGCCGATGCTGTCGACCCCGCCGACTGCCTTCCCCGGGCGCTGCAGCGGCGGCTGGTCGCGCTGGCCGAACAGGAGGACTGCGCGCGAGCGCGAGCGGCGGGCGGCGGCAACAGCGGCGGGCAACAGCGAGGGGAAGAGGGCGGCGATTGGCGCGGTGCCGACGTGGCCATGGCCCTGATGGGATTCGCGCGCCTGTGCGCTCGCGTCGGGGCTTCGGCGCGCGTGGCCGAGCCGCGGTTCGCCGAGCGCCTGCTGGCGTCGGCGCCAGCGGCGCGCGTGCTGCGGCCGACGGCGGCGCGCGCTCTGGCGGACGATGACGATGACGAGGACGGCTCCGGCGACGAGGCGATGGGCGACGGCGCGAGCGCCGCGCTGGGAACTTTGTCCGCCGAGGACCTAGCCAACATGGCGTGGGCCCTGGGCGCGCTTTCGCCCAGCCCCAACGCCGCCGCCGCGGTCGCCGCTTCCGCCGCAGCCGCCACAGCCACTGCTGCCCCCGCCCCCGCCGCCGCTGCCTCTTGCCGCTCCGCCCCGAAGCCGCCGGAGGCCTGGTGGCGCGCCTTCCTCGAGGCCACGCGCCGCGCCGCGGCGGCGGGCGAGTTCTCGCACGCGCAGCTCGGGGCCCTGCTCTGGGGCGTCGCGCGCGTGTGCGGAGGAGGAGCAGCAGGAGGAGGAGTAGGAGGGGGAGGGGGAGGGAGCGGCGACGGCCCCGACGGCTCTCCTTCTCCTCCCGCCCCCCTGCCTCCTCCGCCGCGCGCCCCCGACCTGCGCTGGTGGGCGGCCGTCCTCGGCGCCGTCGCCTCGGAGCTCCCCCGCGCATCCCCGACCTCCCTGTCGCACGCGCTCTGGGCCCTCGGCGCCCTCGGCGTGCGCCCCAACCGCGAGTGGGTCGAGGCGCTGCTCGGCGCGCTCGGCCGCCGCCTGCCGCGCTGCAACGGCCGCGACCTGACCGCGGCGGGCGAGGGCCTCCGGCGCCTCGGGTACCGCCCGCCGCGGGCCTGGGCCGAGTCGTTCGCGCGGTGCGCGGGGGAGAAGCGGCGGCTGCTGGACGCGCGGCAGCGGCGGGCGCTGGGCGAGGCGCTCGTGGCGATGGGGCTGGGGGCGGCCGAGGTCGGGGCGGCGGCGGTGCTGGCGGCGGCGGAGGAGGAGGAGGACAAAGGGGGGCGGCGGGGGTGAGAGTGAGGAGTGCGATTGGGGGGGGGTTCGCAAAGCGGCCGCGCCCCCTCCACGCGGTCCCGCCCAGGCCTGCCGCTGCTCCTGCGGCGTTTGCTGCTGCCGAGCCCGCTCCTGCGGCGGCGGTTGACGCTGCAGAGGCCGCGCTGCCCGCGCCGCTCGAGCTGCCGCTGCCGCTCCCGCCGGCGCAGGCGCCGTCGCAGCAGCAGCAGCAGCAGCAGCGGCAGCGGCAGGCGGTGGCCGCGGCGCGG
>Ga0105053_10002037_pt1 | contig 31768 bp, 35 predicted proteins | sample BON01_FD_78093 | JGI IMG/M metagenome (GOLD analysis project Ga0105053, IMG submission 78093) | Freshwater microbial communities from Lake Bonney liftoff mats and glacier meltwater in Antarctica - BON-01 | ecosystem: Environmental > Aquatic > Freshwater > Ice > Glacier meltwater | place: Lake... | reverse complement strand
TAAAAGAGTTGTATAGCTTTTTACCTACAGCAAAAACAGTTATAGAAAGTAATTTTAAGAAATTGTTACACCATAATAGTATTATTATTAAGAGTTACCAATATCAGCATGATAATCTCTACGATGAGGCTATGTTTTATTCAACTGACCTTCAATCTCCTCTCTCTTTTCAAAATATAACTGAAGAAATAGAACAAATCTTTGGAGTTTTAATAAAAAAGGATGTAGACATGCAAGAGTTTCCTATAAGTTCTACAATGACTGCCTTGTCAGAAGCACTTAGCCTTACAAAATGGGCCCACATTCGTCTAAGCATCTTTCCAGAAGCATCATTTGAATACGCTATAAAACAAATTAAGTTTATAAACAAGAAAGATACATTCAATTGGCTATTTAACATTTGTAAGGAGTTTTGTGTAAACAATAACTTACATGTACCATGGACTGAATTCTACGAATTGTGCGATAAGTATCAACTTTCTTCTAAACCCATTTATAAAAAAGAAAAAACTTTTAACAAAGTTGGGCAGTTGAAGAGAAACTTTTACAAAATAGAGATTGATAGGCCAATAGACGAACAAATAAAATACATAGCAACTCAGCATAGTCATTTCGAAAAACATAGCATCCAGCCAATCGTAGGTACTGTAGACAGAAAGTTCATACATCCTTCATACAGAAATATACAAAACCCATTTCTGTAAATTGTTACAGTAACGAAACTAATATGGTACAACTAATCTAGGATTTAAAGTCGAACACCCGCGGGTACATGTAATTGTAGAAATTTAACAAGTAAGGTTAGATAACAAGGAGAGCTGTATGAAGTATGCAAAACATGAATTTGTTATTAAAGGTAATCCTATACCTCTAGCAAGAGCAAGGATCAACCCAAAAGCATTCTTCAATAATGTAAAACGTAAGATGTGGGATCCACAAAAAGAACTTAAACTCGTAACTGCAATCACTCTAGAAAATCAATTTGAAGGAGTAAAACCACTTACTGGTGCTCTCCGCTTAGAAGTTATATTTTATATGCCCATACCTCAGTCATACTCACATAAGAAAAAATTAGATATGGAAGGCATACCACACATAAGCAAACCTGATCTAGATAACCTTATAAAGTGGATTGGTGACTGCGCAAATAATCTGCTTTATTCAGATGATGCAATAATAGCAGAAATTAAGGCTCAAAAAAAATACGACAATAATCCAAGAACCGTATTCACTCTAGAAAGGATTAGCAATGAAGACTGACAAAACAACAAAAATAAATAACCCTAGCATTAAAGAAAATAAAATAACAAAAAAACAAAACGTTCCTTTAAAGAAACGAAAAAGAGAAGAATTTGAAGTCTCACCTTGGCTTGAAGACTATCTAGATTGCTTTCAAGGTAAATATAAACCAGTAACGCAAGCTTTCCTAGAAAGAATAGGACAAGAAATGGTAATTTGGGCTAAGACTGAAGAGCGAGCTTACAAGATTGCACCATTTTTTGATAATAAACATATTGGATTTCAAACTTATACAAGCTGGGCTAAGAAGTATCCTAACTTTGGAGCTGCATATAATTTAGCTAAATCTATTATAGGTACAAGAAGAGAATACGGATCATTAGAACGTAAACTTGATTCTGGGACAGTTTTGTATAATATGCATGCTTATGACCCTGAATGGAAAGAAGCAAGAGAATATCATTCTTCATTGAGGCAAATAGAGACCAAGAATCAGAATAGCGATGTGAATGTATATATGAATAAATTTCCATCATCTGATAGAGTACCTGAAAAACCAAGCAAGAAAGAGGTTGCTCCTAAAAAGCAGACTCCAGAAGAGGTAGCATATCAAGCTAGTATGAAGAGTAAAAATTTCACTAGATTAATTAAGTAATATTTAAAGGAAAATACGATGGAAAAAAAACAATTAACAGTTGAAGAAGTTAGACCAGTATTAGAAAAAGTTCTTTCTTTAACCTTTGCTTACCTTGATCAAGCAGTTAAAGAAGTCAATGAAATGGATTTTTCTAATTTAAAAAACTTTACTGATCTTGAAAAACACACATTTAATAAACTTCATAAAGATATAGCTATTGGTTTATCTATTACTCATCGTTCATACCCTTTATGTTATGATCTATTTCCAGATAGTAAAGCAAACCTTGATAATGTAGATGCAATGTTTAAAAGATTTAAAGCAGGCGGGCTAATTCAAGAATGCCCGTGCCTCTACTGTGAAGAAAATACACCAAAATCTCCTGACAAGTCAGCTCCTGACAAGTCAGCTCCTGACAAGTCAGCTCCTGACAAGTCAGCTCCTGACAAGTCAGTTGAGCCTGATCTTAATAACTCTTTATAAGTCTCTTCTTTCCCCTACAGGATTTTTGAATTAACCGTTCTCAACTCTATTCTTTCTCCCCTGTAGGGGATATAAGTTAACCATATACTTTAAAAGGAATTGGATGATCAAGCCTATTAAAGGTTTACCGGTACAGTCTGCTATACATCTCAATCAGTTTGTTCCTAGGGATTATCAGCTTCCGATTCTTGATGCTATAGAGAACAAGGGTTATAAGCGTGTTGTAGCGATAATGCCTCGACGTAGTGGAAAAGATATGACTGCATTCCAATTGGCAATGAGGCAATGTCTTTTAAGGGTTTGCGTAGTGTATTATATTTTTCCTACATATGCACAAGCTAAGAAGGTAATTTGGGATAGTGTTACCAATGAAGGCAAGCGTATCTTGGACTATATACCTGACGAGTTGATAACGTCTAAGAATGGCCAAGAGATGAAGATTCGTTTTAGAAATGGGTCTCTTTTGCAATTGGTTGGAAGTGATAATTATGATTGCTTTGATGATCAAACAGAAATACTGTCTGAAAATGGTTGGAAACTGTTTAAGGATCTAGATCAATCAGAAAAAGTAGCCACATTAGTTGATGGATACTTAGAATATCATACTCCAACAGAACATATGGAATATGATTATGATGGTGAATTGTATGCCATTAGCAATACTAGTATGGATTTTAGAGTAACTCCTAATCATAGATTGTTTGTAAAGTCTGGTAAGGGGTTTTATAAGTTCAAAGAAATAAGTGATCCAACAATTCGTCATGATATGATCCCATCGCAATCTAATTGGTCATCCACTATAAATAAAGATGTTTTCGTATTTCCCAAGGTAAAACTGTCTTCATATGCTCGTGGTAGAATAGAAGAAAGATCTATGAAGATGGACCACTTTGTTGCATTCTTGGGTATATTCCTTGGGCAAGGAAGTACGTATCAAGATTGTAAAACTAATCGTATAACTATAGCCCAGACAAAAGAGCATGGTCGAAATAAAATAAGATCATTGTTGCAAGATATAGGTATTAATTTTCAAGAGGGTAAAGATAGATTTACAATAGAATGTAATCAAATGTATGGTTACTTTGCCAAGTTTGGTAATCAGCCAACAAGGTTTATACCAAAAGATATAAAGAATCTAAGTAAAAAATACTTACAGATATTATTTGATTGGCTTATTTTAGGAGATAGAACACGTAACAATGCATATACGGCATATTATTCTACTTCAAAACAACTGATTGATGATGTTCAAGAGATTGTTATTAAGCTGGGATTGAGTGGAAACATTTCAATTAGAAAACAAAAAGATTCTTATATAAGAAAAAGATTGATACAAGCTAAACATATATTGTATAAACTACGTGTCCGTAAGTCTAAATTTAAAAGATTAAAAAGCGCATCAAGTAAATCTCATATTCATAAAGTTAATTATAGAGGTAAGGTTTACTGTGTTTCTGTTCCGTCAGGTGTTATTAAAGTTCGCCGTAATGGAAAAGAGATGTGGTCAGGAAATTCTTTAGTCGGTACAAATCCATATGGAGTTATATTTAGTGAGTATGCATTACAGGATCCTCGAGCGTATCAATTCATTCGTCCTATTCTTGCTGCTAACGACGGTTGGGCTTTGTTTATATCTACACCAAGAGGCAAGAATCATTTGTGGGAGCTTTACCAAATTGCTCTTAATTCTGATGACTGGTTTGCTTACAAGCTTTCTTTAAGTGATACAGATCATATCCCCATGGAAGAGATAGACAGAGAGCGTCGTGAAGGACTCATGTCTGAAGATCTTATTCAGCAAGAGTATTACTGTAGCTTTGATATGGGTATCGAAGGGTCATACTATACTAAATATCTTGATGTTATGAGGCAAAAGGGTCAGATCGGACAGGTTCCATGGGAAAATGGATTTCCGGTGTCGACTGCATGGGATCTTGGTATGTCAGATTCTACATGTATCATCTTTTTTCAAGTTATTGGGCAAACTGTTCGCATAATAGATTGTTATGACAATAACAAAGAAGGCTTAGAGCATTACGTTAGAGTTCTTGAGAGTAAACCTTACAGTTATGGTAAGCATTTTGCTCCTCATGATATAAAGGTTGCTGAACTGGGGACAGGTATTACTCGACTGGAGAAAGCTCGACAGCTTGGTGTTAAATTTGTAGTTGGAAGAGCTGACAATATTATGGATGGTATAGAGTGTGTACGTAGTTCATTTAATAAGATTTGGATTGATCAGAGAAATTGTGCTGATCTTATTAAGTCATTAGAAAACTATAGACAAGAGTTTGATGTTAAGAGAAGAGTATATAAAGGAAGACCGTTGCATAACTGGGCTTCTCATTATGCGGACAGTATGAGATATCTATGTGCCAATATTTCTAAAACCAGAGATGGATCATCTGCTAAGGATTTGGATGATAGATATAACGAAGCTCGTTATGGACACCAATCAAATATGCCAAATATATTTAGAAATGATTTACCACCATACTAGTGTGTTAATACTGGTATTAATATACAAAGGAGAATTGTGTTAATAGAAGAATATAAAAAGTTGGATGCTGCTTTAAAACAGTTGGATAGTGGGCTAGAAGGTGTTTATAGTGTACTGTATGGCATATTGTCTGAGCCTGCAAAGAATTATGATCTTACATTTAAGAATGAAAAGTTTCATTTAACTCCTCCATTTTATCGTAGAGATGAGAAGTCATTAAAGAAGCTGAAGCGTCGTTATTTGCAGTTAATTTTGAGTTATGCATTAAAGAATCGTATTAAGCTGTTGGTAAATGATAAAGAATGTATCCTCGAAAAAGTTTATGAGATATTGTACGCTCTTCCATTTGGTGAAGATCCTAATCATCATCAAATGGAAAAGATTTCGTTAGCAGATGTTTATGAAGCAGGAGATAAAGAGTATGGATCAAGTAGGCCTTTAGATGAAGAAGCTTATCAGGTTAACTTGCAGAATGTTAAAAAGTTTAAAGAAGAGGATTTTGTTAAATGAGTAATATATTAAGTCTGGTATGTAATTTACTATTTAGAGTCCTTTATAAGATTAAGAGTAGGTTTATTATTAGCACGAAAGGTTTAAGCTCTGCATTGGATGACCCTTTGACTCCAATTTCTATCAAACATGGTAGTAAATCACCTATGGTCCAGCAAGATAGTGGTGTTGTTAATCGTTTAAAATCTTTTAATGCTTCGTTTAATCAGCAATATGCTGCAATGTCTGCTCGTGCATTACGTCCTCATGATAGCACATGCAAAGATCCTATGATGTGTAATAAAAATGTCTGCTTTGAGCGTGTTCCTGACAAGATAGTTAGTAGAATTATGATAGTTGATAAGAATACGAAAATGGTCCAGCAAGATAGTGCTGATATTGCTGATTTAAAATCTTTTAATGATTCATTTGATCAGCAATATGCTGCAATGTCTGATCGTGCATTACGTCCTCATGATGGCCCATGCAAAGATCCTTTAATTTGCAAGCAAAAGGTCTGTTTTAAGCGTGTTCCTGACAAGATAGTTAGTAAAATTATGATAGTTGAAAACAGGTCGAAAAAATGGGCGAAATGGGCGAAAATGGTCCAGCCAGATCTTGCTGCTATTAATCGTTTAAAACCTTTTAATGATTCGTTTGATCAGCAATATGCTGCAATGTCTAATCGTGCATTACATCCTCATGATAGCTCATGCCAAGATTCTTTGATGTGTAAGAAAAATGTTTGTTTTAAGCGTGTTCCTGACGAGATAGCTAGTAAAATTATGATAGTTGATAAGGATACGAAAATGGTATTATCTATAGTATCTATGGGTATTTCAAAATATAATGATCAGCAAGTAGGTATACCAATTTTGAAAAGTAAGAAGCGAAGAATGAAAGTTAGATATAACAAATGATTGTTAATTCCTTGTACAAAAAAAATAACTAAATAGTATGTTTTGTATGAGTAAATAGCGACTGAGATGTTGCTAATATAAAATAATGAATTAGGAGTTTTTTCTATGTTGTTCCCTCAGCTTCCGAACCAATATCATAGTGAAGAGCACCAAGGAATTTTAAAACGCATGGAAAATTTCTATGCTGAATCAATCACTATCAATCAATCATTTTGGTCCGAGGCTGATACAGACACAAGGTTTGAAGCTGGTGATCAAACTCTTTGGAATGATATATACAGTACCCTTCCTGCTAATCGTCGACAACAATTCAACTTTAATCGCATCCGGCGTGTCATCAATATGATTTCTGGTCATCAAAGACGTACGCGTAAATCTACCATTGTAGTGCCAGTAGAGAATGGAGATGCTAAGACTGCCGATCAGTTTACCAAGGTGATGCTTTGGTCTAACAATCAAGAGAGTGTTTTAGAGACTATTTCAGAATCATTTCAAGGTGCACTTGTTACTGGTTTAAATTTACTGCAAGTCTGGGTAGATTACAGATCTGATCCAGTATCAGGTAACATTAAAGTAGATAACTGTTCTTATAATTCATTTTTAATTGATCCATTTTTTAAAAAATCAGACTTGTCTGACTGTAATGGATTATGGAAACGTTCATTTTTATCTAAGCGTGAGATTTTATCATTATTACCTGGCCAAGCTGATGAGATTATGGATATTACTCCTACTGCTGCAGGGACAGGCCGTGATGGTAAGTTTCAATTTATGCCAGAGTCTTATAACTATGGCTATAAAAATCTCATGACATATGATGAGTTTTACTACAAAGATTACAGAGTTCAAAAGATGCTTATCGATTCAGAAACTGGTGAGACACAAGAATGGACAGGTAATGATGATGAATCTTTAGCTTTGTTTTTAGATGCATATCCTGCACTCACTATAGTTGAACAAGAGATTCCAACGGTTAAAGTAGCTATCGTTGTTGAAGGTAAGGTTGTCTATGATGGCCCCAACCCTTTAGGGATCGATGTATATCCATTTGTACCTGTACTTGGCTACTACAATCCACAGATGCCTCATTTCTCTTACAGAATACAAGGTGTAGTTCGTGGACTAAGAGATGCACAGTATCTTTATAATCGTAGAAAGATTATTGAATTAGATATACTTGAAAGTCAGATCAACTCTGGTTGGATTTACAAAGAGAATTCATTAGTTAATCCTAAAGATGTGTTCATGAGTGGACAAGGTCGTGGCTTGGCTCTTAAAGAAGACGCTCAGATGACTGACGTTCAACAAATTCAACCTCCACAGATTCCACCATCAATGATCGAGCTATCCAAAATTCTTGGACAAGAGATACAAGAGATCAGTGGTGTAAATGAAGAGTTACTTGGGTCGGCTACTGATGATAAGGCTGGAATTCTTTCTATGCTGCGTCAAGGTGCAGGTCTAACTACTTTACAGGTTCTTTTTGATCAACTTGATAGATCACAGAAGCAACTAGGTAAGATTATGATTAATATTATTCAGAATAATTTTACGCCCGGAAAAATTAAACGAATCATTGAAGATGAGCCTACATCTCAGTTTTACAACAAATCATTTGGACGTTATGATTCGGCAATTGAAGATGGATTAAACACTACGACTCAACGTCAAATGCAGTTTGCTCAGATGTTACATCTCAAAGAGGTTGGCGTTCCTATATCAACTAAAGATCTGTTAGAAGCTTCTACTCTTCAAGGCAAGGATAAGATTATTAAGAATGCTGAAGCTCAAGCGAAACAAGAATCTGAATTGCAGGAACAACAAATGCAATCACAGATGCAAGAACAAGCAGCTCGTACCAACCTTGCTAACTCTCGTAGCTTTGCAGACAAAGGTCTTGGAGAAGAAAGATTATCTCGTATTCCTGAAAATAGAGCGCTTGCACTTGAACGTCATGCTGAAGCTGAACGTGATCATGCAGCTGCTGAACTTGATAAAGCAAAAACTCTTAAAGAACTTGATGACCTCGATGTAGCTCACCTAGAAAAACTTATTTTAATGATGAAGTCATTAAGAGAAGATAAAATAGAACGTGACCAACAATAAACATGCATGTTGAAAACATTCATGTTGAGAACATTCATGTTGAAAACATTTGTTTATTGATTATGATGTCAGTGTTATTTAATATTTCAGGTCTTAAAAGATCTTGAGATATGTTAAATAGAGGTATTATTTTATAACCTTGCATGTCTTTTTATGACTGCAATTTTTAACTAAGGAGTCTATTATGGCTAAAAAGAAACGTTATCATTCAGGTGATAAAGAAATGACTTCACATTCAGAAGGAATGTTTTCAGGTGAACATTTAGGATTTGCTAATTTGCCGGATAAAGTTATCATGAAAGAGTGGCCTCGTAATGATTATTTTAAAAGTCGTGAATTAAATGATAAATTAAGTGGTATCGATGAACAAATTGATGCTGATGTTAAGGGTGCAAATCGTAATCGTTCAAAGTCTAAATACTAACTTTTAGATTTCAGGAGTAATTATGCCAGTTACGATTCGACCTAACAAAAAAGCCACTAAAATAGCTTGGCGTTTATTAGGTATGCCTACGAACATGAAAGATAAAAAGACTGCTTTTCAAAGACGAATTGATGAGCAACTACTTTCTCAAAGAGCATATAGAACTAGATAGAATTTAGGGGGACAACCGTCCCCCTTTTAATGTCCAAGCATTTTAAAATATTAAGAAAAAAACCAACCAAAAAGAAGAAATAATTATGACGTTTAAAAAATTAGTAGTAGTTAAGTGGGTAATTGCTTTTCTTTCCTTATCTACCTTGTATTCCTCAGAAACTAGTAGCCCCCCTATAGTAGCAACATATGCGTTGCGGGATAATGATGTAGGTGAAGAGACACTTTCTAATAAAGAGCTTTTATTAAAGCAACGCTTAGATCGTATGCTATATGATGGATTTAAAAAACGTGACAGTGTTACAGCTATGGCACTTCAAAGATTTATTGATATATGTCAATATCGTGATATGGACAATGCAAGATTACCTCAAGATATTAAGGCATGCATGATCAAGAATCAGTTACTACTTAAGAATGGTTTACCTAATCCTGAGAACGTTCGTTTGTACGCATTGATCAAGTCAAAGCTTCCAGAACTTAACTATGATATGTAAATACACCCTATGTAAATACATATTGTGTAAATACTCCTTGTGTAAATGCACCTTGTGTAAATGCACCTTGCGTGAAAATGCAAGGTGTGTTCTTTTTTATTTACTTATTCTCTTTTTCATCTTCTATAGGTGCATCAGTTGAACAAGGAGTATAAGTTTTTTCTGAACAAGAATTAATTCCTGCAATACTTAATAATAGAGCGATCATTAGTAATTTTTTCATTTGATACCTTTAAATAGATTTGGACACTATAGAGTTGTTTACTTTTGCTTCTTTATTCTCTACTTTTTTATCAATTTTTGAATAAATTATTTTTTCATTTATTGCATCGATTACTACATTTCTCATAGATGTCTGCAAATCAACTGAAAACTTCTTTAACATTTGATGAAGCTCTATTGGCAGATCAACTGTAAATCTAAATAATCTTTCTTTCATACTAGATTCCTTTTACGTCTTCCGTATTGTATGTATATAATGAAATAATTATATACCTCCTCCATTACTTAGTAAACTTCTATGAATTAAAAATGTACCAGTTGATGTTTCCCTATTTGTTTTAAGTAATTTTTCCTATACTTCGTAGAAAGTTATGAATACTTGTAAAGAAGGAACTATATGGCGCATCAGAATATGGGTAAGATAGCTTCAGAGGCTTGGGATAAAGGTTCAGGAAAGGCTGACCCGCGAGAGATTCAAAGAGCCTCAGAGAAGGAATATATTGAAGAGTTGTCTTGGTGTGTTAATCATGCCAAAAAACAAATAGATTGTTCAAGTGTGAAGGGTCATGAAGTTTGTAAGGATGCAGCTGCTTTCGAGGGCAGTTTCTTCATAGAGGCACTCGTTAAAAAAGAAAAGCTTTTAGAGAATGTGTTACGTAATTACTTTATACCTCGTTCAACTTGCCCGACTCCTTTCTATGATCAGACCGTATATAGATACAACCATATAAATGAAACAGTAGAATTTCTATGGGTTGTTCCTGATAAGGAAACATGTGAAACATTTAAAGAAAACAGGGATCTAATTGTCCCATCCGAGCTAGGACTCTTAAAGTTTGTTCTTGATTTTGATGATGGAACTCTTTTTAGAATGGCTAAGAAATTTAATGGTGAAACCATGAATCATGGTATAATTTTAGAGGGCAGATAGTATGTCTATTTCAAAAAAAATAAATAACGGTTATCATGCTCAAACTCAACTTGTTACAAGAAGAGAAATAGCTGCGCAGCCATTACCTGAAGAAATCAATGTCCCTGATCAAGTCCCAAAAGAGGTATATAAACATATGGAAGAAAAAAATACAATTCAAGAAGAAACGTACGAAAATCAAGAAGCAAATAATACAGAAGAATACTCTTCTAATTCATCATCTACAAGCCAAGAAGACACACAAGATGATGATACAGAATATTTAAATTCAGAAAGTGATGACACACAAAGTGATGACACACAAAGTGCGAACACACAAAGTGCGAACAAAAAAGGTGTGAACACACAAGGTGTGAACACACAAGGTGTGAACACACAAGGTGTGAAGCCATCTGCTAAAGAAAGCTTTAAATATATTAAAGATGCTAAAGAAAAAGCAGAACGTGAACGTGATCTTATATTTCAGCAAATGATGGACTATCAAAAACATCAAAACAATTCACGGAATCCAAAAGAGCCTGAAGAACAACCAGTTGATGATGATATTGATTTTAATATTAATGAAGACGATCTCGTTGAAGGTCGTTATGTAAAAAAAGTTACAAATAGAATTAAATCACTTGAAAAGCAGCTGAAGAACTATGAGTCACAATCTAAACAAACTTCTGTAGAGTCTAAAATTAGACAAGAGTTCCCTGATTTTGAAAAAGTTGTATCGGATGAAAATGTAGCGATACTTAACAGTCAGTTCCCTCAAATAGCTCGAACCTTAAGAGATACATCAGATATGTATAGTAAAGCATCATCAGCTTATGCAATTATGAAGAAGTTTGGTATCTATAGGGATGACATTCATAGAGATAATAGAGTTAAAGCTATGGCTAATACTCAAAAGCCTAGACCTTTAACCTCGGTTAATCCTCAGCAGGGTGATACACCACTATCTAAGGCCAATGCGTTTGCAAATGGTCTTACAGAAGAGTTAAAATCACAATTATTAAGAGAAATGAGTGCAGCAAGACGCGCAATGTAGTATACTATTCGTGTCAGATTTACTTCTAAAACTGATTAAATAATTCCACAGGATGCTTAGCGGTGTTCTGTGGAAATTTTTTTTAAGAAATTTGACTGAATAGATTACTTATTTGCGGTTGATTTATCCTGAAACTTGTCTATAACTATCTCTGAGCGCAAATAAAACATAGAGACATCGCTCAACTCTATATCTGAGCGCAAATAAAACATAGAGACATCGCTCAACTCTATATTCCGGACGCAAAAGCCTTGTTAAGAATTCGTCCAACTTAAGGTGGTTAGCAATTAGTTAATTCATTTCAAGGAAAAATATGTCAATAACGACAAGTGTTACCTTACCAGCACCGGTTCAGTTAAGCTTTTCCTTAAAGCTTTTATCTGTGTCAGTGCCAAATTTAATTTTTAAAATACCTGCAGTACTAAAAAGTATCCCTAGAAATGGTGGTACTACTTTACGTATGCGTAGATATAATCCACTTGCTACTGCGATGGTTCCTTTAGGAACTACTGGTGTCACGCCTCGTGCACAAAATTTAACTGCGGTCGACATAGACGCAAAGATTTCATTTTATGGAACTTATGTAATTTTGAACGAGCAAGTTACACTTCAAAATCAAGATCCCGTTTTGAATGAAGCTGCAGCTCGTCTTGCTGTTTCACTTCGTCAAACTGAAGATCAATTGACACGTGATATGCTTGCTGGAACAGCTGCATTTATCAACGCTGTTGGTGGTGTTAATGGTGATAGTCCAACAGAATTGACTCGTTCAGACGTTGATGATGTTGTACGCTCATTGTTAGGAAGTAATGCCTATACAATTTTAGACAATATTGAGGGTGACGATAAATTTGGTACAGCTCCAGTTCGAGAAGCTTATTTTTCGCTTTCTCACACGGATCTTACTAAAGATATGGACTCTATTGATGGATTTATCCAGAAGAACCAATATCCTGCACCTATGAATGCATTGCGTTCAGAGTGGGGCGCAATTGGTAGCGTTCGTTTCTTAATATCATCTGTTGGTTCTAAGACAGCATCTGCATCAAACCTTGGTAAAGATGTTTATAATAACTTTATAGTTGGCATGGAAGCTTATGCTTGTATTGAGCAAGATGAATATAGTGCTCAATTTATATATAGACCGCCAATTTATGATGGACCTTTAGCATTAAATGCTTCAGTTGGTTATAAGTTTGCGGAAGTTCCTAGAATCTTAAATGATCTTTGGGTTCTGAATCTTCGTTGCACATTATCATAGGGAGATATCATGGATAATACTATAATTCAACAAGGACGTTTTACGTCTGATGGAACGGCTAAGTTCTTAGAATTGCGTTCTGATGTAGACTGGATGATGGTTTATAACGCTACTGCTGCTGCTGCGGCACAAACTACAGCGCGAGGAGTTAAATACTACTGGCAACGTGGTTTTGCAGATGGATCTAAATGGTCATCATTAAAATCTAACGCTGCAAACGCTGCAAACTTAGAGACGTTAATTACAACAAATGGATTTTCATTAATTGATAGTACATCAAATCCAGTAGGAGTATTAAATACAACTGTTACAGCTGTATCAGCTGCTACGATTCCGCTTACTTCCAATAGTGGTTCTAATGGTTTATCTGCTGGTGATGTTGTAAGATTTATCAATGTAACGGGTGCTCAACAGTTGGGTGGATTCGACTTTACAGTTGGACATAACACTTTGACTGCTATTACATTCACTCTTGATTATATGTCACAAATCATCGCTGGTACGACTGGTTCATGGAGAAAGGTTAGATTTGATCCTATCTTTTATCCACGTCGTCGTTTCATTACAAAGATTTCTTTAGCTAATTCAGCTGTTGTAACTATGTCAGTAACACATGGTTATAAAGTTGGACAAAAGATTAGATTTGTAGTGCCGGCTTCTTATGGCATGGTCGAAATGGATGGATTGTCAGGTACAATTACAGCTATTGATACTACTGCTACAACTGGTAATACAGTTACAGTTGATATCAATTCATCTGCATTTACTGCATTTGCATGGCCTTTAACAGCTGCTGTTCCTTTCACAGCTGCTGAAGTAATTCCAATCGGTCAAGATTTAGCTCAGTCTATAGCTTCAGGCGTAGACGGTAGTAGTGGTGCAACAGTTAATACAGGATATATCGGTATGAAACTTGACGGCGGTTTAAACAACCCTGGCGGAGCATTCAACGAAGTAATGTATTGGGTTGCAGGTAAATCATTTAGCGTAGATAATAACTAAGTTAATTGAATTTAAAATGAATGGAGCCCAGTATAATACACTGGGCTCCTCTATAAAAAGGACCTTTTATGGCACAGCAATTAGAAATGAAAAAAGAAAAATTTAGTCCAATTGAAAATTTAAATTTTCAACGTGAAAAAGAAAGAGAAATAGTAAGAGGCATCTTTAGATTCCATGAATTACCTAGCGGTCAACTGCAATTTGTATTTAGAAAATACAAAGGTGATGAACTGAAAACTTATACATTGGTTGATGGTGAAACGTATTCAATTCCGCTTGGAGTAGCTAAGCATCTAAATACTAATTGCTGGTACCCATCATACAATTACAAGAATGATGATCAAGGTCGTCCAGTCACCACTATATCTGAAAAAATAAGACGATGCAGTTTCCAGAGTCTTGAATTTGTTGATATTGATGATGTGCCAACTGCAATTTAAGTAAAAGGGTATAATATGTCTATATTAGCTGTAGAGAATCCGACCTATAAACCTGCGATGAGAGTTATAAATAATATTACCAATATGCTAAACGCTGAAGTAACAACAACGTTTAATCATGGTTATTTGACAGGCACCGTAGCAAGACTCCACATACCTCTTGGTTATGGTATCGTACAAGCAGACAGTTTGTATGGTGTAATTACTGTAACTGGTAATACTACTTTTACTATAGACATTGATACCTCAAAATTTGATATTTATATAACACCAACTACATTTCCTTTAAATTATCAATATCCTAACGTGGTACCTATTGGTGAAATAAACAGCATGTTAACAGCCGCAGTACAGAATGTTTTAGTCTAGTGAAAATTGTATGGCAGATAAAGGTAGAGATGGTAGTATACGACTGAATTAACTATGGGAGTTTAATGTGGCTATATCAACCTTAACTGAGATAAGAAAAAAAGTACGTAGATTAACACGAAGTTTGTCTACAAGCATATTGTCGGATGCTGATTTAGATCAATATATAAATACGTTTGTACTATTTGATTTCCCTGAGCATTTACGACTGTTTAACCTGAAAACTACTTTTGAATTTTATACTAATCCATATCAAGATGTATATGAAACATCTACTACGGCTACTGATCCATTATATAACTTTAAAAATAAGTATATAAACGTTGAGCCTCCTATTTATATAGCTGGTTATAAAGCATTATTTTCTGAGTCTCAAGAGCAGTTCTTTAATCTATATCCTAAGATTAACTATATTGCTTCGGTAGGTAGCGTTGGTAATGGAACCATTACATCATTTAATGGATTTATTAATGCTCAGCAATTCGGTACGAATTCAGCAGTGTTGCTAAAAAATAATGTGCTTTTTGATTCAATAGGTACCAACAATGCCGGTCTATCGATGATCGATTATCCTATAAATCCTACGTTTGGAAATCTATATGTGGCTGGCGGATCACCTACATCTACTACAGTTCAAGATGCTAGTAATTATATTAATTATGTGACTGGACAATACGTAGTTACGTTTACATCAGCTCCAAAGAGTGGTGCAGTTATAAACAGTCAGACTGTTCCTTTGCAGCCAGCAAGACCTCAAGCAATACTGTTTTTTGATGATAAATTTACTGTTCGTCCTGTTCCTGATCAACCATATAAGATTCAAATGAGTGTATTTAGGCAACCAACTGAGCTTTTAAGCGCTTCTCAGAATCCTGATCTAAATGAGTGGTGGCAATACATTGCATATGGAGCTTCTAAAAAGGTGTTTGAAGATCGTATGGACGTGGAAAGTGTTCAGATGATTATGCCTGAATTTAAAAAACAAGAAACTTTGATTAATCGAAGAACTATTGTTCAGCAAACTACTCAGCGGACATCAACTATCTATACTGAGAATAATAATGGTGGTTCCTATGGTAGTGGGCTAGGCAATGGAAACGGTCAATTTTAAATATATTATAGAGGGACCACAGCAATGAGTTATAATAACAATATTCCACAGTCTACTGACAAGATAAAAGACTCTCAAGCAGCATTGCTAGCTAACTTTCAGGCATTAAAGCAGTTAATTGATATCAATCATGGAACATTTAGCGCTGCTGATGAAGGTAAGCACAAATGGGTGACTATGCCTAATCAAGCTGCAGCACCTGCAACAGGAGCGGCTGAGATTGCATTATATGCAAAATTAGTAGGTGGTGCTTCTCAATTATTTATGCGAAAAGAATCTTCAGGAGCAGAGAGTAATTTTACAAGTGCTACTACATCTACAACTAATGGAACTACGACACTTCCTTCTGGAATCATCATAAAATGGGGTAGAGCTACTTCTGATGCTGCTGGTTTATCAACAGTTACATTTACTACAGCTTTTCCTACAGGAATCTTAACTGCATATGCGGTAACGGCAACAGTGTCTGGATCCTCTCCTAGTTCTGAATCAACTGATAGATTTACAAGAGTTTTTCAATATGCTAATGCGAGTATGAATGTAGTTACCTATATTCAAAAATCAACAAGAACAAGAGTTGCTCAAGAATTTACTTGGTTTGCTATAGGATATTAGGGAGATAGTATGAGACCTACTGATCGTTTTATGATTGCACCATTATCAGCTGGTCAAGAGACAAATGTAAGGCCTTGGTTAATTCCTGATAATGCATTTCAGATGCTCAAAAATGCTTATGTCTTTCGTGGAAGAGTACGTAAACGATTTGGTGGTCGACTTATTGAGGCTAGTAGCCCTGTCTCATCTTCATTTCTAGCTAATAGCTCGCGTTTAAAAATTAATTTAACTACTACGCCTTCTGCTACTGTTCCATCTGGACCTACTCCATCTGTAGGTCAACAATTCTCTATTGGTAATCAACTTTTTACCGCTAATGTAAGTGGCACTCCAGCAGTATTGCTTAATACAACTGGCACAGTTACAGGAACTTATAATACAACAACCGGAGCATACGTATTTACTGGTGCTATTGGTAGCGATATATACTTTTATCCATCGACACCTGTTTTGGGTATTGTGACGTATCAAAATATAGCTACTAATGCAGAGACTGTTATTGCATTTGATAGAAACTTTGCTTATGGATATGGAGCAACTGGGTGGGAACGTATTTCATCTGAGGCTGTATCTGGTGCTGCAACTTGGACAGCAACTGATTCTGAATTCTTTTATGCTACTAATTATCGAGGTGCAGAAAGTTATAACTATCTTTTGTTTGTTACGAATTTTAATAATACTGACGGTATACGTACGTATGATGGATCCAATTGGAATAAATTCGCTCCAAATATAAACGTAGCCGCAGACCATGTTATAACTGCTAAGATCGTTATCCCTTTTAAGGGACGATTGCTTATGTTTAATACAGTAGAAAACGTTGGAGGATCTGACTTTTCATTTAGAAATAGATGTCGATTCTCTCAAGCTGGAAGTCCTCTAGCTGCAGAAGCTTGGTATGATACCAAGGGTAGTAAAGGCGGATTTATTGATGCTACTTCGAAAGAAGCTATAATTGGTGCTGAATACCTTAAAGATAGACTTATTGTATTCTTCGAAAAAAGTACATGGGAATTAGTATATATCGGTAACTTTGTTCTGCCTTTTAAGTGGCAAAAAATTAATACTGAACTCGGCGCTGAGTCTTCTGGATCTATTATTCCATTTGATAAGTCAGTATTTGGTATAGGCCATGTAGGCATAGTAAGATGCAGCGGAACTAACGTTGAACGTCTCGATGATAAGATTCCTAATCAAGTATTTAATATTAATAATGATAATGATGGCGTTAAGCGGGTACATGGGGTAAGAGACTTTTATTCAGAGATGGTATATTGGACCTATCCTAATATACTACAAAACTCGGACCACCCATTTCCAAATAAAACTTTAGTTTACAACTATAAGACTGATTCATGGGCTATAAATGATGACTCGATTACAGTATTTGGATATTTTCAGCAATCTTCTAATACTTCGTTTACATGGGAAACCATGGAAGAAACTTGGCAAAGTTCAGTAGAGACATGGGCTGGTCAACAATATGAAGAAAACTACAGGTCTGTTGTTGCCGGTAATCAACAAGGTTTTACTTTTATTGTTGATATTAATTCAACGCGTAATGCTCCATCCTTACAGATATCTGGTATGAGTTACGCATCTTCCATTCTTACATTAACTATTATGAATCATAATCTTGTCATTGGAAATGATGGCGAGGGTGATTACATTGCTATTGAAAATTCTCAAGGAGTAACAAACGCTAATGGTTTCTATGCAGTAAATACAGTAGTGAATAAAGATACTATTACGGTTAAAAATCTGACATTTACTGGTGTGTATACTGGTGGTGGAACCGTAACTCGTGTATCCAATATCGATATATTGACCAAACAATATAGTTTTTATATCAAGCAAGGATATAACTGTTCGGTTAACAAAGTAGATTTCTTAGTCGACAGAACTGCTAAGGGGCAATTTACTGTAGATTATTTTGCTTCATCTTCTAATCATTCACTATTAAGTGGTGGTGATGCAACAGGTTCTTTATTGGGTACTGGCATATTGGAAACAACTCCTTATGAATTAAATGCTTTAGAAAGCAGCCAGAAAAGACTATGGCATCCTATTTATACTAATTTGAATGGTGAGTGTATTCAGTTGCGTTTATATATGAATGAAGATCAATTATTAAATAGTGATATTGCATGGTCAGAATTTGAGCTTCATGCAATGACATTTTATTCGAACCCTACGGGGTCAAGATTACAATAAGGAATATTTATGAGAAAAGTATTAGTATTGTTTTTTTGTGTTTTACCTATCTGCTCGATGGATGATCGATTTGAGGGACCGAGTGATCCTTTTTCGTTATCTATTGTTGTCCCTGAATCTACCTCAATTTCAAATGATTTAGTTTTATCAGAATCATCTGATTCTGATTCTGAATCGCTTGCCGAAGTAGCTATTTCTACTTATTATCCATTAGAGTATAAATCACAGTCATTTTTCATTAAGCCCTTCTTAAAAGAGTTATTAAGACAAGAAAAAAACTCTCCTTTGCATCAGGGTAATCACGCGATAACTGAATTAAAAAGGATTAAGTCTGGAGATGAAAGTCCTGTTGAATCTAAATATATTAGAATTCACTCTTTGATGCTTCAATCAGCTCATCAAGCAATTGAAAGTAAAGAAAAACAGCTTCATAATAGATTTCAACTATTAAAATCTCAAGAAGAGAGATTGAAGAAAAAAATGTCTAAAAAATATAGTATCTTAATAACAGCTGGAGTTTCTTTATGTACTACAGTTGCAGGTTTCTTTGCTGCCTATATGTCTAAATAAGTTTTCCCTTTTGAGATAAACATCCTGACACACAAGGTGTTAACACGTCTATCTCAAAAGGGAAAAAGGAGAAGATGTACAATTGCAACTAATTACAATATGAGTAACATACTTCAATGAAAAACACTAATTCAGAGGGTATCGTTATTACGTTTTTATGTATTCTACTATAACGTAGCAAGTTGTATAGGAAGTTCGATTAGTTCCTGTGGTAATAACAATATTTGTTGCTGTCATTTCTAATGAAATGTTTTGGTTAAGTGCTGCTGAAGAGCTGTATGGAATAGGTATTTTACTTGCAAAGGTAGCATTGTTTGCGGTTCCCATGATAGATACAAGCATCACATCACTCAGGATGCCATGAGCGACACTTTTTGTTGTCGCGTTAGGCAATGCACCAAAATCAATTACCTTGCGAAATACGGACCTGTAGCTTTGTGATTGACTCACGTCTAGATTAGTCTCTGTGGTATTGGGAAAGAACAATTTATTGGTTAAGAATTCATCATTTGGGTAAAGACCAGTATCTTTTAAGTTTAGTTGTATCGATAAGATATTAAGATTTTGATAGAGCTGTACTAAGAATTCAGAAAACTCTTCTTCAATATTTGGAATAGCCTCAATAATGGATGTATCCCATATACTGGTGGTTTCTACAAATGATCCATAATTACTTTCTGATGGAATTGGGCCAGCCATAACTTATCCTTTATATTGAACTTTTTAATATAGATTATAGAGTACCTTTATCATGGATTAATTATATAAATAAGGAAGTTGTTATGGATCCAATGACAATGATGCAAATAGCAAAAATGTTAAAGCCTGCGGTTGGCGGATTAATGGCTAAGTTTGGCCAATCTAACCCAGCAAGCACTACCCAAATACCACGATTTAATGAACAACAAATGGGGGCCCAAAATCAATTCTTAGCTCAAGCACTTCAAGGACTTGGTGGTGGTGGTGGCATGGAAAACGAAGCTCGTAGAGGTTTCGAACAAAAAACAATGCCATCTATTGCTGAACGATTTGCTGGAATGGATGCATTAACTTCTAGTGGTTATAGAAACTCTATGGCTGAAGCTGGATCAAATTTAGATTCATCTCTTGCAGGATTAAATCAAGGCAATTTGATGAACTTACTTCAACTTGGTATGCAGCCACAAAATGAACAATTTTATCAGCAAGAATCACCGAGCATGATGCAGCAAATGGCTCCTTTTATGATGAGTGGCATGGGTGACTCCTCGGGCGATAGTAATAATCGATTCATGGAATTCATGAAGAATCTTTTTAGTAATAGTAACAGTGGAGATACAGCCGGTGGATCTGGAGATATAGGTCAACAAGGTCAAATGCCTGAATTATCAACTAATTCTTTTCAGTTTCAGAATAATCCAGTAACAAGCATGATGAATACAATGGGTAATCCAAGTACGTATGGAAAAGGCTTTAGTCAAAACACACAACCATTTGGATTGTCCCCAAATAGTCCCATGATGAATGTAATGAATACTTTATCTAACCCAAGCAATATATTAAGAAAAGGTTAATCATGGTTAAGTTTTTAGAAGGATTGTCTCCTATGGGACAATGGCAAAAAGATATGGCTACAGGGCTAGGTTCAGGTTTAAATCAATTGATCCAAGGTAAAATGAGAAGCATGACGAATCAGGGGCAACAAGTTAAAAATGCAAGCGCTCTTGAAGCTCTAGGCTATGGTCCTGATGAAGCTAAAGCTTTATCCGGATTTGACAATCCGGATATATTAAAAGAGATAGTAAGGGGAAAAGTAGCTGGTAGTGGAATATCAAATAAAGATGAAGTTGCACAGCGCAAACTTTTAGAGCCTCAATTAAAATTATTAGCAGAAGATCAAAAGAATGCGGGCCATCTTTATAAAATTGCTTCCGAGATGAAACAAAATTTAATTAAAAACAAAGATAAATGGCCGACCTTTTCAGGGCACTTGTCTGAAAAATTTCAAAAGATTTTTCAACGAGATGAAGATATTAGAAAGTACATGGCAGACTCTAACAAGTTAGTATCTGCCGTCGCTCATTCTAGAAAAGGGCAGCCAACAAACTTTAAGATAAAATTAGAGCAGTCTGCTAAACCTGAACTTAATCAACCTTATGGAACTCAGTTAGCTTTAATAAATAGTATCCTTGAAGAAAGTGAAGGTGTCTTTAAGACAGCTGATCGTTACAACGATATAAGAAAACAATATGGCGGGAAATTGCCATTAGATTTACGTGAGCAACTAAATGAAGGCAATCTTCAAGATGTATTAAGTAGTTATGGGCAATCTTCTGAATTTGCACCAAGTCAACAACAACAAGCGCAAGGTCAGCAACAACAAGCGCAATCTCCAAACGCATTCAGAGAAGAATCTACTGGTAACGTATATATAATAGATCCTGAAACAAATGAAAAAATTTATTTGGAAGAGAAGTAATGGCATTAAATAATAAAGATACTCCAGTAACAGTTGATTTTAGTAAATATAAGCGTTCACAAAATAATAAAGATACTCCAGTCTCAGTTGACTTTAGTAAGTATAAACTTTCACAGCAACTACCTAATGATCAACAATCTAATTCTGATTCGTCATTAAGCTATATGAAGTCAGCAGCACAGACAGGTATGAATGCTGCTAAATCAGCAGGTAATATGGGCATGGGCATAGCTGGATCAGCAGCAAAAGGGGTAGGAGACATTGTTAGCGAATTAGGCAATTTTATATCAGGAGGTTCTGCTGAAGAAAAAAAGAAAAGAGACTCTCTTTTTGTAGGTTTAAAAAACGATTCTTTGACTCCTAGTCTTAGTAAGGCTATTGAAGATAAGGTTAAACCTGTAATGGATAAACTTCCTACGTATGAGGGGCTAGTTGATAGTATTTTCGGAAAAGAAAATATGAAAGGCGATAATGTCGTATCTGAAAATTTATTTAAGACGGCTAGAAATGCTCCCTTATTGGCTTTGATGGGTGCTAGTAGTATGGTTGGTCTTGGAGCTGATTTTTCGGGCGGCATGGCAGGGTCAATAGCTGACAGTATGGGACTTGGAAAAGGTGCTCAACTGGGATCATCAGTACTAGGAGCACTAGGGTTTGGCAAAGTTGCACAGTTACTTGGAAAAGTGCCTAAGATTAGATCTGAGCATATACAAGGATTGTTTAATACTATGAAGGATGAAGGCAGCAAAATTGTTGTAAATCCCAAAGAATCTAGTTCTAAATTAGGTCAAATATTAAAAAAAGTAAATTTAGAAAATATTAAAAAAGAAGCTACTGAATCAAGTCAAACATTAAGAAACGCAAGTTTAGAAAAGATTAAAAAAGAAGCTACTGATAAATTTACTGGGAGTGATGTCTCTCAATATCTACCAAAAGAAAAATCAGAAGTGCTTGGTAATATAGAATCAATGAAGAGAAGATTGTCACAGCAAGGTTTAACAGCTGATAAGCTATATGATATAAAAAGAGACCTTAATAGTGTATATGTTCCAAATAGTAAATCAGCTCAATCAAGGTTTAACAGCAAATTAAAAGATGTTGTGTCTGACGCACTGGATGAGGTAGGAAAAAACCATCCAGAGTTTAAAAAAGCATATAAAGAAGCTGACAAGTTATATTCAATAGCAAATTGGAAAAACAGTTTTTCTTCAATAGTAGACAACTTTAAAAATAAAAATGCTATTGTAAATATTGCTTCTAATCCACTTACACAGGTAGCATTGGGTGTTCTTTTAGAAGCTACAGACATACCCTATATTAAAAAAGGCGCTAAACCTTTAATGGCATTTGGAACAGCTAGAGGCGTATCAGGAGCATTTGATATTGGCGTTCGTGAAGCTAAGTTTATAAACCATTTAAAAAATAGCTCTGAAGGAAAAGAACTATTATGGAAAATGGCTGGTACCGCAGCAAAAAATAGCACTGCTGGCGTTCTATCATCAATAAATAAATTAAATAAACTTGCTGATAAATTTGATAAATCAGAAAAAGATTTAAAATAAAGGAAAGTTGATACTTAATTACCTGAAACGCCCTACCTCATACATAAAATATAGAAGCAGTAAAGTAATAAATATATCTGATAGTAGATCTTCCATAAGTCCCCCCGCGTGGGCCCGAGCGGGCCCAAAGATTGTTATTCGTATTTTTTTTGTTTTTGTAGCCAGTCCATTAATGCTCGAGTTATAATTATCTTTAAAGGTACATTTCTCTTAGCAGCTTGTTGCTTCAACTCGCTTCTTAAATTAATATCTATCTGGATGTTAAGTCGTACATTTTCTGTTTTCATTCTAACTTTCTTTACTATCTAATCATATTATCATAGTATCATATTATCATTTAATTGCAACATTATATTGCATATTAATCTTAATTTCGTTTACTGACATAAATTCAATTCTTACTATAAGGAATATTAATGGCAGTAAACAGAAAATCTAGAACTAATGTTGCATATGGGATAGATAATGCATTACAGAAACTTGCTCCTCAACCAATTGTTTCGACTAGAAACCCTACGGTATCTGATTATGCTGAGATAGGCACAATTTGGACTAATAAAGCAAGTAACGATTTCTTCATATTAACAAGTGTGACAGCTGGATCTGCAACTTGGACAACAGCAGCTACTGCTGGTTCTTCTGTAGCTGCACTAACCGTTACTGGTGGTTCAGGTAATGTATTAACAGTTAACGCTGGTGGTAATACTGTTCTTGGTGGCACATTAAATGTAACGGGTGCTGTAGTACTAGCAAGTAATCTTACTGTTACTGGTGATACCATTATTAATGGTGATTTTGATATTACTTCAGGAAGCGCAATTACATTTGCTTCTACATCAAACACTGCTCCTGCTGTAGCATTCTCTACAAATGGTGGACCTGCAGAGACAATGAATCTTACGGTTTCTCAGGGTACTTCAGCAGATTCTTTAGATCTTACATCTACTGCTGGTGGTATTCAGATTCAATCTGGTTTAGCCGCGAGCTCAGCTGTTAACTTAATTGCTGGTTCTGGTGGTGTACAATTTGATGCTGTATTAACATCAGCATGGAATGTAATCGGTGCTTCTGCAGACATCCAACTTAATGCAACTGGCGGTTCAATTTCATTAGCTGCAACTGAAGCGGCTGCTGACTCTATTTCTATTGCTAACCCTACAGCTGGAGCAGGTATTGATATTACTGCTGGTGGTGCTGCTGGTGCTGATATCGATATCATTAGTACTGCTGGTTCAGTAAATATTTCTGGTGGTGAAAATATAGCAAACGCTATTTCTTTACTTGCAGGTGCTGGTGGGATATCTATCCAAGCTGTTGGTGGTTCTGGAGAACCAATCTCAATTCAAAACACTAATGCTGTAACTGTTAAATCAAACTTAAATGCTGTAGAGGCAATTTATTTACATGTTGACGCTGGATCAAGTGAAACACTCAAGCTTCATTCACAGCAAGGTAGTAGTTTATCTGCAATTGATTTAACAGCTACTCTTGGTGGTATTACTTTAACTGGAAACACTGGTGTAAGTCTGCAATCTACCAGTGGAATAGATATTGACGGAGGAACTCAAGTCAACATTGCTTCTTCTTTATTTTCTGGAGAGGCAATAAGCATAAATACTTCACAAGGTGGAATTCTTATAAACTCTGCTGGAGTAGTTACAGCTAGGTCAGCAGCAGATACTGCTGATGCAATCTATTTACATGCTAATAGTGGAACTTCGGAGAAAATTAGAATTCGCGCTCAACAAGGTAATTCAACAGATAGTATAGCAGTAGTCTCTGATGTTGGTGGTGTTGCTATTACCTCAGGAACATCTACAGCTATCACTGATGGTGGTGGAGTTGGTGTTGATACATCTATTACAAATACAAGTGGTTCAGTTCTAATAAGTGGTGGCGAAGCAGCTGCTAATGCTGTACAAATTAGTGCAGCTGCTGGTGGTGTATCTGTTACAACTACTGCTGCTGCTGGTGTAACTTTAAGCAACGGAACTCAGACTGCAGGTATTTACGTTGGAACAGGTGCCCCAACTATCTCTGCTCCTAAAGGTAGCCTGTATTTAAGATCTGATGGTTCTACTACAACTAGTCGTATGTATGTGAATACAAACGCTGGAACAACTTGGACTGCAGTAACGACTGTTGCGTAGAAGCAATTTACAACTTTTGAAAATAATAGGCTTGCTAACTATGAGCAAGCCTATTATTTAATATAATTTATATAAGGAATATTATGTCTATAGGAAAGCAATTAAGAGTTGAGACTTGCAGAGAACTTGCAGGCGCATCTATCTTAGCAACCTATACTCCAATAGGTACAGGTACAACCAGACCCAATAGTATTATTCATGTTCAAAATTTTACTAATGCTGCTATATGGATATCTTATGATGGAATAAATGATCATTTCCCCATAGCTGCAGGATCTTTTTTGCTTCTCGATGTAACTACTAATCATCCAACTGAGAGTGGATTGTTCTTGAGTGTTGGTACACAGTTTTATGCAAAACAATTAGGAATACCATCTTCTGGTTCAGTTTACGTATCTCTTTATTATGGAAAAAGATAATGATCATAATTTATAATTATATAGTAGGAGATATACAATGAGTCAATCCGGTAATTTTATAATTTCAGGATCATCTTCTAGTAATATTCAAACTGTTACTGGAAATAGTGGTGGAGCTGTTGGGCCAGATGGCACATTTAACATTAATCTTGTTGGGTCAGGAGATATGTCAGTAGTTGGTAATTCTGCAACTAATACCCTTACTATTAGTGCTCTTGGAACTCTAGCTAATACATTTACAACCGATTCTGGAAATGCTTCACCTGCTTTAAATATATTAAATGTTTTAGGCGGTACATTAATAAATACTTCAGGGTCAGGATCTACAGTAACCATTAACTCTGAGCCAGATCCTTCGATTATTACAGCATTTGAAATAAAAAGTTCTATGTTTTTGAAAAAAACTATAGTTGTAAATGCTAACTTTGATCTAAATTCATCAAATAACCTTACTATATCTATTGCTAACAATGTAGAAGTAATTGCCGAAGTAGCTAATAAAGCTTCTATTTCAGTGATTGGAACTATTACAGGAATAACTGGAGCGAATTATCCAAATCTAACATTAACTACTGCAGCAGGATCAAATATTATTGATGCAAATATAATTGTTAATGGTGACTTTACAGTTAGTGAAGATCTTACAATTAATGGTGATCTCACCGTTATTGGTGGTAATGTTACGATTGCTACAACTAAAACCTTAATTGTTAAAGGGAGTATTATATTTGATGGCTTAAGCCAAAATAAACAGGTTGATATTGCAGGAAATATCGGCAATGCGTCGAATAAAGTTCTTGATTGCTTAATCTGTAATTATATTGTTGCTGCAGGCACAGGACAAAACCATGCAGTAGAAGTTGCTGGAACAATAGCCTCATCTAAAGATATCAAATTTAAAAACAATAAAGGCGGTGATAGTAGTAATAGTGCTGGAGGCGTCGGTGTGCTTATTGGTGGTACAATAACAGCGGACACGGATATAACTATCAGAAATGGTGTTGGTGGAGCAAGTACTGGCGGTTCATTTGCTGGTGGTGCAGGTTGTCGTATTAACGGAACTGTGAATTGTGGTGGTATTTTATTAGCACTGGCTAATACTGGTGCAATTGGTGCTGCTAGCGTTGCAACTGGTGTAGATATTTTGGGAACAATCAACTCTGCAAGAGATATTGTTTTTTTAAGGAATAGAGGTGTCGATTCAGCATCAACAGTTGCTCCATCAAGCGCTATTATTTTTGCAACAGATTCTTCAGTAGTGGGAAGTGCTGATTGTAATTTCATAGAAAATCAGGGTGGAGCATCAACGGGAGTTTCTGACGTTGTTGGATCATCAGCTGTGACTTTTAATGATATGGATATAAGTGCAGCAAATCTATTAATGTCTAAAAATGTTGCTGGCAATAGTGTTTCAGGAACTGGAGGAGAGGCATTAATCCTTAACGGTGCCCAAATTAATGTATCAAATCTATTAGTCTTTAATAATACTGGTGGTAATGGTGGTACAAATGGAGGCAAAGGCCTCATACAATTACCTCTTGCAGCAAATAATATTAAAGCTTCTAATACTGTAAATTTTTACGGAAATACTGGTGGTAATGGTGCTGCTAACAATCTTGGAAACTTTGGTGGAAATGCTGTTCAACTTGCTGCTACAATAACTGCTACAAATATTATTTCATTTTATGAAAATCGGGGGGGTACTAGTGCTGGTGAATTTGCTGGTAATGGTATCTCTATTGATGGTGGTCTATATACAGCTGAGAATTTTATTGCAACAGATAATGTAGGAGCTAATTCAGGTGGTGCTACCTTTAACGCTGGGGCTGGTTTCAAAAAGGCATCAGCAATTGGAGCAGTAATTAACGCATCAGGCTCTATAATTTTTACTAGAAATGTTGGTGGAGCTGGATCTGGTAGTGGTGTTGGTTCAGCAGGTGGACAAGGTGTTTGGCTTGAAGGTAATTTGGACATACGGGCCACTCGAAATATTGAATTTTATTTCAATCAAGGTGGTCAAGCTAATGGTTCTGGTGACAATAACGGTGGGGCAGGTGTTCTTTTGCAGGATCTTGCTCTTGAGGCAAAGCGAGATCTTATACTAGAGCACAATAGAGGAGGAGTTAAAGCTAATTTTGGCACAGATGGATTAGGGCTAAGGACTACAGCTGGTGGCCATAACAGATGCACAAATGTGTATTATGATGTTAATTGTACCACGTTATTAGAATCGATTAATTTTTCAGCAACTGCCCTAGCAGAATATTATACTGGAACAGGCGTAACCGCCTTTACTAAAAATGTTGGTACCTGCACTATTAGTTAGTTGTTACTTTTAAATGTAAAAGGAAAATATTATGTCTTTAGCAATTAGATTTAGGTTTGATGAACAACGATCACTTGCGTTTGGTTCCATTGCTGCTGGATATATGGGAGTTGGATCTTCTTTAAATAAGCCTGCACGCCAAATATTTGTTCAAAATTTAACCGACGTATTATTACAGTTCTCTTTTGATGGTGTAACGGATCATTTTCCGTTACCTTCTAATGGATTTCTCGTATTAGATATTGCAGCTAATAAAACACAGAGTAATGGATTCTTCTTAGCTGAAGGAGAAAGACTTTATGTAAAACAAGTTGGCGCTCCATCTAGTGGTTCAGTTTATTTTAGCATTATGTACGGATCGTTAGATTAAGGAACACATATGAAATTAATTATTAAGGAGTTACGAAATGAGTAATGCTGGACAATATTCGCTTGGTGTTAATATTAGTGATGTGAAAACACTAACTGGTAACTCTGGTGGTGCAATTGGACCTAACGGTTCAGGCAATATAAACTTAATTGGAACAGGTGATGTATCTGTTGTAGGTAACGCAGGTCTTTTTAATCTTACGGTTATGTTATCAGATGCTGTACCTAATCAATTTAATACTAATAGTGGTTCTGCGGTACCGGCTTCAAGTATTTTAAATATTCTGGGTGGCACCAATGTTACGACTTCTGGTACTGGCAGTACAGTTACTATTAATTCAGTAGCAGCTAAAGAGCTGTCTTATACGGCAGTTACGACGACGCCTTATGTGGTGTTAGCAGCTGATCAGTTTGTAGGTGTAGATACTTCTGGCGGGGCTAAGCAGGTTAATCTACCAAACGCTCCATCTACTGGTCGATTTTATAATATTAAAGATGCTACGGGTAATGCTGCAACTAATAATATTACGCTTACGACAGTCGGTGGTACGGTTACGATTGACGGCGCTACAACTTACGTAATGACTGCCGCATATCAATCGATTAATGTTATTTTTTCAGGTACTGAATACAAAATTTACTAGGAAAACTATGGCATATAATGCTTTAACTGATGATACTAGGGATACAGCGGTATTTTCATGGAATGGTTCTACATTAGATACTGTTTCTATTACTGTAGCATCTGATGGAACAACGATTACTTTATCAATAGAGAAAGCATCAGGAGGTGATTTAACCTTTGTTTTTTCTGATGGATTTTATAATTACGATACAACTCCAGCTGCTACATTAACATTGACTGCAGGCTCTAACTCATCCCCTCAAATTAATTATATTTATTTTTTACAATCTTCAAAAACACTGACAGCAAGTACGGTTGGATGGCCAGCTACAGAGCATGCTCCATTAGCAACAGTTTTGTGTCAGAGTGCTGCATCTTTACAGACTCAAGGCTCTTACCAGTTACGTTCATGGACAAACCATACTGTTAATCAAGCTAATCAAGGCCATGTGAGTGATATAAACTTTTGGATTAGAGAGCAAAATTCATCGTGGATAAGTGGAGTTGATCCAACATTGACTATTACCCCTAATGGTGCCTCACCTGACAATGTTATATTTACTTCTACTGCTGGTAAAATACTTCAATTACATGACCATGTCTTTCCTGCATTTACAGGAACTCCTAATATGTACGTCGTCAATGACTCAGTAGCTGCCTATACTGTTACGACTGATTTAAATACTCTGTTGACTGATTCACTTGGTGTATCAATGTCTAATAGATATTTTGCGCTTGTTATTTGGGGTGTAGTTAATAAAAATACGGGTGACTCTAAGCTCTTTGTTAATCTTCCTTCTGGAACGTATGGAACTGATGATTTGTTGCTAGCTGATGCAAATAACTATACCAACTTTACTATTCCCCCTGTATTTAAAGGTACTGGTTTTCTCATAGCAAAATTTAACTTACGACATCAAACTAGTGCCGGTGGTACGTGGACTAAAATTGGTTCTACGATTAATTTACGCGGTCTAGTTCCTTCTATTATTGCTGGTGGTAGTGGTAGTGGTAGTGGTGGTGGAGTAGAGTTTGCTGATAATACATTTCGTATTTTTGATAATGGCGATAATAGTAAAAAAATTGCATTTGAAGCTTCTGGGATTGCAACAGCTACAGTTCGTACATTGACGGTTCAAGATCGTAATGGAACAATTGCGCTTAAAGATCTTGCTATAACTTCAGTAAATGATGCTGCTTCGCCGTATACAGTTTTAGATACAGATATCGTTATTGCATGTAATGTAAGTGCTGGTGTAGTAACGGTTAATTTACCTAATGCTCCAACGACTGGACGAGTTGTATATATTAAAGACTCAACGGGTGATGCAGTTACTAATAATATTACGATTACAACAGTGGGTGGCGTAGTTACGATTGACGGTGCTACATCACAAGTTATGAATACAGCATTTCAGTCAATTACTGCTTTATTTGATGGTACAAAATATTTGATAATTTAAGGAGATTATAATGTCATTTAAAAAGAAAAGTCCGACACCTATAGTTGAAGGCGGCACTAATCGTTCCACGCAAACTGCTTATGCAGTAATTTGTGGTGGCACAACTGCTACAGGAGCTCAGCAATCTGTCGCTGCATTAGGTGCATCTGGAACGGTGCTTACCTCAACTGGTGCTAGTTCGTTACCTACCTTTCAATCTGCTGGTGGTGGTGGAATAAAAGTGACTGAATATACTACAGCAGGTATTAGGAGCCATACAATTGATGCTGATACCAAATATATGTCTGTATTTCTTGTCTCTGGAGGAGGAGGTGGTGCAGGTGGTCAAGTAGGTGCAAGTGGTTCTGCTAATGGAGGCGGTGGTGGAACTGGTTCCCCTACATCAAAAATAGAAGGTCCTGTTGCTACAATGGGAGGAGCTGGCAATATAGTTACTGTCAATGTATCAGCTGGTGGTGCTGGTGGTGCTGCTGGAGCTAATGGTTCACAAAGTAGTCAAAGTTATTGGGGAGCTAATCAATTTATTGCATCACAAGGTGTTAATGGTGAGTCTGGTGGACCTGGCGGAAACGAGGCACTAAGAGCGGTAAATCTAAACATGATTCGTCCTAGTGATATAACAGGATTTATATATGGTGCTGGTGGGAATGGTACTGTAACTGTTGGAGCTATAGGTCTTGTAGTGGTAGGTATTTATCAACCATCTGGAGGTGGTGGAGGCGGCGGCGGTGACTCGTCTGTTGCTAGATCTGGTGGGAATGGTGGTAGAATTACTCATACAGGTGGATTAACAGTTATTGCTGGTGGTGTTGGTGCAGCTGGTGATACGGGTACTGCAGGTAGTGCCGGAAATGATTCAAACTCTGGTGGTGTTACTTATCCAACTGGTGGTAGCGGCGGCGGCGGCGGCGGCGGCGGTGGTGCTTCAACTAACGGCGGAGCTGGTGGTGCTGGTGGATGGCCTGGCGGGGGCGGAGCTGGCGGTGGTGGTGCTGTAACTGGTAATACTGCTGGAGCTGGTGGTGATGGTGCAGTTGGTTATGCACTTATTATTGAATGGAAATAGAGGAGAGGTTATGGCATTAAGATTAGATGGGAGAAATCCTTTAGCATATCTTGGAGTGAGACCTGTGTCTCCTCCAGCATTAACGATTAATACTCG
>Ga0105053_10002035_pt1 | contig 31775 bp, 33 predicted proteins | sample BON01_FD_78093 | JGI IMG/M metagenome (GOLD analysis project Ga0105053, IMG submission 78093) | Freshwater microbial communities from Lake Bonney liftoff mats and glacier meltwater in Antarctica - BON-01 | ecosystem: Environmental > Aquatic > Freshwater > Ice > Glacier meltwater | place: Lake... | reverse complement strand
GTTCCATCGGTCGATCAATCAGCCGTGCGCCGAGAGCTTCGCCATTGATCACGACGACGAGCCGTCGGCCGATATTGGAGGCGGTGAGCCGATACAGATCGCGATTCGCGGCCGACGATAATTCAAACAATACGCAGCGCCCCATCTCCACCTCGGCTTCAACCACCCGCCTAAGATCAAACTCTGTGATCACCGGTTTCGGGGCCGCGCGAAGAGAGACGCCGCTGATCGGCAAAGTGACCCGGAGGCCGCCTTTGGCTGTATCCGATTCGATCAGAAAACGCGCGACTGAAGTCTGCTCTAATTTCTCAGATCGCGTCTGGCACCCCGCGCCCACGAGAAGCAGGCTAACTAATCCGAAGAGAAAGAGACTACGGGTTTTAATCATGTGATCGAGAGAGTGTCTTCGAAAGCTTCCATCATTTCCAGCCCAACTGAATCTGCCAGCAGTCGGCCTTTACCCGTGAGTCTCACATTCGCGCCATTTTGTTCCGCCAGGCCACCTGTGACTAACTGTGCCAACCGTTGCTCGACCTCATTCCAGGAAGCTTCGGGGGCGCGTTTTTTCCACCGTTCGACCTCAACCCCCGCATTCATGCGTAATCCAAAGATGAACGCATCTTCCGCGAGTTGGATGGGTGTGAGCTCCAATCGATCCTCGGTCATGCGTTCGCCTCGCGCGACCTGCTCATGCCATTGCGCGAGATCAGCCACATTGCCACCACGCCAGCCATCATGCTGCGAGGCGGCCGAGGGGCCCAACCCAACCCATTCGTGCATGTGCCATGTGTTGAGGTTGTGCAGGCATTGGTGGCCCGGTCGGGAAAAATTGGCGACTTCGTATTGCCCATAGCCCGCCGCTTCCAATTGCGCCCAGGTGGATTCGTAGAGGTGCGCTTCATGCTCGAGATCTAGTTTCACCCGGCCTTCCGAGAGCTTCACCCACAAGGCGGTGTCTTCCTCAAATGTGAGGCAATAAGTCGAGAGATGAGCGGGAGCCAATCGCACGGCCTCGGCGACATCAGCCGACCATTCCGCGGCAGTTTGGCCCGGCAACGCAAACATCAGATCGAGATTCACGCTCTTAAACTCCGCCGCCTGCACCCGATCGTAAGCACGATAAACCTGCTCCAAAGTGTGCTGCCGCCCGAGCGCATCGAGCAAAGCGGGCTGAAAACTCTGCACGCCCATCGAAATACGGGTGACGCCAATATCCTTCAACGCCGCCAATCGCGCGTCCGTCACCGAAGCCGGGGCCATTTCAACCGACCATTCGTAGTTGGGGTCGAGCCCCTGCTGGTGCACCAGATCGCCCAGTTTCCGAATCGCGTTGGGCGAAAGTAAGCCGGGAGTGCCCCCGCCCCAGAAAACCGTTGAAAGTTTTCGGGGCCAATCGATCATCGCTGCTTCGGTTCGCACACCTTCAAGGAACTTATCCACATCATCTGTGGTCGGTTTTACCTGATAAAATGCGCAAAAATCGCAAGTTGAGGCACAAAAAGGCACGTGGATATAAAGACCCAGTGGTTCTGTGCTTGTAGCTTTGACTTGCGCTGCCTCCATGTCATTCATTACTAACGACCTCTAACTGACCGGTTTTATTCGAAAACCAATGCAAATCTCAAGCCTCTCTCTCATGAGGAAACTTTTCTTCTGGTTCACATCTCTTCTTGCGCTCTCGCTGCTCACTGGCTGCGAGGCGATTAAGATTACCAACCTCACGCCGACTTCCTATCCGGAAAATCCGTCACGGATCTACACGATCACGTTACGAGTTGATCTCGATGATAAGGACATCGTCCATGGTAGCGTGGAGCCACGCCTCATCATCGATGGTCAAAACTACTTGATGGCCAAGAGCGCTACGGGCCCAGGTCTTTACGAATACGATTACCATCTTCCCAACGGACGGACCGCCCTCGCCTACTACTTCATCGTTAAGTATGAAATCGGGTTTATTGAGAGGACTGAACCTCGCGAAGTCTACTCAGAGCTCACTCGTGTGAACATCGCCAGCCGCTACGTGCTCTCGCTGGAGACGAATCGCGGTCCCGTCGGCGCACGCATTTCACTGCTCGGCCGCGGATTCACTCCTCAGGACGCCATCTATTTCGACAGCCAACCGATTCGCACCCAATACGATTCGTCTGCCTCGCTCAGCTTTTACGTCCCCCCTCTCTCATCTGGTCGCAACTACACCGTGACCCTCGGTGGCAGCAATGGCCAAACTTCGGTCGGCACCTTCCGGATTGATTCCAGCAGTCTCTCAGTCTCGCCTCAATCGTTGATCCTGCGCACGGGCCAATCCCAGAACCTCACCTTCTCAATCGCCAATCCGGCACCGGCGGGAGGCCTGCTCCTCGACGTGACGACTGATGTGCCCGAAAGTGTGATCATGCCCGAGGTCGTCGTTCCTGCTGGGCAAACGACGGTCACCGTGACCGTTCAAGGCGGACATCCCGGCAGCGGAAATCTATACCTCCAAGGCTTCGGCACAGGTGAAGTCACTGTTCCCGTGAGCGTTTCGAATTAAGCCAAATCAATCAGTTTATTTTCCTTCAGGGCGGGCCTATGGCCCGTCCTTTTTATAGCTCCATCCGATCATGCAAGACGTCGTCCAAAATCCCGCCTTCATTCCAGCACTCGTCACGCTCGTGATAGTCGGCGCGAATCTTTGGGTATTTTTCCGGCGCGAATGGGAAAGTAATCACCGCAAGGCGGATTATGCTCAGATCAACTATCCGTCGGATACCCCCTCCCTGCTGCGGTGGCGCATCTCCGGCCAACGTCTCTATCCAGAAATTATTTGGGATAAGGCACCTTCAAACTGGCAGGTGATGGTGGATGGCAAAGTCATCGAAACGGTTTCCGGCCCTACTCCCGTTATCACATTATCCGATAACTATTACACTGGGAAAGACGGGAAACCGCTGACTGATTGCGTGCAAAACTACACCTTGCGGCCTCTACCGGCGGGGATCGGCCGGGACATCATTTTCGAACTCACCCCCATATCCCGGCAATCCTACTTGGATGAGGGAATGCATTTCCCCACGGATCTAATCCTCACCAAAAGCAATATTCCCACCGGAACTTTCAAACGGCACCCCGTTAGCCAGTGGGTCGATGATTCTCGCTATATCGATCAGGCCACGCTCGTCGAAGCAGATCGCATCCTTCGCGACGAGATGCATATCACCGATGCCGACACTCAACTCACCCGAATGGAAAAGATCATGCACTACATAAAAGTGCAGTTGGTCGAGGCTGGTGGTATCCCGAAAAACGACTTCCGCTGGAAAAATCCATTTCAGATTTTCACCGAAATGAGACAAGGCATCGGTAAAGGTTGGTGCACTCAAAACGCCCAAATTTTCACCTTCTTTGCCAATCGCGTGGGCGTCGCCACGCGTTTCGTTTACTGCGGCACGGTGCAAAGCAATCAGTTCATCTATGACGGGCACTCCTGGACCGAATCTTATCTCGAAGAACAAAACCGCTGGATCTATTCCGATCCGGTCAAAGCTATCGTCGGCGTGTTTGATCGACAGGGTCTCGCCCTCAATACGGCGGATGTCTTTCAGCTCGTTCAATACGATGCCTATGAAGGCTCCAAAGCTCGCATCTTCCGCAACTGGCACTGGAAAGATCTTCCGGTCGAGGCAGACCCCGATATTGCCGTAGATGTGCCTTTTGAGATGGTCAACATGACCGCGAAAAAGCAATTCACCCCACACGCGATCATCAAATATCGACGTCCACCCAACATTGAAGATATCCGCGACATGTATTCGATGTTGTTCACCAGTGGGAGTTTCGCCTGGTCCAATTTCAAACGCTACTTGTGGCACCATGATCTCGCCTACTCGAACATGCCAACCAAGGGAGAATGTGTCTACCACCTGCGGCAGAGTCTCTTCGTCGGACTGATCCTTTCGGCGGCTTGGCTGGTTTGCGCGAGCTAGTCGTCAAACTCTAGCGTGACCATCAACGGCCGGTGATCACTAGCAGTCTCGACATCGTCTCCATCGAAGATCCGGGCCTCTCTCCCTTTCACCGAATCGTATAGCCCCGGCGAAACCAAGGCGTGATCGACTCGTGAATACGTATCGGTGCGTTGGTAATGGTAGGTCCAATGCTCGCCACGAGAATCTTTCGCCGACAGCAATCTGCTAATGATCAGTGGCCCACGTTTCTTGATGTAACGCACGGAAGCACTCCGCTTCACGTCATTAAAATCGCCTAAGATCAGAAAACGTGCCGCCTCGGGATCAGGAAATCGCTTGAGAATAGAATTACGAATCGCGGTCGCTTCGCCTGCGCGGCGTTTGACCGAATCAGGATCATCTTTGCGATCCTCATAGCGGCTTTTCAGATGGATCGACCATAAGGTCACCTCGCCGTCAGGTGTGGCGAAGACGGCTTCAAGCAATCCGCGCTTCACCGTTTCACGGTGCTCGAAATATTTGAAATTCAGATCGGTGTGCGTCTGAACGCGGAGGATCGGTCGTTTCGATAGCAGCGCCACATGCCTGACCTCGTCTTTCGCATCAGCAAGAAACACGTGGGGATAATCCACTCCTTCGGATCTCAGGTCGCGTTGCAATTCATTGAGGTATGCCCGTGGCCCCATTTCCTGCAGCACGATCACATCCGCATCCATGCGTTTAATCACCCGACGTAACGCCGCTTTGGATTTTTCTGACTTCGGATAGTCTCGGCGATAGCCCACCGCAGTCATTCGGTTCGTCGCAGTATAGTTCTCAACATTGTAGGTCGCAAAAGTCAGCTCGTTGCCCGAAGCGAAAGAAATCGCCAGGCAACTAAGCGCCAACCCTGCAAACCGACGGTTCATATCATTCCGTATTTTGCAGAGCCCTCTCACGCTCCACTAGTGTAGGATGAGAATAGTAAAATGCACTAAACCACGGATGGGGCGTCAAATTGCTGAGGTTTTTCTGGGCGAGCTTGCGCAGCGCACCCAACAGAGGCTCACAGCTCTTCATCGCATCACGCGCAAAGGCATCAGCCTCATACTCGTGTTTGCGTGAAAACAGATTACCAATCGGAGAAAACCAAAACGTCACCGCTCCGCTTAACAAACCGAACAGCAGCAGCGACGGCGCGATCTCCCCAAGAGGAAGTCCAAAGGCAGGATTAAACCACGTGCTGTTGGCCAACCAGGCGATTAAGGCAAATCCGCCCAAGAGCGTCGCAGCGGAAATCGCGATCATCTTGGGAATATGCCCGCATCGGTAGTGACCAATTTCGTGAGCAAGCACTGCTTCGAGTTCTTCCTCACTCAATTGATTCATCAACGTATCGTAGAGCACGATCCGGCGATAACGGCCGAAGCCGGTAAAAAACGCATTGGAATGTCCCGATCGCTTCGATCCATCTATCACGTAAATTGCCTGCGCCTTGAATCCGGTGCGATCACCCAGCGCCAGCAAGCGGTCGCGCAAAGCACCTTCTGGTAGTGGCGTCAGTTTGTTAAACAGCGGCAAGATAAGTTTTGGGTAGAGCACCAGCATCAATAGCTGAAAACCGAACAAGACACCGAAACCCCACAACCACCACAACTGGCCCACCCAATTGACCAGTGAAAGCAGCACCCAGATAAGCGCATAGCCTAGCACTATCATCAGAACAAATCCCTTTAGCTTATCGCTCACCCACAGACCCGGCGTGCTCTTATTAAATCCGTATTTCTCCTCCAATCGAAACTGTGCCCACCACTCGAATGGCAGCGATGGAATCGAAAGCAGCACTCCGATGATCAAAATAAATAACGTGCGATTCCAGACCGCATCCGCACCTCCCCAGCTGACCATCTGTCCAAAAAACCACGGCAAGACGCCCCCAAAGACCACCAACACCAAAACCAAAGTGTCATAAAATTCAGACAACTGCCCAAAACGCGACTGCTCCAAGGTGTAGGAAATCGATTTCTTGTAGGTCGGTTCATCCATAATCGCGGCGACAGCCGGGGGAGCTTGATCGGCGTGACGCCGCACTTCGGCTCGGTTAAGAGCAGACAATATCCACTCGCCGAACAAACGTAGCAGAATCAAACCAGCGACAATCCATAACACAGGTGACATTCTCCCAGTGCATGCGAAACTCAATGAGTCGCGAGTCCAAAGATTGATTGAAATGCCCCACGCCGTTCGCATCGTAGACCCGTGAAAGCTAAAGTCGCCCTGCCCTCCTTTGAGGACGCCCTTACCAAACTTGAAACCATCGTCGAATCGATGGAAACTGGCGACGTGCCTCTAGCTGACCTCCTGGCCAAATTTGAAGAAGGCAGCCAGCTCCTCAAAACCTGCGAATCACGCTTAAAGTCAGCGGAGTTAAAAATCGAAGAATTAAAAAAATCCAAACATGGTGTTTCTTTTTCTGAGTTTGAGACTGGCGACGATGACTGATTTTTGCCCTGCTTGCCGATTCTGTTAATGAACGACTCTCCTTCTGTCCCTCCTCGCAACCTACTCGCCGACATCTCCGGTCCGGATGATGTCAAGGCCCTGCCCGCTGAACAATTACCTGCACTCGCGCAGCAAATACGTGATGAAATCATCGCGGTGACCTCGGCTACCGGCGGCCACGTCGGCCCCAATCTCGGTGTGGTTGAACTCTCAATCGCACTTCATCGCATTTTCGACACCCCCACGGATCAATTCGTATTCGACGTTTCCCATCAGGGCTACGTCCACAAGCTCCTCACTGGGCGCAATGGGAAAATATTCCGCAATCTTCGCCAAACCGGCGGCCCGAGCGGTTTTCTCAACCGCAGCGAGAGCAAACATGATGTATTTGGCGCGGGGCACGCCGGCACGGCACTATCTGCCGCACTGGGTATGGCCACCGCACGCGATCTGCGTGGCAGTGAAGAACACGTCGTAGCAGTATGCGGAGACGCTGCCTTTACCTGCGGCATTACGCTGGAAGCGCTCAACAATGTCGTCGCCTCGACCAAGCGACTCATCGTCATCCTCAATGACAATGAGTGGTCAATCGCCAAAAATGTGGGCGCGATGGCGAAGTATCTCAACCGGCTGAGCACCAATCCGACTTACAATAAAGTTCACCACGATCTGGAGAAGTTCTTCACCAGCCTTCCAGGTGGGCAGGACATGCATCGCGTTTACATGAAGTGGAAGCGCGAAACCAAAGACTTCATCGTGGAGTCCAGTCTCTTTGAGAAATTCGGTTTGCGCTACCTCGGGCCCATCGATGGCCACGATATCGAGGAGCTAGAAAAGAATCTGGAGTTCGCCAAACAATGCGACACTCCGATTCTAATTCACGTCATCACCAAGAAAGGGCAAGGCCTCCAGGCCGCCATTGATCATCCGGAAAAGTTCCACGGCGCGAGTCCCTACGATCCGGAGACTGGTGAAAGTCGCAAATCGGGTGCGCCTAGTGCTCCGACCTATCAGAATGTTTTCGGACACGCCCTCACCCGTTTCGCGAAAAAGGATTCCCATATCGTCGGAATCACTGGAGCCATGCCTAGCGGAACGGGCCTGTGCCATCTCGCCGAGGCACTTCCCAAACAGTTCTTCGATGTCGGTATCGCGGAAGAACACGCCGTGCTATTCGCTGCTGGCCTCGCGACCAAAGGCATCCGACCGGTCGTCGGTATCTATTCTACTTTTCTCCAACGCGCCTACGATCAGATCATTCACGATGTCTGCCTACAAAACTTGTCGGTAACATTCTGCATGGATCGCGCGGGACTCTCCGCCAACGACGGTCCCACCCACCACGGATTGTTCGATCTATCTTACCTACGTTGCGTGCCCAATGCCGTGGTGATGCAGCCCAAGGATGAAGACGAACTCGTCGACATGTTGCACTCGTGCATCAAGCACGATGGCCCTGCCTTTATTCGCTACCCTCGCGGACCGGGGGTTGGTGTCACCATCAAAGACGAGCCGGAGCTAATCCCCTTCGGTCAGGCTGAAGCGCTCCGCGAAGGCACACAGATTCAAATCTGGGCGCTCGGTCCCATGATCGCTCTTGCGCTTAAACTTGCCGACCAACTCGCCAGCGAAGAAGGGATCTCCGTCGGCGTCGTCAATGCGCGCTTCGCCAAGCCTCTCGATAAAACTCTCCTGCTCAAGCAGGCCGAATCCTCGCCTCTAATCATCACCATGGAAGACCACGTGATCACGGGTGGATTCGGAAGTGCGATTATCGAGACCTTGCAGGAATCCAATGTTCTGATTCCGGTCGAGCGGATCGGCTGGCCGGATAAATTCGTCGAGCACGGCAGCAGCGTCGACATTCTGCGCGAAGCTTACGGCCTCTCCCCAGATACAATCTACGACCGCATATTGAAACGCTGGCATCTGATGGAAAAGCCCGCAGCGATAGAAATCTGAACATTCAGTGTTAGTTAACTGATCGACCGTTAAGGGAATCGGGCTTGCCAGCCGAAGGCTTGGCGAAGGTCCTGGTGCGGGCGGAGGGAGTCGAACCCTCCTCTCATGCATGGGAAGCACGCATAATAGCCGATATACTACGCCCGCGATCTGGAGAGTCGTTTATAGCGAAAAAGCCAGTGCCCGCAATCACGAATAATCGCGACGACCATCCAGTGCACTTTTTAACGTCACTGAATCGGCGTAGAGCACTCCACCTCCACTCGGCAGTCCGAAACCGATCCGACTGATGGAGATTTGTTTACCATCGGGTATTTGCTCGGTCAAATAATGGCAGGTCGCTTCACCTTCCACGTCGTTGGAGAGCGCAAGAATTAGCTCCTGAATTTCACCGTTTTCCAGACGAGAAACCAGCGAGGCAAAGTTGAGATCATCGGGGCCGACACCGTGGATAGGCGAAAGTTTACCGTGCAACACATGGTAACCTCCACGATAGGCCGCGCTACGTTCAAGCGCGACCAGATCAGGAACGTGCTCCACCACGCAGACCTGCGAATGGTCGCGGCGCTCGTCGGCACAAATAGCACAGTGTTCGTCCTCTGCCAGATTGCCGCAACGCGAACATCGGTGAACCGCTTGCGCAGCCTCTTGCATGGCAGCGACCAAGGATTGCAGTCGGGCGGGCTTCTCGACGAGGAGGTGCAATGCCATGCGCTCCGCAGAGCGATACCCTACTCCCGGCAACTGCTTGAGTTGCTTCTGGAGTTTCTCAAATGCAGGAGTCATGGAATTTTGAAATTTCGATTTCGGTTTTCGGGTTCATGCCACCAAAGCCCAACATTAAATCAGACCGCGGCTGACCGAATCACATGAAGCCGGGCATCTGGAAAGCGGAGGTCACCTTCTTCATCTCCGTATCATTATACTCTTTGGACTGATTCGCCGCATCCTGCACAGCAAGGAGCAGTGTTTCTGAGATCAGCTTGGGATCTTCTTTGAGCAACTCGGGATCCATTTCGAGAGACAGAAATTTTCCATTCCCGTTGATCTTGATTTTCACAGCACCACCGCCACTGGTGACGTCGATTTCTTTGGCATCGAGCTCGGTTTGAAGAGCTTCGACTCCACGCTGCATTTTCTGGGCTTGTTTGAGTAATTTACCTACGCCGGCCATAATAATATTGGGTTAAAACCTAAGATTGGCTCGCGCCTTATCGTTGCTGCAAGTCTAGAGTGCGGCAAGGATGGCTTCGTAGCCTGAACGGTAATCGGGATACTCAGGCAGCCAACCCACCGTTTCCTTAATCTTGCGGTTCAAGATCACCCGATCAGGCACAATGCGACGGCGCACACTTGGCAGTTCCGGATCGAATATCGGGCATGGTATTTGCAGCCGAGAGGCCAACCATTCCACGAGCTCTCGCTTAGTTACCGGTGAATCGTCGGCGACATTGAAAATCTCATTTCGGATGTTGGCGGGAGCACCAAACACAGCCCAGATCGCCCGACAAATATCATCGCGGTGAATCAGGTTGAGCCGATGCTCGCCCCGCCCAGCCAAAGCACCTCCGGCGCGAATCTGATTCAAAACATGATGCCGACCGGGACCGTAGATACCGGCGAGTCGCAAAATAAAACACCGTGCAAATACACCCGATTCACGGGCAATGCCCTCTGCATTCAACAACCGAGCGACGTGATCGTTCTCCAGGCCAGTTTCAGCAGTCTCGGACACTTCTGCTCCATGGTCTTGCGGATATACCGAAGTGCTACCCGTGTAAACAAACGTGCCAATCTCACAAGATTTCGCCCATTCGACGATGGAAAGCATCCCCTCCACATAGCTGTGCTGGTAGCCCTTCACTCCACCGCCACCAGAACTCACGGAGTTGAGCACGAAATCAACTTTGCCCGATATCTCAGTATGCCAGTCATGACTCGCGAGATCTCTCACGACCACCTCGACGCCAGCTTCTCGCAAGTGCGCCGCTTTATCTGAATTACGGGTGAGAGCCGTCACCCGCATGCCGCGAGCCAAACCCTGCCGCGCGAGTTCCCCACCCACATAACCGGCCCCAAAAACGACGAGGTGCTTTTTTTCAAAATAACGGTGCGTATGAGGTGACATTTGTTTTCCATGAAACCCATGTCCAAGGTTCTCGCAATCCTCGCCGAAGGTTTTGAAGAAATCGAAGCGATCACCCCAATCGATCTACTTCGCCGAGCCGGAGTAGATGTGACGCTCGCCGCTCTGGAAGACGGCAAACACGTCACAGGCAAAAATGGGATAACCCTGCATGCCGACGCCAACCTCAGCGACCTGAGCTCGGATGATTACGATTGTGTGTTCTTCCCCGGCGGACCGGGCGTCAAGCACCTCCGAGCTAGCGATGCAGTGATAGAGCTTGTTCGAAAACATCATGCTAAAAACAAGTTGCTCGCTGCGATCTGTGCAGCCCCCACGGTTTTGCACGATGCCGGAGTGCTCAAAGAAAAGCGCTACACCGCACATTTTTCAGTAGTCAATGAACTCCCCGCGATTCTCTCAGACGAAAAAGTCGTGTTTGATGGAAATGTGCTCACTTCGAGAGGTGCTGGCACGGCGCTTGATTTCGGTCTAGCGATGATTGAGCAGCTGATTAGCGCCGAAAAAGCGACTGAAGTTAGCGACTCTATTTGCGTGTAAAACTGCATAGTTATCAACAGAGTTGCGTAATTAAGTGATTCGATTAGGAATCACCCCCACCTAAGGCTTTAACTCTATACGTCAGTAATGGGTCCATACTTTCCGACATATCTCATTAATCGCCGATTTATTGGAAGCGACGGGGCGAAGCCTTCACGGGTCACAAAAGAGAAATCAATGGAGGCGATGAATCTTTGAAAACACTGATGATCGCTCCAGAAGTTTTCCTTGCAGAAGGTGGTATCGCAAGAATCCTGCGAGCGTATCTCCACGCACTGATAGAGTCGCGACCGGATCCCACAAAAGATTCGGTCGGCTTGGTTGTGATGAATGATAATCGGGCCTCCGAAAATCGGATTCCAAAATACTTACGCGCCCAATCCATCACTCCTCTCTTCATGGCCAATCGGAGTAAAATACGCTTCGTCTTCGCTTGTTTACGCCATGGTTTCACGGCTAATCGGATCATATGCGGGCATCTCCACCTATCGCCAGTTGTGCGTTTCCTTAAGAAACTCCGACCTAAGATGAAGTATTACATCGTGGCGCACGGGATCGAAGTCTGGCGGCCCTATTATTCACGAGAAAAACAGGCACTGCTTCATGCGGAACGTATTCTCTGCGTCAGCGACTTCTCTAGTCGTCAAATCATGCACCACCTTCCGGAAATTGATCCAGCGCGTTTAGTTGTAGTGCCCAATACGCTTGATCCGGATTTTGCTCTACCCAAGGCCCCCCATCCACGTCCAATAAATAATGACCTGCGGATACTCAGCGTGGGGCGATTAACGACGGTCGATGTCGAGAAAGGGTTTGAATCGATGATTCGTGCGATGCCACTCATACAACAGCATCTACCAAAGGCGACACTTCGAATCGTCGGCGGTGGGGATGACCTCGATCGCCTGCGAAAATTAGCACGGGAGATTGATCCCTCCGGTGCCATTACGTTTCTGGGTCACATCGATGACAGCGCCCTTCGTGCCGAATACGCGAGCTGTGATATATTTGCCCTCCCCAGTCGCAAGGAAGGATTTGGACTCGTCTATCTTGAAGCCATGAGCTTCGGTAAACCTTGCATCGCAGCTCGCGCGGGAGGTGCACCTGAAGTTGTCACAGAGGAAGTCGGTGCTTTGGTTGATTACGATGACAGGAAGGATATAGCAGAAGCCTGTCTTAGACTTGCGCAACAAATGCCCACTCCAGAAAAATTGCGTGCCCATTTAGATCAATTCAATTTTGCTCGATTCAAACTTCGATTGTCCGCTGAAATCACCAACTGATATGCCAACAACCGAACTTCCCACCCTAGTCATTGAAGCAGGCAAAGCTGAAAGAAACTACTGGCGTGATCTTTGGCGTTATCGCGAGCTGACCGGCTTTCTCGCTTGGCGCGATATCAAGGTGCGCTACAAGCAAGCCGTTCTCGGCATCAGCTGGGCAGTGATTCAACCGGCGGTGCAAACAATTCTGCTCACCTTCGTGTTCGGCAAACTCGCCAAAATGCCCGCTGGTGATTTGCCCTATCCGATGATCGTGCTTTGCGGGCTGTTACCTTGGGTATTGTTCACCTCCGCGTTCAACGGCGCAGGCAGCAGTCTAGTGGGTAACTCGCACCTCATCAGTAAAGTCTATTTCCCTCGTCTCGCTGTGCCTATTTCTTCACTGGCGGTTTCTCTAGTTGATTTTGCAATCATGTTGGCGATCACGCTGCCACTGCTGATGATCTTCGTGGGGGCACCTGGTTGGCAGCTGCTGCTGCTGCCCTTGTTCGCCGGACTGGCTCTGGTCATCGCTCTCGGAGCAGGACTGTGGATTGCCGCTTTGACCGTTCGTTACCGTGACTTCAAATTCATCACGCCGTTTATTGTGCAAATCGGCATGTTTGTGACACCGGTCGGCTATCGCACCGATTTTCTTCCCGATTGGAGGGAAATCTTAGCCCTCAATCCCCTCGCCGGTGTTGTAGAAGGAGTGCGCTGGAGTTTGTTGGCGGGACGCACGGACATCTACTTGCCGGGTCTCGCCATGTCTGTAGTCTCAGCAGCACTTCTTCTGGTGACAGGCATATGGTATTTCCGACGCACCGAAAAACAGTTCGCCGATATTATCTGACATGAGTCAACCCGCCATCGAAGTCTCCGGATTGAGTAAACGCTATGTGATTCAACACGAATCACGACACGACAATCTCCGTGACACCCTCCACCACAGCGCACGCAAACTTTGGCGCAAACTGCGCTGGGGCACGGGTTTCGAAAAGGAGGACTTTTGGGCACTGAGCGATATCTCTTTTTCCGTTCAACCTGGGGAAGTTCTCGGTATTATCGGGCGCAATGGGGCAGGCAAAAGCACCTTACTAAAGGTTCTTTCGCGTATCACCGAACCCACCACTGGGAAAATCAAACTGCGAGGTCGCGTCGCCTCGCTACTTGAAGTCGGAACAGGTTTTCATCCAGAGCTCAGCGGTCGTGAAAACATCTTCCTCAACGGCGCTATTCTGGGCATGCGCCGGTCAGAGATTAAGGCCAGGTTCGATCAAATTGTCGCCTTTGCTGAGGTTGAACGGTTTCTCGACACTCCGGTCAAGCGTTACAGCAGCGGCATGTATGTGCGCCTCGCTTTTGCCGTCGCCGCGCATCTCGAACCAGATATATTAATTGTGGATGAAGTTCTGGCAGTCGGTGACTCTCAGTTTCAGAAAAAATGCCTTGGCAAGATTCGAGAAGTCTCACGGATGGAAGGCCGAACCGTTATTTTCGTCAGCCATAATTTACTTTCTGTTCGAGAGCTGTGTAGCCGAGTCATAAGGTTAGCCGATGGCCAGCTGGCAGGTGACGGGGCTCCAGACAATCAAATTGAGGCTCATTTAGGCGCATCCACCGCAACAGACACTGAGGTCTCTTTCGAAAAGAGTGAACGTTCAAAGTCGAAATCGAAAATAGTTCGATATTTATCCGCACGAATGGAGGGACATGACAACTGGTTGTTGCCATTTGGGGAAAGTCTTGATCTGCAATTAAAAATCAAAGTTGAACAAACAATTGGTGAATTGGAATTTGGAGTCTCTCTATGCACCGCCCAAGGACAGGAGATCTGTTCAACTCTGAGTATTTGGGACTCAGACTTGGGTATATTTTCTTCAGGCATTCACGAAGTATTCGTGCGGTTTCCTCCTATCGACCTAGCTCCAGGACATTATCAAATCGGAATAGGGGTCAAATCCGGGCATGGTATGGAGGATCACATTCCTGAAGCGCTAAGATTTCAGGTCATCGCTTCTGCGCTATCAGCAGAGCGCCCACGATTATACTCAATCCGCGGAGCCATTGCCCAGGAAGCAAGCTTCAGCCGTTCCAAATCTTCTCAATGATCACAATAATCAAAAATATGCTGCGCACCTATTGGCACCGACTACGCAGCAAGACACGTAAACATGGCCGAAGCGAAACCTCAAAATGTCGAGCAAGGCTGGCGCCATTTTGCCTAGGAGACGGTGCTGATCTTGGCTTTGGAGGTGACCCAATCAATGATCGAGCCATCCGAGTAGATCTGCCCAACCAATACGGGGCAGTGGGAAACTATCCAAGGCAGCTCCGCGGCACCGTCGAGAAACTCCATTGGTTTACTGATGCGTCACTCGACTATCTGTATTCATCACATGTATTGGAAGATTTCACCGACACCGAAGCGATCATCCACGAGTGGTGGCGAGTATTAAAACCAGGGGGACGACTCGTGATTTTCTGCCCAGACGAAAAAACATACAAAGCGCATTGTGATCGCACCGGGCAGTATCATAATGAACACCACGTGCATGCGGACTTTTCCTTAACCAAGGTAAAAGACCACCTGACACGCGTTGGCTCATACAAGTTGATTCATGAGGTTCCGATGATCGACCATTACTCATGGGAACTTGTTGTAGAGAAAGCTTGAAGATCATAAAACGCGGTTTGCCATGACTTCTGCTTCAACTAAATACGCCTACTTTGGTCATCACAAGTGCGCCTCAACCTGGATCCAATATCTAATACACGGGCTATGCAAACAGGTGAGTTTAAAGCATGTCGTATTGCCTACACGCGTGAGCTACAAGAATGACCTTGTCCAATATTTGATGAGCTATCCCGCAGACTTCGCATGTGTCACCAATGCCGAGTGGAATCAGATTGAACCCATCTTGAATGACCGGAAAGCCTTCCATGTCATCCGCGATCCTCGTGACATCGTCGTCTCAGCCTACTTTTCTCATCTAAAAAGCCATATTAAGGATGGCTGGCCGGAACTGACCGAGATCCGACACGACCTTGAGGCCTGTAGTAAAACCGAGGGATTAATTCGCACGATCGATAACCTCACCGCCCTGCCCATCGCCGGGACTCGCGTCAACGTTTTTGCAGCGATGCATGAATGGAAATACAATCATCCCGACATTCTTGAATTGCGCTACGAAGATATCATTATCGATCCATACGGTCATTTTTTACGCATACTCCGTTTTCTAGATCTGGTTGATGAAGCTCCATTCGGGCTGCGTGCCCAACTTGCGTGGCTAACCAGATACGTGAGCAGGACCCTGCTAGGCCCCAGAAATCCCCCGTTAAGAGCCGCGCGAATTCCCAGCCCAATCGCTCTGCAAATCGTGCAGGATTATAGTTTCGAACGTATTTCCGGCGGCCGCAAAAAAGGTAAAGAAAATACCAACGCCCACTTTCGCAAAGGGGTCGCCGGGGATTGGCAGAACCACTTTGATCCGGAAATCTCCGCGTATTTCTACAAGCGCACCGGCGACTTATTGTCGCATATTGGCTATACCGACGAGGTTTCTGCGCCCGTCACCAAGCCAAGGGGAACTAAGCCCTAGTATCCAGGATACTCATGCCACATGACTCAATTCTTCGCTGGTGGCGACGCGTTTACTGGTTGAAACGGGATTTCAAGGTGCTGCCCACCCTGCTAAGCTCCGGCCCCATGCTTTACGCCGCACGTGGTGGCATAGGCGATGAGTTGCTGACTACTGCCCTGACCAAAGTGATCTGCGAACAATCGCATAGCCCCGTGACAGTATTCACTCGCTACCCCGCTTTATTTGACAACAACCCCTCGGTGCGGAAGACTTTTCCTGCTGATGATCGGGTTCTGGCCGCAGCCGATGTATGGCATCGGCTAATATCTCGCCCTTTCGGTTGGCAACCCGATCTCGATGACGATCGCCAGGTCCCACCGTCGGATCATATCCTAGCCGAGAAAGCTAGAGCCGCTGAATTAACCGATGAGCACGCATTGAGGCCCTACCTGTATCTGCGATCCGAAGAACTAGCCCGCGCGCGAGCAGATATTGGCTCTACTGCCCTAACCCTCCAGACCACGGGCGTTGCCGCCCAATGGCACATGGCCAACAAGGAATGGGGCGTTGAACGTTTTCAATCTTTGCTCCCCCTTCTCCCGTCCCATTTGTCCGTGGTCCAAGTGGGCAATACATCGGATCCGTTGCTGTCGGGCGCAATCGATCGGCGCGGGGCTTCCTTTCGCGAAAGCGCCGCCTACTTGCAAGTCAGTCAGGTCTTTGTCGGGTTGGTTGGTTTTCTCATGCATCTAGCTCGAGCCGTAAACCGACGCTCTGTTATCATTTATGGTGGGCGTGAACATCCGCAACAATCTGGCTACCCGGGCAACGAAAACTTGTTTACAACTCCACCCTGCTCTCCCTGCTGGCAAAAAAGCCGCTGCGACTATCATCGCGTATGTCTATCCCGCATCACGCCCGAACAAGTTGCGGAGGCAGTGCATCGGGCGTTGGAGGCGTATACTTCACCTCTGCCCACGTCAACATTCCGGCTTTGAACTCCCCGCGCATCAACGCCGTTTCCGACCAGCCATTAAGCATCGGACTGCTAACCACCTATCTTGCTTGGGGTAATGCTGACGACTCAGGTATTGGGCAACACTACCGTATTCTCGCCGATGCTCTCACTGCTCAAGGACATCAAGTTTGCGTCGTTCACCCCAGCACCGAAGCGGAAAAGGTGCGCGCGGGACTGGCGGAACTCGCACCTCCTTGGCGCTATGTAATTGTTCCTGTTCATCCTCCGCATTGGCTGGAGTGGATTGTGCAAAGCAGTTGGACCAGTCGCGTTATTCTGACTGAGCTCTGCGCCGCTTTCGCGGCCAATCAGGCTCTGGCGAAGGCAGTGCAGGAACACTCTATCGATATCATTGAAACACATGCCACATCCTCGCCAGCACTCTTCTATTTGCAGCGTCGTAAACGTCCGTCGGTCATCACACGGGTATCCACCACCATGAGCCAGATGAACGCCATATCTCCGCTCCATTCTCGAGTCAAACGATGGCAGGCAGCGATTGAGCGCTTCACGGTTCGCTCAAGTAATGAACTCGTCACTCACACCGAGAGACACCGCGATAGTATCTGTCAGCTTGATGGCTACGATCCTTCTTCTTTTGCCATCATACCACACGGATTACCGGATATCCCTGCCCCCCCAGTGCAAGCAGCGACAAAAACATCTCTTGATATCCTCTTTGTGGGCCGTTTCGAACATCGTAAAGGAATCGACGTTCTCTTGTCTGCCATTCCCGAAGTTCTCGCCGTTTATCCCAACGCGCGCTTCACCCTAGTAGGTGACCGAGGCGACAACATAGCGTGGGAAACATTCTTACGCGAAAACCCAGAAGTCGCTAGCCGTCAAGTCGTCTCCACAGCGCGGGTGTCAAGCGAGGAATTGGAAGTGCTGTATGAAAGATGCGATATTTTTGTAGCCCCCTCGCGCTACGAATCTTTCGGTCTCATCTACGTGGAAGCAATGCGTCACGCTAAGCCAGTCATCGGCTGCAATGTGGGGGGAGTCCCTGATGTTGTCCAGGATGGAATCACGGGATTGCTTACCCAACCAGATGATGTTACCGGCTTAGTTGCATGCTTGAATCAACTATCCGCCGATGAGGCATTACGCAAACGCTTGGGTCAGGCTGGTCGCGTAGACTTTCTCACGCGTTTCAGCGCCGACCAATTAGCCCGGGCCAGCACCAAGTATTATCGCGAGATTCTCACGGGGCAATGTGAGGACACGCTGCATAAAACCTAACCAGATTGAACCACTAACCGCTCTCATCGTTGTCCTGCCGACGCGTAAATTTCTTAGTTGCCTCTTGGCGGACCTGTCGAAGCAACTATTTCGCTCGGCTTGTTGAAAAATTCATCATTCCTCGGTAAACCGCCACATGACATAGATTACATCTTCTTTTTTTAAGCATTGAATACTGTTTTGCCGCCCAACTACCCCAAAATGCTCGAATCCTAGTTGCTGGTTGATGGCAAATCCTATTCAATCGTGCGACTCACATCGACGACCTATATGACCTACGAAACACGCACCAAAAGGTTGAATTTAGCCCCCCTACCCGAGGAGTGCTTTTCACGAGACACTTGGCATCAGGCTGACTTTCTGGATCCGCAGTTGAAGTTATCATTTCCTGATGAATTTTTCGATTTTACTGTCTGCGGCCACACTGTTGAGGATCTCGAAACTCCCGACCCTCTCTTATCTGAACTTCGCCGGGTCAGTTTGGCAGGCTATATTGAAACACCCTCGCGTCTAGCTGAGCAGACCCGAGGAGTTCGCGATCGAATCACAGCAACGCAAGGGCACCCTCATCATCACTGGATCGTTGAAGCGGAGGGCAACAGTTTACTTCTATCAGCAAAATCTCTTTCGTTGCAGGGCCTCAATCAAGATCTCGCCGTGCCTCTGCGGTCATACGAAACCATGATCGTCCAAAAAGCGGGCTCTACTATCCTGAGCTTCTCCCGGGAACATGATTTTCAGTATATCGTCCTCCCCGAAAGTGAAGCCACTCGTCGGGCGAAATTGCAGGTTGAGACTTGTCCCATCTCACGAACTGATCGTGTGCTTGATCCAATTATTCGCAATCTTCGCAGAGGTGAAGCACGGCCTCCTGAATGATTGGGACACCTCTTACGCCCCTGATCTCCGCATTGATCATCTTATTCCAGCCTCAAGACTCGACCCCAAATACCTCTCTCGTCTCAATCGCGAATCAAGTCGTTCTTGGGTGCTTCTGCTGGAGGGCTTTGGCCTCAATCCATGGCCCCATATTCAAAAATGCACAGTGCCATTAAGGAAAATGAAGGCATGGTTAATTACCCGCGCCTGGAAGGGTCCAGAACAGCATATCAATTGGGCAGGGCGTTGCGGCCTCATTGAAGGACAAGCCTCAATCAAACCTACCTCAGCTCAATGACCCCACCTCCTCATCTTTCTGGAAACCGACCTAGGGGATCAGTAGCCGGGCGCTTTATACCCTCCTATTACCACACTCCTGTAGGGAGTCTAAAAATGCTGTGCCAAAAGGGAGTAGTCCCCTATTTCACCGAATATTTTGGAGAGACGAATATGCGCCGTGCAGCCACAAAGCTGCCCGCAGAGAATCGACCTCCGCAATCCAATCTACCGACCTCAATTGCCTTTCTTACCGGCTCCAAATATTGGCACGAAACACTTTTCTGCATTCGCTCACTGCTTCGTGTAACGCCTGAGTCGCCGCCTATTCGCATCATCAGTGATGGATCACTAAGTGACCAGCATATCGCGATCTACCAACATCAGCGCCCTTGAACAGATGAATCGAGGCGAGGCCCAACAATCGATGAATGTCACGGTCATCATTCCCACTCACAATCCGCGTCCAGAGGTGTTCGAGGAGACTCTGGCCGCACTACAAAAACAGACCTTACCGGTGGATCAATGGGAACTTATCGTCGTGGACAACGCCTCCGTTCCGCCGGTGAAGCTTGATTTATCGTGGCATCCACTTGCGAAAATCATCAGGGAAAAACGACTCGGGCTGACCTCGGCTCGTGAACGCGGATTTCTCAATTCGACCGGAAAGGTTTTGGTCCTCGTGGACGACGACAACCTCCTGAATGCCGAATACTTGAACGAATCGCTAGAGCTGATGACTCTTCACCAGAAAATCGGTGCACTCGGCGGCAAGAGCCTTCCCCGTTTCGAACAAACACCGCCCAGTTGGTGGGAGCCGCATTTAGAACTCTTACTCGCTTGCCGCGATCTGGGCGACAAACCGCTAATATCTGACGGCCTCTTTCGCGAAGATCTACAGCGCAACGAATATCCTTCTTGCGCCCCCCACGGAGCCGGAATGGTGATCAGGCGTGAAGCGCTCGAACGCTGGCTAAAAGACGATATTCACAAAGGTGGCGTCAGCGATCGACGCGGGACTGAGCTTACCTCGGGAGGAGACAACGACATTGTTCTCTCTATCATGCAGGATAACTGGGAGGTAGGTTATTTCCCCACCCTCTCTCTGATTCACTTGATTCCAACCGACCGGATTCAACTCGAATATCTGCAGAGGCTTAATCGAGGTATAGCAAAATCATGGGTGCAGGTTCTGCACAAACATCACGCCTGTCCATGGCCACGTATCGAATCTTGGACGGTGCCGCTCCGTAAAATAAAAGCATGGTTTATCCAGAAAGCTTGGCGCAGTCCCGTTGCTAAAATTCGGTGGCATGGCATCTGCGGACACTTTGAAGGTCTGGCCTCTATCCCCCGCACCTAAATGTCACTCCTCGGAAGATCTCTATATCAAATCTGGCACCGCCCTGTGGGGGCAATAAGCTCGGTCTTTGCCGCTGGAGGGCCATGGGAAGTAGCCCGCAATAATCGTGGTCGAGCGGAGATGATCAAAACGGCCGCCGATCTACCACTGCTACCATCACGGGATGGCCCTCCGCTGGAACTCCATCTTTTGACGGGGCAACGTTTCTGGGATATGACGGCATTCTGTCTTTGGACATTTGCACGTCACTGTGATCGACCTATTGCACCGAAGATCTACGACGATGGCACTATTACTGAGGACGTTCGCGCCCCTTTGCTTCGTTTGTTTCCAGCCACGCGATTCATCACCCAACAAGAGACCATCGCTCGGTTAGATACCCATTTACCGATCGGCAAATATCCCGTGCTCCGTGAACGGTGGATCAATTATCCCAACATTAGAAAATTACTTGATCCGCACGTTGGACGCAAAGGGTGGAAGCTCGTGCTGGATTCCGATCTATTATTTTTTCGTGAACCCACATTCCTCATCCATTGGCTGAGCAACCCAGATCGACCATTGCATGCCGTAGATTACGAAACGTCTTATGGATATACGCGTCCTTTGATGGAACAGTTAGCGGGCGCCAAGGTTGCAGATCTGGTCAATGTGGGTGTGACCGGTCTCAACGGTAGCCAAATTGATTGGGATCTACTTGAACATTGGTGTGACACCTTAATCAAAAAGGAAAAAACCAGCTACTATCTCGAACAGGCGTTGATCGCAATGATGGTCGCCGGGGATCGCTGCAAAGTAGCCCCTGCCGCGGACTACATAACCTTGCCCACACTACCCGAAGCCCTGGAGTGCCAAAGCGTCATGCATCACTACGTCGCCCATTCAAAGAAATGGTATTTTCAGCATAACTGGCGCATCGCGTCTAAAGACTCTACGAATCGGTGAAGCCTCTCGTTAGCATCTTAATCCCCTGTTACAACTCATCCGCGTGGTTGAGAGAGACATTGGATTCGGCTTTCGCTCAAACTTGGGAGCGCTGCGAAGTCATTCTGGTCGATGATGGTTCAAGCGATGACAGCGTAACTATCGCTCGAGAATATGAATCCGCCGGACTTAAACTATTCCTGCAACCCAACAGAGGAGCCGCCTCCGCACGCAATAAAGCCCTCCAAGCTTCTACCGGCGATTACATCCAGTATCTTGATGCTGACGATCTGCTAGCACCGGATAAAATAGCGCGACAGCTGGATCGGTTACTCAACGCCACGTCTCAGGAGATTGCATCTGGTCCGTGGTCTCGCTTCGTCCACGAACCTGAAGAGGCGGTTTTTATTACAGAAGCTACTTGGCGTGATATGGACGGACTCGAATTTCAACTTCTGCATTACGAAGCCGGTTGGATGATGCAACCGGCCGCATGGCTTTGCCCAAGAAGACTACTTAATGAAATTGGCCCATGGGATGAAACCCTCTCTCTCAATGATGACGGCGAATACTTTAGCCGCGTCATGATGGCGGCAAAAGGCATCCTTTTTTGCCCAAACGCCCGGACCTATTACCGCTCAGAGATAGTCAACAGCCTAAGTCGTCGGATCGATGCGGCTGCACTGCGTTCACTTTGGAAATCAACCGAACTTAACTGTAATCGCTTACTTAAAGTATCAGAGAAAAGCGAACGAGCGAGAGATGCGGTCGCAAATGGATGGAAGCGGCTTGCTTTCGAACTCTACCCCACTCTGCCAGAACTCGCCAACCAGGCAGAGGCCAAAATGTGGGCACTCGGCGGGACGACACATCCATTACAGGTTGGTAAGCTATTTCGTTACGTCTCCAAAATCTTCGGATGGCGATTTGCCAAGCGACTTCAGCAATACTTTAATAATCAACGATAGAACAAAATGAACACCTATGACACACTCGAAGCCTACGTGCAGGAGTATTCCAATACGGCCGAGAATAATGACAGTATCTATACACATTTTGGTGAACAAACGTTAGCAAATCCGCTCCTCACTGCACATCGCAATCATATCGAGAAGCACGAGTTGGGATTCGGTGACGCCGCATTTCATCACATGTGGTTGTTGCTCCTCCAATCTGCCGCAAAAAAGTTTTCAACCGTCCATTGCCTTGAAATCGGCGTCTTCAAGGGGCAAGTAATCTCACTGTGGTCACTTCTTATGAGAGAATTCCATCTACAGCTGGAACTAACTGCCATTACCCCGTTGAAAGGTAACCCTGTCACCGCATCTCGAATCAGCAGAAAACTGAGATATTGGTTCAGCCCCAAATTTCGCGAAGAGGTTAGAAACGGAAATTTTTATCCCTCTGAAGATTACGAATTAGCCATTAAAAATCTTTTTTCAGCGTTTCAACTAGATTTCGATTCCGTCCACTTTGAAAGAGGCTTCTCCAATAACCCCGATATTCTTAGTTCCCTACGGGACAAACATTTTGAAATCATCTATATCGATGGCGATCATACTTACGACGGTGTTATGTCTGATTTCAAAAACTTTGGTCCCAAAGTGCCCTTTGGAGGCTGGATAATCGTCGATGATGCCTCACTCTATAATCCTGGAACTGCTTTTTGGAAGGGGCATGAAGCCGTTTCCCGAGCGTGCGACTGTCTCCCTGAACTCGGTTTCACCAATATTCTGAATATTGGACATAATCGGATTTTTCAGCGCATAGAATAGGATTTTCAAATGCCAACTGTTCGGATTTTTCTCCTAACCTATCGCCGAACACATCTTCTGCGGCGAGCGATCAATAGTCTACTTCAACAGACATTTAGAGACTGGGTTTGCGAACTCCATAATGATGCTCCCGATGACATGACGCCCAACGGCATTGTGACGACGATCAATGATCCACGTATAACGCTTCATCAGCACACCACAAATTGGGGACCAGTGAGGTGCTTTAATCATGCTTTTGCCGACGGCCCCGAGGAATACGCCAGCATTTTGGAAGATGACAATTGGTGGGAGCCGACCTTTTTGGAAACTGCCATCACAGCAGCGCGGGCTGAGCCTTTGGCGAATGTCGTCTGGTCAAACATGAAAATTTGGCAGGAATACGCAGAAGACAATTGGAGCGATACTGGTCAGACCGTGTGGAACGTCTCGACGCAAATGCAACCTCGACTCTTTTTTTGGCCGGAACCGCTGCAGATGACCAATGCCATACACTCCAACGGCGCCATGGTTTTTCGTCGGAAAGATTCGGTTCAGGTCCCTCCACGAACTCCGTTCGCAATTATCGAACCAGTGCGCGAACGTCTCATGCTTGGGGGTTGGCTCTTACTACCCCAACCACTTGCTCATTTTGCAATGACTCTCGCAACAGCACGGTCAAATGACCGTGCTGACTGGGTTCAGTCTCAACTCCTTGTCGCAGCGAGTTATCTCACTTCCACATCTCCGACATCCGCAACATTGGACCAGATATGGGCACATCAGCGGTCCCTGAATCCGCCCGGAACAAACCTCCTCTTCCTTCTTGGCATTTCTGGTCTTTACACTCGAGCGATACTCCGTGCAGCCAAAATTACTGAGTGGGCTCGCTTCATGGCATCCACAATTCGCCATCCGATAATCTTCATACGCGCTCTTCGTTTCCGTTCTGATCATCACGATCTATGGAAGACCCTTCAGGTCGCGGCTGCCCAACGAACCCATGAAGCGCAAACTAAAGGATCGGTGACACCGACTCTTTATAGCAAGACACTCAGCAGTAAAAGAGAATGAAGAGCCATACCATTTGTCTCGTTTCAGGCAGTCATGTGTGCACCAATCCGCGACTCGTCAAGGAAGCCCATACCTTACATGATGCAGGCTACCACGTGCACGTAATCGCCGGTCGATACCACTCTCCATATGACGACCGTGATCAAGAGATCCTAGCCCAAGTTCAATGGAAGTATACTTTGGTAAGCTATGGAGGGTGGCTTCGTGGCTTAACTCAAAAAATCACGAGAAAAGTAGCACGCGGCTTAATGGGGATATTTCCTTCCTCTCCGATGGCAATTGCTGCACGCGCTCACCATGCGGCGTCCGCACAGATAGCGAACGTTGCAGAATCAATCCCAGCTGACCTCTATATCGGCCACACCCTTGTGGGGCTCTACGCGGCATCTGCAGCAGCTCGTAGCAACGGAGCCAAGTTGGGTTTCGATGCAGAAGATTTCCACTCACAGGAAACCGAATTCGCAATCACAGATCGCGCCGAGAGGCATGCCATAAGGAGACTGGAAAGCGGGACTCTTCCCAAGTGCCAGTATTTAACCGCAGCCTCGCCGTTAATTGCCCAGGCTTACTGCGAAACCTATTCGTTGGCACTTCCAATCACTATTCAGAACACATTCCCTCTGAGCGAAGCTGCTGCTAAATCGTCAGCAACCCAAACAATACATTCTCCCGCGCGAATATACTGGTTTTCTCAAACGATAGGGGCCGGTCGCGGATTGGAGCAACTCATTCGTATCTTGAGCGAGATAGCCAAACCGATTGAGCTCAACCTAAGAGGAAGAGTTTCACAGTCTTCCTATCCAGAATCGCTCCGAAAATTCGCAACCCAAGTTGGGTTTAGTGGCAAAATTTCGATATTACCCACCGCACCCGCATCAGAAATGGCGCGCCTCGCAGCTGAACATGACTTCGGTGTCGCTTCTGAAATATCAACCCCTCCCAACCGCGACATTTGTCTCACCAATAAAATCTATACCTATCTCTTGGCGGGATTACCTATTCTTTGCACTCCGACCACTGCGCAAAAGCAACTGGCATCAGAGTTGGGATCCGCAGTTCGTTTCATCGAGTTAAACGACCCAAAAAGCAGCGCGAGAATAATTGAAGAATGGATTACTGACAAAGGAACATACACTGATGCGCGCGGCCATGCATGGAAGCTAGGCCAAACACGTTTCAATTGGGATACTGAATCTAAGCAACTCAGAGTCGCTATCGATAAATGCTTAGGCACACCCGGAATTTACCACTCACCCAGCAAGTGAAACGTCTACTAATTATAAGTCCGCACTTCCCCCCCGTGCACGCTCCTGATGCGCAACGGGCAGTGACTAGCCTTAAGTATCTCCGGGCTCACAATTGGGATCCGACTGTCTTATGTGTTGCCCCAAATTACGTAGCCGCGGCGAAAGACTATGCTGCTATTCAGACCTATCCAAATGATGTTCGTATCGAACGCTGCAAAGCATGGCCACTTTGGTTTACTAAGCTGTTTAGCATGCGAACGCTGGCATGGCGGGCAATTGGCAGCATGTTCCGAACGGGGTGTAGCCTCATAGAAGAAATACAGCCAGATCTAGTATTCTTTACCACGACACAGTTTTCACTGATAACTTTGGGCCCCCGCTGGCAGCGAAAATACGGAGTCCCCTTCGTGGTCGATTTACAAGATCCATGGCTAACTGATAGCTACAGTATGCCCGGTGCCGCACCTGCACCCGGTGGTTGGAAATATCGTATAGCACACTTAACCGCCGCGCGTCTGGAAGAACCAACTTTCCGCGCTGCATCCGGATTTATCAGCGTTTCTCCCGGTTATCTCGAAAGTCTCTCTCATCGATACCCATGGTTCGGCGAAAAACCGCAAACAGTCATCCCTTTTGGGGTGGACGCCAGTGAATATATAACCGCCGTGAGCTCTTCTCCAGCATTCGCGCCAGACGAGCAACTACTCCAATTTGTTAGTGTTGGTGCAGTTGGTCTGATCATGAAGAAAGCGGTAATCTCGCTCTTATCTCAATTTGCCCAATTCAAACTAGATCAACCTGAAATTGCGGCAAAGATCCGTCTGTATTTTTTTGGCACCAGTTACGTCACTGGCGATCAAGCATTAGAATCAGTTCAACTCATTGCCCGTGAATTTGGCCTCGAGGATCATGTTTACGAATCCACAGACCGATTAACAAAAGACGAAGTAAAAGCGACTAATTTAGCTGCCGATGGTTTGATCATTATGACTTCCGACGATCTCGCCTACACCCCATCGAAACTCGCTGGTTCTTTTCTCGCCGACCGCCCTGCGTTACTGGTCGCTAATCGCAATTCACGTGCCCAGAAGTTGAGTCATGAACTAGGTTTGGCGCGGTTGTTAGATACAGATAATTCAACACCTCATGCACTTAGAGACTTCGTTGCTGATATCGCATCACCTCAAAACTCATGGCGTAAAACGCGGAATCACGATCTATTCGCAGGGGCATTTACCGCGGAAGCACGCACCGCACAGTTAGCCGCATTCTTGGATACCACACTCCTACGGCAGTCAGCTTAATAATGCCTATACCTGTCACGAACGACACTCAGCGATTTTATAAGACTACCCGGCTACTCGTAGTGGGACTTATCGCGTTCATTATTTACACAGGAAGTGACCACCTGCCGATAGTGCAACTTTGCCTCTGCGTGGTAAGCACATTATTAGCGGTGTGGCCTGCCCTAAGCTGGATCAAGAATCAACCTTACCAATTACCCGCATTCGAGACGTTCATGCTAACGTCCATATCAGCCTACATCCTGCCACTTGCTACAAACCACGTTGGATTGGAGCTATACGAGACAGCTGTCGTGACCAAAGCAGCACTAGGTGTCGTCCTTTTTCAGTTATGTGCGTTATTCGCGTTTTTCCAGTTCCAGGCCATCGCTCGAAGGGAGCCTTTCTGGACAGACCCCCTCTTTACTAGAGATATCTCATCTTGGTTACCAACTGGCCTGTGGATAAATCTGCTTTACGTCTTATCGAGCCGATTTCTGATCGAGATCCCAGGCGATATCGATAGTATTCTTCGGGCAGTTTTTTTCGGTATCAATACCGCTTGCACTTTTCTATTGGGACGCAGTTGGGGGGAAGGAAAATTAAGAGCCAACCTGAAAATCAGTGTTGGTCTCGCGCTTCTGATTCAAGCCATTCTGTTAATGGCCTCATTATATCTCATTACCGCATTGTCCGGCTTTCTGGTCTTTATGCTAGCTTACGTATCTGGAGGTAGAAAGATTCCGATCGTCACACTAGCCCTCGTATTCATTGTGCTTAGTGTAATGCACAATGGCAAATCAGCCATGCGAGCAAAATACTGGGATATTGATGCACCAATCCAGATAGAGCTCAGTCATCTTCCCGATTTCTATGCTGAATGGTTTGAGAACGGCCTTACGCCAGCATTAGAGAATGAAGACGAGGCCACCAATCGGCTACTTTTAGAGAGAACCTCATTGATCCACATGCTTTGCCTAGTAATAGACCATCAAGAAACAGGTCTCCCATTTCTCAACGGTATAACGTATGGCCATATCCTCCCTCAACTGGTGCCTAGAATTTTTTGGCCGGATAAACCAACTGGTCAAATTTCAAAGAAAACACTGTCAATCTACTATGGCCTTCAGGATGAGCATGCCGCGAAATCAACGTCGATTGCATTTGGTCAATTGGCAGAAGCCTACGCGAATTTCGGATTTTTTGGACTTGGACTCCTTGGCATTTTCTTCGGCTGGGCAAATAAGCTCATCGCCACTTGGACGAAGTCATCACCTCTAATCTCCAATGGCGGATTCATCATGATTCTTCTGATGGCCTGGTCACTCCAGATCGAGCTTCCAATGAGCAGTTGGATCGCCTCGTTCTATCAGGCATCCCTTTGTGTTTTGGGCATCCCTTTTATCCTCCGGAGAATATCAGGGTAACTCGCTAGGAATCTATACTCATTGTGAACCGATTGGCCATTGTCCTCTCCCACCCCACTCAATACTATAGCCCATGGTTTCGTTGGCTGGCAAAACACACCGAATTCGATCTGAAGGTGTTTTACCTATGGGACTCAGGTGTCACCGCAAAACTTGATCGAAAGTTTGGACGAACCATTTCCTGGGATGTCGACCTACTGTCGGGCTATGAATCTGAATTTGTGCCTAATCGTGCCAAACGCCCAGGGACCGGACATTTTTGGGGCCTACATAATCCCAACCTTCGTGAACAATTGAAGGCATGGGCACCGGAAGCAATTTTGCTCTTCGGCTACGCCTACCGAAGCCACATTAATCTGATTCTCAGACCACCAGCACCGCTCATATTTCGTGGTGATTCACACCTGCTGGCACAGCGCAATCCATCCGGCCTCAAACGATTCCTCTTACGGCTACTCTACCAGAGATTCTCTGCGATAACCTACGTGGGTCAGGCCAATCGAGCCTATTTTGAGACGTTCCATGTTCCGAGAGAACGGCTCCATTTCGCGCCACATTGTGTGAACGCCGAGCACTTCAAGAGCACCCCTCAGCACCATACTGTCGCAACAAACCTGCGAGAAGAATTAGGCCTCGTTAATAAACGCGTAATCCTCTTCGCAGGGAAATTAATTCCCACGAAACAACCTCGACAACTACTAGAGGCCTTTATTGCCGTGGCCTCAACTAATGACGCGCTTGTAATTACGGGAGACGGAGCAGAAAAACCAGCTCTCGAGAAACTCGCGGCTAAATACCCCGAACATTACGTGCGCTTTCTTCCCTTCACCAATCAAAGTGAAATGCCAAGCCGCTACCTTATGGCCGACATATTCGTGCTTCCCTCCAAAGGGAATTACGAAACATGGGGGTTGGCCGTAAATGAAGCGATGCACATGGGTATCCCCTGTCTCGTGAGTGACAGAGTCGGGTGCCAACAGGACCTCGTGACCGAGGGGGAAACAGGATGGGTTTTCCTACATGATCAGCCGACCGGATTACAACGCTCATTGCAGCGAGCACTTAAGACCGTCTCGTCCGATAAAACGCTTCTCAAGCAACGTATTGCTGATCGAATTGAGAAATACACCTACGCAAAGGCTGCGCATGGCCTCATTCTTGCTTTCGATCAAGTGGTATCAAACCAAGCTGCTTCATCATGAAAATCACCATTGTCATGGGTTTTTTCCTCCCCATTCCTCCTGACGCCGGAGGTGCCATTGAAAAATCATGGCATCGTCTCGCTCAAGGACTGGCGCTTCGCGGACATCAAGTAACGATCATCTCTCGTCGATGGAAAGATTGGCCACACGATGAAATCAAAAATGGCATACGCTACCTGCGCCTCCAAGGTTTCGATCATACGACAAAACTAGGGCTCAACCTACTCTATGACTTTATCTGGAGCTGGCGGGTTTTCATGAACTTACCTAAGGGAGATGTCGTTGCGCTCAACACGGTCAGTCTGGCTTGCTGGTTGGGCGGAAGACGCAACCAGGCTGGGCGAGTAATCGCGATGCCCGGTCGCATGCCCAAGGGACAGTTCAGATTTTACCGAAAACCAGCCCGTATCCTCGTGCCGAGTTCTCCGGTAAAAAAAGCGGTTATCCAAGAACGTCCCTCTTTTTCCCCTCTTATTCGCACCACAGGTTACCCGATCGATTACCAATCTCTTTCACGCTCTATAAGTAAAGAAGACGAAGTCATCACCATCGGATACATCGGCAGAATTAATCGGGAAAAAGGCATCGAGCTACTTATTGAGGCATCCCGTCAATTGATGAACCGGAAACTCCCATCATGGAAGATCGTCGTCTGCGGTCCCTCCGGAATTTCACAAGGAGGATCCGGCCCTGAATACTTGAATTCCCTCAAGGAACAATCCCCTCAATGTATTGAGTATCACGGAGCGATTTTCAATGAACTCGACTTGCACGATATCTATCGTCGCTGCGATCTTTTCTGCTATCCTAGTATGGCTGATCAGGGTGAAACATTCGGTGTTTCTATTGTTGAAGCCATGGCTGCTGGCGCCGTCCCTGTCGTTTCCGATCTACAGTGCTTTCGAGACTTCATCTCTCCTGGTAAAAACGGCCTGACATTCGATGCACATGCCGACGATGCTTCGGTGCAATTAGCTAACAATCTCGAGAGACTAATAACTGATCGCAACCACCGTGAGGTCCTTAGTCACGCGGCACAAATGACCGCAAAACATTACGACTACGAAGCCTACATTGAACGACTATTGGAAGATTTCACAGAATTGACCAAACCCTCAACCACAGCATTATCCAGTCCTTGAATTCATCACAGCCATATCTCGGGCAAAACTGCACGACACCCTTCCCGCGTCGCGTCATGTTGAAGCAATGGCTGTGGATCTTTGTCCAAGGAACCCTCTTTCGCTGGAGTCCGCGAACCTTTCATACGTTCCGTGCCCGGCTGCTCAAACTGTTCGGTGCCAGGATTCCTTTTCCCGATCAAGTCGTCGTTTTCCCAACCGTCAAAATCACTTTTCCGTGGAATCTACAGCTAGAGGCTCGATCGATGATCGGTCGCAGAGTCACCGTCTATAATCTCGACCTGATCACGCTGAAATACGGCGCAAATATCAGCCAAAATTGCCACCTTTGTGCAGGCACTCATGATTTCAATCTGTGGTGCATGCCTTTGGTTACGAAACCTATCACCATCGGTCGAAACGCTTGGGTGGCGGCTGATGCATTCATTGGCCCGGGAGTCACCATCGGTGAACTAGCCGTCATCGGCGCTCGATCCGTTGTCGTCAAAGACATGCCTGATAAAATGATCTGTGCAGGAAATCCTTGCCGGCCGTTAAGGGTTCGGGAAGAACCACGCTAAGTCCCCCATGGCGCAAAATGACCAGTCGAACTTACCAAGCCCTACGGATTCAATATCCATAGGCACGTGCGAGAAATCCCTTGAGCGCGTGGTATTGTTTCACCTCGTTCTACTACTCATCGGGACGACTTGGGCCTACGGGGGTAACGTTGATTGGGCCCGCAATTTGGTCGGTTTCTGGGGCTCACTTTCAATCCCTATAAGTTTCCTGCTTTCACGCGAAAGACTGAAGCGACGCAGCTACCTTCCTCAGGAATTAATCACCCTGTGGCCACTGGTTTTATTTAATGGATTAATCCTAATATCGCTATGCTTCCCTGGATTCCGAGTGGGGTATTACGAAGGGGAGGCACTCTTAAGGGGAGTCCTAAAATTAAACGGGGCAGTTGATCGCGATAAAATCCCCGATATTCGCGGGAGGTTTTGTTTCATCAAGGGTGCCTAGTAATGCATTATCTT
>Ga0105053_10002022_pt1 | contig 31918 bp, 11 predicted proteins | sample BON01_FD_78093 | JGI IMG/M metagenome (GOLD analysis project Ga0105053, IMG submission 78093) | Freshwater microbial communities from Lake Bonney liftoff mats and glacier meltwater in Antarctica - BON-01 | ecosystem: Environmental > Aquatic > Freshwater > Ice > Glacier meltwater | place: Lake... | reverse complement strand
CCCCCCCCCCCCCCCCTTTCCCCCCCCCCCCCCCCCCCCCCCCCCCCCCCCCCCGCCCGCCCCCCTTTCCACCCCTCCGAATCTTCAACCCCGCTATCAAGCACGCCCGCACAACAACCCACACACGCCCCACACACAACAACCAACCATCCACAATGCAAAACAAAAACACAAAAAACAAAAATCAAAATACAAAAACACAAAAACACAAAACAAAAAAAAGGGAGGACACCGACCTGGCCATGGCCTACGCGGCCGCGGGCTACGAGGTGCGGTACACCCCCTCGGCCGTGGTGCTGCACGACGAGGGCGGGTCCCTGAGCGCGCAGAAGCAGGCCCTGATGGAGGAGAACCGGCGCAAGTTTTCCGAAAAGTGGCGCCTTAGGCTCGAGGCGCGCCACTGCCCGCCGGGCACGCCGCTGGCCGCCGCCGCCGACCGGCTGAGCGTGGGCGGCGGCGTGGTCGCCGCGCCCGACGCCGACGCCGCTGCTGCTGTCATTTCCGCGCCCGCGCCCGCGCTCGCGGGAGGGGACGGGAGCGGGAGCGCCGGGGACGCACACGCCAGCAGCGCCAGCAGCACCGGCAGCACCAGCGACGCCACCACCGCCGTCGCCGTCCCCGCTCCCGCCCCTGTCTCCGCCGCCGCCGCCTCCGCAACCCACCACCCAACCCACCCCCGCGGCCGCTTGCTGTGGGTCGACGACATCGTGCCCGAGCCCGACCGCGACAGCGGCAGCGTCCGCACCCTCAACGCGCTGCGCATCCTGATCGCCAACGGCTACCGCGTGTCGTACCAGCCCACGGCGGGCGGGCGCGAGTCGCGGTACCTGGTGGCGGCGCGGGCGCTCGGCGTGGACGTGCTGCCGCTGCTGCCGCCGGACCAGTGGCGGCTGCGCGGAGCGGCGGCGGCGGCGTTCGGCCCGCGCGGCGGCGGCGGCGCCTCGTCCTCGTCCTCGTCCTCCTCTCTGACCCCCTTCTCGTCCGCCTGCCTCTACGACGCCATCGTCGTCGCGCGCTTCTACGTGTACGAGCGGGCGGCCGCCGCCCTGCGCTCCGGGTGCCCCGGCACCCCCCTGGTGTTCGACACGGTCGACGTCCACTTTTTGCGAGAGGCGCGCATGGCCCTGAGCGCAGAGGCGGCCGCGGCCTCCAAGCTCGCCGCCCAAGCCGAGGCGACGGTCGCCGCCGCGCGCGCGCTCGGCGGCGGCGGCGGCGGCGGCGGCGGCGCGTCGTCCGACGGCAACGCCGGCTCGGTCATCTTTGCGCCCGGCGCCGTCGTGGCCGGCGTCTCCGCCGAGGCCGGGGAGGGATCTTCCGGCCGTTCCGCCGCCGCCGCCTCGTGGAACTTCCACCACACGGACGCGCTGGCCGTCGTCTCTTGGCTCGACGGCGGCTCGCCCGCCGCCGCCGCCGCCCGCCGCACGCGCGACCGCGAGATTGCCCTCGTGCGCGCGTCGACGGTCACCGTGGTGGTGAGCGAGGTGGAGCTGCCGGTGCTTCGGCACTACGCGCCCGGCGCGCGTCTGGCGGTGGTGTCCAACGTGCACGACGTGGACGCGGTCGGCGCGGGCGGGGGGGGAACGATGGGCGGGGGAGGGCAGGGATGGGAGGGGGAGATGGGCGGAGGGGCGGCGCCCGGGGAAGAGGCGGCGGCGCGGCGCGGCGGCGCGCTGGCGGCGGCGCTGGCGGCGGCGGCGGCGAGCGGAAAGGGCAAGGATCAGGCGGTGGCCGAGGCGGTGGCCGGGGCGCTGGCGCTGTCGCGCGGCGTGCAGCGGCAGCAGCAGCAGGAGCAGCAGGAGCAGGGGGGCGTCCTGCCGCGGCCCCTCCTATACGGCAGCACCACGGGCAAGGGCGGCGGCGGCGCGGCGGGCGCGGCGGCAGCGGCGGCCGCAACAATGGCGGCGACAGGAGGAGCACGGGCAGCAGCCGCGCGCTCCTCGACGACGACCGCGAGCGAGGAGTGGCTCGCCGCCGCGACGGCCGCCCTCGCCAAGGCCGAGGCCAAACAGGCGGGCAGCAGCGGCGGCGGCGGGGCCGCGGCGACGACGTCGGCGGTCGGCCGCCCCGCCTTCCTCCTCCCCCCTGCCTCCGCCTCCTCCTCCCCCACCGCCGGGCCCCCGCGCGAGGGCCGCGCCTGCGCCGACCGCTCGGGCGTCCTCTTCGTCGGCAACTTCAACCACCTGCCCAACCAGCAGGCCGTCCGCACCCTCCTCGACGACGTGCTGCCGGCCGTCGCCGACGTGCTCGCGGCCTCGGGCGGCGGCTCGGGCGGCGGCGGCGGCGGCGGCGGCCTCGGCCCCTCCTCCTCCTCCTCCAATCTGGTGCTCCACATCGTCGGCTCCAACCGCGCCCCCGACGCCGCCCTCCACGGCGCCCGCGTCACCACCATCTTCCACGGCTGGCTGTCGGACGCGCACCTGCGCCTGCTGTACGGGAGCGTCAAAGTGGTGGTGGCCCCCTTGCTGTCGGGCGCGGGCGTGAAAGGCAAGATCAACCAGGCGATGCTGTTTGGGGTGCCGGTTGTAGCAACCCCCGTGGCCGCAGAAGGGATGCACCTGGCGGACGGCGTCAACGCGCTTGTGGCCGCCAGCCCGCGCGAGTTCGCCGAGCGCACGCTGCGCGCCTACACCGACTGCGCCCTGTGGGAGCGGCTGGCCGAGGGCGGGCGGGCCAACATCCGCGACTACTACAGCATGGCTGCTGCGGAGAGGGGGCTTTTGGCCGTGATGGCAGAGGCAGGGGCGCCCGCGCCGGGCAGGAGGGGGCCGGCGGAGAGCGCGTGCGCGGGGCGGGGGGCGGCGGCGGACGGGGGGGCGGAAAAGGCGGCGGTGGAGGCGGACACGCTTGCCGCGGCCGCTGCCGAGGGCGCGGCGGCCGCCGTGGCTGGCGCCGCAGCCGGGGTGGCCGCGGCGGCGGCGACGGCGGCGGCGGGCTCTGCCTTGATGCAGCAGCGCTGAAAAACCCTCTCTCCTTCCCCCCTCCCTTTCCGCCCGCCCCCCCACCCAAATCACGCGCACGGAGACTCGCGCCACGATCCACAAACCACCCTCCCAACCCCCCGAGCGCGGCTGCTCCTCCGGCTCCCCCCCCCCTCCCCTTGACCAAACAAAACGAAACAAAACAAACCGCGCGCTGCTGCTGCCGCTGCTGCTGCCGCGGCGGCAACGGGGTTTTCTTTTTCCGGTGGCCTGCCGCCAGCCACCCTCGAGAGGCAGCAGTACTGAGTGGAGAGACGCGACAGAGACGCGCTCACATGTACATTTGACACTCCCAGCACTCACGACGCTCACCCGCGGGCACTCAACAAAAAAAAATGTCTTCTCCGTCTTTTCTCCGGGCGTCTCGCCTTCCCTCTTCCAATTCTGGAATCTTTCGACCGCCAAGCCCACGCCGCCAAATCCCACACCACGGACATGAAGAAGCAGATCTTGACAAACTGCACACAGCGACACAGCGATTCAATGACACGCACACACACAAGGAGCGTTTCTTTTGCGCGCTCGCTTGCGGCCAATTTTTGGTTGATTGCATAAGCGTGGCGCACGCCATTTTTGTTCGATAGGGTCTTTTTAAACGAATGATGTGATTATTCACGTCCCGCACCCGCCCACGACCACCCGCACGACCCGCTCGCTCGGCGCCACCGCCGCCGCCGACGCCGGCCCCGCCTCGGGCGACCCAAAGGCGCCGACGACTAGGTCGTACACGCCGCACCGCTCAAAGGGGCCTATCCGGTAAGGCATGGTCCAGGCCAGGGGCGCAGCGCCGGCTCTCGGGCACACGACGGCGGTGCCGGACTGGGCGAGCGACCGGGCGACGGGGTCTGGGTCGGCGAAGCCGTCGGGCGCGTCGGCGACCGACAGATGGTGGGGCTGCGGCTGCTGCTGCTGCTGCTGGCCGCCGCTGCGTCCCGCTCCCCCTCCTCCCGACGACGACCACGCCTCGCCCCCGCTGCTCTGCGCCAGCAGCGCCGTCGCCACCTCGACGGGCACGCTGCTGACGGCCTCGGACGCCAACGCCAGCGCCCGCCGCTGCTTATCCGCCAGAGCCGAGGCCTTTGCCGCCGTCCGATTCGTCCACCCAAGAAAGGGGGCGAGCGCGCCCATTCCCCCAAGCCCGCCGCCGCCGCTTGCCGCGTCCTCGAGGGCCGGGTTGACCAGCTTGACGGCGGGGGCGACGCCCGAGCGCATGGCGGCGCGGCGGCGGCGGCCGCCGGGCGTCGCGACGCCGACGACAGCGCGCGCGGCGGCGTCGAGGGGCCCGTGCGGCGCGGCGTCGTCCTCGGCGGTGACGACGCGCACGAGGGGCGGCGGCGCGTGGAGGGTGATGCAGGGGGCGTCCGCGCCGCCCGCGGCGGCGACGGCGGCGAGCTCGTCGGGGGTGTAGGGCAGGAGGGGCTGCACGGGGCCCTCGATGGTGGCGGGCGGGGTGGCCGCGAGGCCGCCACCGCCGCCGCCGACGGCCAAAGCGCCTATGCCGCCGGCGCCGCCGCCGCCCGCACCCCCCCCACCCTCCAATAGCTTCCAGACGCCCTCGGGCGAGGGGAAGCCGCCACGCTCGGCCGCGCCCTTGACCTCGGCCGCCACCCGCGCGTCCGTGAGGCGGTCGACGGACACGGTGAGCTGGGCGAAGCGCGGCAAGGGGCGCGAGCGGTCGCCGGCGGGGTCGCCGCCGCCGCCGTCCGCGCCCGCGCCCGCCGCCTCGTCGCGCTCGCCGCCCTCGTCGCCCACCGGGCTCGCCTCCTTCCCGTCCGCGTCCCCCGCCCAGACGATCACCTCGGCCAGCGACTGCGCCGTGGCCTCGTCGATGTACGGCGGAATCAGCAGCTGCGGCCTGGACGGCGCCGCCGCCGCCCCGCCGCGCGCCGACGACGGCGCCGCCGCCGCCGCAAACCGCGCCGGCACGACCGCCGCCGGCCGCCGCGCCGCCGCGTCCTCCTCGGTCGCATACACAGACACGTTTCCCCCCCTCACCCGCCACACGTTCCCGGGCGCGCCCGCGGCCACGAACGCGGGGCGCACGCGCACGCCCGGACGCCCCAAGAGCGTGAAGGTGGCCCCCAGGGGGGCGACGGCGGCGGCGCCCACCGTAACGTCCAGCCGCACGAACAGCGGCCCGCCGCCGAGCGCGCCCGTGACGGCCGAGCGCAGGTTTAGGGTCTCGAGCAGGCGCTGCTTGGTGACGCGGACGAGGGCGGTGGGCGCGGGGCCGGAGAGGATGGCGGCGGCCGCGGGGCTGAGGCGGACGTCGGCGGGCCGGGGGCGAATGGGGGCGGAGGAGGAGGAGGGGGCGGAGTTTGCGCCGCCGCCATAGCCGCCGCCGCCGCCGCCGCCGCCGCCGCCATAGCCTCCGCCGCCACCCGCGCCCCCCCCCCCCCGGGTGGGGCCCCCCGCCGGGCCCCGCCCCCCGGGCGGCCCGCCGCCCGTCGGCCTCACCGGGCGCGGGCCCCCCCCCCCCCCCCCCCCTCCCCCCCCCCCCCCCCCCCCCCCCCCCCCCCGGATGAGGCCCTGCGCGAGCGCCTGCAGCGCGGGCGGCACGCTGACCGTCGGCATCAGCTGCAGCAGGCCGCGCCGCCGCCTCCTGCTTCCTTGGACCGCGGGAGGAGGGGGGGCGGCGGCGGCGCCACCCGCCGACGAGGCCGAGGCCGAGGCCGCGGCCGCTGCCGCCGCCCGCGCCGCCGCCGCCTCGGCGTCGGCCGCCGTCTGCGCCGCCTCCCTCAGGCCGCGCGCCACGGCCCAGGGCGTGGTCGCGATCAGGGCGGCCTGGTTCTTGCGCGCGGGCAGGGCCACGCCGTGCTTGAGGGTCAGGCGCGGGGCCTGGGGCACGGCGCGCAGGCCCTGCAGGGAGGCGGCCAGCATGGCGGCGCGGGTGCCCGTGGCGGCCGCCGAGGCCGCGGCGCTGCCCGCCCCTGTTACGGCACCCGCCCCCTCCCCCGCTCCCTCCTCCGATGAGTCACCGCAGGGCGCCGGAGGCGTCGAGATGACGCGCACCAGGAACGGGCCCGCGACGTACGCCGGGGGAAGCAGGCCCACGGCCGGGTCGACGGCGCCGGCGTCGCCGCCATTGCCGTCCTCCGCCGCCGCCGCCGCCATTGCCTGCGCGAGCGTCATTCCCCCGCCGCCGCTGCCGCCGTCGTCAGGGGGAGGAGTGGCGCCGGCGCTTCCGCTGCCGCTTCCGCTGCTGCTGCCTCCGCCGCCGCCGCCGCCTGCTGCTGCTGCTGTTGCTGCTGCTGCCACCAGATCGGGGCGTTCGGGCACCACCGACACGGTGTGAGACGCCTCGAAGACCTGCTGGAGCGGCGCGCGCGCCGGGCGCGACGGGTCGCACCCGCTGTCGTCGGCAGCGCTGTCGGCGCCGGCGCCGCCGCCGCCGCTCGCCCCCGCCGCCCCGCCGCCCTTGCTGCTGCTTCTGCGCCCAGACACGCCCGCGGGCGCGTCGTACGCGAGGCTGTAGGCCACCGTGGCCGGCTCGCACAGGCGCAGGCCTTGCGGGGACGTCAGGTTGCCCGCCAGCGCCTGCAGCGCCCCGGCCGGCAGCAGCGTCGGGCTGCTGCCCGCGTCGGCAGCGGTTGCGACGCCCCGCAGAGCGACGCGGCGCGGCGCCAGCGACGACGGCGGCATCGGCGGGGCGCCGGCGCCGGCGCCGGCGCCCCCGCTGCCGCCCCCGCTCCCAACGCCGTCCAGGCGCAGGCTCGCGCACACGCCCGCGGACTCGAGGGGCTGCGCCGTAAAGTCGTACCTGGCCGGCGCCGCCTCCTCGGCCGCGGCGCGCCGGGCGGCCGCCGAGCCGGCCGACTCGTCCCGCTCGGCGCCGCGGTCGCCGCCGCCATTGCCGCCGCGCCACCAGACGCCGCCGCCGCCGCCGCCGCCGCCGCCCGCTCCGCCGCCGCCGCCGCCGTTCCCGCCGCCCTCCTCGCTGCTGCCGTCGCCGAGCACCCACGTCCCGCCCTGCCGCGCCAGCTGCGGCGCCTCGCCCGCCAGCCCCCCCCGGTGCAGCACGCGCGCCATGATCTGCGCGTCCCGCAGCCTGACGGCCGCCGCCCGCATCAGCTCCTGCCGCCGCCCCTCGGCCGCCTCGGGCGTCTTGCTCTCGGCCAGGAACGCGCCGATCGCCGCCGCCGCCGCCGCTGCGTCGCCGCCGCCCGCCGCCGCGCCCCTCGCGGCGTCGGCCGCGGCCGCCGCCGCGTCGCGCTCGGCCGCGGCGACGGCCCGCCGCTCGGCGTCCGCGGTCGCCAGCTCCTGAGAAAGGTGCGCGGCGGGGGCAGAACCCTCCGCCGCTTCGTCCGCCGCCTCATCGGCCGCGGCCGCGGCCGCCCGCGCCGCCGCCGCCGCCGCCGCCGCCGCGCTCGACGGCTCAGGCTCGACGGCCGCCGCCGCCGCCAGCTCCGTCGCCGACGCCGGCACCACGACAGCCAGCAGGCGCACGTCCGCCCGGTCGGGCGCGCCCGGCGGCAGCACCAGCTCGTAGGCGCAGGTGAGCGCGTCGCCCGGCGCGAGGGGCCGGTACAGGGCGCCGCACGCCGCCGCCGCCGCGCTCAAGTCGTGGTAGCTCGTGGTGGCGGCCGAGGCGCCCTCGGCGGCGCGGCTGCCGCCGAGCGGCGCGGGCGCGGCGGCCAGGGCGCGCACGCGCGCGTCGCCGGCGCCGGCGCCGTTGCCTCCTTCGACCGCGCCCCTCTCGGTCACCTCGGCGATGAACTTGATCGCCGAAATGGGCAGGCCGCCGGCGTCGCGGTTGCGCAGGGCAAAGGCGCCGCGCAGCACGCGCACGAGCGACTCTGGGCCGTCGCGCGCGGCAAAGGCGGCAAAGGCGGCGGGCGCGCCGCCGCCCTCGACCGTCGCGCTTCGCAGCGGGGGGGAGGAGGAAGAGGCAGCAGGGCCGCCGCCGCCCTTCCCCGCCTGGCGCGGCTGGTGCGGCTGCCGCTGCCCGACGCGCCACCGCTGCACGCGCGTGCGCCTGAGGGATCCGGCGTCGACGGTGATGGACAGGGCGGCGGCCGCGGCCACGCGGCCCCGCGCGCTCGTCGGCGACGCCGGGCGCGGCAGCGTCGTGTCGGCCGGGGCGCACGCGGCGGGGTCTGCGCCGGCGGCGCCGCCGCCGTCGCCGCCTCCTCGTTCCCGCCCTCCCCCGAGCGCCGCCGCCGCCGCCGACGCCGTCACGCACTCGGCGCCCATCCCGTGCGCCGGGAACACGGCCACCGTCGTCACCCCGCGCGCCAGCCGCTGCGTGATCGCCGCGCACAGCGCGCGGCTGGCCGCCGCCGCCTCGGCCTCGTCGCCCGCGAGCGCGGCGATGGCGGCCTGCGGAGCGTCCAGCCTCCACATCAGCCGCGCGACGGACACCAGGGGGGCGACGTCGGGGTAGCCCGCGGCCGAGGCGCGGCGCCCGCCCGCGCCCGTGGGGCTGGGAGGGCACAGGAGCACGCCGAGGGGCCCGTCCGGGGAGAGCGGGACGCTCCTGCCGTCGCCGCCTCCGCTGCCGCCGCCGTTGCCGCCGCCGCCCGCGCCGCCGCCCGTCTGTCCGCCCGCCGCCCCCTGCTTGTGGACGGCCGCCACCGCCGCGTCCATGGCCGCGGGCGTCGCCCACAGCGCCTTGAGGTCGTCGAACAAGAAGTCGGGCGCCGCCCGGATCGCCTGCGGCAGCGCCTTGAGCGCCTCGGACCCCGAAAGGGCGCCGCCGCCGCGGAAAGCGCCGCCGAGCGCGCCGCCGCCTTTTTGGCCGCCGACGCCTTTTTGCGACGGCAGGCGCTGCTTTGCGGCGGCAACAGCGCCCAGGCCGGGAAACCTGTCCGCCAGCTTGCGCTGCACGTACTTCCAGTAAAGGGTTGGGGAGGCGTCGGCCCAGGGGTCCTTGCAGCCGGCCTGGCCGCCGGGGAACTCGGGCGTCGCGAGCAGGGAGCACATGCGCAGGGGGGTGGAGCGGGGGCCGCGCGCGAGCGCGGCGGCGGCGGCGGCGCCGTCGCCCGCCGACGCCGCTCCCGCCGCGGCGCGGGCCGCCGGATGCTGCTGCGCCTTGGCCTGGGCGGCGAGGCGCGCGGCCAAGGCGGGGTCGCAGGCGAGCTCGGGCGCGTATAGGATCTCGCAAAAGTCGAGGGCGCGCTGCATCGCAAAGTAGGGGCCGCCTGTTTTGGTGATTTGGTTTTGTCGGGTTTTTGCGGCGACGGGTGACGAACGGGGGGGCACGAAGAGCGCGGCCGTTGTTGTTGTGGAAAGGGGGTGGAGGCGAGCAGAGCGAGGAGGGTGAGGAAGTTCCTGAGCGCCTGTGGCCTCAGGAGGAGGAAGCCCTAGTACACGACAAGCGGACAGAAGCCTGCGCGCACGAAACGCCCGCGCACGCTGACTAAAATTGGAAGGAGAGAGCCGCCGCCGCCCCCTGCTCGAAAAAAAAAACGGACAGCGGCAGAGGGCAGCGGCGCGCGACGGAAAAATGAAAAAAACCACACGAAAACGACTCACCCGCCCACTCCATCGCCACGACGCCCCACGTGCTCGGTCCGACGATCCCGTTGAGCGGCATCTGCATCACCTTGTAAGGGCACAGGTTGTCCGACACCAGGTCCGGCACCAGCTTGGGCAGCGGCGGCGGCCCGACGACGCCGTCCTCCTTTTCGAGGGGCGCCAGCGCCGCCGCCGCCGCCGACGCGGCGCCGCACATCTTTCCGGGCAGGCCGTCAAAGTAGGCCCGCAGCGCGGGCTTGAGCGAGGCCGGGAGCGTCGCGTTGAGCATCTTGAGGCGCGTGCGCAGGATGGCGCCGTCGGCCCACGGCCACAGGACCTTGGCGGGCGTCAGGGCCGCGATTTGCAGGGCGGCCGAGGCCTTGCTGGCCGCCGCCTTGGCGGCCGCCGAGGCGACGTCGGACGGCGGCGGCGGCGACGGCGACGACGACGACGACAACGGCGCGGCGGCGCCCGCGATGCCGCTGCCGCCGCCGCCCGCCGCCGCCGCCGCCGCTGCGACGGCGCTCGCCGCCGCGCCCACAAAGGTGAAGAGGTCGCCGGTGCCGCGGCCCGCCAGGCCCCCCGTGGCTTCGAGGCTCGCCGCGAGCCCGTCCTCGTCGTAGTAGGAGAGCGGGTGCGGCGCCGTCTGCTGCGATGGCTCGCCGCCGGCGGGCCCGAGCTCGTCGGCGGGCGGCGCCGGCGCTGGCGCGAGCGGCGGCGGCGGCGCGGCGCGCCCGAGCACGACGATGAGCGCCGCGAGCAGGAGCAGCAGCGGCGCTGCGCCCCGCGGTCGCCGGGACATCATGAGCCCCCTGTTTATTGCTGGCCCCCCCTTTTGGTCGCGCTTTCGAGTTCAAAGCAGCAGCATCGTTTCGGTTTTCGTTTTTGTTCCGGAAGGGGAGGTTGGTTGTTGGGGGGGGGGCGAACAGAGGGATGTCGCGGTCAACGGCGCGCGCGTGATAGGTATAGGGGTGTTAAGGGTGCGTGTTCGCGATCGGTCGTGTTTTGCTTTCTCATGTACGCGGGAGAGACGCGGCGTCTTGCCGTTTTCCGCCGAGGTGTTGCTGAACGCCGGCGAGGCCCGTCGTTACCCGAAAAAAACGCGTGCGGCGAGGGCGGCCGAGCGGAGGCGGCGACGGCCCACCGTCGTCGGGGCCGCCGTCGCCTGCGTGCGTGCCCAATTGGATGGATACGTGCGCCTCGAGCGGACATCGCCGAGTGCGGAGAGGCCAGCTCATCGGGAGAGAGAGAGAGCGTGACTTTGTAAGCGCTCAAGAGAGATTTGAGACAGAGACAAAGCAGGAGAGACGACAACGCCGCAAGGGAGCGGAAAAAAGAGACGAGGCCGGCGAGGCCTTTACTCGGCCGCCCCCTCGTCCTCCTCCTCCTCCGCCCCCTCCTCCCCCTCCTGTTGCCCCCCCCCCAGGTGCCCGCCGCCCGCCGGCCTCTCCCCCCGGTCCGCCACCTCGACCAGGTCCGCCGCCGCCCGCGCCTCCGCCGTCGCCAGGCCCGCCCGCTCCTTCCAAACCTCGACCAGCCGCCGCAGCCGCGCCGCCTCCCTCGAGAGCTCCTCCCTGCGGGCGTCGTTTCGCACCTGCCTCACGCGGCCCGCGTACTGCAGGGAGCACAGGGTCTCGTCCGCGTGCCCGCGCGTGGGCGCCGCGTTGACCACCATGAGCGTCTTGGCGCACCCGCCCACGCTGTCGCTCATCAGCATGGTGAGCTTGTGGTTGCGGTAGGGCACGTGCGGCGCGCCCGAGGCGAGCGCCGAGACGACGTCGCTCAGCGCCGACAGAGAGCGGTTGATGGCCGTGGCCTCGGCGAGCCGCTCCCCTCCCGCGCCGGATCTCTTGACGCGCTCGCTGCCCGCGAGGTCGACAAACGCGAGCTTGCCGCGCGCGAGCGCCTGGGTCTGGAGGTTGACGGCCTCGACGGAGAGGGAAACGACCAGGTGCGACCGCGAGGAGGCCACGTTCAGGAGGGTGGCGCTCGTGCGGCGGCGCGACAGCGCGCGAGAAATAAGCGACAGGGCGCGGCCGGCCGACGGGCAAGGCGCGCGGGTGGCGCCCTGCACGCACACATTGCCTTTTAGGTCGCGCTTGATCTCGAGCTTTTGCGGCGGGGGGGGCGGGAGGGGCTGGTGCTGCTGGTGCTGCTGGGGGGAGGGGGCGGCGGCGCCGGGCGGCGAGGGCAGGCACGAGGGGGCGGCGGCGGCGGCGCGGAGGCCGCTGCCAAAGCCGCGGCCGCCGATGGTGCTGCCGAAGGCGGCGGCGCCGGCGGCGCCGGACGACAGGCCGTTGCCGCCGCCGCCACCGCCCACCCCAGCCGCCGGCAGCAGCAGGTCGACCAGCGCGTCCTGGTAGAGCTCGAGCATGGTCAGAGAGACGGTGTAGGACACCTTGCCGGCGTCGCGCGCGGCGAGGGCGAACAGCTCGCGCACGCCGCGCGGGCACAGGCCGTCGCCGTCGGCGGCGGCGCCCTCGGCCGACGAAAAGCCGGCGGCGGCGGCGGCGGCCGCGTCGACGTCGTCGTCGCCGCCGCCGCGCGGCGGCGCTGCTCCCATTGTCGCCGCCGCCGCCGCCGGGCAGGAGCCCATCATCGTGTGCGTCTTGCCGCTGCCCGTCTGGCCGTAGGCGAACACGCACACGTTGTAACCGTCCATGGCCGAGCGCACGAGCGGGCGCACGTCCTCGAACACGTCGGCCTGCGTGGCCCCGGGGCCAAAGACGCCGTCGAAATCAAACTCGCGGCCGCCGGCCGCCCCTCCAGCGCCGCCGGGCGTCCCGCCGCCGCCGCCCGCGCCCGCCACGGACGCCGGCGGCGACGGCGCGGCCGCCGACCCGCTCGCCGCCGGGCCAGAAGCGCTTCCAGCCGCAGCGACCCCCCCGTGCACCAGCGTTAGCGCGTCCGGGTTAGACAGCACCACCTGGGCGCCGGGCCCCCCTCCCCGCGCCTCCGACGCCAGCACGGGCCGCACGCGCGCAAACACGCGGATCTGCCCGCGCAGGTCGGCGGCCGCGTTGTGCGCGCGCTTACGCGCGAGCGCCTCGGCCCGATAAAGCCTCTCGAGCTCGTCCAGGCGCGCGGCCTGGCGCGAGACCACGGCGGCCTGCGCGGCCTCGCGGCGCTCGACGTCCCCCCTGAGCTCGCGCAGCTCGTCGAGCTCGGCGCCCAGGTCGGCGCGCTCGCGGGCGGCGCCCTCAGCCAGCGCGAGGGCGCGCGCGGCCTCGCGCTCGGCGCCGTCGGCGCGGCGGTCGGCGTCGTCGGCGCGGCGGGCGGCCTCGGCGGCCAGGCGCTCCGCGTCGCGCTCGGCGCACTCGCGCGCGGCCTCGGCGCGCTGGGCGCGGCGCTCGGCGAGGTCGCGGGCCTCCTCGGCGGCGCGCAGGAGGGACTCGGCGGCCGACAGGCGCGACGCCAGCCCGCCGGCCTCGCGCTGCCGCGACGCGGCAAGGGCCTCCGCCTCGGCCGCGCGGCCGCGGCACGCCTCGGCGTCGGCCTCGGCGGCGCGCGCCTGGGCGCGGAGGGCGTCCGCAGCCTCCTCCTGGGCGGCGGCGGCGGCGGCAGCGGCGGCGTCGTCCTCGGACCTGCGGCCGCCGCCGCCTGCGTCCGCGTCGGCGGCCGCCGCTGCGGCCGCCGCCGAGGCTGCCGCTGCCGCCGCCGCCGCCGCCGCCGCCGAGGCCGAGGCGAGCTCCCTCGCCTGCGCCTGCGCCTGCGCGGCGTCCGCCTGCGCCTGCGCCAGGGCCGCGCGCGCGGCGCCCGCGTCGGCGCGCGCGTCCGAGGCGTCGCGCTCGGCCTGCGCCAGGCGCGCCGCCAGCTCCTCGGCCGCCGCCGCGCGCGCCGCCAGCGCCGCGCGCGCGTCGGCGAGCGCGCCCGCGGCCGCGTCGCCGTCGCGGCGCGCCGCCTGCTGCGCCTGCTCGGCCTCGCGGCGCCCGGCGTCCAGCTCGCGCTGCAGGGCGTCGCAGCGGCGGCGCAGCTCCGCCGCGGCGGCCTGCGTGCCGGGCGACCCCGGCGCGGCGGCGGGCAGCGCGCCGAAAGCGCCGCCGCCGCTGCCGCCCGCTGCAGCGCCGCCGCCCCTGTCATCCCTCGCAGGCCCCTGCTGCCCCACCTCTGCCCCGCCGCCCGCCGCGTTTCCCTCCGCCCTCTGCTGCTGCCTCGCGCGCGAGTACCGCTTCACCATCACGTCGCTGATGTGCGTCTGCAGCGCCAGGCACACGTCCTCGCCCCGGCGCGTCTCGAACTGGAACACGTGCAAAACCCCTGCCACGCGCATCTTGAAGAAGACCGCGCGCGAGGACGAGCCAAACTGCATGATGTCGCGCAGCTCCGCCGAGTGGAGGTACTCCATGGGGACGGGCCTGAAGAAGTGGACGCCGCGGCGGTTGACGCCCAGGACCACGCGCGGAGGCAGCAGGCCGATGGGGTCCTCCATCCGTCGCGCGGCGAAAAACGCGCTGCCGCCGTAAGGGAGGGCGCGCAGCAGCCGCAGCAGGGCGGCGCGGGCGTCGGCGCGCGAGAGGCCGGCCAGGGGGGCGTAGCGGCGGGCGACGTCGGCGCGCCACTCGGGCCAGGGGCGGGAGGCCAGGGCGTCGCGGGGCACGAAGCGGGGGATGGCGGCGGCGAGGGCCTCGCTGCAGCCGTCGTCGGGCGAGGGCGCCGTGGCGGCGGCGGGCAGGGCCGCCGCGCCGTCCTCCTCGCCCGCCTCGTCCCCCGCGCCGCCCGACGACGCCCGTTGCGCCCCCCCTTGCTGCTGCTGCGCCGCCGCCGCGTCGTCCTCGGGCGCCGGGCGCCGCGCGGCGTCCCCTCCCTCCGCCGCCGCCCCTGCTGACGTCAGCAGCACGGGCCCAAAGTCGGCCTGCGCCTGCAGCGCCGCCAGCTGCGCGGCGTCGTCGCGCCCGACCGGATAGCTGCCGGATAAATAGTCGTGGCGCGCCTGGACGTAGCACAGCGCCAGGAACTGGGGCTCGGACACCTGCTCGTCCGTCTCGCGGAAGAGGCGCTTCTTGAAGACCAGGCGGGAGGGCGGGGCGGGGGGGGCCAGGGGGGCGGCGCCGCCGGCTCCGTCCTCGCTGGCGGCGGCCGAGCCGGCGGGGGCGGCGGCGGCGGCGGAAGCGGCGGCAGCGGCCGCGCGGGAGGCGCGCATCTCGGCCAGGACGTCGGCGAGGTAGCGCGTGTCCTCCAAGGGGATGTGCTCCTCGGGCGCGGGGCCGCCCTCGGTGGCCGCCTCGACGCCGTTGCCGCTGCCGCCGCCGCCGCCGTCGCCGTCGCCGGCAGCGGCGGCCGCCGACGCCGCTGCGCCCGCCCCCCCTCGCCCTCCCCCTCCCGCGCCGTCGCCGCCTCCCCCTCCCCCTGCTCCTCCCGCCACCACCCTCCGCGCCTCAAACAGCGCAAACGTCTGGTAGTTCTCGAGGCGGATGATCCCCGCGATCTGCTCCACCGCCTCGGCCACGGTCGTCGCCACGTCGTACGCCACCTCCTCGAACGTCTCGTCGAGGAAAAAGACGACGGCGCCGCCGCGCGGGCGCGCCGAGAGCCAGGCGCCGACCTCGTCGCGCGACGGCAGGCAGCGCCGGCCGCCGCCGCCGCCCGCGGCGCGCGCTGAGCGGCGCAGGGCGAGGCCCGCGCGCGCGGCGGCCGCGCGCACGAAGGACTCGGCGCGGGGCTCGTCGGCGGCGAGGGCGGCGACAAACGCCGGGACGTCGGTCAGGCCAACGTCGAGGTCGGTGTCGTCCTCGTGGCCGCCGCCGCGGTCCGCCGCTGGCGTCGGCGGCCCGCCCAGGCCGCCGCCGCCGCCGCCGGGCTCGGGGCTGGCGTCGCCGCCGAGCCCGCCCCGCTGCTGCTGCTGCCGCTGCTGCTGCCTCTGCTGCTCGCCGCCGCCCTCCCCGCCGCCTGCCGCCGCCGCGCGCACGTACTCGCCGACCAGGCCCACGTACCCGCGCGACGGCGGCGCCGCCGCCGCCACCAGCGACAGCAGCGCCCACGCGCGCAGGCGCGAGGCGGGGCGCGGGTTGCCGCGCGTCTGCTTGACGAGCTGCACGTAGAGCTCGTCGCGCAGCTCCGGGCGCTTGAGGGCCTGGTGGAGGAGCTTCTGGGCGAGCTCGGCGCGCGCCGTGGCGGCGGCCGCGGCGGCGGCGGCGGCCCGGGCCGCCGGCTCGCCGCCGCCCCCGCCCCCGCCGCCCCCGCCCACGTCACCGCCGCTGCCGCCGCCGCCGCCGTCGCCGCAGAACTTTAGCACGGCCTGGAACAGCTTGACGGCGCGCGACTGGTGCTCGGGCGCCAGGCGCAGCAGCGACGCCGGGATCGGCTCGCCCGACCACGTCAGCATGTCGTCGATCGCGGCCGCCGCGCCCGCCTGCCGGGGCGGGGGGGGCGTCGGAGCGCCGCCGCCGCCGCCGTTCCCGTTGCCACCATAAGCGCCGCCTCCTCCGCCAGGGGTGCTGAGGGCCGGGCTCGGCGCGCCCGAGCGCGCCGCGGCCGCGGCGGCCTTGGTGCCACGGCCAAACAGGCTCGAGATTCTGGGCGTGGCGGAGGCGCCGGGCAGCCCGCCGGGCGGGGGCGGCGGCGGAGAGGCGGCAGCGGCGGCGGCGCCCGTGACGCCTCGGACCCCTGCCGCAAATGGCTCGAGCTGAAAGTCGCCCTCGTGGCCTGAAAGGCCAGACAGACCGTTCTTGCCAGCCATGCGCGCGCGGGGGGCGGCCGACGCGGGCGTGCCGGCCAGCGAGGGCGCGGCCGCAAAGCGCCAGCGCGGGGGCTGGCCGGCGGTGTTGCTGTTGTTGTTGTCGTTGTTGCCGCCGCCGCCGCGCTGGGCCGAGGAAGGAGCGGCGGCGTTGTCCTCCTGCTCGTCGGCGCCACCGCGGGCCCAGGTCGGGGTGCCGTGGCCCGAGCTCGGGGCGGCTGCGGCTCGCTCGTCGGCGTCGTCGTCGTCCTCGCCGCCAAAGCGCGGCGGCGGCGGCGGCGGCGACTGCTGGTAAGCAGAGGCCATTTTTACTGTTGTTTCGGTCGCTGCTGCTGCTTTTGGTCTACGGGGCTGCTGCTGCCTGTGCGGTGTGGGGGTGGTCGGCGGGCAGGATAGGAGGAGAGAGGGGGTGGGTGAGCGGCCGTGGCGCGCGGCGTCAGCGACAAAGAGAGGGGCGACAGACGGGTTCGAAAGGCGCGGCTTTTGTGTTGTGCCGCTTTCTGCCGCTCTCTCTTCCTGCCACCCTCCAGTGCACGCGGCCCTGGCACGAGCGTCCGGAGTTGCTGCGCGCGCCCACCCGTGTCGCGTCCGAGAGGGGGCGAGCCGGTTGAGGGCTAGGCGCGTATAGGTCAATAAAAAACGGACCTCCTGCCCTTGCGATGTTGTTCAAACGCGATAGCGCCTTGCTCAGGCGTCCTGACAAGCAACGCGGTGACAGCAAGTGCTTTGTCGCTGCCGACGTGTCGTTGTTCTCTCTAGTTTTGGCTGTGGGAGGATGTTGGGGAAGGAGGTCGAGACTCTTTTCTCGATTCTCCCCCTCCTTTCTCCCCTCTCTCTCCCCTCTCTCTCCCCTCCGCCCCTTGCTGCTAAAACCTTCCCTCACGCTCTCGCCTTCTCTCTCCCTCTTTCCGAATCGCGCGTTTTGGGCATCGCTTTGCAACAAAGCTCGTGCTAGAATCCCGCGAGGTACGCCACGAACGAGCCCCCGCGAACTGCTCCTCCCGCTGCGCAGCAGCCGTCTGGTCTCTCTCTCTCCGCGCCGGCCATCCGAGGAGAAGGACCGCTTCTCCGCGCCACGGCCAACGCCGCTGCACCCAACTCTGCTTGATCGAATCCAGGGAGGTGGCGGTGTGCTCCATCGCGAACGAGAGGCAGAGAGAGAGAGAGAGGCGCGCGCGCGCGTCGCCGATCACAGAGAGGAAGGCGAGCAGCAGCAGCCTTCTCTGTTCGCCGCCGCTACTGCACTGAAGCAGCGAGGGACCCGCGATCGCCCGCTCGCGGCGGCGCCAGCCCGTGTCGAGCACCAGACCGACTCTCAATCCGAGTCGGGCGGGCGGGAGCGCCGTGCTCCTTTGCAAGGAGAGGACGATCACCCGCACGCAACGGCGGCGGCGGCGGGCGCGTTTTTTCCGCCGTGTGCCGCCGCCCTCTCCGCCGTCCGCCGCTCACCGCCCCACCGTCTCCCTCCTCCCTCACCCCCTCGAACCTCGATCCAGCAACAGAGCCCCGAGCTCCCCCCCTCAGTTACGAAAGGCCCAACCCGGGACCCCAACAACCCCCCCCAAAAAGCAGAGCCAAGATGCCGGGCGGCCAGGGGCTGCGCCACCGGACGCGCGACCTGTTCCAGCGCGGGTTCCGGCAGCGGGGCATGATCGCGCTGGGCGTCTACCTGCGCCAGTACAAGCTCGGCGACTACGTCGACGTGAAGGCCAACGCCGCCGTGCACAAGGGCATGCCGTTCAAGTGGTACCACGGCAAGACGGGCGTGGTCTGGAACGTGACCAAGCGCGCCGTGGGGGTGGAGGTGTTCAAGGCGGTCAACGGCAAGGTGCTGAAGAAGCGCATCCACGTGCGCGTGGAGCACGTGATCCCGTCGCGCTGCCGCGAGGAGTTCCTGGCGCGGCGCGCGGCCAACGACGCGGCGCGCCACGCGGCCAAGAAGGCCGGCGAGCCGGCGCCCAACACCAAGCGCAAGGTCAAGGGCCCCCGCACCGAGGGCTTTGCGCTGCTGGGCGCCAAGATCGAGACCATCACGGCCATCCCCTACGACATCGTCAAGGCTCTTCAGTGAAGGACGCCCGGGTATCCGACGAGAGAGAGAGAGAGAGACGCATCGCCGGAAAAATGGGGGGATGGGTTGCCGGGCGGCTCGCGTGCGCGTGTCGACCGCGGTCGTCAAGCCCCGAGTTAGCCGCGGGCCCGGACGCCAGGCGTTGGGGGAAAAAACCAGACCCCCCAGCCAATACGTTGGCTTTGTCTCGTTTTGTAAGCGCGCTCCGGCAAACGACGACAACGCGCTTCGTTACAAAGCCGGCCGTGATCGGAAAAGTGCGCCCGACAGAGGGGGATACGGAAAAGTGTGCCCGAGACAGAGGGGATACGGAAAAGTGTGCCCGAGACAGAGGGGGATACGGAAAAGTGTGCCCGAGACAGAGGGGATACGCAACCGACGCTCGTGGGGGATGGCTTTTCTTCGCGGGAGCGCGGGAGGCTGTGGGGCGGCGGGGGATACGCAACCGACGCTCGCTTTTGCAAAAACAAACGAATCGGTCCAGAGACATGAACAAGGTGCATTGTGGGCGCCTGGCGACGGGTGGGGGGTGGGCGCAAAGAAGAGAGGTGTTTGTCGCGCTTTTTTTGGCTCCCTGGCATCGCGGGCCCCCGCCTTTCCCCGCTCGTTTGCGGCGGCGGGGCGGCGGGACGCCGGTTGTGGCCTCTCTCTCCCTGTCTCCCTCTCTCCTTTTCGCTCCCGTTGAGAGTTTAAAGAAGAGGCAAACGACGTATTACATAAGAGCGACGTACACATCACAAGAAAAAGGCGGCCGCGGGCGACGGCGGCGGCGGCGGCGCGTCGGGCCCCGGCGCAGGCGGCGGGTCGTTGGGCCCGACCGGCGGCGGCAGCGCGTCTGGCGGCGGCGGGGCCCGCAGCTCCACGTCGGCGCTCAGCGCCGCCCACCGGTCCAATACCTCCACCCGCGCGTCCCTTAGCCCGAACCACGGCCGCACGGGCGTCGCCGCGTGCGCCTCCCACAGCGCCCCGAGGCCCATCTGCCGCCGACGGGCGGGCGACGCCGCCGCCGCCCGGAGCGCCCACTCTGCCGCGGCCTGCCACCCTAGCACGTCCACGGGCAGCGACGAGGCGGCGACGGCGTACGCGGCGCGCGCTGACAGCAGGGACGTGGCCTCCCAGCCGGGCCGCAGGACGGCGGTCAGGTTGGCGTCGAGCACGGCGACGAGGGCCTCGGCCGGGTCGGCGCCGGGGCCGGCCGGGAGCGGGCGGGGCGGGGCCGCGAGCGGCGGCGGCAGCGGCACGAGCGCCTCCTCGCCGCCGCCGCCCGCGATCGCGCCGCCGCCGCCAAGAGCGGCCACCGACGGCGGCGGAGGCGGCAGCACCGTCACGCCCGTCCGGTACCGCACGCCCACCTCCATCTGCCCGCCGCCCAGGAACCGCACCGCCGGCGCCTCCAGCACCTCCACGTCCAGCCGCAGGCTCCGCCCCGCGTAAAACACGGGCAGGGCGGGCACCAGCGCGCCAAAGGCGTTGGCCAGCAGCCGGGGGACGCCCGGAACAGAGCCGTCCGAGATGGAGAGGCGCGACGGCAGCGCGCCCGAGGCGTGCGCGGCCCAGGACAGGCACGAGAGGGCGGCGTCGTGGACGTAGAGGGTGGCCATGGACGCGTCGGCGCCGATCTGGGCGGGCGTGAGGGGCTGGGGCGTGGCGGAGAAGGGGCAGGCGGGAGGAGGGGGAGGAGGGGCAGGAGGGGCGGGCGGCGGCGGCGGCGGCGGCGGGCCGTCGGCGACGCCGCGGGCAACGACGGCCGCGCCCCCGCCCTTGTCCGCCGCCTCCCCCACCTGCGTGTACCCGCTCACCAGCACGTAGTTGAGCGTGTACACCGCAAACGTGAACACCGCCTCCAGGGCCACCCCGCCCCCGCCGTCGCCGCCGCCGCCGCCGCCGCCCACCTCGGCCGACGTCGGAAGCGTCGCCAGCGCGGCGTTGGCGGCGCGCGGCACGTCGTCGCGCAGCGCCCTAGCGAGCGCGCCCTCGATGGCGCCTCGCGTGGCGCGGCCGAACAGGTAGAGCAGCGCCTGGTAGAGCCAGTCGGCGGACGCCGCGTGGACGGTGAGCTGCACCGACTCGAAGCGGAGGTCGGACGAGACCGTGACGATCTCGGGCAGGGAGCCGCCGCCTTGCGCTGGTGCTGCTGCTGCTGCTGCGCCTCCTCCTCCCTCGCCCCTTGCGCCGCCGCCGGTCTCGCCGCCCTCGCCGCCCTCGGGGCCGCCTCCCGGCTGCCGCCGCCGCGGCTGCTGCTCCCGCCACGGCCAGCCCGTCGTCCGCCGCCGCCCTCCCCCCTCTGCGCCCGTGACCGCCCCCTCCCCTCCCCGCCCGCCAGCGGCACCAGCGTCGCCGTCACCGCCCGCGCCGCCATCCGCGCCCCCGCCCTCCCCCGGCGCGCGGTTGCGCACCGAAAACACGTCGTCCAGCGCGCCCCCCCTGAGCGCCAGCCCCGCCGTCCCCTGGCCCCCCAGCCTCCCTCCCCGCGTGCTCCACGCCCACTCAAACGCCACCTCGGCCTTCGCGTTGGACGCCGAGGCGTGGTAGTACCCGGCCTCGATGGACACGCGCGTGGCCTCTGGCGGGATGGACAGGCCGACGAAGACGAGCCGCCGGATCGCGACGTCGACGGCGCCGACGAGCGGGACGTTGACGGTGGTGGCGTAGTCCGGGATAGTGAGGGTCTTGGCGCGGGCGTCGAGGACCGCGAGGGCCTGGGCCACGGCGTAGTCGAGCAGGCGCTGGCGCGCGGCGATCTGGAGCGAGGGGGCCGGGGGGGGCGGCGGGGGCGGCGGCGGCGGCGGCGGCGGCGGCGACGGCGACGGCGACGGGGCGGCGGCGTCACTCGATCGCGCTGGCGCGGGGGTCGCCGCTGCGATCGACGCGAGAAACGCGGCCGCCAGGAGGAGGGTCCCCGCCGCGCGTCCCCGCTGGCGCCGCCTCCGCCTCGCGGGCGCGCGGGCCGGGGGGCCGCCGCGCATCGCTGAGAGCGCGCGCGACGATACCTCCCCTCTCTTTCAGCGAAAGACAAAACAGGGGGGGTTCTGGGAGGAGGAGAGAGTCTCTCGCGCAGACGCGCTTCGTCTGGAAACAGGGGGTTTTGGATCGGGGTGTCTCTGTACAAGAGGATAGCGGTTTGGGCGCGCTTGGTGCTCGCGCTTCTTGTCGCAGAGAGTGGCGACGCTTTGGAGCGAGACGACGACGCGCCGACGCCATCCCCGACGCTCGCTCGCCCGTACGATACCGGCAACTCCTGGTCGCACCCTCTGCTCCAGTTTCCCGCAGCCCACCATCAAGTACTACCTAGCCACACGATGAATCTGCGTCACCCGCATCGCTCCGGGACCTAAAGGCAGAAAAACTGGCGCGTCGCAACCGAAACAGGAGGCGATGGCCGCAACCACGACCGCTCGCCTGCTCCAGCGGCAGCTGCAGGCGCTCGGCGCGCTGCTCGATACGCGTGCATCGGGGTCGAGATGGGATCGCGCGCCGGCAGCCGCAGCAGGAGCAGTGACGCGCGGCGCCTCGAGCGCCGCCACAGACGCCGTCGACGCCGTCGCAATGGCGCCGGCCGTCGCCGCGCTCGCGCCGTCCGGTGCCGAACCAAGCACCCGCAGCAGCGTCAGCGGCAGCAGCGTCCTCCCCCAGCCGCGCCGCGAGCCCGGGCGCGAGCGCCGCAGCCGCCAGCGCGCCCCGCACAAGCCCTCGGCGCCGCCCCTCGCCCTCGACCAGCGACCGCGAGCCCGGCCCCCGTCGTCGTCGTCGTCGTCGCCCGCGCCGCCCCCTGGCCGCCGCCTCTTGCCGCCGCCTTGGCGCGCCGAAGCCCGTCTGCCCGAGGGCGACCTCTTTGCGCGCCTCCGCGCCGCGCGCTCGCTCGCCGACCTCGAGCTGCTGCTGGCGCGCCACGCCGCGAGCTTCCGCCCGCCGCACGTGGCCGCGGCGCTCGCGGCGCTGCCGGACCTGGTGGCCGCCGCGCCGGCCCCTACCGGCGGCGGCGGCGCCGCCGCCGCCACGCTCCTCCCGCAGTCGACCAACCGCCGCGCGCGCGGCGCGCGAGTCGCCCGCCTGCTCGCCTGCGAGGGGCTCGTGCGCGGGGGTGCCGCGGGCCGCATCAGCGGCGCCGACGCGGTCGCGTGCCTGCGCGCCATGGCGCGCCTGCGGTTCGCCCCGGAGGAGGCGGTGGCGGCGCTGGCGGGCAGGCTGGCCGAGCGCGGCGGCGCGGCGGTCGGGGGGCTGCGCCCGGCCGAGCTGGCGGCGGCCTCGTGGGCGCTGGCCGCGATCGAGCGGCGCGAGGGCGGCGGGTGGGACGGCGGGTGGGACGTCTCATCGTCGCGGCCGCCGCGTGACGACGACGGCGTGGTCGCTGCCGCCGTGGCTGGCCTCTCTTCTGGCCGGCCGCACGTGGCGGCGGGAGGGGAGGCGGCGGCGGCGGCCCCAGCGATGCTGCCGCCGCCGCCAGAGCGCCCGGCGCATTTGCCGCCCATTGAAGGAGGAGGAGGAGGAGGAGCAGCAGACGACGCCTCCCTCTTTGCGCTCGCCGAGCTCGACCTTGACGAGCCGAACGACGCCCTGACGACCGCGCTGCTGGCCGAGCTGCCGATCCCCGAGCCGCCTCCCGTGCCCCCGCGCGGGCGCGGCGGCGTCGGAGCGGCGCTGCCGCCGGCGCTGCCCCCGCTGCAGCAGCAGCAGCAGCAGCACGGCTTGGCGGCCGCAGGCCCCTCGCCCGCCGACGGCGCCCTCACCCGCGGCCATGCCGCGCTCCCGGCCCTCTGGCTCCACCTGGAGGAGCGCGCCCGCGCGCGCGCCCACAGCCTCGCGCCCAACCAAGCAGCCGCGATCGCGTGGGCGTTTGCGGCGACGGGTCGCTGCCGCAATCCCGACGGCGGCGGCGGCGGCGGCGATAGACGACAGGGGGCGGCGAGCGCCGCGAGCCTTCACGGCGTGGCCGCGTACTTGCGCGCGCGGCAGGCCGAGCAAGAGGCGGGGCAGGAGGAGGACGAGGAGGAGGGGCAGGAGGAGGGCGAGGCGTCGGCGGGCGGCGGCCAGCGGCAAAAAGGGGAGGAGGAGGAGGACGAGGGGGAGGGACGCGCGCGGGACCACGGCGCCGGGCCGCCCGTCAACCTGCTGACGGCCCTGTCGCGGTCGCTGCTGATGCGCCAGCACACGATCACCGACCCGACCGCCGTCGCCCGCCTGCTCGAGGCAATCGCGCTTTCTGCCGCCGCCGAGGAGGGGGGCGGGCCGCCGCCGCCGCCGACGACGCCCCAGCGCGACCGCCGCGGCCACCGCCGCCGCCTCGCCCCGCCCTCGCCCACGCCCCTGCCCCGCGCCCAACGCGAGCTCGCCCTAGTCCTGGGCGACCGCGTCGCCCAGCTCAAGGCCGCCTTCTCCCCGCCCTCCCAGCTGGTCGGCTGCCTGGCGTCCCTGGCCGCCGCGGGCGTCGCGCACGCCCGGGCCGCCGACGCCGTCGGAGCGATGGTCGCCTCTCGCCTCGGCCCCTCCTCCTCCTCCAGCCTCGGCGGCGGCGGCGGCGGCGGCGGAGGCGGCGGCGGCGGCGGCGGCAACGGCGGCCCTCTTTCCGCGTTGCGCTCAAAAAGAGGGCGCGGCTCCGCCCCGCCCCCCCCGCCCTCGGCCCGCCCCTTCCCCGCGGCCGCCGACGGCGATCCCGGCGGTTGCCTGCGCGGCGGGTGGCGGCCGCGCGACGTTGCCGCATACCTGTCGGCCGCGCGGTCGCTCGCGCACAGCGACCCACCTGCGCTGCTAGCGTGCGCGCGCGCGCTGCCCGCGGCCGCGCCGCACCTGCCCCTGGCGGCGCTGAGCGAGGCGCTCGAGGCGATCGTGGACCTGGGCCTGGGGCGCGCGAGGGGAGACGAGGTGGCCGCGGCGTCGGCCGGCCGTCGCGGCGGCGGCGGCGGCGGCGGCGGCGGTGGAGGGGGCGCCGCGGCGGCGGCGGCGGCGATGGCGGCCGAGCGCGCGGCGCTGCACGCCGCGGCGGCGGCCGTTTGCGCCGCGGTCGACCGCGCGGCGCCGGCCGACGAGCTCGGCGCCGGGTCGGCCGCGCGCCTGCTGTGGTCCTACGCGATGGTGTGGGGCGACGCGCTGCTGGTGGCGCCGGCCGGCTCTGGGGGAGATGGCGGGGGGCCGCCGCCGCCGCCGCCGCCGACGGTGCCCCCCGCGCTGCAGGCCCCGCTGCGCGCGCTCCGCCTCGCCGAGGCACGGGCGGCAGGCCCGTCTTCGGTGGCCGCCGCGCTCTCGCCGCACGAGCTGCATCGGCTGTACCAGGCGCACCGCCTGCTGACAGAGTCGTGGGCAGGACCAGAGCAGGGCAGAGGAGGAGGGGGAGGAGGAGAAAGGGAAGCAGGAGAGGACGGCGAAGAGGCGGCGTGGCCGGCGCGGCTCGTCCGCTCGGCGGTCGCCGCGGCGCGCCGGCGCTCTGGCGGCCCGGAGAAGAGGCAACGCGGCCTCCCCTTGCCGCCGCGCGTCCAGCAGGCCTGCGACCTGCTCTCCGAGACCGGGCTCGAGCCCGTGGCCTCGGGCGCGGGGGCCGACGGCGGGGCGATCCCGGTCGACCTGGCAGTGCTGTTGAGCGGCGCAGGCGACGAGGGCGACGGGCGGGCCGCGGGCGCCGACGGCCGCCCGCTTTCGTCTTCGTCTTCTTCTTCGCCTTATTCCGACCCCCGCGTGGTGGCCATCATGCTCGACGGCCCCCGCTCGGCGGCAGAGAGGGGCGGTGGCGCGGCCGGCTATCACGGCGCGTCCCGCCGCCGGGCCAGCAACCCCCCCTACGCGTTGCTCGGCGCGGCAGAGGCGGACGCGCGCCTGCTGACTACGCGCTTGGGGTGGTCGTCGGTCGCGCGGCTGCCGTGGTTTGAGTGGGACGCGGCGTCGGCGGCGGCGGCGGGGCCTCTTTCTGACGTCTGGGTGAGGTTGCGGGGCGGCGGGGGATCGACCGCTGGCGGGCGGCAGCGGCGGCGGCAGCAGCGGCAGGGAGCGAGCGCAGAGCCGGCCGGCGACGAGGACGACGACGACGAAGGCGGTGAACGCGGAGACGCCGCGCTGCTCGCGTGGGTTCACAACAAGGTCGTGGCGTGACATGTCCGCATGAATGTATCTGCGCTCCTGTTTGATTTCGGGACTCGAGAGAAACAGGTTTTGATGCGGTTTTTATTCGTCTTTTTGCGCCGGCGGCCGCCGCCGGAGCAAGAAGCCCGCCGCGCGCCCGAGCGGGTTGCCGCCGCCCCCTCCTCCCCTCTTCTTTCCCCCGCCCCGCGGCGGCGGCCCCTCATCGGGCGCCGCCTCCTTCGCCGCGACCGAACGCCCCTGCTGCTGCTCCTGCTCCTGCTCCTGCTCTTTCGCCGCGGCCGCGCGCCCGTCCTCCAGGCAAACGAAGTAGTCCTCCGCCGCCCGCAGCCCCTTTCCGACCGCCCGCCCGACACGAAACGCGCCGCCGAAAATCACCATCCCCCCGCCGCACACGACCATGAAGCCGCCCGGCTGCTTCATCGCGTTCATGAACGGGTAGGGAAACGCGCCGTTGAGCCACTTGGACGACGCGAGGACGGCGCAGTAGAGGGCGACGAGGAAGGCGGAGAGGCGCTCTCCGGGGCGAGAGAAGGAGCGCGCGCCGGCGTCGCTCAGCAGCGCGAGGTCTGCCCACGCGGCGAGCGTGTTGAGGCGGTGCACGGACGCGTCCAGCCAGAAGGGGCGGTCTTTGAGGTTGGATGGTGGTGTTGTGTGTGTGCGTGGTTTTTTTAGAGGAAGAGGGGGGCGAAAAAGCGGTGAGCGCTCAAAGCCGAGTTTCTTTCTCGCGAGCGTCGACGCGCCGCCGCAAAAAAATACGGAAACCGGAAAAAAAAACAAAAAAAAACAAAAAAAAACCCTCTCACCCAGGTGCGCCCCCTCCACCGCTCTCCCTCCCGTCGCCCGCTGGATGATGTGGAACATGAGCGTGACGACGTGCGCGAAGCAAAAGGCGGCGCAGCCGAGGTCGTCGGCCCAGCGCGCCAGGGACTTTGACGACGTTCCCGCCGCGCCCTCCCCCGCCCGCCCGCGCCGCCGCCGCCACTGGCCGCCGCCCTCGCGCGCCGCCGCCAGCGCCGTGGCCGCCAGCTGCAGCGTGAGCGAGTAGAACGTCAGGTAGCGGAAGAACCACAGGTGGCCCGTGGCGCCGGGCAGGACGGACGCCCTGGGGGTGAGGTGCCACAGCCACACGGCGGCCAGCCACGTCAGCACGAGGCCGCGGGCGGCAAGGCGCACGAGCGGGAGGCGCGTCGCCGTCGCCGTCGGGGCCGGGCCGGTGCGGGCGCCGTCGCCGTTGGCGTGCGAGCTGCCGTTGGTTGGCGGCGGCGCTTTTGCCGCCGGCGCTTCGGCGGCCGCCGCGCGGCGCGTCCGGACGCCGGGCGTCGCTGGCGCTGGTGCGACCATGGAGTCGGATTGTCCGGGGGGAAGGACGGCCAAGAAGGAGGAGGAAAAGAGGGAGAGGGGGGATTTTCGACGACGACGACGACTTGAATTTTTCCCGTCGGGCTTTTCCGGTTCAAGCGCGCGCGAGGGATCGGTTGAGAGGACGTGAGTGTGAATGATCCTGGCGCGTCAAGGTTGTGTGTTGAGCAATCTGGGCTGCTTGTGATGCCGATTGCTGCCCCTCCCCTTGAGAAGCAGCGATCGATTCAAATCGGGATCCGTTGCAGATCCGGCAAGCTTCCTCCTCCCTCTTCCTTCGCACACCCACCATTCGTCCCCACACCAATTCGACCAAGTCCTACTAATGCACATCATCTACCGAGTTGACATGATCCGCTGACCAACAACGCGCAGGAGGGGCGGCCGTGCGCGCGTTTCGTCCCCTCACGAATGGCGCCCGATGGTGCCCCCCTCCCGTCGACGACGACGCCCGAACACGCGCCCGAATCGCCTGCGGCGATCGACACATGGCACGCCGTCAGCCCGCTGCATGTCCTACTTCTCGGTGGAGCGGCGCTTGGTTCCGGTGCGTTTGTGGTGGTGTTGCTGCCAACGCCGACGCCGACGCCGACGCCGACGCCGACGTCGCACGCGCTCTCGTATTGCCAACGCCCTCGCTCCCCCACACATCCACCCCAAAAACACAGGCGCCGCCGTCACCTCTGCCTTCGCCTACAAGGAGGCCGGCCGCACCCTGCGCGCCGAGGGCGTCGACCCGCGCGCGCGCCGCGCCGTGCTGCCCGTGGCGCTGCGCGCGGCGCTCGGCAGCCTCGCGCTCACGGCGGGCGCGGCGTGGGGCGGCTTCTGGCTGCTGCGGGCGTACGGGGCGGTGAGGGACGCGCCCGCGTCGCTGCCGACGCCGGGCGAGGCGTGGGACGCGCTGTTCAAGAAAGGAGGAGGGAAAAGGGTGGAGGGGCAGGAGGAGGCGGCCGCGGCGGCCGCAGCGGCGCCGGCGGCCGGAGCGGGCGACGGCTCGACGCTGCGGTCCTTGTCGGCGGCGTGGCGGCGGCGGGAGGGCTTGGGGTCGGTCGCGGGGGTGGCTGCGGCGGAGGAGCAGCAGCCTGCGGCGGTGGACACGTCCAAGAGGCGACACCAAGGGCGATGGTTTTGGCCGCGAGCGTGAGCGTTTTTCGTTTTGCGGTCTTTTGGGCCGCGGCGGCGACGGTTCTGCGGAAGCGACGTCGGGGGATTTAGTCTCTCCTCTCTTCCACCCCCCTCCCCCACACGTAACGCAAACACCTCTAAAGCGTCGCAAACACGACCGACTCGAGCGTGTGCGCCTCGCCCGCCTCGCCTCGTCACCTGCTTCTCGCCCGCACCCCTCGTTGAAACAGACACGGCGAGAGGCAGAGAAGACACACCTCACCACAAAAACCATCCAAACGCTCCCGCGCCCATCCCGCTCTCCCTTGCGACCGACCGTCGTAGGAGACACGCGTGCCGTGATGAGAGCGACCAGGGTGCGTGCCGCTAGCGTCGTCCCGCGACTTGGTGTCGCGGCGATTGGAGGGGCGGAATCTGCTCAGTTTTTCAAATAAACGTCTCTCCTGCGCCCTCTCTCCTCTCCCCAACGGCAGCAGACGCGCGCGAGAGAGACGCCGACACCACGAAGGCCCCGCACACGCACCTCCCTCTCACGCGCGCCCACCCCCTCGACGGAACAAGCACACACACAAAACAAATCAACACAGCGCTCGTCTGCGTCGCGGCCGGCGTCGTCGGTGGGACCGGCGGCCGAGGGGCCCGGGGCCGCCGCCACCGGCAAGCCCCCGCTCGCCCCTCCGGGCAGCGGCGGCCGCAACACCAACAACACAGCCACCCCCAAGCGCCAGGCCTCGGGCGACCTGCGCAGCGCCGCCGTCGACCAGAGTGGGACCGGCACCACGGTCGGCGGCGAGCCGGTCCCCGCCGCCCTTGCCCTGTCGGCGCCCTCGCCCGACAACGCCGCCGCTGCCGCCGCCGCCGCCGACGCCGCCCTCGCCTCGCCGCTCCGCCGCGAGCGCGGCCGCGCCGACGCGCCTGCCGAGGCGGCGGCAGCGGCGGCCGCCGCCGCCGCCGACCCGTCCCTCGCCATCCCCCGCGTGGCCTCCGTCGTCAACAACGCCCCGCCCGTCACCGAGGAGGAGGTCGCGCGCGCGCTCGCGCCCGAGGCCGCCGTCGAGGAGGAGGGGCGCCTCCGGGCTGAGCGCGACGCGCGCGAGGCAGAGGCGGCGGCGGCGGCGGCCGCCGCCTCGGACGCCGCGCGCGACCTGAGCTCCGCGCGCTTTCACCAGCTGGACAAGCTGCTGGACAAGGCGGGGCTTTACACGCAGTTCCTCACCGAGCAGATGCGCGCCATGCACGAGGAGGGCGCGCAGCAGCAGCAGGGCCGGGACGAGGCGGCGGCGGCGGCGGCGCAAGGCGACGACGACGAGGCGGCGGCCGCCGCCGCCGGCAGCAAGCGCAAGAAAAAGGGCGCCGCCGTCGCCGCCGCGGCCGCGGCCGGCAAGCGCGCGCGCGGCGCGGGTGCCCTCGCCGCCGCCGCCGCCGCCTCGGCCGCCGCCTCTGCCAAGAACGGCGGCGGCCGCGGCGGCGCGCGCCCGTCCTCGTCCTCGGGCGCCGCGGCCGAGACCGACGCGCGCGCGGCCACCAAGGCCCTCTGCCCGGGCATGGAGTGCGACATGCGCGACTACCAGCTCAAGGGCGTGCGCTGGATGATCTCCCTGTGGCAGAACGGCCTCAACGGCATCCTCGCGGACCAGATGGGCCTCGGAAAGACCGTCCAGACCGTCGGCTTTCTGTCGCACCTGCGCTCGAAGGGAATTCCCGGCCCGTTCCTGGTGGTCGGGCCGCTGTCGACGCTGCCCAACTGGGTCTCGGAGATCCGGCGATGGTGCCCGAGCATGGAGGCGCTGCTGTACCACGGCTCGCGCGACGAGCGCGCGCTCCTGCGCGCGGGGCGCATGGACGCCAACCTCTGCAGCGGCGGGGGCGGAGGGGGCGGAGGGGGCGGAGGAGGGGGCGGAGGAGGGGGTGGGACGGGCGGCGGGCGCGGGACGGGCGGCGGCGCCGGCGGCAGCGGCCCGTCCGTCCTGTCCTCCTTTCCCGTCGTCGTCACGTCGTTCGAGATCGTCATGGCCGACAGCCGCCTGCTCGGCCGCTACCCGTGGAAGTACGTCATCGTGGACGAGGGCCACCGCCTGAAGAACAGCAACTGCCGCCTGCTGCGCGAGCTCAAGCAGATCCCCGCGGAGAACAAGCTCCTGCTGACGGGGACGCCGCTGCAGAACAACCTGGCCGAGCTGTGGTCGCTGCTCAACTTTCTGCTGCCTGACATCTTCGGCAGCCTGGCCGACTTTGAGTCGTGGTTTGACTTTTCCGGCGCCGTCGCCGCCACGGGCGGCCAGGGCGAGGGCATGGTCGGCGCGGTGGGCGCGGCGGCTGAGGCCGCCGCCGCCGCCGCCGAGGACCGGGCGGCGGGCGGCGGCGGCACCGGGGGGGCGGGAGGCTCCGCGCAGGCGCAGCAGCAGCAGCAGCAGCAGCAGCAGGAGCGGCAGGCCGCGTCCACCGCCGAGATCGTCGCCGCCGAGCAGCGCGACCGCGTCGTCAGCAAGCTGCACGCTTTGCTGAAACCCTTTTTGCTCAGGCGCATCAAGGCCGACGTCGAGATCGACCTCCCCCGCAAGATCGAGGTGCTGCTTTACGCGCCGATGCTCCCCGCCCAGCGCCGCCTCAACGGCCAGCTGCTCTCTGGATCCCTGGGCGAGGAGATGCGCGCCATGGCCGAGGCCGCCGGCGGGCGCGCGCCGGCCGCGGCCACCGCCGCCAAGCTGAGCAACGTGCTCATGCAGATGCGCAAGAACTGCAACCACCCGGACCTCATCACGGGCGGCGCGGACGGGTCGCTCACCTTCCCCCCGCCCGAGGAGATGCGCGCCCAGTGCGGCAAGCTCGCGCTGCTGGACCGGGTCTTGGGGCGCCTGCGCGCGAAAGATCGCCGCCACAAGGTCCTGATCTTTTCGCAGATGACGCGCATGCTCGATCTTTTGGACGCCTACTTTGACGCCCAGGGGGAAAAGCCGTTAAGGTTAGACGGCAGCGTGCCGTGGCAGGCGCGGCAGGAGGCCATCCGCGCCTTCAACGAGGACGACGAGGCGTGGCTCTTCCTTCTGTCGACGCGCGCGGGCGGCCTGGGGATCAACCTGACGGCGGCGGACACGGTCATCATCTACGACAGGTGAGTGTTGAGAAGATTGTTTGTTTTCTTTTTCGTCCCGTTTTTTCCGGCCTAAGGGCGCCCTCGCCGTCGCTTTCGCCGCCGACGCTAATGCCCACAACCAAAAACCAACACCCCCCCCAAACAAACAAACAAACAACCCCACAACCAAAAACCAACACCCCCCCCAAACAGCGACTGGAACCCCCACCAGGACCTCCAGGCCATGGACCGCTGCCACCGCATCGGCCAGACCCGGCCCGTCCTGGTGCTGCGGCTGGCGACCGCGCACAGCGTCGAGGGCGCCATGCTCCGCCGGGCCGCGTCCAAGCGCGCGCTCGAGCGCGTGGTCATCAAGCGCGGGGCCTTCAAGCAGGTGGTCGACGACCCCCCGTCCGCGGGAGGAGGCGGGGGCGGCGGCGGGCCCCCGTCGCACGGCCTGTCGGCGCAGGAGCTGGCGGCGATGTTGAGGTCCGAGTACTCGATGGACGACGTCCCGCAGGGCGGCGCGGTGGCCGACGCGGACCTCGGGGCGCTGCTGGACCGGGCGCACCTGCTGGGCCCCGCGACCGACCCCTTGCCGTTCGCGGCGCGCGGGGTGGGGTACGAGGTGGTGGCGCAGGCGGACGCGACGGGCCTGGAGACGTGAGCGCCCGACCGAGCGAGAGGGTGCGGCCTCGAGTTGGGTGCGCCGAAGGAGAAAAAAAAGGGTCGACCCCCGCTCCGCGTTTCTTCTGCTCTTCCTTTATTGGTTCGTTCCTTTTCTTCCCCCCCCCCCCCACCCTACTCCACACCCCACCCTCACCCCCACGCCCCCCACACACCACTCCAACACTCTCCTGTTTCCCAAAGGATGCCTTACTGATTCCCTGATCAACTCCCCACCCAATCACACTCATCCCTTTCTCCATCATTTGCGCAAACGACGCTTTTTCCACTCCCTTTTCGCTAACCATAAACACCGTCGGTGCACCAACTCCCATTTCCTCCTTTGCTACCAACGACAGTCTATCAACTCCCGCATCCACAAACATCTTCCTCTTCTGATTCCCCATCATCTGTCCCGCCGGACTGATCGCAAACGACTGCCTGGTCAT
>Ga0105053_10002011_pt1 | contig 32003 bp, 30 predicted proteins | sample BON01_FD_78093 | JGI IMG/M metagenome (GOLD analysis project Ga0105053, IMG submission 78093) | Freshwater microbial communities from Lake Bonney liftoff mats and glacier meltwater in Antarctica - BON-01 | ecosystem: Environmental > Aquatic > Freshwater > Ice > Glacier meltwater | place: Lake... | reverse complement strand
GGGGAGGGAGCAAGCTCCCTCCCCTGCACCCCTCCCTATATTTATCTTCTTCTCAATCAGAGATAACCCAGCATAACTAACTTTCCCGATCCCCTGTCCAACCAACGGGGTCCACTTCAATTTGGCCGCTCTGGCGCGGGTGGTGGACTCCATTCACCTGAATCCGGTAAGAGCAAAACTGGTGCTGCCCGAACATCCGGCGGATTATGATTGGAGCAGTCTGGCGATGCTGTTGCGCGGGCCGCGGGAAGAAGCGCTGAGCGCGGTTGACTGGCTGCGGGAGCGAGGGGGCTGGAAGGATGGTCGAAAAGGGCATCTCGCCTATGCGGCCTACTTGCAGCAGGTCGCGCAAGACGAGGCGCGCTGGGAACGCGACGGATTGGCGGGGCTGGCCCGGGGCTGGGCCATCGGCACCCACGCCTGGCGCCAAGCCTTGGCTAAGGAATATGCGCGAAAGTCGCTGACAACCGGACTGCCGCGTGAGGAATTGGTCGATCTACGGCAGGCGTGCTGGGCACAATGCCTAGAAGAGCACCTCGCGAAGGCCGATAAGAAGCTTTCCGATCTGGACACCCGGCCACGCAAGCAGGCATGGAAACTCGCCTTGGTCAGCCAAGTTCGAGCGGCATCGGGCGCATCCATCGCATGGCTAGCAACTCAACTGCAAATCGGGGGCGCAGCCACTCTGCGCGGATACCTCCATCATGCCCGAAAGCAAATCAACTAACAAAACACGGCCAGTCCCCTTTGGCCGGGCTCCTCTCGGATGCGTTGGCCGTATACGTTTATCGCCACCGACGCGGTTGAGGCGATTGCTCGACAAGCTCGCCAAGAGCTTCCCGAGTTGTTTGCGGCTGCCGAGTGAGTCACTGAGGGAGTTCCCAGACGGCTCGATCGGCGCGACGAAATCGGTCCGACTGCGTTAGATTTAATTAATGTCCGTTCTTGCCGTGCTTGGCGCGGAAGCGGGCGAGCTCGGGGTAGGCCTTGGTGTGGTCGCCGTAAAGATTGCCGGCGTGGTCCTGTCCGCGAGCGAGGTAGAGCTGATGCCAAGGGAAGTCTTCGCGATTGAACCGTGAGCGCGTGCTGATGAAACGCATCGTGTAGCCGCAACGCCGGAGATCGCTCGTGTTCGGCGGGCTGCCGTGGATCAGGCGCCCATCGTGGAGGCTGCATTGGTTGGCCTGGAGTTCGATGGCAACCGCCGCGGCGTCGTTGCGTTGCGTGCGGGTGATCTCAGTGGGAAACACCGCGGCTTCCGACGAGATATCGTCGTAATCGGAGAAACCAGACTTGCCCGTGTTGTGAGTGCGGGGGACGACATACATGCAACCGTTCTCCGGGCTCGCCGGATCGATCGCGAGCCAGACGGTGACGACTTCCATGCGGTCGAGCATACCGCGCCAATACGCGGAATCTTCATGCCACGGCACGCGCTTGCCGTTGCCCTTGGGCTTGCAGATGAAATGACTGGCAAAGAGAGCGATGTCGGGACCAAGCAGCGGTTGGACGAGACCCATGACTTCGTCGGAGAACAACCATTCGAAAAGTTCGGGGTGCTGAAAATGCGGCACGTCCATCGACTCCGGGCGCACGTCGGTCTCGAGATGATCGAGGATGTTTTCGAAGTAGGCCTTCAAGGCATCAAACTTGGGTTGGGGAAACACCGGTTCGCGAAAAAGGTGGTAACCTTCGACGCGAAATTTGGCGATCTGGGCTTCGTTAAGACGCGGTTGGGCGGAGGTGGGGGCGGCAGGGCTAACCATGATGAATGTGTTATAACATCATTTGGCGGCGAAATCTTGCCATAAAACGGCAATTTATTATGCCCTGATGATCTTATGGCGCTGACCTGTGCTCATTTTAAACTAGGGGAGTTCGCCCGCCCCGGCGAACACTACCATTTTGCGCGAACGGAGCTCGTCCCCGAGAACGGGGTGCGCTCCCACGACCACGATTACCACGAGGTGTTTTGGGCAACGCGGGGGGAAGGACTTCACACTTGGAACGGGGTGTCGGGGCCGATCTTGCCGGGAGTGGTTCATCTGATCCGTCCGCAGGATCGCCATCGGGTGGAGGGGGCGACGGAAGCACCGGTGCGCATCATCAACGTGGCTTTCCCGAGCTCGGCTTGGCGTGAAGTGCGGCAGCGTTACTTTGCGGATGCGCCGGACTGGTTTGAGCAACCCCAAGTCCAGCGCGCCTGGGTCGTCGAACCGCGGATCCAGTCCGTGCTACATCATTGGGCGGATCAGCTCGCAACCGTCTCGCGTCCACGCGTGGCGCTCGACGGATTTCTGATGGAGCTGCCGCGATTGCGTCCGGTGGCCGCACGAACTTCGCACGAGCCGATTCCCGATTGGTTGGCGAAGGCCCGCCGGGAGATCGTGCATCCGCGTCATTTCATGGGGGGCGCTCCGGGGTTTGTGAAGTTGGCCGGGCGAAGCGCTTCCCACGTGTCGCGGGCGGCCGTGCGCTGGCTCGGCACGACGCCGACCGAGATCGTAAACGCGGCGCGGATGGACTATTGTGCGGAACAGTTGGCCGAGACCACCAAGCCGATTCTGGAGATCATGTTCGATTGCGGCCTGACGAACCTGTCCCACTTCTATGCACTGTTTCGCCGCCGGTTTGAGGTGAGCCCGCGGCGCTATCGCTTGCAGTCCCACTCGACAGTGCGGGGATGATGCGAAAGTTGGTGGGTCAGAACTGCAGATGCTTGACGGTGAGCCCCTTGTTCAGGAGCTGCATGAGGGAGTCGATGCCGATGCGAATATGGTCGCTGACAAACTTAGCATCGACGTTCTTGTCGCTCTCGGCGGTCTTGATTCCTTCAGGAAGCATCGGTTGATCGGAAACGAGCAGGAGCGCCCCAGTCGGGATCTCATTGAAAAATCCGGTCATGAAAATGGTGGCGGTCTCCATGTCGACGGCGAGGGCACGAATTTTTTTCAGGTATTTTTTAAACTCCACATCGTGCTCCCAGACGCGCCGGTTGGTGGTGTAGATCGTGCCGGTCCAGTAATCGCGGGAGTGATCGCGGATCGTGGTGGAGATGGCTTTCTGCAGGGCAAATGCGGGGAGCGCGGGCACCTCGGGCGGATAGTAATCGTTGCTCGTGCCCTCGCCGCGAATGGCGGCGATCGGCAAAATAAAATCGCCGATGTGGGCGCGATGTTTGATCGCTCCGCATTTGCCGAGAAAGAGCACGGCCTTGGGTTTGATCGAGCTGAGCAAGTCCATCACCGTCGCGGCGGTGGCGCTACCCATGCCGAAGTTGATGATCGTGATCTCGCCCGAGGTCGCGCTGGGCATGGGTTTGTCCTGACCGCGCACGGGCACCTTGTGCCACTCTGCAAAGACGTTCACATAGTGGTCGAAGTTGGTGAGGAGGATGTAATCTCCAAATTCATTGAGAGGCACCCCGGTGTAACGCGGCAACCAGTTTTCTACAATTTCTCGGCGGGTCTTCATGGGGTTAGCGCAATTCGGATTCGGCGATCGCGTGAGACCAGCGTTGCTGGCCGGTCTTGTCGATGCAAGTGATGGTGACGACTCGTTGGCCCGCGGGCCCGGCGATGGCGAGGTGGGTAAAATTCTGATCGGCTGTCATGGTGTTGGGCACGCGCTGGGGATCCTTGGTGCGCTCGCTCTTGGTCACATCCCACGAGCCGGAGGTCAGTGGAGACGAGGTCAACTCATACACCCACTGCGTCGGGGAGATTTTCTTCCGGGCGAGCTCGGTGAAATGAACGTCGCCGCTTAGAAAAATGACGCCGGTGATTTGGTTGGCCGCGATGAAGTCGAGGATCTCTTCGCGCTCTTCTGGGAACATGCCGAAAGTCTCACTCGTCCCGCCGAAGTCGGTGATTACCTGACCGCCGGTGACGATGAACATAAAGGTGAAGTGCTTCAGACGCTTGGTCGCGAGGAGGGATTGTTTGAGCCATTCGCGCTGGCGCTTGCCGTATTGGGTTTTGATCCCGTCGGCATCGTCGGCGAGGAGATCGTCGTCGTCGCGATAGTAGCGATCGTCCATCAGAAAGAAGGCGGCGTCGCCGTAGGTGAAACGGCCGTAGACGCCGGGGTTGTCGGGCTCGCCCCACGAAATGTTGCCCCAGTAGGTTTGAAAGGCCTTCAGGGTAATATCCTTTAGCTCAAACGATTTGTTGGAATCGTTGGAGCCGTAGTCGTGGTCGTCCCAAGTCGCATAGTGCGGCATCGCGGCGAAGAACCGCTGAAGATCGGGCGCGGCCCGGTCGTGGGAATAACGATACCAGATGCCGCTCTCGGAATCGAAGTCGACTTCGCGCAGATAGAGGTTGTCGCCACCCCAGATCATCAAGTCGGCGCCCGTATCGGCCATGTGCTCAAAGATGCCGGTGCCTTTGCCGTAGGGGGTGCCGGGCCGGTCGTGCGCGGTTTCGTTTTGATAGGAGCAAGAGCCGAAGAGGAACGAGAAGTCGGGCGGCCCGCCGCGCCATTCCCACAAGGTCTGAGTTTTGAAGGTAAGCGGGTAGGGAAAGGTCTTCGGCTGGTCGTCGATCGTGATCTCGTAGCCGTAGGTCTGCCCGGGTTCAAGGAGAGGCAGGACGAACTTCATCGGCTGCGTGGCGATGGGAGTCGATCGCAGTCGGCGCTTGGTGAAAGTTTTTTTGTCTTCGGGCTTAGAGCTCAGCCAGTAGGAGAGGCTGACGCGGTTGGCTCCCTCGGTCTCGAGCCAGATCAGCACTTCCCGTTTGGCTTGGTAGCCGAGCATGGGACCGGACAGGAGGCGCCCTTCAGCGAGCAGGGCGATCGGCAAGGCGATCAGCGCGAACACGAATAAGCAAAGACGCGTTTTCATCGGGCGAGGATGCAGCGATCCCCCGGCAAAGGCAAAGCAACATTATGACAACCGTGCGTCCGGCAGGAGCGAGGCGGGATTGTTCGTTGGACACCTGAGTGGCGTTCCCGTTAGCGTCTTGCCAATGCCAGTTTCCCAAGTGCCGGTTTGGTCATTTGCTCGTCCCAGCCAGACTGTCATCGATGCCTTTGTGGCGAGCCAGCGAGACCAGCCCTTTTCCTACCGAGAGGTGAACCAGACCAAGGGGGCGCCGCCGTTCGATTACCGTTACGACGACAATCAGGTTGAAATCGGATCGGGGGATGCTGTCTTTCGGCGCGCTTGCGAGGCTCTAAATCAGTGGAAGATGTTTCCGGCGCCTTGGACGAAGATCACGCCAGACGACCCGGCGACCATCCGACCCGGGTTGGTGGTGGCCATGCTTGCCCAAGGTTATGGCCTGTGGTGGTTAAACGCCTGCCGGGTGGTCTATGTGGTGAACGAGGCAAAACCGGTGCGGGTGTTTGGGTTCGCCTACGGGACTCTGGCGGCGCATGTGGAGCAGGGGGAGGAACTATTCACGATTGAACAATGGGCTGACGGCACCGTCTGGTATCGGGTGCAGGCGTTCTCGCGGCCGAGCTATTGGCCGGTGCGGCTTGCCCGTCCATGGGCTCGCCGTCTTCAACGAAAATTTTTGCGGGACTCCCAGGCCGCGATGCGTCAACTTGGTCAGACCCCTGCATGAGCACCCCTCTCAAAGTCCGTATCGGCGCCGCCATTTGGTGCGTGTTTACTTATTACGCGGTTCCCGATTTGCATCACAGCAATTGGGCCAGCGCATTGCTGCTACTCGCAGCGCTCGTGCTCGCGCCGATGGCGTGGTGTTTGGCCAACGATGAGGCTGATACCGGCGGGGTGTTGCGGTGGCGACGGCTGGCGATGGGATTGCAGATTCCCGCCGGTGTCCTGCTGGCTGTCTCGCTGCTCATGCCGACGGGCGTGCCTGCCGTGCTGTGCGCCTTGCCGTGGGTTGTCGCTCTGATGGCGATGGCGATGGTGGGAATCTTGCGGCTGAGCAAGGCGCGGCCGGCGATGCCGAATCTTTTGCGGGAGGCCGGTCTCATTTTTGCGGTGATCGGCGGCGTCTGGCTATTGGCGGATCGCGCGGGGCTCCGTCCGCTGAGTTTTCCCCCAGCGATCGTGATGCTGACTGCGGTGCATTTTCATTACGCAGGATTCGTCCTGCCGATGGTCGCGAGCCTCGCGCTGGCGCTGCGTCCAACCAGCTTGGTCGGTCGCATGTCCGGCTGGGGGATCATTGTGGGTGTGCCGATGGTCGCAGTCGGAATTACCGCAACTCAGTTGGGCTGGCCGCGCGGCCTTGAAATGGGCGCGACTTGGGTGCTCGTGGCCGCGAGCGGCGGCGTCGCGTGGTTGCTCCTCCAGTTGGCTGGCGCGGAGAAAACGGTGCCGACTTCTTCGCGGGTGATGTGGGTGATCGCCGGAGTTTCACTGGCTCTAGGCATGGGGTTGGCCGGGCTCTATGGATCCCGAGCGATGTTTCAGCCGATGCCGTGGCTCGATATCCCGTGGATGCGGGCGCTGCACGGCACGCTCAATGCGCTCGGATTCTCGGTGGTGGCGCTGCTCGGTTGGTGCCGGGCGGGTCGGGAGTGCTGTTGCGGCCGCACGAGCGGTTAACGGGCTTCCCAGGATTCTTCGAGATCGACAAGGTCACCCACATCGAGCGCACAGATCTGCGATCCGCCGTCGATCACTTCGGTGTAAAACAACCCGTGGCGATTGGGACTGAGAAAGGGATGGGCGTGGAATCGCTGCCCGCGCTCCGGGTAGCGCGCCATGGTTCGCAGCGTTTTGATCTTCGGTTGTCCGGTGGGAAAATGGATCGAGAAGAGCCCATGGGTTTTCCCGTGGTGTTCGAAAAACAGGAACTGGTCGCGGGATCGCGGCCCGTGTGCACGTAGCCGTCGAAGGTGCCGGGCCGGGGAATCTCTTCGTGCGGCTGAGCCTGGGTTCGTCGCGGCCAATCCAATTGTGAACTTTCTCCTCCACGAGCTTGACGGTCTCGTAGAAAATGCCGCGGTCAGTGACGACTTGGTGGACCCCACTGCCTTGATCGTTGCGAGGTCGGAGTAGCTGGTAATCGGCTCCGTCGAGGCGGTCGAGCGGCACGGGCCGAAACGCTCACTGGGGAAAATCAGGTAGCGATCATCCGCAGTGACGGAGGGCGTGAAATTATAGAGCGGGTAGCTTTGGGCGGGGCTGGCCGTGAGCTGGCAACGCCTGCGTCCGGAGGTATCCCGCTCAATGGGCACCCCTCGCGAACCTCAAAGTTGCTTCAGCCAACAGGAGAGAGCGCGAGGGGGAGGCAACGCTCGCCGATTAGGCGCGGGCGAACGTGTTCGAAGTGTTGAGGTGTTCGGCGCCGGTGTATTTCTGCGACTGCTCATCCGCGTGATAACTCGACCGAACCATTGCGCCGCTCTCAACGACGCCGAGGCCGATGCTCAGGCCGAACTCTTTCCAATGCTTAAACTCGTCGGGATGCACCCAGCGTTCGACTTTGAGGTGCTGCTGAGTGGGCTGTAGATATTGGCCGATCGTGAGAATGTCGGTCTGGTCCGAGGCGATCTCGCGCAGCGTTTGCTCGATTTCGTGCTTCTCTTCGCCGAGCCCGAGCATAATGCCGGTCTTGGTGATGAAGCCGCGGCTCTTGGCGTGGGTGAGCACGGAACGGCTGCGCTCGTAGCGAGCTTGCACGCGCACCGGCTTTTGGAGGCGTTCGATGGTTTCCAGATTGTGGTTAAAGATGTCGGGCTTGGCCTCGAGCACCGTGTCGAGGTCGTGCAGGCGGCCTTTCCAGTCGGGCGTGAGCACCTCAATTGCGCAGTCGGGATTGAGATGGCGGATCGCGCGGATCGTGGCGGCCCAGACGGAGGCTCCGCCGTCTTTCAAGTCGTCGCGGGCGACCGACGTGATCACGCAGTGGCGCAATCCCATCTTGGCGACGGCGTCAGCAACACGGGCGGGTTCGCCGAGATCGAGTTCGGTGGGGCGTCCGGTTTGAATCGCGCAAAAATTGCAGGACCGCGTGCAGATGTTGCCCAGAATCATCACCGTGGCGGTGCCGCGGGACCAACACTCTCCGAGATTGGGGCATTGGGCGCTTTGGCAAACGGTGTGGAGCTTGTGGGTGTCGACTAGTTCCCGCACGGCCTGGTATCCGGGCCCGGAGGGAAGCTTGGCCCGGAGCCAAGAGGGTTTGCGCGTGGTATCCATCAAAACTCACGGAAGCAGAGAAACAGCGGGATTACACGGATGAACACGGATTTTTTTAAGAAATGACGCCTGCTCATAGGGACCGGTCCCATTGTTAATCCGGTCGCCCGAGAACGGGAATTTGCGCAAATCTTCGGCACGGCAGCGAATTTCCCCTGTCCTTGGCGTCGCGTTGATCCACGCTTCCACTTGATGAAATCGCATTCTCTGACCCTTGCTCCTTTTCGCTGGTTTCGGCTCGCGGCCCTCGCGTTGGCGTTGCCGTGGGCGGCGCACGCCGCCGACTTTACGGTTTGGATCCTATTGTTACAGAATCCGGAGGCGGCCCAAACGGTGGCGACCACCGATGCGAACGAGCACGCGAATCTTCTGAAAGAGGGTTGGATCGTCACGGCCACCGGCAAAGTTTTGGCGGAGGGAGGCGACCATCGGGGAATACTTACTCGGATGTTGCGGGCCAAGCCGTCAATCGCGCGTCGTCTGGCGACGACTCAGGCCGAGTTGGACGCCAATCTCGCCGAAGGCTTCGTGGTCGAGGGTGCGCTCGGGCATGTGCTGCTCCAGTCAGCTCCCGGTGCGGTCGCCGTTCATCGCTTCAGTAAGGGAGAGCGCTTGATTTGGGTGGGCGGCCATCACGAGCAATACTGGGCCGATCATCAGGGCTGGAAGCGTGAGCCGGGGATTTTCTGGCTCACTCCGGTGAGCGGTGGTTGAGGCAAAGAATTCGGGCGCGCGGGCGACTCGCGGCTAAGCTCCGTCGAGAAATTTTGGCCATAGAGTCCAGAACTCTCGAGCGAGGATCGTTTTGATTTCCTCCAGGTCGAGCGTTCGCCCGAGCTCGGCTTCGAGGGAAGTGACCGTGCCGTCGGTCGCGGAGAGACCGCACGGCACGATGCCCTCGAAGTGGGCGAGGTTGGCGTTCACGTTGAGCGCGAATCCGTGGTAGGCGACCCAGCGTTTCACCGCGACGCCGATGGCCGCGACTTTGCGGGAGCCGAGCCAAATGCCGGTGAGCCCATCGCGCCGAGTGGCAACCAAGCCTAGTGCGCCCACCGCATTGATCAACACCTGCTCGAGAAATCGAAGGTAGGCATGCAAATCGCGACGCGGTTGCAATGACACTATCGGGTAACCGACGATCTGGCCCGGCCCGTGATAAGTGATGTCGCCCCCGCGGTTGGTCTTGGCCACGGTGATGCCGGCCGCAGTGAGTTGCTCGGTATTCCAAACCAAGTGCTGGTCGGCCCCGGTCCGTAGTCCAACGGTGAAAACGGGATCGTGCTCCGTAAATACCAGAGTGTCGCCGGTCTTTCCGGCAATCCGCTCGGCCACGGCAGCCTCTTGGCGCCTGAGTCCCTCCGCATACGTCGTGCGCCCCCAATCGCTGATAGCAACGGGGGCAACGGCTTGGTTGAGTGACGCGGGCATAAGGAATACCTTTGCCATGACGCGGTTTGGTGCAACTCCACTTCGCATGACGCTCGGCGCTATTGCGCCGCGGGGGCAGGTCGGCTTAACTCCAACGCATCCCCATGACACCCCTCACGATGAACAACTTGCTCGGACAACTGCCGTTTCAGGCCGGCGCGATCACCCGGATGATCAATGCGGAGAATCCAACCGGCGAAAAAGGCGGTGCGGCCAAATGGGATCCCAATCCCGAAGATCCCTTCCTCGCCCACAGCGGTCCGGCGGCGCATCTGGGCCGGGGTTGGAAGGTGCGGCCGTTTATCAGTTTGAAAGCGGGTGAGGCTGCGACCTTGGCGGACATCAAGGGGCCGGGTTGTATCAACCAATTTTGGATCACGGCGAGTGCGGATGAATTTCGCACGCTTGTGCTGCGGATGTATTGGGACGGGGAGGAGACGCCATCGGTCGAAGCTCCCTTGGGGGATTTTTTTGCGATGGGCTTCGACACCCATCCGCATCAAGTCAATTCGCTGCCGGTGGTGGTGGCGCCGCATCGCGGCTGCAGTTGCTACTGGCAAATGCCGTTTCGGGGGAATGCGCGCATTACCCTAAGCAATGACAACAAAACCGACGTCAAGATCATCGCCTACAAGGTGCTCTACAAACTGCATGAAGTGCCCGCCGATGCAGCCTATTTTCATGCGCAATGGCGGCGCAGTCTGACGACCCGCGAAAATCCTGAACATACCATTCTCGACGGCGTGAAGGGCCGGGGGCTCTATGTGGGCACCTACCTTGCGTGGACGGCGCTCTCACGCGGGTGGTGGGGTGAGGGCGAGGTGAAATTTTATATCGATGGGGACGGTGAGTTTCCGACCATCTGCGACAACGGCACCGAGGATTATTTCAGCGGGGCCTGGGGGTTTTTCAAAGACCCAAAGAAGGATCAGATTGAGGTAGCCTTTAGCACTCCGTTTGTCGGCATGCCTCTGGCGCATGTGAGCGGACCGGAGGGCCCGCGCTATTTCAGCCTCTACCGCTGGCATGTGCTCGACAGCATCGGATTCGAGCAGGACCTGCGCGTGACGGTGCAAACCCTCGGCTGGTGGCCGGGACACATCTATCAACCTTTGACCGAGGACGTCGCGTCGACCGCGTTCTGGTATCAAAGCGAACCGCACGTAGCCTATCCGAAATTACCTGCAATCAACGAACGCTGGCAGCGTTGATTTTTTACCACAGATGGACGCGGACAAACACAGATTATAAATTCCATCTAAATAAATTCATTCCGCCTCGATGACATCCGACTTTTTGCTGCGAAACTCGCTGAGTCTCTACCGGTTTTATCCGTGTTCATCAGTGTCCATGGTATGTTGTTTTTGACTCATGAGTTTTGAAAATATGGATTACAATTGTTACCGCGACTCGGTAACCAGACAGCGGCAACACCAGGAGGATTGGCTCAAGGTCGGCTATGCCCCACTGGGATTTTATTTGAAGGATTTCTGCCTGCACGAAGTGGATGGCACGTGGCATCTTTACCATATCGTAGGCACGCCAGGAGTGAGTTGTTGCCTGCCGGGCAACGAGATATTTTTCGGCCATGCGACGACGAGGGATTTCGTGACGTGGGCAACGCAGGAACCCTGCTTTTTCATCGATGTGCGCGGATGGGATCACGGGCACGTCTTTGCCCCTTACGTGATCGCGGATGGCGGCAAGCATTGGATGTTCTATACCGGGGTCGCGACCGACAACACCCAGCGCATCGGCGTGGCGACCTCGACCGATTTGTTCAAATGGGAGCGCGCGAGCGACCAATCCGTGATCCGACCGGAGAACTACGACTGGGCGTTCTGCCCAACGACCGGTGGGGCGGCCTGTCGCGATGCGCATGTGATCGTGCACGACGGTATATTTCAGATGTATTACACGGCGGTGAAAAAGGACGGCAATGGGTGTGTCGCCCGCGCGTCGTCAACGGATTTACTTAACTGGAATGACGAAGGAATCTGCTATGGTTTCAATGCATGGAACCAGTGCGAGTCGAGCAATGTGCAGCGCATGGATGATGGCCGGTGGCGGTTGTTCTTTGGCGGACACCATGCGTGGAGCTATGTCGATTCCGACAATCCGTTGCGCTGGCCCGAGGTGACCCCGACCAAATTGCGCGATGACATTACCGGCATGGAAGTCATCCGCCGCCAAGGCGACCGCTGGTTGGTCGCCTATTTCGGCCTGCGCTATTACCGACTGATGCTGGGCGTGATTGACTGGACGGCAGTCGAGCCGACGATCACGCAAATCACCTCGTGTGACGGTTTGGTAGAATTCGGTATTTAGGCGGGCAGCACTCACGCGCCGGGGGCGGCGCGTCCCCATGGCCGCAAATGGGAGACGCGGCGCTCTCGCCGCGCTGTTGATATGATTGAGGGTAGGGCGCGGTGTCCTCACAGCGCCGCAATGTATTCGGCGGGTTAGGGACAACCCGCCCTACCTTTTCACCGCTGAGTGACGCCGGAGGTTAGTTCGTTGCAGCGAGTTGCTTGCCGAAGAAGCGCTCCATCCAAACAGCGATGACGCCGTCGCCGGTGACATTGGTGGCGGTGCCAAAGCTGTCTTGGGCCAAGTAGAGGGCGATCATCAGCGCGACCTGAGTTTCGTTGAAACCCAGCATCGACGTGAGCAGGCCGATGGCCGACATCACCGCGCCGCCCGGTGCGCCGGGGGCGGCGATCATGATAATGCCGAGCATCATGATAAATGGCAGCATGGCCCCGAGAGAAGGAATGCCGACTCCGGGAGTCATTAACATCACTGCGCTGGTGCAGGTGACGAGGGTGATAGTCGATCCGGAGAGGTGGATGTTGGCGCAGAGCGGCACGACGAAGTTGGCGATCGGCTCGCTGACCTTGGCGGACTTCACCGAACGCAGCGTCACTGGAATAGTGGCGGCGCTCGACATGGTGCCAAGGGCGGTGAAATACGCGGGCAACATCTGGCGGATCAACTCGAGTGGGGAACGGCTGTTGAGCATGCCGGTGACGATGAAGAGCGCGCTGAGCCACACCCAATGCATGATCACGACGAGCAGGAGCACGGTGCCGAAAGCGCGGAGGGTTGTGAACACGCTGCCATCGGCCGCCATCGCCGCAAAGACGCCGGCGATGTAAAGGGGGAGCAACGGGATGATCACTTTGCCCAACAAGCCTTCGATGATCGTGCAACCTTGGGAAAACAGATTGCGCAGGCTCTCGCTGCGATAGGCGCTGATGCCGATGCCGAAGACAAACGCGGCGACAAGTGCGCTGATCACTCCGAAGAGGGGCGGAATCTCCAGTTTGAAGAAGGCGGCGTGCGCTATGTTTTCGTGCCCGGCCTCGCCAGCGACCGGCGCGAGCCAGGGGAGGGCGACACTGGCGACGAGAAACGCGAGCACCCCGGCGATCAACGTCGACCCGTAGGCGAAACCGACCGTGCGCCCGAGGAGCTTGCCCGAGTTGCTCGGGAGGCTGGCGATGCCGTTGGTGATGTAGAAAAGGATAATCAAGGGGATGGTGAACTTGATCAATTGGCCAATCGCCTCGTAAACGGTGAGTAAAGTGCGGATGGTCCAATCGGGGGAATAGAGCCCGATGAGGATGCCGGCGATCATGCCGGCGAGGAGTTTGAGAATGATTTTCATAGAGGCGTTGGGGGTGGGCACAGCCGGATTGGGCCGAGATGGATGGGCGGCGACGCAGGGAGCTTGTGACGGGATATCGGTCCCGCAAGCGATTCCACCGTGATTGTTCGGCGTAGTTTCCGTTTGCCCCGGGAGGGTCGGGGTGGCTAATTCCTCCGGTTCCATGAGCGACACACCAGCCGATATCTCCCACGACCAGCACGCGGTGCGCCTAGCCAAGCTGCGCGAGCTGCGCGAGGCGGGGCACGATCCCTTCCGGGCCAATGTTTCCCAGACGCATTTTTCCGACGAGGCGCTGAAGGCCTATGTGGACGGCGAAGATAACACCGTCGACGTGGCGGTGGCTGGCCGCTTGGTCGTCATTCGCGACATGGGCAAGAGCCAGTTTGTGAAGATCCTCGATCAGCAGGGGATTCTGCAGCTCTACATCCGCAAAGATGTGATCGGCGAAGATGCCTACGTGGCGTTCAAGAAACTCGACATTGGTGACATCATCGGGGTGACCGGCACCTTGTTTAAGACCAAGACCGGCGAGGTGACCGTGCGGGCCGCGATTTACACGCTCGTGGCAAAGGCGTTGCACCCGTTGCCGGAAAAGTGGCACGGGCTCAGCGACGCCGAGCAAGTCTACCGCCAGCGCTACCTCGACTTGATTGTGAACCAGGCCTCGCGGAAGCGTCTGGTGCAACGCTCGCAGATCATCTCACAGATCCGGCGTTTTCTCGAGGATCGCCGTTTTATGGAGGTGGAGACACCCGTGCTGGAGTCGACCGCGGGCGGCGCGGTGGCCCGTCCGTTTGTCACTCACCACAACGCGCTCGGCGCGGATTTATTTTTGCGCATCGCCACCGAGCTGCGCCTGAAGCGGCTGCTCGTCGGCGGGTTTGATCGCGTCTTTGAGATCGGCCGGATTTTCCGCAACGAAGGGGTGTCGCGTCGTCACAACCCGGAGTTCACGATGCTCGAAGTCTATCAGGCTTATGGCGACTACCGGACGATGATGGCCTTGATTAAGGTCCTGCTGACGACGCTTTGCGCGTCCGTGCTGGGCACGAGCGTGATCAAGCACGCCGCGAGCGGTCAGGAGATCGATTTCGCCGGGGAGTGGCGCGAGGCCAAATACAAGGATCTCGTGCGCACGGAGATGAACGATCCAGAATGGTTTGAGCGCACCAAGGCTGAGAAGATCGCCGCGGTCGAGAAGCTCGGTTTGAAGTGCGCGCCCGATTGGGAGGATTACGAGGTGACCAACGAAGTCTTCTCGAAACGCATCGAGCCAACCCTCATTCAACCGACCTTTGTGACCCACCTGCCGAAGGAGCTCTGCCCACTGGCCAAGCTCACCGAAGGCGATGCGACGACGATCGACGTGTTCGAACTCTGCATCGGCGGCATGGAAGTGGCGCCTGCGTATTCGGAGCAGAACGATCCCAAAGTGCAGCGCGAGATGTTTGCGGCGCAGGCGGGCGAGGAAACTCAGAGCATCGACGAGGACTTCCTGCTCGCGCTCGAGCACGGGATGCCGCCGGCCGGTGGCATGGGCGTCGGGATTGATCGACTGGTGATTTTGCTCACCGGAGCCGAGAGTATTCGCGACGTGATTCTCTTTCCTCAGTTGCGACCCAGCAACGCGACCGCCGCTCCGAAAGACGCGTGAGGAGCCCCGGATGACGGCTCATTTTGCTTGGTTCGAGCCAGACATCTGAAAACGTAGGCTCACGTCCATGCCTTGGTATCTTTACCTTGCTCTGAAACAGCTGTTCCCCACGGGGAAGCGGTTTCCTTTCTTCACCCTTGTTTCGGTGATGGGCGTGGCGTTGGGCGTCGGTCTGCTGATCGTCTCCATCAGCGTGATGGGAGGCTTTGGTCATCAGATTCGGCAGATGATCGTCGACACGCAAGGGGAGGTGCAGGTGCGCGGCTATGGGTTGATCGAACAGCCGGACGCCTTGCAGCAAACGATCGCGTCGGTGCCCGGAGTGGTCGCGACGACGCCCTTTGCCGAGGGCGTGGCGATGTTGGAATACAATCGCAAGCCAGCCTTTCCTGCCATACAGGGGATCGACATCAACCGGATCAACGATGTCGTCCCGTTGCGCCGGTTCGTGCGTCAAGGGTCGTTGGACGATCTCGACGACGATTCGGTCATCATCAGCGCCAAGATGGCGATCGCGATCGGCGCGCGGGTGGGTAGCACCGTGGAAGTTTATTCGCCCCTTCTCCTAGAGAAGATGAAGAACGACGAAGTGATGCTGCCGCGCGAGCTGCAGGTGGTCGGCCTTTTCGAAATCGGACACCAGCAACTCGACAGCTCCGTGGTCCTTGTGACGCTGCGGACCATGCAGGACCTCTACGGTCTGGGGGGCGCGGTGCACGGCGTGAATGTGAAGATCGCTGATGGGCTCGATGCCGATCGAATCGCCACGAAGATCAACTCGGCCCTCGGGCTCCACCGCAACGCGGACGCCCGCTCGTGGATCGAGGCGAACCAGGATTTCCTTTTCGTGCTGCAGCTCGAGAAGAACATGATCTTTTTCCTGCTGACGTTCATTATCGTGGTGGCGGCGTTCTCAGTGGCGAGTTCCCTGCTGATTTCGGTGGTGCGCAAGACCCGCGAGATCGGCCTGCTGAACGCGCTCGGCGCCAAACCGCGCCAGATCGCCGCCTGCTTTTGCTTTCAAGGATTCTTCATCGGCGTGACCGGCACGGCGGCGGGGCTCGCGATCGGTTTTTCGTTTCTGCACGTGCGCAACGACCTCATCCGGATCTTCACCGAGCTGACCGGCAGTGAGGAAGTGCTCGCCCGGTTTTATCAGTTCAGCCAACTCCCGTCTTACTCAGCGCCGGGCGATGTGGGGCTGATCATCGCCTGTGCAATTGTGATCTCAACGCTCGCGGGGCTCCTCCCCGCGTGGCGGGCGGCGCGACTCAAACCCGTGGAGGCCCTGCGCAGTGAATGATCGACGATCAGTTCTCTCGGCTCGGGATATCCGCAAGACATTCGTCAGTGGCGAGCGTCGCATCGAAGTGCTGGGCGGCGTGTCACTCGATGTGGCGCGTGGGGAGAGTGTCAGCATTCGCGGCGAATCTGGATCGGGCAAGTCGACTTTGTTGCATCTGCTCGCCCGGCTCGACGAACCGGACAGCGGGGCGATCACATGGATGGGTGCCGAGAATCGCCCGGCGTCGGCGCGAGTCGACTTCCTCGGGATGGTCTTCCAGTCATTTTATCTCATCCCCGAAATGGATGCGCTGGCTAACGTGACGATGGCTGCCCGCATCCGGGGAAGACTAGGCGCGGCCGAGCGGGACCGGGCAAAGGAGCTGCTCCGGCGCGTGGGCCTGGCTGATCGGGCGACGCATCTGCCGACCCAGCTTTCCGGCGGCGAGCGCCAACGTGTGGCGTTGGCCCGCGCGCTGATGAATCGACCTCAACTCATCCTCGCCGACGAACCGACCGGCAATCTCGACGAGGCGACGGGCGATGCGGTGGTTGATTTGCTTCTGTCGCTGTGCGCTGAAAGTGAGACGGCTCTTGTGTTGGTTACCCACAACGTCACTCACGCGCGTCGCTGTGCCCGCCAACTGGTCCTACACGCCGGTCAATTCGGGTGACCGGGTTTCCGGTCGGCGACCGATTACACGTATTTCGGTGGACCGACCATCACTTGACGCAAGAGCGGATCGGCCCCTTCGAGCACCTTCATCAGCGCGGGCGTCTGGGTCGCGCCTTGGGCGCGAAACGCGAAGCTGTCGCCGCGGGCGTATTGCAACTGCATCAGGTAGCGGGTGCGCGATCCCGTGTTGGGGCGACCGCGATGCCAGGTTTGGTGGTTGAAGAGATAGATGTCGCCGGCCTTGCAGAAAATTGGCTCGGCGGGATGTCCTTCGAAAACAGGATCTTCCTTGGGGGGCAACCGACCGGAGTAGTGACTCCCGCGGACGATCTCGGTGGGGCCATCGTCGAGGACGTCGATATCGGTAAGGGCAACCTGCACACTCAACCACATCAAGGGCAGGGTGGCGCCAGCCGGCCAGCGGGGGATGTCTGGTGGGAGGGGATGCTCGAGGCGATTGTTGTCGTCGACGTGCCAGTTTGAAACGGCCTCGCCCGGTTTGTTGCGAATGACGTTCTGCCCGCAGAAACGACACTCGGGGCCGACGATGGATTTCACCAACGAATAGATCGGATCGCGAATGAAGAGGCGGGTAAATCCAAGGTCGTAGTCTTGCGGATTGCGCACAACGAACCACGTGCTGCGCTGTTCTTCAAAGGCCGGATCGGCGGCGTAGCGATCGGTGAGCTGCCGCAGCTCTGCGCATTCGTCGGCCCCCAATACGCCTCGGATCACGGCAAAGCCATCGCGGTGAAAGGTCTGCAGGATGTGGTGAGCTTCAGTTTCGGGGATTGGTTGGGTCAACATGGGGAGGGCGTGGGGTTTCTCCTGCGTGAAATCGCGTTTGACCGCAAAAAGCAAGCCCCCTCCGTTCAGCGAACCGGCGTTTCCGCGTTTCCCGCGTTGCAACCGGCGGGCGAACGACTTGCTATGACCCCATGTTCTCCCGATCTCCCGAACTGATCCGTTGCGGCGTCGCGGGCGTCGGCTCGCTCGGTCAGCACCATGCGCGGATTTACGATGCGCTTGAGGGGGTCGAGCTGGTGGGGATTTTTGAAACGAGCGATGCTCGCGCGGCGGAGATTTGCGAGAAATTCGGCTGCCAACGGTTTTTGACGCTCGAGGAATTGGGTGCGGCGTGTGACGCGGTTTCCGTGGTGGTGCCGACGGATCGGCACGCCGAGGTCGCGCTGCCGCTCCTTGCGAAAGGAACCCACTTGCTGATCGAAAAACCGATTTGCGCGACCTTGAACGAAGCCGAGCAGGTGTTGGCCGCCGCCAAGCAACATGGCTGCCTCGTGCAGGTGGGTCACATTGAGCACTTCAATCCGGTGATGGCGTTTCTGGAAAAGGAGATCAACGCCCCTCAATACATCACGACCGAGCGGCTGGCCCCTTATCAGCCCCGCGGGACCGAGGTGGGGGTCGTGCTCGACCTGATGATCCACGATATCGGCATTGTCCTTGCGCTCGCGAACTCGCCGATCAAGCGGATCGACAGCGTGGGCGTCACCGTCCTCTCCAAAGGCGAAGATATCGCCAATGCCCGCATCGAGTTTGAAAGCGGCTGCGTGGCGAACCTCAGCGCGAGCCGGATGAGCACGAAGAAGCAGCGCGAGATCCGCATCTTTCAATCGAACGCCTACCTCTCGCTCGACTTCATGAATCAGGAGGGTCACCTCGTGAAGAAGAGCGATATCATCGCCTATGGGGTGAAGATGAAAATGGGCTTAGTCAAAGCCGGCGACCTCAGTGCGATCCCGGTGAAGAAGATCCCGATCGAGAAAGGTGAGCCGTTGGCGCTTGAGCTGGCCCACTTTGTCGAAAGCGTGCGCCAAGCCAAGCAACCGAAAGTCGGCGCCGCCCTCGGCAAGAGCGCCCTCGAGGTCGCCATCAGAATCACGGAACAGATTCGCGCGGCGAAACGATGACGAACGCAGTTGAGAGATTACCTTTCCGGCTGCCAGAGCCCCAGCGGGAGCGGGTGGATCTATTGATCATCGCCGGGGAACACTCGGGCGACGAACACGCGGCGAAGGCGGTGGCGGGCTTGCTTGCGCGGGAGCCGGGCCTGAACGTCTGCGCGGTGGGCGGATCGTCGGTGGCCGCGGCGGGCGCGCAACTTCTGCACGACCTGACCACGTCGGCGGTCGTCGGTCTGGTGGAGGTGCTGAAAAACTATCCGTTCTTCAAGACGCTGTTTGCCGAGATTCTGCGTTGGATCGAGGTGCACCAGCCGCGGGCGGTGTGCTTTGTTGATTATCCCGGATTGAATCTGCGCTTGGCGGCGGCTTTGCGCGAGCGGAAGCTCTCGGTGAAGGGGGGCGGAGCGATTAAATTGCTCTACTACATCTCGCCGCAGATTTGGGCCTGGAAGGCCAAGCGGCGTTTTACCATGGCCCGCGATCTCGATGCCTTGGCGGTGATTTTTCCGTTTGAAGTGGCTTGTTACGACGACACGTCGCTGCCGGTGGAGTTTGTGGGCCATCCGTTTTTGGCCGACGACTACGTGTCGCCGGTCACCTATGATCCGGCGGGGCCGTTGTTGCTCTTGCCGGGAAGTCGCCAGCAGGCCGTCGCAAAAATTTTCCCGGTGCTCCTCGCCGGACTGAAAGTATTTGGCCCCAAGGAAACGCAGGTGCTTTATCCGAGTGAGCAGATCAAAGCGGTGCTCACGGCAGCCAACCCTCCCTTGCGGGTGACTTTGGTTGGTCCGGGAGAACCTGTGGCGGCGTCGGCGGTGCTGACGAGCTCGGGCACGATGTCGTTGCACTGTGCGCTGGCAGGGATCCCCGGAGCGATCGCCTATCGCACGAATCCTCTCACCTACTTGCTGGCGAAGTGGTGGGTGAAACTCGACTACATCGGGATCGCCAACCTGCTGCTCAAGGAACCGATGTATCCCGAATACATCCAAGGGGCGGCGACCGCGGAGGCACTGGCCGCGGAGATCCGAGTGTGTCTGAACGATCCAGCCCGAGCCGTCCAAACCAAGGACCAGCAGCGGCGCTTGGCGGCGTTGTTGAATCAACCTTCCGCGGGCACCGTTGCGGACTGGCTTGCACGATGTCTCGGATAACCCGATCATGCCGATGAGTCGTTGGACTCAGACTAGCGTTGGATCTGACAGCCCATGAAATCTCGATTTTCCCGCATTCTTCCCCAACACCGCAGCCGGTTATTGCCTTGGGTAATCCTTGTGGCCGGGTGTCTCGGTTCCTTCGGGGCTTGGACCCTCGTGCGGAGCGAGATGCGCCAGGACGACCAGGAGAGGTTCTTTCGTCAGGTCAGCCGAATGGAGGCGGCCATCGAGGCGCGGTTTCAATCGGTTTCCGATTTGCTGTATGGCTCCCGGGCTTTGGCCCTCGCGAGTGAGAATGTCACTCCGGCGGAGTGGTCCATCTATTATCGGAGTATTGCCGGGCAGTTTAGCAATGGGATCGTGGGCTTGGGTTATGTGCAACGAGTGCTGCGGTCGTCGGTCGACGAGCTTGAGGCGGCCCTGCGGGAGGCTGGAAACACCGACTTTGCGGTGGAGCGGGGCGGCACTAACGATTGGTTGTATGTGGTTACGAGCATCGAGCCGCAGGAGCGCAACACGGGCGTCCTTGGGCTGGACATCGGCTCGGGCTCGACCCGCCGCTTGGCGGCCGAACAAGCCGCGCACGACAACACCTTGGTGCTCTCGCACCGGATCAATCTCGATTACGACGGGAACCACGTCTCGGGGTTCCTCGCCTTTCTGCCGGTCTTTCAACAGGGAGTGCCCCTCGATGACCCCGGCGCTCGCCTCGACGCGACCCACGGATGGGTCTACGCGTCCATTCGTCTCGATCAGTTGCTGGCCGACATGTCGGCTAACGCGGCGACCCAGCTCGACTACAAAGTTTACGAATCCATGGAAGTGCGCACGACCACGTTGCTCTACGATAGCAATTCGGGGTCGACGATCGGCGACGACCACTCGGACCGTGCGCTCGGGCTCCTGAGCTCGAACTTTCAGGTCGAACGGAGGGTCAAGATCCCCGGGCGGCTTTGGTCGGTGCGGTTCAGTTCGAATTCGTATTTCGACACGGATGGCAAGCAGATGATGCCGTGGGTGGTCGGGAGCGCCGGTTTGCTCGCCAGTTTAATGGCGGCAATGCTGGCGCACTCGTTGCTCACGGCGAGGTTGCGCGCACTAGGTTTGGCGGACCGCATGATGGTCGATTTACAGCGCGCCGAAAAGGAGACTCAACGGCTGGCTCTGGTCGCCAGTCGCACGGGAACGGCGGTCATGTTGATCGATCAGGAGTGGTGCATCGAATGGGTCAATGACAGTTTTTCCACGCTCTTCGGCTACACGATTGCGGAAGTGAACGGCCGGCGGCCGGGCGAGGTCCTCCATGGCGTGTTGACCGAGTCGGGGGTGGCTGCGCGGATCGACGAAGCTTGTGCCCGTAATGAGGCTTACCGCGGAGAGGTGCTCAACTACGCCAAAGACGGCCGCCAACTTTGGTTGGAGGTCGAAATGCAGCCGCTGACCGATGACGAAGGCGTTCTCACTGGCTACATGGGCATGCTGTCCGACATCACCGCCCGCAAACGCGCCAAGCAGGAGTTGATCGAGAAAGAGAATCAGCTGCGGTTCGTCTTCAACAACCTGCCCGTGGGCACGGCCTGGGTGAGCTATCGCAAATCTGGCAACGTCTCCCAGATCAACGACGCGTTCTTCGAGATCAGCGGGTTGAAGCGGGAAGAGCTCGAAGATTATGGCAAAGTTCGGGCGATCTCCGACCCGGAGGACCTTGCCCTCCAGGATGAGTTTCGAGCTAAGTTGGTGTCCGGGGAGATCGATTACTACGAACTCGAGAAACGCTACCACCGAGCGGATGGGCACACCGTCTGGGTGCAGTTTACCTGTCAAGTCTACCGCCGGTCCGACGGCACGATCGACCAGGAGATTTCGACGGTGCAGGACATCACGAAGCGCAAACAGGCGGAGCATCAATTGGAATACAAGGAAGCGCTTCTGCGCTTTGTCTTCGATGCGGTGCCCATCGGGATCCACTTATTGAGCGTCGAGCAATTGCCGGGGCAAAAGGTCAAGGAGACTCGCCTGACCAACGATGCGCACTGGCAAATGACAGGGTTGACCAAACAGGATGCGCCGACCAACGAGGATTTTGAAGCGGTTTCCGACCCCGCCGATTTGAAGCACCAACGCGAACAGTATGCGGAGCTCAAACAGGGGGGGATTGACCGGTTCTCCATGGAGAAGAGCTACCGTCATGCGGATGGCCGGATCGTGTGGGTGAATTTGACCGTCCGGCGATTTGCGAATCCCGGTGGCCTCGGCTACCAAGATATTGGGACCACCGTGGATATCACGGAGAGCCGTCGGCATGCCGACGAGTTGCGCAAGGCCAAGGAGGCGGCGGAGGCGGCTAACTTGGCGAAGAGTCACTTCCTCGCGATGATGAGCCACGAGATTCGGACGCCGATGAACGGGGTGATTGGGATGACGTCGTTGCTCCTCGACACCGCGATGAGTCCGGAGCAACAGGGGTTTGCTGAAACGATTCGGGCGAGCGGCGATTCGCTGCTTACCATCATCAACGACATTCTGGATTTCTCGAAGACCGAGTCGGGCAAGTTGGAGCTCGAGAACGAAACCTTTAATGTGCGCGATTGCGTGGAAGCAGTGCTCGATTTGATGGCGGCGCGCGCCTTGGAGAAGCGGCTCGATATTCTTTACGAGATCGCCGACGGAACTCCGGGATCGATCATCGGCGATGCGACCCGCCTGCGCCAGATTTTGGTCAACCTCATGGGCAACGCGATCAAGTTCACCGAGACGGGCGAGGTGGTGCTCGGCCTGGACGCGCGTGTTCTCGACGGGAAAAATGTGGAGCTCGAATTTTCTATCCGCGACACCGGCATCGGCATTCCGGAGGAAGGGCTGGAACGCTTGTTCCGCTCTTTCAGCCAGGTGGATTCATCGATCTCCAGGCGATTTGGCGGCACCGGATTGGGCTTGGTGATTTCCCGCCGCTTGGCCGAGATGATGGGCGGTCGGATGTGGGTCGCAAGCGAAGTCGGCCAGGGATCGACCTTCTTCTTCACGATCAAAGTAGAAATCGTGGCGAGCAAACCGCGCCCTTACCTAAGCGGCGGAGCATCGAGCTTGGTGGGACGGCGACTGTTGATCGTCGACGACAACGAAACGAATCGGCGCATCCTGCTCGGGTTTGCCGCTAAGTGGAAGATGGAGGCGCGCGCGGTGGATTCGGGGCCGGGTGCCCTGGCCTTGCTCGAAGGAGGGGAGACGTTTGCCGTCGCCATTCTCGACATGCAAATGCCCGGGATGGATGGCTCGACTCTGGCCGAGAAGATCAAGGCGATCCCGTCTGCCGCGCACATTCCGTTGGTGCTGCTTTCCTCTCTGGGCCGGAAGAAGTTTCCGAGGGATGAGAGTATGTTTGCGGCGTGCCTCACAAAGCCAACCAAGCCCTCGCGGCTTTTTGAAGTGCTCGACTCGATCTTGCGCGACAGCAACCATCCATGGCCCTCGTCCATGCCCGCGCCGATGATGGATGCCCCGAGCCAAGGCGAAGGCGTGCTCCTCGCTGAGGACAACGCCGTCAACCAGAAAGTGGCGCTGATGATGCTGCGGAAGTTGGGGTATCGCGCGGATGTCGCCGCCAATGGCCTCGAGGTGCTCGCGGCCATTAAGCGGCAACGCTACGATATCATTCTCATGGATGTGCAGATGCCCGAGATGGACGGACTCGAGGCGACGCGGAAGATTGTGGAACTGCACCCGGATCCGTCCGCTCGTCCGTGGATTGTCGCGGTGACCGCCAATGCGATGCAGGGCGATCGCGAGCGGTGTCTCGCCGCGGGCATGGACGACTACATTAGCAAGCCAATCAATCGCGATAAACTCGAAGCCGCGATGCTTCGCGCCAAGGACCGGCAATCCAACTAAGCTTCGCTGGTCTTGTGATCCGTAAACCCGGCGGGGGCGGCCGGAGACCGGGCGAGCAGCGATTCAACCTGTTTCCAGAGAGTGGCCGTGCGCTCGCGAAGGAGTGCGCGGCACTTGCTGATCTCGGCCTCGCGGGCGGAACGGTTCTCCTCGGCAATGGCCGCGAGGTCGTCGAGGTTGTAAACGTAGACATTGGGCAACTCTGCCACGGAAGCGTCGACATCCCGCGGGAGGGCGAGGTCGATCAGAAAGAGCGGGCGGGCGTGGCGTTGGCGCATCGCCGCGGTGACCGCGGCCCGAGTGACGACGGGTTGAGGGGCCGACGTGCTGCAGACAACCACATCGTAGTCCCCTAGATGCCGTTCGAGATGCTCGAAGGGAAGCGCGGTGCCATCGAGGCTGGAGGCCAACTCCATCGCACGTTCGAGCCGCCGACTTGCAACAGTCAACCCTCCGACGTCGCGGCTTTGAAATGCCCGGGCGGTCTTTTCCCCGATCTCTCCCGCGCCGAGTAAGAGAATCTTAGTCTGAGCGAGATCTCCGAAAATCGTGTGAGCGAGGTCGACCGCGACATTCGCCACACTAACGTGGCCGCTCGTGATCGCGGTGTGGGTGCGCACATGCTTGGCCGCATGAAAGGTTTTTTGAAAGACTCGGTTCAGGACTGGACCGGCTGACTGACGACGTTGCGCTTGGGCGTAGGCGTCTTTGACTTGGCCGAAGATTTCCGTCTCGCCGATCAACTGAGAGTCGAGGCCCGAGGCGACCTCGAGGAGATGTTGCACGGCATCGACGCCGTGGCGTTGCCTGCGGTATTTCGCGAACTCGCTGCCCGCATAATCTTGGAGTCGGCAAAAGGTAGACTCGATTCCTGTCACAGCCGCTGGTGAATCCGCGACGCCATAGAACTCGATTCGATTGCAGGTGCTGAGCACCGCGAATTCGCGCAGGCCCACCAGTTGGTTTAATTCGGTCTGCAATTGCTCCAAGGTCTCAGTGCCCATGGAGAGCTTCTCGCGCACGTCGAGCGGAGCTTGGTGGTGGCTGGCGCCGAGGACAAAAAATCCAGTCGGCAGATTGGCAGGCGCGCTCATGACCGGGAGGAGACGGGCTCGGGGTGGCGACTCGAATTGATCGGATTGAGCGACAGGAGGGCGAGCGCGAACAGAATCATACACGTCCAAGCGAAGCGGCGGGAGACGAGCCGTCCGCGCAGCCGGAGCGTGAACGCGATCGCGTAGGCGGCCCAGATGGCGACGGTGATGAGCAGCTTCGCGTAATTCACGGTGGCGAAGTCGCGCAGCCAGTAGACCGACCCGACCGCGAGCGCCGCCGTCATCAACGTCACGCCGACGCCGAGCAGGCGCACACTGATCTGGTCAAGATCGATGACGGACGGAAGAAAGCTATACCAGCCGCCGACTCGTTTGTGCTTCAGCGAATAGTTGCGGAAGAGCAACATCGCCGCGGTCAACGCGAGCAAGGCAAAGACGCCGTAGCTGAAGAGAGCGAGGGCGGCGTGCAGCTCGATCCACGGGTTGCCGCCAAAAATGTGAGTGCGCCGAGCGGCGTCCCACGCGGGGATGGCCAGAGAAGTCAGGGTCAGCGCGGCGCTGAGGGTCGCCGTGAAATAACCGAGCAAATTTCCGCGAAACGCGACGCCGACGACCAAGTAGAGAGTGGTCGCCGACCAGGCCGTGAATTGGTAGAGTTCAAACGTGTTGCCGAGCGGACATCCGCCAACTGCCATCCCGCGTAGGTAGAGTCCGATCCACTGCATGAGGTAACCGGCAGCGATTAGACCATACATCACGACGGTCGATGGTTTGCCGCCGCGAACCAACGACCAGGTGCCGAGCAGGAAGCCGACGAGGTAAAACTCGCCGGCGAGCCAAAGCCAGTCTCGGTCGATCATGTGGGCAAACATATGGCGGCAAGATGCCGAGATGCCGCAATGTGGCAAGTCCCGGTGGACGTGAGCCTAGCGGATCAGCGCGAGGGACCCCACTGTTTGAGGTAGGCTTCGACCTTGGCAGGACTGTGACCAGAGCCTGCTTCGAAGGAGCCGGTTTCTTGCGTGGTCAGGAGTTGGCCTTCGCCATCGAGCACAACAAGCACGGGCAAACTGTGCTGAATCGGGTTGCCGTAGCGTTCGTTGAGGTCGGCATTTCGTTTGGTTCCGTTGCGCGTGTTGACATCGACCATCACGATCACGAAGTCGCGGTCGAGTTGCGCGACCAGCGCGGGGTCATCGGCTTGTGGATCGTAGATATCTTCACCCATTTTCGGATACTCTGCGGCGAATACGCTTCCAGCGACCAGCAGGCTGGCAAGGAGGGCAACAATTGTCTTTGTGGCGGCAGTGTTGGCATCCCGCCGACGGAGTTAAGCGAATTATCGTGATCTCGCTCAGCTTGAACTCCGCGCCGAGAGCCCCAACATGGGCCGGAAATGTGTGCCGCCAGCTTATCTTCCCGACCCCGACCCGAGCCGGAGGTGCAGCGACTGGGGCCTTTCGAGCGGCTGCCGCGAGCGAAGCGGTATCGACTGAGGCCGGAGCAAATTCATCCAGTGGTGCGGATTGCTCATCGTCATTCGGGGCGGCTGGTGATCCCAGAACGTGTCATCTTCGACCACGAACTGGTCTTGATCGTGCATGGGCGTGGTCACTGGGTGATTGAGGGAGAGAAACGGGCCTTTGCGGCGCACGACGTGCTGTTGGTGCCACCGTTTGTGCCGCATTCGTTTCTGGGGACCGACGAGCAAATCGAGCATGTGGCGATCCACTTTGATTTTTGCGAAGGGATGCCGCCCGTCGACGAAGCCCTTGATCGCCGCGTGCCCTATCGAGTTGGGTTCATCCAAGGATTGGAAATTGGCCGACAACGGCGGTTGTTTGCGGGTCACCGAGTGGAGCGCGCGATTAGCCGGATGGTGGCGACCCATGAATCGAACGACGTGCTCGCTTCGGCCAATGCGTCGGTCCAGTTGGCGGAAGTTCTGTTGGCGTTGTTAGGAGAGGAAACGCCCTGCCGCGCGGTGGCGGATGGCGCGACCCGCCGACAACAAGCGAGAGTGGAGCTGACCGTCGCTCACATGACCGAGCATCTGGCCGCGGGCATTGATCACGCGGTGCTCGAGCGGGTCTCGGGATTGAGCAAGAGCCGCTTGCAGACGGTCTTTCGCGAGGTGACGGGTTACTCGCCGCTCGATTACCTGCGACGCTTGCGGGTTGAGGAGGCTCGTCGACTGCTGGCAGATCAACGTCTGTCGGTGAAGGAGATCGCGGCGCAAATCGGATTTCGAGACACCAGCCATCTGAGCAAGGTGTTTCGGCGAATCGACGGCTTGGCGCCCGCGCACTACCGCGAGGCGTTGTTGGCCGGTCGGCAGGACTAATCGCCAACACTCGCGTGCGTTAGCCAACGTTCGACGCCTGACAACCGATGTCGCTGAACCATCGTGGAGAGCGATGTTAACCCCCGCTCAAATTTCTGAATTTCACTCCCAAGGCTACCTTCGCGCCGCGACGGTGCTCGACGACGCGCAGGTCGAGATTCTCCGTTCCGAAGTGGAACGGGTGATTGCTGACCGCGACCAAAAGGACAAAAAGCAGCCGGTGATGTGTCACAACTTCACCGGTGACGAAACGGCACCGGTCTGGCAGGTGGTCAACATTTGGGAAGCCAGCGCGCCTTATGCCGAGCTGGCGCGGAATCCGATCATTTGCGAAGAGATGGCCCAGTTGACTCAAGCCGATTCCTTGAGGATTTGGCACGATCAAATTCAATACAAGCCAGCTGGACGCGGTGGCGTGAACATGTGGCATCAAGACGCCCCGCTGTGGCCGATCCTCGCGCCGATGACCGAAGTGTCCGCTTGGGTGGCGCTCGACGATGTCGATGGGGACAACGGTTGCATGAGCATGGTCCCCGGGTCCCATCTCTGGGGTGACCACATGGATTTTTTGCGGACGTGGAAGGATTTCGTGAAAGATGTGCCGGCCGAATTTGAGGGGCATCAGGTGACGGTGAAGAAGTGTCCGGTTAAGAAGGGCGAGGTGCACTATCACCACGCTCTGACTTGGCACGGCTCCCATGCCAACACGAGCGATCGCCCCCGCCGGGCGATCGCCCTGCACTTCATGACCGGCGACACCAAGTATGTGGCGTCGGGCAATCACGTGATGAAACAATTCGTCACCGTGAACGACGGCGAGATGATGCAGGGCGACCACTTCCCCTTAGTCTGGAGCCGCGATCCGGTGACGGCTTGAAGCCCGGAGCGACGAGTGAACCGGTAAGATTCGGCTCAGGAATGACGCGCCGAGGGACCCTTGCGTCCACCCAGTTAGGATTTCACGTAGATGAGATGAAGGTGGGGGGCACGTTCCTGTGCCTGCCACGAAAACGCCGCGACTTAACGCCCAGCGTCCGCTGGGGATAGGGCTTCGCTCTTGGCTTTGGCGAAGAGTGCCGCCAACTGGTGCCACACCGCTTGCGGGAGGACATCGTCGGCTGCTTTGACGGTGCCGGTGATGTGTTCGGGGGTCCTTACCCCGGCGATGGCGCTGGTGATAGCTGGATTGGTGAGTGTCCAGCGCATCGCGAGCTGTGCGATGGTCAGATCGAGTTCAGTAGCGATCTGTTTGGCTTCTTCGACGGCGGCGAGGATGGTGCGGAGTCCTTCGCCGTGGAAAAGTTTCCCCTTCGCCCGGTTGCCGGTGATCACGGAATCGGGGGTGTAGCGTCCACCGAGTAGGCCGCGGTAGAGCGGCGAGAAATTGATGACGCCGATATTTTTGTGTAAACAATACGGCAACTCCCGGGCTTCGATCCCGCGGTCGAGGAGACTGTAGGGAGGCTGGAGCGAGCTGACTTCGAAGTGCTGCCCGTAGAGATCCATTTGCTCCGGGTTGAGATTGCTCACCCCGAACCAGCGCACCTTGCCCTGTTGCTTCAGTGTTTGAAACGCTCGGGCGACTTCGTCGGGTCGCGTGATCGCATCCCACGAATGAATTTGATAAAGGTCGATGAGGTCAGTTTGTAGGCGCTGCAGCGACGCGTCGCAGGCGCGGATAATGTAGTCGTGCGTGGTGTCGGGGAAGCGAGTAGCGCCATCGGTGAAGTTCCAAAAAAACTTGGTCGCGATGATCATTTGATCGCGGAATCCCTCCTGTTTCATCAATTTGCCGAGTTCGATTTCGGCGTGGCCGTCGCCGTAGGCGTCGGCGGTATCGAAGAAGTTGACGCCGAGATCGAGGGCGGTCTTGACGGCGTCGGCCCAGGGGCCGACTGGCACGTCGCCCCAGAAAGAGGGACTGAGCTGCCAGCAGCCGAAGCAGAGGCGGGAAACTTCGAGATCGGTAGAGCCAAGTTGCGTGTATTTCATGATGGGGTCTCAGGTAACCAAGTGGTTCGACCAGGGTCAAACGGTCCGGCGGGTTTTCCCGTCATAGCGGGCCGTCCTATTGCTTGGACACGGCTTGGGCGGGAGGTATGGATGGATCATGCGATTGCTGATTGTTGGAGGCACTCTCTTCGTGGGTCGGGCGTTGACCGACGCGGCCCTCGCACGAGGCCATGCCGTCACACTGTTTAATCGGGGCAAGACACCGGCGGAGATTCCCGACGGGGTGGAGCACTTGATCGGCGACCGCGACGGCGACCTCGGAGTGCTGCGTGACCGCTCGTGGGATGCGGTGATTGATACGTGCGCGTATTTTCCTCGGCAGGTGAGGACGCTGCTCGCTACCCTTGGATCTGGCGGGCACTACACGCTGATTTCGACGATCTCGGTCTATGCTGATCTCTCGCAAGGCGGGCTAGATGAGGAATCGCCGCTGGCGACGCCGCTGGGCGACGAGGTGACGACGGTCGACGCCCAGACCTATGGACCGCTGAAGTCGGCTTGCGAAGCCGAGACGCGCCTCGTGGCGGCCGATCGCACGCTGGTCATTCGCCCGGGAATCATCGTGGGACCTCACGACCCGACCGGCCGTTTTGCGCATTGGGTGCGACGCTTTGGACTGGAGGAACCGTTTCTAGCTCCCGGCAACGGATCAGCTCCGCTGCAAGTGATCGATGCGCGCGACCTCGCGGATTGGACGGTGCGGATGATTGAGGAGCAAGTGACCGGTGAGTTTAACGCTCTCGGACCGATGGAGTCTTGACGTTTCGAAGTTTCGTCGAGCTCGGAGTGCGGACGCTGCGAAAGAAGGCGAAGCCGATCTGGGTGTCCGAAGCTCGCTTGGCCGCAGAAAAGTTTGAAGTGCCGAGACCGTGGCCGCTGTGGATGCCCACCAGTGGGTCGAAGACCGCGGGTAGCTTTCTCATCAATGGTCGGAAGGCGTGGAACGCCGGTCTCCAGTTTCGGCCCCTTGGGAGCTCGATCGCGGATGTTAGCGCGGATGAAGCCACGGTGGCCAAGCCGGTGATCGTGGGACTGCCGCGTGCAGCCGAGCTCGCACTGTTGGCCAAGCTGACTCCGTCCGACGACTAGGCTCGGTGGGCGACCCAGAACCGGCACTCGTCGGAAAAGTCGCGCACCTTGCGGGATTCGGACGCGACCTCGCGCCGCATGGCGTCGAAGTGATGCGTCCACCCCGTCGCCTTGAGATCGGCGAGAATTTCTCGCCGCACGGGCAGGTGCATGAAGGTGCGTCCGACGCCTTCCTCTTCGTAGTAGCGGTCGCCGAACTCACGGAGGATCGGGTCTTGTTTGTGTTTGGCCCAACGCAGCGCCTCGAGTCGCCAGAGCGCCCGCTCGGTTGGTGAGTCGTCGCGATCGTGGGTCGTGAACATTAACGGTGCTCCCAGTCGGCACACGGAGGCGAGCGAGCGGAGTGCGCGGCGGCGATTGCGACGACTTGGGATCTGCATTAGGCCGTTGAACATGAAGAGGGCCCCGTCAAAGCGAAGGTCGCTGATCAGGGCGCACTTTTCGAGGGCGGTCGCGTCGGCGTGAAAAAGAGTGACGTCGGCTTCGCGCTCGATCGCGAGACTCTGCGCTTGGGCGAGCAATTCCTCGGCGAAGTCAAAGGCATGCAGGCGGCGGTAACCCGCAGCGGAGAGCGCAACGGCGACCCGGCCCGCGCCGCAGCCTGCCTCGAGCAAATGGGCGGCCCGGTCCGGAAAGAAGCGCTCGATCAAGATGCGCTCAGATTCCCACAGGCCGACCCGATGGGCGGCTTTGGTGTAGTGGACGACCGCGCGGAGATCGTTGAAATCTTCCCGAACAATCCGGCGGTCTACTTGATGGGAAGTCATGAATTAGAGGTCTTTTTTGAAGAACTGCTCGAGTTCGTCAATCAAGCGGGCTCGGTTGCGCGGCGATTGAAAAGAGTGGCCTTCGAGATCGGGGAAAAATGAGGTGACGGGAGCATCCCGGTTTTTGAGTGTCTTGAGCATTTTGACTGATTGGTCGGCGGAAACGCGCTGATCGTTGCGACCATGAGAGAGAAAGACGGGAATGCGAATGCGGTCTGCCCGGAGGAGCGGAGAGACGGCCACAAATTTCTCACGGTCAAACGTCGGATGACCGTATTTGAGCCGAAGGAAGAGGTTGCCGAGAAATGTCGAAGGGTTATCGGTCCGCTCGGCGATGAGCTCGGACCAGTCGAAGACTCCCGCGATTGACGCCGCGCAACGATAGAGGTCGGGTTCATTGACGGCTCCGCTGAGGGCAAGGAAGCCGCTGAAGCTGGCCCCGCAGATGCCGATCCGCTGGGGGGCGATGAGCCCAGAGGCGGCGATCTGCTTGACCGCGTCGGTGACATCGTCGCTCATCTCGGCGAAGGCAAATTTCGGTGCCTCGCTGATGTCGAAGGCAAACCCGGAGGAACCGCGGTCGGTCGGTTGCCAGATGGCATCGCCCCGGTTGGCGAGAAATTGCACTTCGGGATCGAAGCCCCAGACATCGCGCGCCCATGGGCCACCGTGGGCCAACACGACCAAGGGCGGCTTGGCGCCCGCACGGGAGGCCGCCGGCATCGTGAGGTAACCTTGCAGCCGCAGTCCGTCACGGGACTTGAAGTGGATGACTTGCGTGGGACGCAGGGGGACATCCTTTAAGGGAACTCCTAAATTTAGCATATCGTTGATTGACAAGACTATAGATTGTGTATAAGCTGTATCTCGATGAGCCAAAATCAATATACCTTCTTTGGAGATCACTTCGCGCTGGAGTCGT
>Ga0105053_10002006_pt1 | contig 32035 bp, 16 predicted proteins | sample BON01_FD_78093 | JGI IMG/M metagenome (GOLD analysis project Ga0105053, IMG submission 78093) | Freshwater microbial communities from Lake Bonney liftoff mats and glacier meltwater in Antarctica - BON-01 | ecosystem: Environmental > Aquatic > Freshwater > Ice > Glacier meltwater | place: Lake... | reverse complement strand
CCTCGTTCTTCGGCGCACGGAGCGCGGCCGCCCCCTCGAACCCCCCCCCCTTGGTTCCCCCCATCTTCCCCCCCTTCGGTCCTCCACCCCCCCCCCCCCCCCCCACCTCCCTCCACGGCGCGCGCGCGTCGGGGGGTCTGCGCCTCTCCTCCCGGCCTTGCCTTCTCCGCTCCCTCAAACAAACAAACTCACAAACATTTGAAAGGAAGAAGAAAAAGTTGCCGTGTTCCTCGCGGGCGTCTTTTCGTCGTCGTCGAGGAACGCTCTCGCCGTCGCGTGGTCGAGAGCAAAGCGCGACGTTGCCTCCTGCGCTATCCACTCCCATTCATTCTTGATCCCATTCCGAGCGACGAGCAACCTGCCTATCCGAAACTCCCGGCTCTCGTCGTACAAAGCGATCGCCCTTGCCTTCCGCGTATCTTTTTTTGGGCGGGGGCGACGAAATGGTCCAGTCACGCCTCCTCCTGGCGCGCGTGGCGGCCGCCGCGGCGCGCGATGGCGAGGTCGCCCTCAGCGCGCTGACGCGCTCACCTGGTTTCGCACGCGGATTCGGTGCGTGCGAATCCAGGCGCCAAGTGGGCGGATTGGTTGCGACAAAGGGGAGCCGCCAAGAGTTGGGACACACGCGCGCGCGCTCCTCTGCATTCGTGCCCTCTCTCCGTTGGACAGCGAACCTGTCGATGCATCCAGCTCACGCGCGCGCCCAACCACCACCGACACACATCAATCACACCCTTCAGCCGCGAGCGCCACCAGTAGCAGCGCCGGCGGCGGCGAGGCGCTCCCGCTGCCGGGCTCGGCCGACAGCGCCGCGCTGCTGCGCCTGCCATCGCGCCCGTTTGGGGCCGAACTCGTGCGCCTGCCCGCCGAACTCGTGCGCTCGCTGCTGGGCGCGTCGGCCGCCTCGCAGGCCGCCCCCCGCCGCGTCGGCGTCGTGCGCGAGGCGTTCGCCCCCTACGACGCCGCGCCGCTGCCGCTGGCGTCGCTGGTGGCGGCGCTGCCGTCGCTCGCGCCCCCCTCGCGCGCGGGCGTTGCCCTGCTCGCGCGCACGCAGTCGGAGCCGCACGCGCGCCTGGTGGTCGACGAGTACGTGCCCTCGCGCGACGGCGGCGGCTACACCCTCGAGCGCGTCGCGACCGACATGGCCGAGTTTCTGCGCAAGCAGCGCGTCGGCGCCGCGCTCGTCCCGGACGTCGCTGCCGCCGCCGCCGCCGCCGCCACCGCCTCCTCTTCCTCCCCCTCTTCCTCCCCTGCCGTCCTCGGCGCCAACGCCTGCGTGGCCGCGCGCCGCGAGACGGGCCGCCAGTGCACCAACCGCGTGCTCATGGTCGCGCCCACGGCGTTCGGCTTCAACGAGCAGGCGGCGCAGGACAACAGCTTCATGCACGAGGCGCCGCGCGCGGGCGAGCAAGGCGGCGGGGAGGGCGAGCAGGGCGGCGGCGGCGGCGGCAGCGCGCTGACGCGGCAGGTGCTGCGCGAGTACGCGGGCCTCTACCGCGCGCTTGCGGACGGGGCCGGGGTCGACGTGGCCCTGTACCAGCACGACCTCGCGCACGGCACGCCCGACGCCGTGTTCCCCAACAACTGGTTCTCGACGCACGCGCCGGGCGAGGGCGCGCCGGGCGCGGGCGCGGCGGCGGCGGCGGCGGGCGGCGGCGGCGCCGGGGTCGAGGGCCACACGCTCGTGCTCTACCCGATGAAGTGCCCCAACCGCGCGGCCGAGCGGCGGCCCGAGATGATCGAGGCCATCCGGCACCTGGGCGGGTACGACCGCGTGATCGACCTCACGGACGAGGAGCGGCGCGGCGACGGCGACGGCGCCGGCGACGACGGGGGCAGCGGCGGCGAGGGCGGCAGCGGGGGCGGCGGTGGCGGCAGCGGCAACGGCGGCGGCGGCGGCGGCGGCGCGGGCTCCAAGCTCACCCCCGGCCGCTACTTCGAGGGCACGGGCGTCCTCGTCCTGGACCGCGTCAACGGCGTCGCCTACGTCAACGTCTCCGAGCGCGCCGACGAGGCGCTCGCCGAGCGCTGGCTCGACAAGGTTGGCGGGTACAACGAGATCGTCGCCTTTCGCGCCTCGGACGCGCGCGGCAGCCGCGTCTACCACACCAACGTGATGATGGCGGTGGGCACGGGCGTCGCGGTGGTGTGCGGCGACAGCGTGCGGGACGACAAGGAGCGGAGGCACCTGCTGCAGCGCCTGGCCAAGCACCACGAGGTCGTGACGATCGGCCAAGGGCAGATGGACGCGCTGTGCGGCAACGTGCTCGAGGTGGCCGACTGGCGGGGCCTGCCGGTGATGGCCATGTCGACGCAGGCGCACGACGCCTTCACGGAAGGGCAGAGGCGGCAGATGCTGAGGCACTGCGCGGGGCTGGTGCACGCGCCGATCGACACGCTCGAGAGGGTGGGGGGCGGGGGCGTGCGTTGCAGCCTGGCGGAGCTGTTTTAGGAATAAGATAAAAGTGATTTATTTTTGGCATTGATTATTCTCGTGTTGCGTTCGGTCGCCGTTTTCTTTCCCTTCGGGCAACTCTCCCACTACTGCATCGGCGACAGCGCCTCCGCCCGCACCAGCTGAACCTTGAACTGCGACACGCCCGCGGCCACGCTCCGCACCGCGTCCTTCCACTCGGGCGCCAGGCGCGCCGCCCGGCGCGCGCGCGCACACGCCTCGGCGCTCGGGTAGCGCCACAGCTCGACCACTGTATCCAGATCGCCCACCTCGACCGAGCCAAAGAGCGCCAGCTCGCCCGCCGCGCCGGGCGCCTCGCCGAGCTCGCGCCTGGCGGCGGCCGCTTTCGCCGCCAGGCCCGCCTCGAACGCGCGCACCAGCCGGCGGATCGAGGCGGTGGCCGCCAGCCGGTACGTGCGCATCTCGTACACGGCGGCGGGCGAGGTGTCCTTGTCGACGTCACCCCCGCTGTGCTGCTGCCGCTGCTGCTGCTGCTGCTGCAGGGCCGCGTATTCGGCCGCCGACCGCCAAGCCCCCCCGCTGGGCCCGTACAGCGAGGGCCACTCGACGAGGGCGGCGTTGCGCTGCGACGCGACGAGCGGGCGCGACGCGTCGACGAACGCTTGCCAGCGCGGGTCGGCGGCGGCCTTGGCCCGGGTGGCCGCGCGCTCGTCCAGGCCCTTGGGGTAGCTGTAAAAGTGCGTCACGGTCGAGAGGTGGTCGCCGCCCAGGTCTGGGGAGAAAAACCCGACGAGCGGCAGGAGCTCGCGCCGGACGCCGGCGCTCGCATTGGCCAGGCGTGCGTACTCGCCCGCGCCGCTTGGCAGGAGGCGGTACTCGCGCATCTCGACGACGCCCTCCGCCGGGTCGGGCAGTGGGGGCTCGGCCGCGGCTGGTGCTGCTGCTGCTGCTGGGGCTGCTGTTGCTGACAGGGCGCGCGTTTGGGTTTGGGTTGCTCCTCCTCCTGGTGCGGGTGCTGGTGCTGCTCCCGCCGATGATGGCGCAGCGCGCGCTGCGTCGATCCGCCTACTTCCGGCGCTGCTGCTGTGCAGCATCGCCAGGTGGCGCGCGCCAAGGAGCAGCGATGATGGCCGAGGAGCCATGATTGGTCGAACTGCTGGTGGGATAGATCGACGTTCGGCGTTGGATTTCAGCGAGCGGCGGGGGCGTTCGTCGGCGAGGCGGCGGCAACGCCCGGCGGGCGGCGTTGCTCTCTTCGCCCTGCGCCCCCCTCCACCACAACCGCGACGCACAAGACGCGCACCGAGTCCATCCTCGTCCATCCGCACGATCCCAAGCAGACCATTACCCGATCCCCCCCTAGCAAGCGAAAAGAACAAGCAGGTCGAGGAAACAACCCTCCCGTCTCTCGGCAAACCACAGGAGCACCTCAACCGCTCGATCTAAGATGCGCGCCGCGACCCTCCGCGCCAAGACCTCCGCCATGCGTGGCAGCGTCAGCCCCGGCCGCCGCGCCGTCGCGCCCGTCGCCGCCGCCGCCGGCTCGGCGACCACGACGACCGCGACCCGCGCCGCCGCCGCCGCAGCCCCCAAGGGGGCCGACAACGCCTTTCTCGCCTGGCAGCAGTGGAGCGAGAAGCGCGCCCCCCCTCCCGAGTCGACGCTCAAGAACGGGCTGGTCATCACCCCGGCCCTGGGCAAGGCGATCTGCGCCGTGGCCACGACCGCGTCGGCGCGCCCGCAAGCGCGCGCGGCCGCCGCCGCCCCTGCCGCCGCCCGCCCCGCCGCGCCCGCCGCCCCGCCGCCGCCGCCCCCGCCGCCCGGCCCCGCCGCCTCGCTGCTCGCCGACCTCGCCACCCGCCCCCTCCCCGAGGGCATGCACGCCCTCCTGCGCAGCGTCGCTCAGGCCCAGCTCCAGGCCTGGCTCGACGCCCCAGCCGGCGCCGGCGGAGGGTTCGCCGCCGACGCCGCCGCCTCGCAGGCGCTGGCCGCCGCGCGCACCACCACCGACATCAGCGCCGCCGTGGAGCTGGTGGCGGCGGTCGTTCCCGGCGACGGCTACCCGGACAAGAAGCCGCGCGCGGTGCTGTCCCTGGTGGCGTGCGAGACCGAGCGCGCCGTCACCTGGTCGCGCCTGGAGGGCCTGTTTGCGCACTGGGCGGTCGCGGGCCCCAGCGGCAAGGCGGCGGCGGGCGGCGGCGGCGCCGGCGGCGCGTGGGCGGCCGCGCCCTACGGCTGGCGCTCGGCGCCCGCGCTGTCGCACGACGCGGGCGGCGGGGCCGCGTGGCAGTCGGCGTTCGAGCGCCACGCCGTGTCGATGCCCGGGTCGGACGCGCCTGCCCCCATCTACGGCCTGCTGCTCGAGGTGCCCGTCTCGGGCGTGCTGACGGCCGACGGCGCGGGCGGCGGCGGCGGCGTCGTGTTTGTGCTCAAGTCGGGCGACAAGTCCGAGTCGACGCAGGCGACGCGCTGGCTGCGGGAGCAGCCGGCGGCGGGCGGGGAGGCGCGCGACTTTTTCGTCGAGGTGTCCAAGCTGCCCAAGCTGAGCAAGAAGTGAGGGAGGAGATTGGCTTTGTTTGTTTTCGTTCAAGCTGCACCAAGCCTTTGGCTGTGGTTTTGTTTGGGCGTCGGCGTTCGCTGCCACGCGGGCGCGCAGGTTGCATCATCCGTGTACCACCATCACGATCAAACTGCGATCCACAGCACACGCATCGCGAACAGAGAACGAGAACTTGTCCACAGTCCACCTCTCGCTTTCTGCCGTCGTCCGCTCATTGCCCCCCGCACTCCTTGCGCTTGATCGCCCCCGGTCGCCAATGATTAGCATGCAGCAGCGGCACGTGGCGGCCGCGCGCGCAGGCGCGGGCCCCGCGCGCGCCACCCCCCGCCGGGCCGCCGTGGCCGCCGCCGCCGCCGCCCCGCGTCCGGCCGCCGCCGTCGCCGCGCGCGCTTCCGCGTCCGACACCGGCCCCACCGCTGGCCAGCGCGCCGCCGCCGCCGCCGCCGCCGCCCTCCTCGCCGCCGCCGCCCTCGCCGGCCCGGCCTTCGCCCGCCCCGAGGGCGTCAACAAGCCCGAGCTCCTGCCCAAGGAGGCGGGCGTCACCGTCATCGACGTCGCCGGCTTCCTCGCGCCCTCCGAGGAGACGCGCCTGCGCCAGGCCATCGGCCGGCTCGAGGCGGACACCGGCTACCGCCTGCGCGTGCTCGCGCAGAACTTCCCGCTGACGCCCGGGGCGGCCGTCGCCAACTACTGGGCCGTCGACGACAGCACCATCGTCTTTGTCGCCGACCCCACCTTCGGCGACCTGCTCAACTTCAACGTCGGCGCCGCCGTCGACCTCGACGTGCCGCGCACCTTTTGGCAGCGGCTGTCGAGCAAATTCGGCAACCGCTTCTACGTGCGCGACAACGGGGAGGCCAAAGCCATCGTGGACACGGTCGCGGCGATCGACGCGTGCCTGCGCGAGCCGCAGGGGCGGTCCAAGTGCAGCGGCATCGTCGAGGTGAGCGACGGGATGTTTTAGGGGGAGGGAGGAGGAGTCGAGATTTTGAGCGAGGGGTGTCGGGTTTTTTTGAAAGTGACGGTGGCGCCAGGGGCACGCGCAGGGGACGGGGGTGGGGGCGGGGGCGCGCGGGGGGGAGGCGGCGGCGGGGAGGGCGGGAGGAAGGGGGGTTGCGTCTGCGTCTGCGTCTGCGTCGGCGCGCCCCTCCTCGGCGGCGGCGGCGGCGGCGGCGGCGGCGGCGGCGGCGGCGGCGGCAGGGGCGCCCGTCGTCGCCGCCGCCGCCGCTTTTCCGTCCGCCTGCTCCCGCGTCCCCCCTCCTGCTCCTCCCTCCGCAGCCGCCGCCTTCGCCGCCTCCGCCGCCCCCCCGCCGCCCCCCCACGTCGGATCGATGCCGGCGGGACCGATTGATTGCCGCAGCCAGAGCATTGTTACGACCGTGTTCCGTGTTTTTTTCATGAAGATTCTCGCGCGCCGCTGGCCCCTTGTCGTGCGGCGGCCGTCGCCGTCGCCGCTGCCGCCACTGCCTCCTCGCCCCCCGGCGCCGGCCCCTCCCCCTCGGCCTCCTGCCCCGTCGCGTCGTCCCCCTGGTCAGTCCCCGTCCCTTCCCGCCCGCCCCCTGCCCCTGATCCTCCCGCCCCCGCTCCTCCCGCACCTGCCCCGTCGCCGTTACCGCCGTCGCCGCCGTCGCCGTTACCACCTGGCCCCCCTGCGCCTCCCGCGCCCTCCCCCGCCCCCTCCCCCGCCCCCTCTCCCGCCGCGCCCCCTGCCCCGCCCGCCCCCCCGGCCGCCGCCCCGAGCAGCGCCTCGGCGACGTCGCGGTACAGGTCCACCACGCGCTGCACGCCCGCGCCCAGCTCGCGCAGCAGTGGCACGTTGGCGGCCACGGACTGCCCCGTGCGCTCGTCGTGGTTGGCGGCCACCTGCCGTATGAGCACGGCGTTGCGGTCGAGCACGTCCTGGACGGCGGAGAAGCGCTCGCCGGAGGGCAGCAGCACCGACGACGGGCCGCTGGCGCCGGCGCCGCCAGGTGCGCCGCCGCCGCCGCCGGCAGGTGCGCCGCCGCCGGCTTGGTGTTGTTGTTGTTGTTGGTTTTGCCCCCTGCCCGCGGCCTTGCCCGCGCCGAGTGGAGCGCTCATGACCGCTCGCGGACACGCGCACCACGACGATGCTGTCAGACGGTGGGGCGCGTCACAAGGGAGCGGCGCTCGCGTCTATCCCGACACACAGCAGCAAGTTTTTTTGTGTCGTCGAGAATCGCGGTGCTGCTCGAGGTGCTGTGCGTGTTGTTCGCGTGCACGTCACTATGATCGGGTAGCGGTTGTGAACGTCGTGAGAGACCCGGAGAAAAGGGTCGAGGAGAAGCCTCCTTGATATCTCCTCGTCAGCGATGATGTCGCGGCCGCCTGGAAACGCTGAGACTGATGGCTTTTGCCCTCTCTCTCCTCCTCCTTCAATCGCCCGCTCCATACACCCACGCATGCACGTCACTTGTGCATTTAGTAGCTTGGTCGCATGCGAACGTGTGTGCAACACCATCCCTAGCCTCCTCCCTCCCCTTCTGTTTCGTCGATTGGTGCATCCCACGCCCGCGCCATCCGCCATCCCACACCCACCAGCGACACCTCCCTTGCAAACGCCGGTGGCGGGCCGGCCGCCCCGCCCTCCACAGGCCCGCTTCCGCACAGCCCGAAACCCAGGAGGAGCACGACATCACCCACGAAAATGTCGGGCCTCCGCGACTTTGTCGCCGGCAGCGACGGGTGCAGCGCCGGCGCGTCGGGCAGCGGCGCTGGCCCTTCGAATGCGGTCGGCGCGCTCGTCAACCAGCTGCTGGGGACCGCCGGCAAGACGCAGGAGCAGCTGCGGGACCTGCCCGGGGCCAGCGTGCCCGGGCGCATGGGTGGGGCGCCCATGCCGGGCGCCGTCGCGATGACGCCCGAGGCGGCGGCGGCGGCGGGGCCTGGCGGCCTTGTGAGCGCGCACGCGCTGCGGCAGGGCAGCGGCGGGGCCCGGACGATGCCTCCCGGGGCAGCGGCGGCCGACGTCGACGCGTTCATGCGCCAGCAGCAGCAGCACCACCACCACCACCACCACCACCGCGAGATGATGATGATGCGCGCGCGGGCGGGCGGGGTGCCGCCGCCGCCGCTGCAGCAGCAGCAGCAGCAGCAGCAGCAGCAGCTCGCCGCGGCAGCAGGGGGCGGCATGCTCGAGGAGTTTGAGCGCTTCGAAAAGGGGTTCCAGCAGCAGGCGGCGGGGCCGCACCCCTTGTCGCCCCAGGACCTCGCGGCCATCAACCCGCAGCTGCGCGCCTTTCTGCGCGGGGAGGCCGGCCCCGCGGCGGCGGCGGCAGCGGCGGCGGCCATGGCAGGCCGGCCGCGCCCCTTGCTGCCCCTGCACGAGCAGCTGCGCATCCGCGACCGCGCCACGGTCATCGCGCGCCACATCCACGGGCTGGCGGGGCCCGCGGAGGCCGCCGCGGCCGACGAGCAGGTCGCGCGCCTGCTGGCGGCCCTGCACATCGACGGCGCCGCGCTCGCGCGCGCGACGGCGGGCGGAGGCCCCGCGGGCGGGATGATGATGCCCCCCCCGCCCGCCGAGTGGGAAGGGCTGTGGCAGCAGCAGCAGCTGCAGCAGCAGCAGCAGCAGCATCTGGCAATAATCTCCCCCGGTGCCGGGATGATGATGCCCGGGCGGCCGCTCTCGACGGGCTGGGCGGACGAGTTTGCGGTGGCGCAGCAGCAGCGGCAAATGCAGCAGCAGCAGCAGCAGCGGCAGATGCAAATGCAGCGGCAATTGCAGCAGCAGCAGCAGCAGCAGGCGGCCGGCGGGGCCCAGTGGGCCGACGACTTTGCCGCCTCGCAGAGGCCGCCGGACGTCTGGGCGGCCGAGTTTGAGCAGCAGGAGGCGCAGCAGCAGGCGCAGCAGCAGCAGCGGCAGGCCGCCAGCGGCCCCGCGCCCGCCTCGGACGCCACGGCCCAGCAGCACGCCGCCCGCCTCGCGTCGGTCCTGGCGCGCGACGCCGACCCGAAGATGCAGCAGTCGCAGTTCCTGCGCTTCCTGTCGCGCGTGGGCAACGGCGAGCTGGCGGTCGACGAGCAGGGCAACAGGGTGGTGGAGGGGGGCGCCGCCGCAGACGGGGGGCAACAGCGGCAGCGGGAGCAGCGGCAGCAGCAGCACGGCGCGCGGCCAGAGCTGCAGCTGTGGGCGGACGAGTTTGCTGGCGGGGAGCAGGCCGCTCGCGGCGGCGGCGCCAAGGGCGACTGGGCGGACGAGTTTGCGCGCGGGTTTGGAGACCTGGGCCTCGGGGGCGACGCGGCGAGCGCGGCCGAGCGCGCAGAGGCGGCGGCGGCCGCGTTTGGCGACGACCCCGCGCTCGAGGCGGCGTGGCGGCGGCAGCTGGCGGGGGAGGGGGCGGGGGCGCTGGGGGGATCCGCCGCCGCTGCCGCGCCTACGCAGTCTCAGGCGTGGGCGGCCGAGTTTGCGTCAGACCAAGCGGCAGCAGCGGGGGCGGTCGACCCGGGCATGGAGTCGGCGTGGCAGCAGCGGCAAGAGGCGGCGGCGGTGGGCTCGGGCGGCGCGGGCGGCGCGGCCGCCGCCGCCGCCGCCGCCGCCAGCGCCGCCGCCGCCGCCGCCCCCTACCTCTTCGCCCCGGGCAACCCTTTCCACGGCGACCCCTCGGCCTTGGTAAAGGGGCGCGACCTCTTTGGCCGCGGCCTCCTCACCGAGGCCGCCCTCGCGCTCGAGGCCGAGGTCGCCGCGCGCCCGGGCAACGGCGCCGCCTGGCGGCTGCTCGGCGCCGCGCACGCCGAGAACGACGACGACCGGCAGGCCATCGCGGCCTTCCGGCGGGCGCTGGAGGCCGACCCGCGGGACGCCGAGGCGCTGCTGGCCCTGGGCGTGTCGCACACCAACGAGCTCGACGAGGGCGAGGCGGTGTCCTACCTGTGGGGCTGGCTGCGCGCGCACCCGCGCCACGCCGCCGCCGCCGCCGCCGAGGAGGCTGCGGCGGCGCGCGCGGGCAGCGGCGCCGACGCGTCGCAGGCGCTGGCGTCGACGCAGCGCGCGCTGGCGCTCGCCGCGCGCCAGTCGCCCCAGGACGCCGACCCCTTGCTCGCCTTGGGGGTGGTCCGCCACCTGTCCCGCGACTACGCGGGCGCCGTCGCCGCCTTCAAATCGGCCTTGGAGATCAGGCCGGGAGACCACGGCCTGTGGAACAAACTGGGCGCCACGCTCGCCAACCACGGCCACTCGCGCGACGCGGCGGCCGCCTACCGCCGCGCGCTCGACCTCAAGCCGAGCTACATGCGCGCGTGGACCAACCTGGGCATCTCGTTCGCCAACGTCGGCGACTACGACGGGGCCGCGCGCCACTACGCGCGCGCGCTGGCGCTCAGCCCCCTGGCGTCGCATGTGTGGGGGTACCTGCGCACCAGCCTGGCGTGCGCAGGGCGCGGCGACCTGCGGGCGGCGGCCGACGCCGAGGACCTGGGCGTGCTGGCGGCTGCGCTGCCGCTCGAGGGAGGAGGAGCGGGCGGCGGCGGCGTGGTCGGCGGCGGGATGGGCCAGGCGGGCGTGGAGGACCCGGCGCTCCGAGCGGCGGCCGAGGAGATCTGGGGGGGGGCCGCCGATGCGCCTTGAGAGAGAGAGAGAGGGCGCGAGCGGAAAAACAAACGACGGAGAGAAACAAAAACATGGCGTAAAAGACGCAATTTTTTTTAAAGAGAGCAAAAAATTCTGAGCAAAGGTGCCATTTATTCGTCAAACCCCTCCGACCGCTACCCGAACGCCTCATCTCACCGCACCAGCCCCAGGTTGATGACGCGCATGGGCTCGTCGTTGCGCGGCCAGTCCTTTTTGCGCGCGCCCTCGCAGCACACGCGGGCCCACGCGCACCAGGCGAGCCAGGGGAAGCGCTTGTCCCAGGGGGTGCCCCACGCCAGCAGCAGCGACAGGCCCTCGATGGCCAGCTCGCCCGCCTCACGCCAGCACTCGCGAATTGTTGTTGTCGTTGTTGTTGCGGCGGTGGCGTCGTCCCCGTCGCCGCCTCCGTCGCCGGGAGACGTCGTCCCCGCCCGCTCCTGCTGCACCTGTTGCGTCAGGCGCACGGCGCGCTGCAGCAGCAGCTGCGACAGCACGATGCGCGGCTCGGCCACGCACGGCAGCAGCGCCGCGCACGCCCGCAGCGCCTCTTCGGCCTCGCGCTCGCGCTCCTCCCCGCGCGCCCGCCGCGCGGCCCACCCCTCCGGCGTCTCCTTCTTCCCTCCTGCGCCCCAAAAGTCCTCCTCCTCGCGGTCGGCAAAGCCGTCCGCCCCGGCCTCGGACAGCTCCGTCACCACGCGCCAGTACAGGTCGCGCCCGTCGCGCTGCGCCTCGCGCGACACCACCTCGGAGCACGCCCGCCACGGCCTCGGCAGCGGCACGCGCCGCGCGTCGCCGTCCGCCTCGAGCCGGGCGTTGGCGGCCACGACCAGGCGGCCCATCTCGCTGAGCGTGTGCAGGTACAGGCCCGGCTTGCCCTGGCCCGGCCACAGGTGGTGCGCGCGCTTGCCGGCGTAGCGCAGGCGCCCGCCGACGCTGCCGCCGCCGCCAACCGCGCCGCCGCCGACGCTGCCGCCGCCACCGCCATTGCCCACCGACCCGTCCTCGGCCGTGGCGAGCATGCCGTCCTGCCACGAGTGCAGCTGCTCGCTAAAGTCCAAGATCGTCAGCGCCAGCAAGAGGCCCAGCTGGTAGGCGTCCAGCTCGATGGCGGAGCCGTCGCGGATGTCGACGACCGTCACAGATGACGGGAACGCGGGCGCGTAGTCGGGCGGCGGGGGGGGGCTTGCTGCTGCGGCGGGCGCTGCCGCAGGTGACGCTGCCGCTGCCGCTGGTGCTGCTGCTGCTGCTCCTGCTTCTGCTGTCTGGCCCGCGACAGCCCCTGCGCCGTCGCCCGCGCCCGCCCCCCCGCCGACGCCGCCGTACACGATCGGGTCGACCAGCCGCGCGTAGACGAGCTCGTGGCGCGGCACGCGGCAGAACAGCCACGTCCACTCCTCCGCCCCCTCGCCCGCGAGCGCGCGCACAGCCGAGCGCCCGGCGCCGTCCGGCGGCCACAGCGCCAGGTTGACGAACGAATTCGAAAAAGCCGAGTGGAGCAGCGCGCACAGGCGCACGTCGCGCGGCAGGCCCCACAGCGCGGCGATGCGGTGCGTGCCCAGCAGGTGGTCCAGGAAGGAAGAGTGCTTGTGCCAGCACTCGGCGGCGCCGGCCGCGACGAGCGCGTCCCGGATCGCCGGCAGCGCGGGGTCGAGGCGGCCCAGGTCGTCGCGCAGCAGCGCGCGCGCGGCGTCGACGTCGACGCCTGCCATCCGGGCGGCGGCGGCCACGGGGTCGTCGAGGGCGGCGTCCAGGTCGTCGTCGGGGCTGTGCTGGTGTTGGGCGGCTGCTGCTGGTGCCGGTGCTGCTGCTGCTGCTGCTGCTGCCGTTGTCGCGGGACCCGGCGGCGGGGCGGCGTCCCCTTGGTCCAGTTCGAGCGGCGCCATCCTTGTCCGAGAAGGCGTCCGCCTTTTGGTGCTGTCTCTCTGGGAAGCAGGGCGAGCCCAAAACAATCGTCGCGCGCGCGTGCGCTGCTGTACTCTCGCGAGATGGGGCGCGGGGAGAACGGAGGAGATGTGATCGGAACGCCCGATCGAATTGAGAGACGGACCGTGGTGGTAACACACTGATGCTGATGTGAGGAGGATGAGTGCGTGTGTGTGTGTGTGTGTGTCGTCTCGCGACAGCGAAAGGAGAAAGGAGGGGGGCGCAAAAAAGGCGTTTGGCGCCTCGTCACGGCGCACGCGGCATGGCCGTCTCGGCGGCCTCGTCGTCTTTTCCTCGCCCTCGGCGAATCTATAACCAGTTGACATCAAATCCCCCCCCTTCTCTATCGCATCACGCCGCCTTGGCCTCCAGCGCCTTCTCCTGCGCGTCCCGCTGCGCGAAGGACCGTGCGTTGCTCATCGACGACAGCAGCAGCATCGCCAGCGCGGTCGCCGACAGCATCGCCGCGAAGAAACCGCCCCAGCCGCTGCGCTGCACCACGGCCGCGATCGGCACGCCCGCGTTGGCCGCGCCCAGGTAGGCGACCCAGCCGAGCAGCCCTTGGGAGGCGCCCACGCCACTGGGCGAGACGAGCTCGGCGCCGGCGAGGCCCACGAGCATCTGCGGGCCGTAGATGCAGAAGCCGAGCGCGGCGACGCAGGCCGCCAGCAAGGGCGGCTGCCCCGCGGGCACCGCCTTGAGCGCCAGCAGTGCCAGCGCCATCCCGCACGTATAGACCATGCACACGCGCACGCGCCGGCCCACGTGCCCCGCTCCCGGGCCTGCGCGCTTGATGGCCGCGTCCGAGACCATGCCGGCGGTCGCGCCTCCCAGCAGGCCCCCGAGCTCGAGCCCGCTCACCGTCAGGGCGGCCGTGCTGGCGTCGGCCACGCCTTTTTCGGCCAGCAGGTAAAACATGAGCCAGCTGGTCACCCCTTGGCGCACGACGTAGACGAAAAAGTAGGTGAAGGCGAGGGCCCAGACCAGGGGGTTGCGCAGGACGGCGCCGACAGGCCCTTGCGTGAGCGGGGCGGCGGCGCGCGCGGCCGAGGCGGCGAGGCGCGCAAGGGGCGAGGAGGGGGCGCGGCGGCGGTCGGCGGCCGCGCACGAGACGGCGCCCGCCAGCGCGGCCCTGTCGGCCGCGACGTCGGCCGCGGCGCGAAGCTGCTGCCTCTGCTGCTGCCTCTCCTGCTGCTGGTCGGAACGCTCTACGGCAGCGTCCTGCGCCGCAGAACCACCAATGCCGCCGCCGCTGCTCCCCCCGGGGCTGCCGGGCGCCGCGGCAAAGCCGCACGCCTCTGGCGAGTCGCGCACGGCCGCCAGGATAAAGGCGGCCACGGCGGCGCCGACGGCCGCGGGCGCCCACATGCCCCAGCGCCACCCCAGGGCCGTGGCCGCCGCCCCAACCAGCACGGGCGAGAGGAACCCGCCCAGGTTGTGCGACGCGCTCCACGCGCCCCAGTAGGTGCCGCGCTCGCCGGGCGCGTACCAACGCGTCAGCACAGAGGCGCACGCGGGCGCGCCGCAGCCCTGCAGAGCGCCGTTGAGCGCCCACAGCGCGCACAGCCAGTGCGTGGGCCCCCCTAGGCCGAAGAGCAGGTTGACGCCCGCGGTGGCGGCCAGGCCGACTGAGAGCATGAGGCGCGCCGACACGCGGGCGCCGAGCACGCCCGAGCAGAATTTCGAGGCGCCGTAGGCGACGGGGAAAACGCTGGTGAGCGCGCCGACGGTGGAGAGGGTGACGCCCGAGGTGGGGTCGGCGACCATCAAGGGGGCGGCGTAGGTGAGGGACGAGCGCGTGACGTAGAACGCGGTGTAGCCGACGACGATGCCGGCGAAGGCCCACCAGCGGCGCGTGAGGAAGCCGGGGGGGCGGGCCGGCGGCGGCGGCGCGCGCTCCTCGTGCGGCGGCGACGGCGGCGGCGGCGGCCGCGCGGCGGCCTCGATCGCGCGGAGGCTGGCCGCGCGCTCCTCGGGGGACATGGCGGGGGTGGTTGGGCTGGCGGTGTAGCTCTGCTGCTGCTGCGGCAGGATGTCCGCGCTGAAGGCCGCCGGCTCCTCGGCAAAGGTGGTGGTCGTGTCATCGGCCGCCGTCGCCGTCGCCGACGTGGCGACGGTCGGGCCAAACGAAGCGCAGGCGAGCGGCGGCAGCGTCGGCGGCGCGCAGCGGCGGACCGTTGCGGCGAGGAGCTGCGGCCGCGGCGGCAGCTGGGCGCGGCGCCGCTTCAGCATGGGCGTGGCGGCCGCCGGGCGCGTGGGCCTGTTGTTTTTGTTGGTCGTGGTGTGGCCGATTTGTGAGAACTTGGCAAGGAAGAGCGCGAGCGCGAGCGCGCGAGCGGGGAGAGCGCCGACGGCAAGAAGCGCCGACGAGCGGGCCGAGGCCGCCGCGCGCGACCTGGCCAAGCGGGCGAGCGAGCGGGCCTTGGTGTCGGGCGTAGGTGGCCCCATGACGGGCTTTCGCGGCTGGCGATTAGGGAGAGGTCTTTGGAGGTCCCCCTCGCGAGAAAACGGAAGGGAGGGAAGAGGCTTTGCGTTTCTCTGCCCTCGTTTTTGAATGCGCCGTCCGCGCTCATGGACGCTCGTCTCACCTAAAGATCATGCCGGCCGCGCCGCGCGCGGTGAGGCCCATCCCTGCTCCTGTTTGGTCAATGGGGTGGGCTGTGCGACGCGTTTCGGGACGTTTAGAGAGAAGGGGAGGGGGGGGGAAAGGGCGGTCGCAAAGGTCAAATACTGGTCTCGGACAGCAGCTCGTGTCGCGCGCGCAGAGAGAGCCGAATCTCTTTCGCGGCAGTCCGGTAATTGCTGTGCGCTATGCTTGGAAAGTTGCTCGCGCGCGCGCAGTGAAGACACGGAGAGAGGCAGCGACGGAACCAGCGCGTCTCCCGCACCTTCGCTGAAAACAGGCTTTCGACGTGGAGAACGGGGGGCGACGTGTCCGTCAGCGCCGGGGGGCGCTGGCGGCTCGGATGGGCGGCGGCGGCGGCCGTTGGGGGGCGCGCGACCGGAACCGGCCGCTGCAGGTCCTCGCGCGGGGGGCGGCGGGCGGCGGCCCGGAGGCGCGCGCGAGCGAGCGCACCGCGGGCGGCGACGGCGGCGGAGCGTGCGCGTCGAGTTTGACGCGAGGTTTGTTCTAAAAGATCTCGCCGTCGGCGGCGGCGGTGACGGTGACGCGCTCTTTCGCCGCCGCGCCCCAGAAACACGACAAAAGAAGAGAGATGCCTCCTGTTTCGTCCTAGGGTTTCCCGATGCTCTTCGATGCAACAACGTCTCGATCTTACACATCACTCCGTCCTCGCGCGCTTGCGCGCTGCCGCCACCCTCTGCGCGCGCTTGGCGCCCTGCCCGCCCGCCGACGCCGCCGCCGCCCTCGCGCCCCTCTCGGCGCCCTTGACGACGCCGGCGAGCCCGCCCGTCGCGGCGCGCTGCTTGCCGCGGCGCCGGTTGAGCATATTGCGGTCGAGCGACCAGTAGGCGTACGGCTCCACGGCTGTGCCCGCGCGCTTGACGTCGCCGCCGGCGCCGCCCTTGGTGGCGCGGAAGCGCTCGCCGCTGTGCGCGGCGCCGCGGCCGCCCCGGCCTCCGCGGCCGCCGCGGTCGCCGCCCCGGCTGCTGCCGCCGGCCACGCTGCTGCCCCGCCCGCCGCGCTGGCTGCCGCCGCCGCCGCCAGCCGTCGAGGCCGCCCCGGCGCGCCCGCTCGCGGCCAGGCTGGCCGTCGCGAACCGCACCGACTTGGCCGCGTCGCGCACGGCCGCGTCCATCCCGCCGTACCCCTTGAACTCGGCCATGTCGCTGTCGTCGCTGTCATAGTCGGCGGCGCCGTTGCCGCCCGCGGCGCGCGCGCGCCGGCGCTTGCGGTCGGCGCGCTCGCGCTCGCCCGCCTCCTTGTCGTCGATGATGAGGCGGTCGCCGCCGGCCTCGCGCTCGAAGGGGTCGCGGCGGGGCGCGGCGGAGACGGCGCCCGGGCGGCGCGGGCCCGCGCCGCCCGCGGCCGCGCGACCCAGCAGGCGGGCCGAGCGCGGCTGGAGCAGGTCGTCCGGGTCGGCGTCGGCGGCCGAGCCGCGGCCGTCGCGGCCGCGCAGGCCGCCGCCGCCGCCGCCCCCGCCGTCGTCGTCGTCGTCGTCGTCGCCGTCGTCGTAGTCGTCGCGCAGGAGCCCGCGCCCGGATCCGCGGGGCATGGGGGCGCGGCTCGGGCCCGAGCGGCCCGCGCGCGAGGCGGGGGCGCCGAGGCCGCGCCGCGCGCCGCCCGCGCGGCCATCGCGGCCGCCGTCGCCGTCGTCGTTGCCGTCGTCGTCGTCGTTGCCAAAGATGCGGGTGTGGCCCCACTCGGACGCGCGCGCGGTGCGCGCCATGGACGAGGCGCCCGTGCGGCCGCTGCGGCGCGAGCGCGCGCCGTCGTCGTCCTCGCCCTCGTAGTCGGCCTGCGCGCGGTCGGTCGTTTCGTGATTGTTGGGGGGGGGGGAGGAGGGAGGGAGAGCGTGGGCTGTGGAGGGCGGGGGGGTCTCGTGCGGGGACACAGACGCGCGCAAAAAAAGGAAAAAGGAAAAAGGAAAAAGGAAAAAGGAAAAACGCCTTCGGATGGATTGTGGGGCCCAATTGAACGGGGCTCACGCCACTGGGTTGTTGGCGGTCTCCTGCCTGAGGGTTCTCCCCGCGACGGCGTGCAGCCTGTTCGGCCCGCGCACCGCCGCCCGCTGTGGCCGCGCCCCGGATCCAGCGCCCGGCCCCCCAAGCAAGCCCCCAACAAGTTTCGGGGGGGCGGGGGGGCGCTAATCGGGCGAGGGCGCGGCAGAAAACGATCAAGGAAAAGAAAAGAAAAGGATAAAAATCTCACCTGGCTGCCGCCCGCGGACGCCGCCAGCCCGCCGTTGACCCTCCGCGACTTGCGCGCCGCCTGCTTGCGGATGTGCGTCAGCAGCTTGGCCTCCGACGCGGGCGCCGCCGCCGCCACCGCCTCGACCCCGAGCCGCCGGCAGAGCCGCTCGACAATGGCGCGCACGCGCAGGCGGAAGCGGTTGCGGCTGTCGTCGCTCCACAGCAGCACGCCCTCGAGCAGGCCGGGCAGGGCCGGGGTGAGCACGTCCACTGGCAGGCGCGCGGCGCACACCTTGGCGAATCCCAGGACCGACTTGACGACCTCGCGCGCCCTTGAGCGCAGCAGCGTCAGCACCGCGGGCAGCAGGCGCGGCGCCGCGCCGCCGCGCGAGGCGAGCTCGCCCGGGAAGGCGTGCACCAGGCGCGCCAGGGCCATGACTGTGGCGGAGATCATGTGCGGGGAGCCGCCCGCGAGGCCCGCGCAGACCATGTTGACAAAGTCGCGCAGGCCGCCGGCGTCGGAGACGCCCGGCGCCTCGGCAGCGTTGTCGCCGTCCCCAGCCTCGCCGTCGTCGCCCTCGCCGCCGTCGCTGTCGTCGCCGCTGCCATCCCCCTCGCTCTCGCCGTCGTCCTCCTCGCTTCCCTCGCCTCCCTCGTCGCGCATCATGCGCCGCATCATCAGGCTCGCTGCGCGCCGCGAGGCGGGCGGCGGGCGGGACGCGTGCATGTCCGCCGCCACCTCGACCAGCAGCGCGTAGGCCGCCTCGCGCGCGCGCCGGTTGGCCTCTTTTGTTGAGAGCACGAGCTCGGCGACCAGAGCGGCGGCCAGCAGCGCGCGGCGCTTGGCGTCGGGCGCGGCCGGGTCGGCGAGGCGCGCGGCCCCCGGGACGAGCTCGCGGCCCGTGGCCGAGTCGGTCAGGAGCGGGACGAGCTCGGCGGCGGACGGCAGGGGGACGGACGACGACGTGGACAGCAGCGCGAGCAGCACGGCGCGCAGGAGGCGCAGCCGCTGCCGGCGCGCGGCCGTGGCGGCGACGGCGCCGCCGCGCAGCAGCAGCTCCAGCAGCGGCGCCATCTGCTCGCGCAGCCACTCCGGGCGCGCCTCGGCCAGGGCGGCCAGGGCCTTGTACCCGCGCTTCTGCAGCAGGGCCGCGCTGGAGCCGCCTGTGCCGCCGGCGCCGGCCGCCCCCTGTTTGCCCGCGCCGCCTGCCGCCGCCGCTGCCGTCCCGCGCGAGGCGAGCACCATCGGCCGCGCGGCCGCAAAGATGGCCGCGAGCGCGTCCTTGCCCGACGGCCCCCGCGAGACGCCCGCGGACAGGCAGACGCACACGTCCAGGTGGGCGGCGACGCGCTCGGCCGGGGTGGAGCCGCCCTCGAGCACGAGGCCGCCGGCCTCCGTCGCCTCGGCCGGCGGCTCGCCCGCGGCCACGGCCGCCGCGTCGCGCGCGCAGCGCGCAAGCCGCCCAAGCGCCGTCTGCAGCAGCGCCGACGTCACGCCCGGATCGGCCACGGACGCGACGGCCGCGATGGCGGCCGCAACGGGCCCCCGGCGCCCGGGCTCGGACGACAGGAAGGCGCGCAGCAGCAGCGGCAGCCAGTCCTTGCCGTGCGCGCGGAGCGCGAGCACCTGGCCCGCGGCGTGGCGCCCGCCAGCCGAGAACCACGCGGGCCGGCCCGCGGCGTCGGCCGCGCACGAGCGCGCGTCTAGCGCGAGCATCGAAAGGGCCCGGCGGCCGCCTTTGCCGGCGCCGGAGGGGTCTCCACCGTTCCCGCCGTCGTCGTCGTCGTCGTCCGAGTCGTAGTCGGACGAGGCGGGAGGGGCGCCGGGGCCGCCGCCGGCCTTGCCGCCGTTGTCGTCCTCCTCGTCGTCGTCGTCGTCGTTGTCGTCGCTGCTGCCGTGGCCGCCGCCGGCCGCCGCGCCCGCCGCCTCGCCGTCGCGCTCACGGCGACCCTCCCCCGCCGCAAACCCGAGCTCGAGGTGCGCAAACAGGCCATCCGGGTCGCCCGCCATTAGCACCGCCCCGCGCGCCTGCCGCGCGAGCCGCTCCAGCGCTGCGCACACAAACGGGCGCAGGTCCTCGCGCCCGCGCGCGGCCGACGCCAGCGCCTGCGCCAGCGGCGGGTAGGCCTCGGCGCCGTCGCGCGGCCACGCGCAGAAGGCCGGGAGCGCGGCCCACGCCTGGCGCTCGAGCGTGTGGCAGTTGAGCGCGTGCAGGCGCTGGCCGGCGGCGGAGGCGGCCGCGGCGCGCCCGCCCAGGAAGCGGGCCAGCGGGAGCAGCTCGGCCGCCCAGAAGGCCAGCCGCGCGCCGCGCACGTGCCGCCGCAGCAGCGGGAGCATCCACGTGCGCGCCTCGGGGGTAGGGGGGGCGCCGCTGGCGGCAATCCCTCCTCCGGCCGCCCCGCTCATCTGCGCCAGGCCCTCGCGGATGTTGAGCGGCAGCACGGCCAGCACCGCCTCGGGCCCGAGCGACCGCAGCGCGACGGCCATGGTCGCCTCGCAAGACACGCCGTAGCGCCGAGCGGCCAGGCGCTGGCGGCGGCGCTCGGCGGCGAAAGCGCGGCGCTCGGCCTCGCGCCCGCGGCGGCGGAGGGCGCGGCGGGCCGCGCGCGCCTCGGCCGCCTTGCCCCCGCCCTCGCCGCCATCTTCCTCCTCCTCCTCCTCGCCGTCGTCGTCGTCCTCGTCGCTCCCGAGCATGGCAGCAAGCGCGGCGCCCTCGCCGCCGTCCTCGTCGCCGGCGGCGGCGCCCTCGTCCTCCCCGGCGTCGAACGCGCCCGCGCAGAGCTCGCCCAGCGCGCGCAGCAGAGGGGCGGCCGCCGACCGGACGGCCGAGGACGCGGCCGACGCCGCCTTTTTCGCGGCGGCGCTTGGGCGGGCGGCCAGAGGCACGCCGCCGCCCTCCGTCTGCTGCTGCTGCCGCTGCTGCGCCCCCTCGAGCGCCTCCCTCTCGATGGCGTCCGCCGCCTCGCCGATGCGCTCGACCAGCGCCGACACGACCGGCAGCGCGTGGCCCCACGACTCCTCGTACCGCGCGCTCAAGGAGGAGGCCACGGCCGCCACGACGGCGTCGATGGGCGGCGGGCGCTTGGCGGCGGCGGCGACGGCGGCGGCCGCCGCCGCCGCCGGCAACGACCCGGCTGGCCCACTTTCGCCCGTCGCCGTGACGGCCGCCACGGCCGCCGACGACCCCGCGCCGCGCGCCGCGCACACGTCGTCCGTCACCGCGTGGCGCACCAGCTCGCGCAGCGCCTCGTCCGCGCCGTGCCGCGCGGCCTCCTGCTCCGCGCCCAGCAGCGACACCAGCGCCGCCGACGCCTGCCCGAGGCGCGCGGCGGCAAGGACCGGCGCGGCGTCCGTGAGGCTGCCCTCGCACACGACGACCAGGCGCGCGACGCCGATCAGGGCGTCGGGCGAGCGGCGGTCCCACAGGGTGACGTCCGACTGGCTCTTGAGCAGCAGCGACAGCAGCTGCGCCAGGGCGGGCGCATCCAGCCCGCTCGCGACGGTGGTCTGGCCGCCGGCGCCGTCGCCGCCAGTCGCGCCGCCGCCGCCCGTCGCCGCCGCCCCCGCCCGCTGCTGCTCCTGCTCCTGCGCCAGCGCGGTCAGCACGTCTGTCGCGTGCCGCGACAGCAGCGGCTGCCGCAGCGCGTACAGCCGCAGCAGCAGCTGCACCGCCCCGCGCGCCGCCGCCGGCGACGCTAGCGGCAGCAGCGCACGCAGCGCCGCCATCAGGTGCAGCGCGCCCGCCACGCTTTTTGCGATGGCCTCCTCGGCCTCGGGGCGGCGGCGGCCGGGGGCCTGGGCGGCGGCGCGCGCGGCGGCCTCGGGCGCGGGGAGCACCTCGCCGCACAGGCGCAGCAGGGACTCGGACGCGGGGCCGAGGGCGGCGTTCGGGGAGGAGGGTGACGAGGACGAGGGGACTGGCGCGCGGAGGGCGGCGAGGGCGGCGAGCACGTCTGCGGCGCCGGCCGCGGCGCGCTTGCGCACCTTTGGGCGCGCGTCCACCAGCGCCGCGAGCACGGCCCCCCAAGGCCCCTCGAACGAGGGCCAGGGCGCGGCCGACGGCTCGTACGCGGCCAGCACCGCGCACAGGCACTGCAGCAGCGCCTTGGCGGCCGCCGCGCTCTGGCACCTGTGGCGCGCCAGCAGCGACGCCAGCAGCGCCGACGCGCCGTTGAAGCGCGAGCGCAGGACGGCGGGCTGCACGCGCGGCAGGACGGCGGCGAGCACGGTGGCCATGGCGAGGGTGATCTGGTGTTTCGTTCAGGTTGGTTTGGTTGCAGATTGGCGACGTTTGGGAGATTGGCGTGTGAGAAAGGAGGAGGGAGGAAGGGAGAGAGGGAGAGGAGGCGGCGCAAAACAAAAAAACGACAAGACAGAAAGCGCGTACCTCGGCCGACGCCTGAGTCTCCGCGCGCTCCAGCGAGCTCATCACGGCCGCAAACAGCGTCGTGGGCGTCGGGGACAAGCCCTCGGCCGCCACGATTTCGAGCACCGCCTGCAGGACCGCGATTGTATGCTGCGACTCTGGCTGTCGACTGCGGCCGTGGCGCGCCTGCAGCTCGGCGACGACCCCTCCGTCCGCCGCCGCCGCCATGGTGTGGATGATGTGGTGATTCCCGGACGGATGATGCGTGCGTCTTCTTGAGGCGCGCGTGCGCGGGAGAGCAAGAAAGGGGGGCGGTCCGAGGGATGAAGAGGAGGGCGGCGATTTCGATGATCGGCGCGATGTGACGAGTTTTTGACGAGCGTGTGCGATGAGGCGTCGTCTCTCTATGAAGATCGAGTGGTCGGGTAGTACAGCACGCGTGTTTGTCATTGTCGAGCTTTGCCATTTGGAGCTTAAGATTTGTCCGAGCGCGACGACGCCGACGCGGGGCGCCTGTCCGTCTCTCGGCGGCGACGAGGCCGGGCGTCCGTTCGGCGTCGTCGTCGTCAACTCTGTACTTGCCCAAGGGGTTGGCTCCCCTCTTCGTTTCCCCAATCGACCACACAGCTAGCTCGACTCGTCATCACTTGTTTCCCTCACACCAAAGCGAACAGGCCGTTTCGAAAAGCGACGACGACGAGGACAACGGCCCCCTCCCCACGATTCTCCGACACTTCTCAATCGCGGCACACAGCGTCACGCCGTCCCTCGCCGCAACGCCAGTTCGATTTGACGCTGCTCACTGCGGATTCTAGCCTCAGGCGTCGCCGAGAAGCAAGCGGCACGCGGCAGCCAAAAAAAAACCCGCGCAAAAAGGAAAGACCTCGCGGGCGCCGCCGCCAGCTGTACCGTCAACCTCCGCGGGCGTCGCCCTAGCAAGCGTTTCGTTCTCGCCCTTCAACAACAACAACACCATGCTGCTGGCCTGCAAGGCGCCCACGGCGTCACGGCCAGCCCCCTCCTCGGCGGCCCCGCAGCGCAACTACCACCGCCGCTGCCGCGTGTCCGTCGCCACCCGCGCGGCCACGCCCGCGGGCGCCTCGGGAGCCGGCCCGCTCGCGGCGCGCTCGGCCGCCGCCACCGCCGCCGCCTCGTCCCCGTCGCCCCCGGCCATGCCCGCCCCCTCCTCGTCCGCCCCAAGCCCCCGCCCCGCCGCCGCCCCGGCGACCCACGCCGCCGCCGGCCCCGACTACTCGTCCTTCCCCTCGCGCAACCTCGCCCTCGAGCTCGTGCGCGTGACCGAGGCCGCCGCCCTCGCCAGCGGCCGCTGGCTGGGCAAGGGCGACAAGATTGCCGCCGACCAGGCGGCCGTGGACGTCATGCGCCGCGTGCTCAACGAGATCGAGTTCGACGGCGTGGTGGTGATCGGCGAGGGCGCCAAGGACGAGGCGCCCATGCTCTTCTGCGGCGAGCGCGTGGGGCGCCTGTCGCTCGGGCGCGCGGGGGGGGGATCCGACGGCGGAGACAACGACGGCCCCGGCCCCTTTTCGGTAGCGGTCGACCCGCTCGACGGCACCACGCTGACGGCGCAGGGCCGCTCGGGCGCCCTGTCCGTGATCGCGCTGGCCGGCCGCGGCTGCATGTTCGACCCGGGACCCCACGTGGTCTACATGGACAAGCTGGCCGTGGGGCCCGAGATCGACCCGCGGCGCGTCTCTCTGGATTACAGCGTCCGGCGCAACCTCGAGGCGGTGGCCTCCTGCCTGCGCAAGCCGGTCGGCGACGTGACGGTGCTGGTGCTCGACCGCCCGCGCCACAAGGGGCTGATCGGGGAGATCCGGGCCGCGGGCGCGCGCATCCGCATGATCTCGGACGGCGACGTGGGCGGCGCGATCGAGACCGCCAAGCCGGGCGCGCCCGTCGACATCATGCTGGGCGTGGGGGGGACGCCCGAGGGCGTGATCGCCGCCGCCGCGCTAAAGTGCATGGGCGGGCACCTGGAGGGCCGCCTGTGGCCGCGCAACGACGAGGAGCGCCGGGCCACAGAGGCCCTGGGCTACGACGTGGACCGCATCCTCTTCATAGAGGACCTGTGCGCGGGCGAGGACGTATTTTTTGCTGCTACGGGGGTGTCGGACGGCGACCTGCTGCGCGGCGTGCGCTACTGCTCGGGCGGGGCGACGACCAACTCGCTCGTGATGCGGTGCAAGAGCGGGACGGTGCGCTACATCCACACGCAGCACCGGTGGGCCAAGCCGAGCCTGACCAACCCCGGTGGGGGCGGAGGGGCGGGCGGCGGCGGCGGCGGTGGCGGCGGGCACGGCCCGCCGCCCGATGAACTCGAGTGGCACGACTACGGCAGCGGCGGCGTGGGCATGCCCGGCGGCATTCCGGATTGGTGATTGGTGTTGGGAAGATTTGATGTTTGCTTTTATTTCGCCATTGGTCAGCGCGGCGCCCTTCCTTTTCCTGCCGGCGCCGCCCTTCGCTCCTTTGCCGCCGCCTCCTTTTCATCGCGCATTGCCTTTTTGCAGCGCCCCCCTTGCTTCTCATCATTTAGTGCGCGTCAAGTGTAAACAACCTCGGTCGTCAGCAACGTATCACAATGCGTAGCCCTCGTCCAGGTCGACGACCGTGGGACCGTCGTCCTCCTCGTCGTCGTCGTCGTCGCCCTCGCCCTCGCCCTCGTCCCCCCTCCCGCCGCCCCCGCCCTCCAGCTCGCAGCCGAGCCCCTCCCGCAGCGCCGACGCCAGGAGCGCGGCAGCCGCACGAACCTCGCCCAAACCCGAGGGCGACGACGAATTCGGGGAGAAACCGCCGCCGCCACCGCCGCCGCCGCCGCCGCCAGCACTGCCCGCCCGCGGCTCTCCCCCTACCGCCGCCGCCTCCGCCGCCCGCAGCGCCGACAAGAAGCGCCGCACGCCGGAGCGCAAAAAGCTCCTCTGGCGCAGAAAGTCGTCGTCGACCAGAAGGGGGGCGGGCTGGCCGGCGGCACCGCTGCCGCCACCCGACAGAGCGTATCGCAGCTGCGCGGCCAGGACGCGCAGGAATGCCGCGTAAAACGCCCTTGCCGCCGCCGCCGCCGCTGCCGCCTCGTCGCCGCCGCCGCCCGCCGGCGGGAAGGGGAGGCGCTCGCACGCGAGCAGCAGCGACACGAGCGAGCGCCACTGGTGAAAGCCCTCGAGGGACTGGCCGCCCGCGGCGAACGCGGCAAACGCAAACTGGAGCTCTCCGAGCAGCAGAGGGCCGCCCAGCCGCAACAGGCGCGCGAGGGGGAGAGAGCAGTGCTGCGCTCGCTCGCTGCCGGCGCCGGCGCCGCCGTTGCTGCTCACTGCCGCCGCCGCCGCCGCCGCCGCCGCCGCGGCTTGCCCCGACCGACCGGCGGCCTCTTCCCCCCTTTCAACCACGGCCCGCAGCAGCGCCTCCGCCGCGCCGGACTTGTCCAGGTTGGACGCCGTCAGCTCGGCCGGCGTCAGGCGCGGCTCCTTGCACAGGCGCGCGACGGGCGTGTAGCGCGCGCGCGACGGCTCGGGCGCCGGCGCCAGCGCGACGGCGACTCTTCGGCTGGCGCCGCCACCGCCTCCGCCGCCGCCGCCGCCGACGACGCACGCTGCTGCGTCAAAGATCGTCAGCTCGGCAACGCCCTCGTCCGCTGCTCCACTCTTGGACTGCTGCCACTGCTCTCGCCGCCTGCCCTCGGCCAGCTGCGCGTCGAGGCGGCGCTCGGCCGCCGAGGCGGGAACAGGCGCCGCCGCCGCCCCCCCCCCCTCCTCGGCCGCACAGTGCTGCTCTCCGGCGGCCTCTGCCGTCACGCTCAGGGGCGCGGCGCACTCGCGCCCTTCCGGCAGGCGCCCGGCGGGAGGCATGAGCCGGCGGGCCAGAGCGGGCGTGATCAGGCCGCCCAGCTCGCGCCAGCGCGCCCAGCCGCTCTGCATAGCGGGCCTTGAGTTTGCCGCTCCTGCCGCCGCCGCCGCCGCCTCTCGTGCCGCCGCCGCTCCTGCCGCCGCCGCCGCCTCTCGTGCCGCCGCCGCTCCTGCCGCCGCCGCCGCCTCTCGTGCCGCCGCCGCCGCCGAGGATGGGACGGCGCCGAGGTCGTACGGCGCGAGCCCGCGGTCGAAATCGCCCCGGCGAGCGCCCGCCGCAAACCTCTCCTCCTCTTCCGCGTCCTGCAAAGGCGCGAGCGCCTCGGCGCGCGCGTCCCACCCGCGCACAAAGGTCGAGCGGGGGGCAAGCTCGACAAAGGCGGCCAGGGCGGGGGCGGCGGCCGGGGGCGGGGCGGCGCCGCCGCCGCCTTGTCCTCCCGCCCCTCCTCCCGCTTGGTCGTCGTCGTGCCGCGACGCCGCCTGGACGGCCTGCGTCGTGACCAGGTGGACTCCCGGGGGGATCATCTTGACGCCCATGAAGTTGGGGCCGACGGTGAAGACCTGTTGTTGTTGTTGTTTTGTTGGGCGGGGAGAGGCGTGTGTGCGAGGGAGGAGCCGAGTGAGCGAGACCAGCGCGCGACGACGATCGCGGGAGCGTCGCCGTCCTCGACCGACGCCGACGCCGCCGACGCCCGACCATAAACATCGGCAAAAAACAAACTGACGCGCACCTGCCCGTCCAGTCCAATCAGCGTGCCGAGGGGGACGTTGAGGAAGAGCAGCGTCGCGCCCTCGCGGAACAGCGAGCGCGCGGTCTCCGGGTCGTCGATCGAGACCGAGTACGGGGACGTCGTCGTCTCCTCCGGCATCATCATGTAGCTTGGCGCCCTTCTGTGATGAGTGTTCATGCGACCATTGCGTGGAGCAGGCATACGCCCGCTTGCGCGAGTGTTTGTAGCGAGCGACCAACCCGACGGACCGAGCGCGCCCGAGCCGGTCGACAAACGCGCGCGCCGTCGCTGAGAAACAAACAGCGCAACCCCCGCGTCCTCCATCAAACATCGCTGCGCTATCCCTACTCCTTCTGGACGCGTCTGGTACCACGCACGCGCTCGAATAACCGGATTCCTGCGGACGACTGCACACGCACACGCGCCACGAGAACAAAACGCGCGTCCAGACTCTCCGAGACTCGAGAGTTCGAGGTGGGGTGGGGTTCGCCCCCCCAAAAATGGACCTCCTGAAGGGCGCCCTGACGGGCCTCTCCGAGCTCGAGTCGCAAATCGCCGGCGCGGCCGCCAACATCGTCGACACGAGCGAGTTCGCCGGCCAGCGGGTGCGGCGCCGCCCGGTCGCGACTCAGCTCATCGGCGCCGACGGCGCGCTGCTGTCCGACGACGGGGAGGCAGACGGCGACGACGGCGACAACGGCGGCAGCGGCGAGGGCGAGGGCGAGGGCGGCGAGGCGGCCGAGCGGACCGGCAGCGGCGTCAACGGCGGCGGCATCCGCCGGGCGCCCGAGCGGCTGGCCGAGAGGGCGGCGGCGGCTTGGGAGGCGTTTGACTTTGACGCGCGGCGCGAGCGGCTCAAGGGCGCGCTGGCCGCGCTGCCGCCGGCGCCCCCAAAACGATCGACCGACGACGGTGGCGGCGATGACGAAAAGGCGACGCAGCCTAAGGAGAAGGAAAAGCAGCAGCCAGCCAACAGCAACAACAAGAACAACAACGGCAGCAACGACAATAAAAACAGCAGCACTAAAGACGACGCCGAGGCGATCCTCCGCGAGCTCGCGGCCGCCCTGCTGCGCTGCCCGTCGCCCGCGCCCTACCTGGCGCGCGCCGCCGAGGCCGAGCGCCGCGCGGCCGAGCTGGCCGCCGCCAACGCGCGCCTCGGCCGCCAGGCGGGCCGCGCGCGCGACGACGCCGCCGAGGTCGCCGACCTCGTGCGCAGCCACGCCGAGCTCGGCAGGCGGCACACGGCCCTGTCGGGCGAGTGCGAGGCGCTCAGGACGGAGGCAGCGAAAGCGCGCGCGGCGGAGCAGCAGGCGGCCCAGGCGCGCGAGCGGCAGGCTGCCGCGCTGGACGAGGCCGGGGCGGCGCGCGCGGCCCTGGCTGAGATGCGCGCCGAGCTCGAGCGCGAGCGCGCGGCCGCCTTCGAGGCGGCCGGCGGGCGCGAGGCGGCAGCGGCCACGCGCGAGGCCGCCGCCGAGGAGGCGGCCGAGGCGGCGCGCCAGCGCGACGCGCTCGCCGAGCGGCTAGCCGAGGCGCAGCGGCGGCTCTCGCGGCTCGCGGCCGAGGGCGACGCCTCGTGGCGGGCGCGCGAGGCCGAGCTGGTCTCGGAGGAGCGGCGGCGGGCCGAGGCGGCGGCGGCGGAGGCCGCGCAGCGGGCGGGCGCGGCGGCGCAGGGGCGGGTCGAGGCGCTCGAGCGGGAGCTGGGCGCGGCGAGGGCGGCGGCGGCGGCGGCTCAGCAGCAACAGCAACAGCAGCAACAGCAGGACCGGGGGGGCGGGGCCGCGGCGGGCGGACGCGGAGGAGGAGGAGGGCGCGGCAGCGGCGGCGGCAACGAGGGCCCGTGTCCCGCCTCGGCCGCGTCCGCGCGCGAGCGCGAGCTGGCGGGCGCGCTCGAGGCGCTCCGCGCCCTGTGCAGCGCCACGCTTGAGGGCGAGGGCTGGGGCCCGGCCGAGGCGCGGCGCGCGGCCGCAGAGGTCGAGCGCGAGGCGGGGGCGGCGGCGGCGGCCGGAGGCGAGGCGGCGGCGGCAGCGGCGGCTGCGGGCGTGGCTCGGCAGCAGCAACAGCAGCCGCAGCAGCAGGTGCCCGGGCGCCTGCTCGAGCTGCTGCAGGAGCGCAACCGGCGCCTGGCCGACGGCCTCGCCGCCGCGCGCCGCGAGTCGGCCGAGGTGCAGGCGGCCGAGCAGTCGGCGCGCCGGGCGGGCGCCGCGGCGCGCGAGGAGGCGGCCGCCGCGCGCGACCTGGCGCAGCGGCTCGAGCGCGACGTGGAGCGGCTGCTGCGCGCGGCCGCGATCGGCGCGGGCGCCTCTTCTCAGCAGCAGCAGCTGCGGCAGCAGCAGCAGGCGTCGGCCGAGGCACAGGAGCAGCAGCAAGAGGGGGCATCCCCGACCGCCCCCCCCCCTGCCGAACCTGCGGCAGCGGGTGGAGCAGGCGGGGGCGGGGGCGGCGAGCTCTTGCCGGTGCTGCTGGCGCAGCGCGAGCGCGCGCGCGAGCGCCAGGCCGAGCTCGAGGCCGAGGTCGCGGCGGCCCGCGGCGACGCCGACGCCGCGCGCGCGCGCGCCTCGGCCCTCGACGCCGACAACCGCACGCTCGCCGAGCGCGTTCGCTTTTTGCAGCAGCACGGAGGGGGAGCGGGCGGCGGCGGCGGCGGCGGCCTCGTCGCCGGCGGCCGCCGCGCCGCGCCCTCGGCCGACCTCGAAGGCGGAGGCGGCGGCGCCGCCCGCGGCGCCGCCGTCGAGGCCCGCTACCGCCAAGCCGCGAGCGGCGCCCCGCAGGCCGACCCGTTCGGCGCCTTCCGCCAGCGCGAGAACGAGCAGGGGCTGCGCGCGCACGACAAGGCGTTGCTCGCCGCCGTGCGCCTGGTCAGCGGCTCGCCCCTGGCGCGCGCGTTTGTCGCCGCCTATGTGTGCCTGGTGCACGCGTGGATGCTGTTTCTGGTGTACGGCGGAGCGCTCGGGCACTACCACGACAGCACGGCGAGCGCCGAGGTCGGGGCGGGCGCGGCGAGGCTGACTGGGGGAGGGGGCGCGGGAGGAGGGGGCGCGGCGGCGGTTGCGGCGGTTGCGGCAGGGGCGGCGGCGGCGGGAGGAGGCGCTTAGCCGGCGGCGCTGGGAGGGCGCGCCGTTGGTTCTTGCTTTGGTCGTGCAGATAGCGCGCGGTTGCTTGACCGCCCGTGTTTGACCTTGGGACGCTGATTCACATGCGTAACGCCCGCCCCGTCTCTGATTGGGCACTCATCACGAACTCTCGACCTGCCCTCGATTGACAACCACGCGAACGCAAAACTCAAACCTGTGAGGCTCCTGCTGCCCAGAACGCCACGCCCTCCTCCCAACCGCAACAGCGTGCCGACGCGATGGGGAGCAGGATAGCGGGCGCGCCCGCGGCCAACGGGCGCGCCGCCGCGGGCTGGCCCGTGCTCGGCCGCCGGCACGGCGCGGCGAGGACGCGCCCGCCGGCCGCCGCCGCCCCTACAGAGGCCGGTGCGGCGGAGGCGCCCCCCGGTCCCCCGCCGAGGCCCGACTACGACCGCATCCCCGCCCTGTTTGCCGCCGAGGACGCTTTTTCCCTGCGCTCCTACTGGGACCGCCGCTACTCGACGTCCGCGCTCGACGGCATCGGCGCCGACTCCTCCGCCGACGGCCGGGCGCCCCCCCCACCCCCGCCCCCCGCGGAAGAGTGGTACAGGGGGGGAGGGTGCGAGGCGACGCGCGCCGTCATCTGCGCCCACCTGGACGCCGCCGCGCCCGTGCTCCAGGTCGGGGTGGGCACCTCGCGCCTGCAGGAGGCGATGGCGGCAGGTTTCCCCGACGAACTTGACAAAGGCAGCGACGAGCAGCAGCAGCAGCAGCAGCAGGAGCAAGACGGAGGAGCGTCGGCGGACGGCGGCGACGGCGCCTCGTCCTCGTCGTCCTTTGCCAGCGTCCTCTCCGTCGACTACTCGCCCGTCGCCATCGAGCGCCAGCAGGCGCGCCTCCTCCGGCTGTCCCAGGCCCGCACCCCCTGGGCCCCGCGCCTGTCGTACGCCCGGGCGGACGCGCGGCGCATGCCCCAATTTGCCGACGGCGCGTTTGGCGGCGGCGTGCTCGACAAGGGCGCGCTGGACGCGCTTTTGTGCGGCGACGACGCCGACGAGGCCGCGTGCGAGATGCTGACCGAGGTGTGGCGGGTGCTTGCAAGCGGCGGCGCGTACGTCATGATCACGAGCGCGGCGCCGGCGGGCAGGCGGCGGCTGCTGCCGACGCAAGAGGCGCGCGCGGCGGCCGCGGCAGAGGCGCGCGCGGCGGCCGAGGAGGAGCGGGGAGACGCGGAGGGAGGGGTGGAGGACGAGGATGGGCAGAGGCAGCAGGCGGCAGCGCCACCGCCGCCGGGCGCAACGGCGGGCGAGCCGCGAGGCGGGCGCCTGCCGTTCCCCGTGTGGGCGGGCGCCCTCGTGTACCGCCTGGGCCAGCAGGGCGCGCTCGCGGGGCCCGCCTCGCTGGGCGACGAAGGGGCCGAGGCTGCGCTGCTGGCCGCGGGCGAGGGCGACTCCCGCTTCGCCTACTCGCACTTTGCGTACGTGTGTGTCAAGGGGTGAGAGGAGCGAGGGATGCACATCGTCCGGTCGTGTCAAGGAAAACGCGGTTTTGCCCTTGACGCACACGTGCGCGTCAAGGGGTGTGATATCGGCGTGATCTGATTGACCGTTTGTGACGGGCGACGGACGGTTTTATTTTTCGGTGGATTTTGCACAAGCATTAGTGGACGCAAACAGAGGACCGATAAGGAGAAAAACCCGGGTTTAGAGAAAACGGACAGGCGCAAAGCGAGAGATAAAAAAAACACGCGCCTTTTTGCCCCCCCCCCCTTTTTCTCTCTCTATTTTTTGCCCAAAACACACAAATGCCTCGTGAGAACACAAACGCCCCGACTCTCTCTTTTCTCTCTCTTACTTCTTCAGGTCGTCGATCACCAGCTGCGGGATGGCCGTCAGCGGCAGGTTGAGGTCCTTCTCGATGTCCTCGATCTCCTCGATCACCTCCTTCTCCAGCCGGATGGCCAGGTGCTCGAAAATCTCCTGCTTGGACACGAGCTCCTGGGCGGTAAAGGCGGCAATCGCGATCATGGCCAGGCGGCCGTTGTTGAGCTCCTTGGTCTGCATGACCTTGAGCTCGGCGGCGTCGTCGGGCTTGAGGCCGAGCGGGTCAAAGCCCAGGTCGCCCATCTCGTACTCGCCCTCGGGCCGCACCGTGTTGAACTTGGCGCCCTTGGGCGCGGCCCAGCCGAGGCCGACGCGGTACGACTCGGCCAGGCCGATGGCGACGACGAGCGGCGCCCAGAAGATGCCGCCGCGCGCCTCGACCTGCTGGAACTGGTAGATGGCGGGGCCCTGGACGTGGCCGTCGGCGTTGAAAAAGGCGGGGAAGTCCTCGAGCTGCTCGCCGACGATGAAGCCGAGCGCGGCCAGCATGGCCACGCGGCCGTGCGTGATCTCCGACTCGCGCCAGCGGCGCACCTCGTCGATCGTGCCGGCCGTGGCGACCAGGTTCAAGGGGTCGAAGCTGTTGTTTGTGGTGGTTGGTGGGGGAAGACAAGAGGGTGGTCGTTTCCGAGGTGGGTTTTTCGGTTTTGGGTGGTGGGTTTTTGTTTGGGGGGGGGAAGAGGGGGGGGGGAGGGGGGGGGAGGGCGGGGGGGGGGGGTCAGTCGCGTCGGGGCGGCGTCGGAACCGCCGCCATTGGGGGGAGGGGGGGGGGGGGCGTCGACGGAGGGAGGGGGGGAGGGGGGCGGCGGCGGGGGGAGG
>Ga0105053_10001999_pt1 | contig 32141 bp, 14 predicted proteins | sample BON01_FD_78093 | JGI IMG/M metagenome (GOLD analysis project Ga0105053, IMG submission 78093) | Freshwater microbial communities from Lake Bonney liftoff mats and glacier meltwater in Antarctica - BON-01 | ecosystem: Environmental > Aquatic > Freshwater > Ice > Glacier meltwater | place: Lake... | reverse complement strand
GGGCGGCGGGGGGAGGGGGGGGGGGGGGGGGGGGGGGGGGGGGGGGGGGGGGGGGGGGGGGGGGGGGGCGGGGGGGGGGGGGGAGAGAACGGCGGGCTCCGGGGGGTTGCGTTGGCGGTGCCGTCAGCGTTGGCGGTGGTGGCGTCGGAGATTCTTGGTGCTGAGCGCCTTCACTTTTAGTGGACAATGGCAGGGCGAGGGAAAAGGCTTTTTCGGTTGGACGACGGGGTTGGCACGCGCTCCCGGAGACTGGTCGGACGGCCGGCGGCGCCGGGAGCGGCGGGCTCAGACGGCGTGGCGGGGGGGGGGGCGTTTTCCAGCCCCGCCTTGCTCTTGGCCCGCGCCCGGCGCCTGCGGCAGTGGCGGCGGTGGTGGCGCAGGTTTGGCACGCGGCTCAGCTTCATCTCCGTCGGCGATTGGACGGTCGTGGCTTACTTGGGGTCGTGGTTGCGGGCGGCGGCGGCGGCGGGGGCGGCGGCGGCGGCGGCGGCGGCGGTGGCGGCTCTTCTGCCGCTGCCTCGGCGGGCGCCGCCGCCTCTGCAGCCGGTGCTGCCTCGGCGGGCGCCGCCCCCTCGGCGGCGGCGGGCGCCGCCCCCTCGGCCGGGACGGCCGCGGACTCGCGCGCCTGGGCGGGGAGGGCTGGGGCGGCGGCCGGCGCGCCCCCTTCTGCCGGGGCAGGCTCGGCGGGCGCGCCCACTTCTGCCGAGGCAGGTTCCGCGGGCGCTGCCTCCTCTGCGCGAGCGAGAGGAGAGGGCCGTAGTGGGCGTAGCGCGGTTGGGATGGGGACGGGATGCGTGGCGGGTCGGCGTCGTCGGCGTCGACAGCGGCGGCGTTGTTGGCGTCGGAGGAGAAGAGGCGGCGGGGTGGGGGGGGGGGGGGGGAAAAAGTGGGGGGGGGGGGCGAGGGTGGGTTCGGGGGGGCGGGGGGGGGGGGGGGGGGGGGGGTGCAAAAAGTCGGGGAGAGAGTCAGTGTCGGCTTCGGCGTCGCCGAGGGTCGCGTCGTCAGGGCGGCGGGTGCTCTGACGGCGCCGGCTTCATCTCGCGCGGCCCCACGGCGCGAGCGAGGATGATGGAGACGGCAGCGGCGAGCGGGAGGACGGGTGGGGGGGGGGCGCCCGACGGCGGGGGGGGAGGGGGCTTGCGGGGGCGCTCTCGTAAGGCGCCCGAGTGCCACCCTCCGCCTCCGAGTCGAGGCAGCCCCCCCCCTGCCAGGGCACGGGGACCCTTCCTGTGTGTCGATCCTGGGACAGAGAGCAAAAAGTGGGGGGGGGAGGTTCGCACGCGCGCCTTTGCCCGCTCGCCGCCGCCCCCCCCCGTGTTTTCATGCCTCGGCGGATTCGCGCGCGATTCTTTTTTTTCGCGCGCGATTCTTTTTTTTCGCACCTTTAGTGGCCTCGGCGACGGCGGAGGCCGGCGCGGCGGCTGCCTCCTTAGCGGCCGCCACAACCACCTCGGGCGCGGCCTCGACGGGCGTTGCGGCCTCGGCGGGGGCGGCCTCGGCGGGCGCGGCCTCGGCGGGGGCGGCCTCGGCAGGCGCGGCGGCCGCCTCCTTGGCGGCCGCCACGACGGCCTCGGGCGCGGCCTCGGCGGGCGCGGCCTCGGCGGGCGCGGCCTCGGCGGGCGCGGCCTCGGCGGGCGCGGCCTCGGCGGGCGCGGCCTCGGCGGGCGCGGTCACGGCCACGGCGGGCGCGGCGGACGCCTCCTCAGCGGCGGCGGCGTTGCCGGCTGCGGCGTAGTTTTTTTTTCGGCGAGGGGGGGATGGCGAGCGGGGTGTGAGAACGCGAAAATGCGACTTTTTTTCTCGTCATCCGCCGCTCCTCCGCGCGCCGTCGGGTGCACGCCGGCGCGCGCGGACAGATGACACGAAATCTCTCGATCGTCCCGACCACGCCGGTGCGGCGCGCGGGATTGGGCCGGGGGGGGCGCGGGACCCAGCCGTTGAAAGACGTTCGCACAGCCCAAACAATCGTCTCCTTGAGACGTCTCCTCGAGTCGTCTCGGTCCTCCCTTGGACCAATTCAATCGTGCCGACCCTTCGATCCGACTGCACGACTCACCGAGCAGCAGGACCACCAGGACCGCCGCGAAGACCATCCCGCGGCCGGCCATTCTTCGAGTGTGTCTTTTGTTCCGTCCCAATTCCCTTGACTCGGTGCGTGCGCGTGAGCGTCGCTCGCCCTGTGATCCGACGAGACCCGACTTGCAAGGAGATGAGGGAGAGCAGGCAGGACGAATGGGGCAGGAAAGCGTGCGCAATCAGCGATTTGGATTGAGGCTTCGGGGCCTGCAGTCGAGCGCGGACGGCGACGGCGGCGCGATCGCGGGGGCCCCCTCCGCCGCCTCTGCCGGCGGGGGCCGTTGCTTGTGACTCGAATGATGGGAAACGTGCGCGCCCGTTTACAGCTACAACATCCACAAGCCGCCGGGAGAAATGACCCTCGGAGAGACCTCTATGAGGCCCAAAGAAGGATGGGTCGGATGGCCAGCCCGAAACTAAACAATGCGATACAGTACAAAAACAAAAAAAGAGTCCTGCTCTCGGCCGCCGAGCACCTTTCTCCGTTTGCGCGCCGAGCACCGTTCTCCGTTTGCGCGCCGAGCACCTTTCTCCGTTTGCGCGCCGAGCACCGTTCTCCGCTTTGCGCGCCGGCCGCCGTCGGCTCCCCCGACGCAACGGGGGAGGCGCTCCGCGCAACCCCGTCGCGTCGGGGTTGCAACCTCGCGCGAGGAGGAGGAGGACAGTCAAGAGAGATAACGAGGGCGCCGCCCCCTCGCTCTTCTCTCTCTGCCCTCAGGCCGCCGCCGTCTCCCCGCCGACGCCGCCGAAAAACTCGGGCCGACGCCGGACGACCACGTTGACGCCGCCGTCCGGCGACAGCGTCAGCGCCTGCTTCATGACTATGGGCACGACCTGCGACGGCCCCGGCGAAAAGGTGTACCGCTCGTACAGCCGGACAAGCGCCACGACGGCCTCCAACATGGCGAATTTAATGCCCACACATTGCCTGGGGCCGCCGCCAAAGGGGGACCAGGCCGACGGCGTGGTCGGGCCGAGCACGCTCGCGCAGCCGCCCTGCGCCTCGGGCACCCACCGCTCCGGCAAGAACTCGGACGCGCGCGGCCAGTACTTCTCCGAGCGCTGGTAGACCCAGTTGGCGGCGGCGACCGTGATTCCGGGACGCAGGGCGGGGCCGTTGCTGAGCAGGAGGTCGCGGCGGTGGGCGGACGAATCGCCTGCGCCGGGCGGGGCGGCCACCTCGCGGGCGATGGCGGTCACCGGGGAGTACAGACGCAAGGCCTCTTTGATGGCGGCCTCGCAAAAGGGAAAGCGCGCGGCGACGGCCTCGGGCGTTAGCGCGGCGCCGCGCCCCTCGGCCGCGAAAAAGGCGTCGACCTCGGCGCACACGCGGCGCTGGGCCGCGGGCGTGGTCGAGAGGGCGTACACGGCGGCGGCGACCGTGTTGGCGGTGGTCTCATAGCCTGCGAGGACGAAGAGCGAGGCGTTGGCGACGGCGTCGGCCTCGGCTAGGGGCGGTAGCTCCTCGGCGCCGGGCCGAAGCGCGTGGGCCGCCGACGCCGCCGAGGACGCCGCCGCCTGCGGGCGCAGGAGGTTGGACAGGAAGGAGCCGGGCAGGACGCCGCTGCTGATCGGGGAGGGCCGGTGCTTCTTCTGCCCGGGCGGCGGCGCCTTGTCGGCGGCCGACGACACCTGATCGCGCGCGCCGCCGCCATCGGCATCGCCGCCGTCGTCGTGCCCGCCCTTGACGGCCGCCGCCTCCGCGGCGTCAGCCTCCGCCTCGGCCTCGCGGCGCCGCTGCCGCTGCACCAGCGCCGCCGCCGACGCGCGCACCACCTCGCGCGCCGCGTCGACCTCTCGCAGCTTCTTGTCGGGGAAGCGGGCAGCGAGCGCCTTCCACAGGGGGGTGCCGAGCGGAAACATGATCAGCAGCGCCTGCCAGCCGCTGCCCGAGGTCAGCGAGCCGTTGGCAAAGATGGTGCGCGCGGCCTCGACGAGCCGCTTGCCGTCGGGGCTGGCCCCGTCGTCGTCGTCGCCGCCGCCGCCCTTGCCGCCGCCCGCCGCCGCCGCCGCGGGCTCTCCGTGGTTGTTGTTGTTGCCGTCGCCGCCGTCGCTGTTGTCGTTGTGGCCGTTTGTTTTGAGGGGGTCGCTCTTGCTGCCGTTGTTGTCGTTGCTGCCGCCGCTCTTGGCGGCGTCCGAAGACGCGGCATTTCCTTCGTCGTCGTCGTCCAGGGCGTTGAAGCGCGCGCCAAAGGCGGTCGTGCCGACCACGTCGAGCGTGAGAGCGCCGATCAGCCGCCACACGTCGGTCTCCGCGCCGCTGTCGGCCAGGGGCGCGAGCCGCGCCGCCAGCTTGCGCGCGCATCCGTCCATCAGCGGCGCGTACAGGGCCAGGCTGGGCGGCGCGAACGTGGGAAGCCAGGCGAGCCGCATGCGGCGCCAGCGCTCCCCGCGGAGGGAGACCAGGTCGCGCCCGCCGCCCAGGGCCTGGTCGCGCCCGAGCTGCGGGAAGGGGAAGCGGTTGAGCAGGCGGCTCATGAGGCGGCGCGACGACTCGGGGTCGCACGTCACGACCCAGACGTGCGACCCAACAAACATGCGGAAGGCGCCGCCGTGCCGCGCGGCGGCGCCGTTTTTGCCGCCGCGCTTCTTCCGAGCGGCGTCGCCTGCGCCGAGAGCGCGCGCCCGATCCTCCATCAGCCGATGCATGCCCTTTGCGGCGAGCTCGGGCAGGTCGCCGACAAAGGGGAGGGGCGGGACGTAGGGGGGCAGGTGGCGCGTGATCCAGACGTCGCGGAGCCAGGGGATCAGGGACTGCAGGGGCGTTTTTGTTTGTCGTGGTTTTTGGGGGTTCGGTGATTTGAGCGCCGAGAGGGTGGAGCTGCGACGGCCTCGCGAAAAAAGCAAAAAACTCACCGCCACCAAAAACGCGGCCACGCAGGCGCCCAGGGCCTTGAGCCCCAGCGCGAGCGCGCCGAGGACGGCCGCGATCATGGGGCCGTTCTTGCCGGGTTGCAGAGGAGGAGGAAGGCGGGTGGATGCCACTTTTTTTGTGTCGCACAGCCTTTCGTGCCGAAAGCTCAATCGCCGCGAAAGGAGAAGCCGCGATGCGGGCGATGCGTTGGGCGACTGCGGGTCAATAGGGGCGTGGTACTGGAAGCAGAACGGGGATTGGAACGTGATAGACGTGACTGGGCGCACGCCTGACCATAAGCAGTCAGTGGCGTCGCCGCCGGCAGCCAGGCGCCGGGCGCCGGGCTCCGTGCTCCCCCCCCCCCCCCCCCCCCCCCCCCCCTCTCTCCCCTCTCCCCCCCTCCCCCCTTTTGCCTTTCCTCGCCGCCGCCTCCCCCCTCGCGGTCTCTCTAGCACCGCACACCGCACACCGCCCCCGCTCGAGCTCATCAACGCCCGAAACGCGATCCCGCAACATCTCCCTTGCGCAACAGACACAGCGCTTTTGTCATTTGCACGCTCGCTTTTGTCTCTCGGCTGTCTCCCCCCTCCTCTTCCCTCTCCCTCTCTCCCTCCCTCTCTCGAAAGGAGGGTGAAAAAGAGCATGGTGGCCGAGCAGCAGCTCGGCGGCGGCGACGCCGCCTGGGAGGACCCGGCCGTGGTCGATCGCGCCGAGGACGAGGACGACGACGACGCGGGCGAGGACGACGAGGTGCGGTTCTCGCTCGATGGAGGAGGAGGGAGGGAGGAGGCATTTTTTGAGCTAAGTGGGGGGGGGGAAGGAAGGAACAAGGGACCTGCGCCTCTCTCGAGCGCGCCTCTCCGCGGCCTCCCCGGGCGCGCGCGGCCGCGCTCGAGACGGCGCCGAGCCTCATCCGATGATCGCGACCGCGGGTCGGGGCGGCCGGTCGCTCTCTTTCGCCGTTGCCGTCGGCGAGGGAGAGGGGCTTGACACGCGCGCGCCGCCCGTTGTTGGCGGCGGAGTGGGGCTTCGGCCGCACTCTGCTCATGCGGCCTCATTTTTGCCCACTCGAACACCCCCCCACACAACAAACAACAACACCAATAAAAACAGGGCGACGACGACGGCGCCGCCCCGGCCGACGACGACGAGGACGAGGACGGCGACGACGACGACGAAGACGGCGGCGGCGGCGACGACGACGAGCCCGGCGTCGGCCTGATTGCCGCCGACGCGCCGGCGGCGCCCGACGACGCCGAGGACGAGTACGAGGCGGGCGACGACGAGGACGAGGACGACGACGAGGAGGACTACGACGAGGAGGACGAGGACGAGGACGACGACGACGACGGCGAGGAGGGCGGGGAGGAGGGGGCCGAGCCGGCGCGCCCGGCCGCCAAGCGCCAAAAGCGCGACGACGACGGCGAGGGCGGCGCAGACGAGGGCGGCGCGGGCGGCGACGACGACGACGACGCCGACGAGGAGGAGGAGGAGGAGGAGGAGTGAGGCGCGAGCTCTCGACGGCGGCGGCGCGCGCGGACAGAGCTCGGCCCCTTGTCTCTTTTCCCGCCCTGCCGGGGGCCCCCGCGACCGAACGCCGAGCTCGGCCCCTTCTCTCTCTCTCTCTCTTTGCTCTCTCCAAACGCAAACAGAACCCCCCGGTCCCTCTCTCTCTCTCTCTCTCGACCTCCCTTTCTTCTTCGTGCGATCACGTTCCCAACCCGCGGATCCCTGCCGGTGTGGGGGGCCCTCCCTCCGCCCCTCCCCACCCCCCTATTTTTGCGCCCCCCACCACCACACTCTTATCCCTCGGAAAGACAAGAACGAGACGAGAGAGCGGGCGAAATGCCAACAGACGAGAGGCGAGGCGCCGCGCGCGCGCGACGGAACCGGGCGGCGGGGTCTAGAACCCCCCCTCCTCCTCCCGTTTTTGTCCTGCGCGCGCGCGCGCGCCCCTCTCCTCCCTCGTCGATATGCGCGCGCCCCCTCCACCGCCTCGATAGCTTTTTTTTTGCACCGCGTCACTGAGACGAACTCTTTTTTTGGATCCGTTTTTTTCCGGGCTGCGGAGAAAAAAAAACGTCTGTGTGTGCGGAAAGGAAACAAAAATGAAACGACGCTCTATGCTGCTCTCCGGCCTCCAGCGACGTCGCCCCCTGCCCCCGGCCGCCACCGCCCGGGCTCAAACCACTCCGCCATATCGACGTTGCCTCCGCACAGCACAACCCCCAATCGCACGGGCTCGCCCCCCCGCTCTCGCGCGCGCGACACGGCCGCCGCCAGCGCCGGGTGCCGCTCGGCCGCCGCGAAAAAGCCGCACGCGCCCTCGGGCGACAGCAGCGCGGCCAGGCCGCAAGCGCCCGATGGCTCGACGACGATCTTCATGCGCTCGGCCACCAGGCGCATGGCCTCGACCAGGTCGGCCTCGTCGCACTCCAAGACCCCGTCGACCAGGGCCTGGACCACAGGCCACGTCACCCTCGGGCCCAGGCAGGCCTGCAGGCCGTCGGCGATCGTCGCCGTCTTTGGCAAGCCCGTCAGCAGCCGCCCGGCCTCGAGGCACCGCGCCGCGTCGGCCACGCCGTTGGCACCGCGCGGCTCGGCCCCTAGCACCGCGACCGAGGCGCCGCGCAGGCCGCGGCACGCCACGGCGCAGCCAGAGAGCATGCCGCCGCCAGAGACCGGCACGACGAGCGCGTCCAGCGCCAGGGGGAAGGAACTGCTATTGCCGCCGCCGCCGCCGCCATTGCCGCCGCCACCGCCGCCATTGCCGCCCCCGCCAGTGCCCCCGCCCTCCTCGAGCATCTCGAGCGCCAGGGTGCCCTGCCCCGCGGCCACCAGCGGGTGGTCGTAGGGCGGCACGACGGCCGCGCCCGTCTCCCGCGCCAGCGCTTCGCAGGCGGCCTCGCGCGCGGCGAGCGTCGGCTCGCACAGCGTCACGCGCCCGCCGTACGCTTCCGTTGCGGCGAGCTTGCACGCGGGCGCGCCGCGCGGCACGACGATGTAGGCCGGCACAGTGCCAGTGCCGCCCCCGGCGCCGCCGGCGACCGTCCTCAAGCCGGCCGCCAGGGCCAAGGCGGCGGCGTGGTTGCCGCTGGAGTGAGTCACCACCCCTCTGGCCGCCTCGTCGTCGGTCAGCGCAAAGACGGCGTTGACGGCGCCGCGCGCCTTGAAGGCCCCGCCGCGCTGGAACACCTCGCACTTGAAGTGCAGCTCGACGGGCAGGCCGCCGAGCGCGCGCGACACGGCGGCGCTCAGCGAGCGCGAGGTGAAGACGGGAGTCCGGTGCACAAAGGGGGCGATGCGGGCGGCGGCGGCGCGGACGTCGGCGAGCGAGAACGGCAAGAGCGGGTCGGCGCTTGGTGGCGGCGCTGCTGCTGTTTGTGCTGCTGGTGGTGGTAGTGCTGCTGCTGGTGCTGCGGCCGCTGCTGCTGCTGCTGGTGGTGGTGGTGGTGCCGCTGGTGCGGGGGGCTCAGGGACCTCCGCGAGGGCGTCCATGGCGGGTAGAATCGAGAGTCGAGGACAATAGCGATGAGTGATCGGATCCAGTAGTGGCGCGGCGCGCGCGGGGGCTCGGAGAGAGGCGCAAAACAATGGCGGGTCCTGTAATCCCGGTGTGCTGCGAGCCTACATTAGTCACCCACTCCTACTATGCAGTCTCTCGGACTGTGAGACTCAAAAGGAGGCGCCGCTGCCGCCGCCGCCCGCGAGCCGGAGCACCGCCGCCTCTAGGCTCGGCTGCGCCAGCGCGTAGGTCTCGAGCAGCCCCTCGCGCCGCGCCGCCTCGGCCGCCTCGAATGCGGCCGCCAGGTCGGCGCCCGCCGGCAGCCGCAGGCAAAAGGCATCCGCCTCGCACGTCTCGTCGGCGGCAGGAGCCCCGGAGGCGGCCGCGGGCGTCGCGGGCGTTGAAAGGACGAGGCCGAGCGCCGCCGACAGCGCAACGTGCGCCGGGGCGCCCTTTCCCGGCGCCGCGCGCGCGTCGAGCGAGTACCGCCCGCCGCCGTGCGCCGCCTTCAACTCCTGCACGCTGCCGACCGCCAGCAGGGCGCCTCCCCCGCCTCGCGCGCCGCCCAGCACCGCCACGCGGGAGCAGAGGGCCTCGGCCTCCTCCATCGAGTGCGTCGTGAGCACGGCCGCGCGGGCGCTCGCCGCCCGCCCGCGAGAACCGTCGTCGCCGCCGCCGCCGCCGCCGCCGCCGCATCCGTCGCCGCCCGCAAACGCGAGCTCCTCCTTGACGCACCGCCACAGCCGGCGGCGCGCGGCCGGGTCGAGGCCCGTCGACGGCTCGTCGAGCAGCAGGAGGGCGGGCGCGCCGGCCAGGGCGCAGGCGGCGGCGAGGCGGCGGCGGTTGCCGCCGCTGTAGGCGCGCCAGGGGACGTCCAGGAGGGGGGGCGGAGGAGGAGGGCGAGGGGGCACGCCGCCGCCGCCGCCGCCGCCGCCGCCGCCGCCCGCTGTCGCCGCCGCCGCCGCCGCCGCGCAGCGCTGCGGCTCCGCCAATCCCAGACGCTCTCCCAGGCTCGCGGCCTCGCGCGCCGCGGACGCGTCGTCGCGCCCGCGGAGGCGCGCGAACAGCACGAGGGCCTCGCGCCCGGTCAGGCCGGGCGGCAGGCCGTCAAACTGCGGGCAGTAGCCGACGCCCCCCCCCCCTCTGCCGCCGCCGCCGCTCCAAACGCCCGCCGCCGCCCGGAGACCCTCCGCCACCGCCGCTGCCGCCGCCGCCGCCGCCGCCCCGGCCGCCGCCGCCGCCGCCGCCGCCGCCGCCGCTCCTGCCGCCGCCCCCACCACCACGACGGCGCCGCGGTCCGGCAGCAGGTCGCCCGTCGCGCACCTCAGCGCCGTGGTCTTGCCCGCGCCGTTGGCGCCGAGGACGCCGAGGCACTCGCCCCGGCGCGCCGACAGCCAGAGGCCGCCGACGGCGACGGCCGGCGCGCGCGCGGGGCCGCGAGAAAACGACCTTCGCAGGCCGCACAGGAGCAGGGCGGGCGGCGGGAGGTGCGGGGGCGGGGCGTAACCGTCATCCGCCTGTTCACCGCCGCGACCGCCGCCAGCGAGGACGAGGCGGCGGTACCACCGCTCGACGTAGGCGCGCTCGGCGCGCACGCGGCCGCCGCCGCCGCCGTCGTCCGAGGCGGGGGGCGCCTCGGCGTCGGCGTCGGCGTCGGCGTCGGCGTCGCCCGGCGGCAGCAGCTGCGGCGGGCGCACCAGCAGGCGCGTGAGCGCCGCGCGCCAGAGGCCGCCGTCGGCCAGCAGGACGAACGCGCAGGCCACGAGCGCTTGGAAAAACATGTTGGTGAGGGGCGGGCCCAAGAGGGCCCAATCGAGCGGCGAGGCAGACGCGGACGAGAGAGACGAGCCGGGAGGAGCCCCCCCCCCCGCCCACGCCCGCCGCGGCGGCGGCGGCGGGAAGGTGCCTCCGCCTCCACCTCCGCCGCCGGCCCCGTCCGCGCGCTGCATCACCTCGTACACGCCCCGCGCGAAGCAGTAGTGCGGGGACGCGGCCCCGAACGCCGCGCGCCACGCGCGCGACGCCCGCGCCAGCGCGCCCGCAGCGCCCGCCGCCGCGGGCGCCCCTGCCGCCGCCGCCGCCGCCGCCGCCGCCGCCGCCGCCAGCTCTAGCAGCCACCCAAGCGCAAACCCGAAGAAGCCGAGCGCCGCGTAGAGCGAGCTGAGCGCCTGCATCGCGCGCACCTCGTCCCCGTCGCGCCCGCCGCCGAGCAGAGGCACGAACGTGAGGGCGTACGTGACCCAGAGGGCGGCGGGGGCCAGCGCGAGCAGAAGGGCCGCCAGAGACAGCCACGCCGCCGGCGTCGCGAGCGCGAGCGGCCGCCCGAGCAGCGCGACCAGCCCCAGGCACGCGCCCGCGGGCCCGAGCACGAACGCCAGCGCGTCCGCGGCGAGGCAGGCGAGCCAGTAGGCGGCGGGCGAGGCGCCCGAGACGAACTGGACGTGCTTGGCGCCCGTGCGGCGCTCGCGGACGGGCGAGATGGCCGCCGACGCGGACGCAGAGGCGACGGCCAGCGTCAAGCACAGGACGACGAGGAAGCTGCCGCCGCCGCCGCCGCCGCCGCCGCCGCCGCCGCCGCCGCCGCCTCGGCCTTGCGGGCCGCCGGCGGACGCGCCCCCCGGCGCCTGGCGCCAGTCGGGCAGCGGCTGAACCGTCGACCGGATCGCGAGGAGGGGCCCAGAAAGCAGCGAGACGTTTGCGGCGCCGGGCGAGGCCGGGGGCAGTTGTCGCTGTCGCCGCCCGCCCCGCCCCCCCGGCCAATTTTTAGCCATCAGCAGCCGCAGCAGCGCCGAGTGCGCCTGCGCCAGCGCCGCCGGCAGCGCGTGGATGGCAGACTGGTTGCCGAGCAGCGCGAGCGAGAAAGGCGTCCAGCCGCCGCTAACGCCGTCGCCGCCATCGCCGACATCGTCCGGCAGCGCGTCCACGAACAGGGCGTCGTAAGAGGGGCGGCCGCCGTACCAGCGGCGCAGCAAGAGTCCCTCGAGCGTCTGGGGGAACGGCGGCGGCGGCGGGCGCCCGCCGCCGCCGCCGCCCCCTCCTCCGCCCCCGGAGAAGCGGGCGTCGGCGCCCGTGTCCAGCGCCTGGTCCCCCGGGCCGGGAAAGGCGCCGACAAAGTCCAGCCAGCGCGAGCTGTTGGCGGCGGCGCGCACCGAAGGGGAGGCCGCGAGCAGCGAGGGGGCGCCGCGCAGGCAGGCCTCGCGCGAGAGCGGCAGCGAGGGCGGCGCGGCTGCAGGCCCCGCGCCGCCGCCGCCGCCGCTGCCGGCCACGGCCAGGAGCACGAGCGCCGCGGGCGCGAGGACCTGCCCGACGAGCGCCAGGGGGTCGCGACGGGCGGCCAGCAGGCGCTTGAAGAAGAGGGCGCGCAGCTGGCGCCAGAAGAGGGCCGCTGGGGGCAGCGGGGGCGCAGGGGGCATGGGGCCCGACGACGAGGAGCAGGCAAACGAGCGGGGATCGTCCCCTGTGCTGCCGCCGTCGTCGTCGTCGTTGCCGTCGGCAGGCCCCCCCGCTTCCGCCGCCGCTGGCCGCAGCGCGCTCACGCGCAGAAAGACGCTCTCGAGCGTCGTGACGCTGATGCCGTAGGTGATCACGGGAGGCAGACCCGGCGGCGGCGCCGTCCCGGCCTTGGCGGCCGCCACGGCCGCGTCGAGCTGCCGCAGCAGCGAGGGCAGCGCGCTGCTGCTGCCCTGTCCCGCCGCTGCTTTTCCCTCCGCCGCCGCCGCCGCCGCCGCCTCGTCGCCCGCCGCCGTCGGCGCGGGGAGCCGCAGCACGACCTCGGCCCCCGCCGCACCGACCAGCGCGGCGCGGGGGACCCACCGGCGGGCCGCGGCGAGCAGCTGGTCCGCGGGGGAGGCGGGAGGGGGGACGGGGGAGGGAGAGATCGCCGCCGCCTCCAACGCTGCGGGACCGGCAGCGGCCGTTGTCGCGTCCGCCGGCGACGCCGGCGACGCCGCCGGCGACGCCGGCGACGCTGGCTGCGCCCGCAACGCCGGCGCCGCCCCCACCACCACCGTGAGCGTGTACCCGTCGCCGAACCGGCGGCGCAGCTCGAGCGGCGAGCCCAGCGCGGCCAGGCGGCCCTCGCGCAGCACCGCCACGCTGCCGGCCAGCGCGTCGGCCTCCTCCATGTTGTGCGTCGTCAGAACCACCGCGCGCCGCTTGGCTGGCCGCGGTGATGCTGGCGCCGCCGCCGTCGCCGCCGCCGCCGCCGCCGACAGCGCCGCCGCCGCCCTCGTTGCCGCGCCCGCCGCCCCTGCCTCGCCCGCCCCCACGTGCCCGCGGATCGCCTCCCACGTCGCGCGCCGCGACGCCGGGTCCATGCCGGACGTCGGCTCGTCCAGGAACGCCACGCCCGGGCCGCCCACGAGCGCGGCCGCCAGCGACAGCCTCCGCCGCTGCCCGCCCGACATCGCGCCCGCCCGCGCGTCTAGCAGGGCGCCGCCCAGCCCGAGCGCCCCCGCCGCCGCCTCGGCCGCCGCGTTCTCCTCGCCTGCCCGCGGACCGCCGCGCGATCCCGCCGCCTCGCCGCCACCGCCCTCGCCACCACCGCCGCCCGCGACCGCCCGCTTCACGGCCAGCAGCAGGCGCAGGTGCTCTCGGACGGTGAGCTCGGGCCACAGGCAGTCGCGCTGCGGGCAGGCGCCGACGCCGACGCGCCGCCGCACCTGATCCATCTCCCTGGAAACGTCCCACCCGCCGACCTCCGCGCGGCCCGAGGTAGGCCGGACGGCACCCGTCAGAATGGACACGGCGGTGGTCTTTCCCGCGCCGTTGCGGCCGAGGAGGGCGGTCACGCCGCCGTAGGGAATGTCGAGGGTGAGGCCGTCGAGGGCGGCGACGGCGGCGGCGGCGGCGGCGGCCCGCCAGAAGGGCGGGCCGCCGCCGCCGCCGTTCCCCCCGCCTTGCTCTGCCTCGTCCTCCGTCGGCAATGCTTCTCCCCGCTCCGCGTCTCGGCGGACAAACGGGAAGCGCCAGGCGTTCGCACTGCCTCTCCTCCGCACCCCAGGGTACTCTTTGCGGAGGTCGACCATGCGCACGGCCAGCGCGAGGCGGGAAGAGGCGGCGTTCTCGCCGCCCGCCGCGCCTCCTCTTCCTCCTCCTCCTCCTCCGCCGCCCTCGCCCCCGTCAGCAGGCGGCGGCCGAGGGAGCAGCGGCTCCTCCGCGCCCGTTCCCCCGGCCCGAGCGAGCCCCTCGACATCCAAGCGCGCGCCAGCCACCCCCTCAATCTTGCGCAACGCCCACGCAACGACCCGCCGGTGGCGCCACGAGGAAAAGGGGCCGCCGCCGCTGCCGCCCCCGTCGCCGTCGCCGTCGCCGCCGCTGCCGCCGCCCGCCCCGTCGCCCTCCGGCACGTCCAGCAGCCACGCGCCCGCCAAGAACACGCCGACGTCGATCAGGAGCGCCGCGTAGATGGACCGGGCGCTGAAGTCCCCGGCCTCGTTGAGCGGCAAGGCCCAAGTCGCGAAGGTGAGCCCCGCCGCCACGCGCTCCCACCTCAGCAGCGCCGTCGCAAACATCGACGCAGCGGCGGCGGGCGACGACGCCGCCGCCAGAAGCCAAGCGCCCGCCCCGGCGTCGGCGAGCGCCGCGGGCGCGGCGAGCGCGGGTAGCAGGGTGGCCACGTACAGCACCTGCACGAGCGTCCCCGCGGCGCGCGCCGTGGGCGCGAGCGCCGCGCAAAAGTGCGCAAAGGCGACGAGGGCGGCGGCCAGCAGCAGGAAAAAGAGCAGGAGCAGCAGCGGCGACGAGCGCGGAAAAGGGTACAAGGCGGCGGCGGCGCAGAGGGCGCCAGAGGCCCCGAGCTCGAGCCCGTGCGCGGCGAGCCAGGGCGCCCAGTAGGCCCAGGCCCCCAGCCCGGCGACCCGCAGCGACGCGCGCAGGCCCAGCTCGCGCTCGCGCGCGAGCTCGGCGGCGCAGCCGCGCGCGGGCGCCAGGAACGCCAGCGCCAGGAGGAGGTTGAGGACGGCGGCGGCGGCGGCGGCGGCCAGGTCCTCCCGCTTGGGCGGCCAGGGGAAGGGCTCGACCGACGCGCGGAGGGGGTAGGGGTTGTTGTCGTCGTCATTGGCGTCCGTGCCGTCGGCGCTGCCACGGCTCGGTTCGCGCCCGTTGCGGTCGCTCGTGTTGCCGCCGTTGCCGATGCCGTTGCCGTCGCCGCCGCCTCCACCCGCCGCCGCCGCCGCGCCCGCCTCTCCGCCGCCGTCCTCCGCCGCCCTCGCCGGCGAGACGGCGCCACCGATCACGGCGCGGTCGACCGCGTGCTGCAGGTTGAGCAGGAACCACTGGCGGCGGTACAGCCAGAGCAGGTTGCCCGGGATCGGGACGGGCCCCGGGTGCACGTCGAACAGGTCGTAGCGCAGCCGCACGGGCGGGGCGTCGGCCGCGTGCAGGCGCAGGCGGTACCGGAGGAGCCTGGGGAGCTGCGGGGCTGGGGGCGGCGGAGCTGGCGCGGGCGGCGGCGGGGGCGGCAGCGGCGGCGGCGGCGACGGCGACGGCGGCGGCGACGGGACTGGCGGCGGCGAGGGCGTTGGCGGCAACCCAACGCCATCTTCCACGGCCGAACCCACCGCCTCCTCGTCGTCAAAGACGACGACGGCGTCCACATAGTCTGCGGGAGGGGAAGCAGCACCGGCTCCGCCGCCGCCGCCGCCGCCGAGGGAAGCGGCCGCGTCCGCGCGCGCTGCCCGCGCGAGCGCCGCGGCCTCGTCGCGCTCGACGAGCACGTGCAAAAAGAGGGCGCGCGCGTAGCAGCGCGGGTCCGCCATGCACGCGCCCTCCTCCTCGCACCCGGCGGGCGCCTGCGCGGCGCCAAACATGCAGTAAAAGCCAGCGATGCCGATGCCGCCGCCGCCGCCGCCGGACCGAGGCAGCGGCCCCGCGCCCCCGCCGCCGCCGCCGCCGTTATCGCCGCCGCCGCCGCCGTTATCGCCGCCGCCGCCGCCGCCGCCGACGATCCTGTCCCCGCGTCCTCCGTAAAATCCACCACCGCCGCCGCCGCCCCGTCCGTCGCCGCTCCCGCACCGCCCCAGCCGCGCCCGCGCCTCGGCGGGCGGGCACGACACGGCCTTGGCCAGACGCACGGCCGCCGCCCGGACGGCCGGCGAATCGGGCGCCAGCAGCACGCGCGCGGTGCCGTTGCCCGCGGTGAAGGCCGGCCCCTCGTAGGGGGACACGCCCGACCACCAGGGCGAGTCGAGGGGGACGGCGGGCGGCGGGATGAAGGGCGGGTGCTCGATGGGCGGCACGTAGCGCCGCAGCAGGCCGGGGGCGCCGACGAGGAACGCGGGCAGCGCGAGCGCCGCCAGCAGGCCGAGCCACCCGCCCGCCAGCGAGGCGAGGGAGGCGGAGCGGCCGCGCGTGCGCACGAGGATGCACTTGAGCAGCAGGGGCCAGAAGGCGGACGGGGCCATGCTTGCTTGTATCGTACTGGCTCTGCTTTTTGGCGGGGCGGGTGTGAGGACTGTTGCCTGCGTTCAATCCCTTTGAGATCCGCCGAGAGTGATGGTGCTTCTGACTGAGCGCACGTCTTGCTGATGCCCCCCCATCATCATCGTCGCGCTCGCGGTATGAGTTTGTGTAATGTGTGGATGTACACACGATAGGATCGTCTCTAAGCAATGGCGCAGCAGCAGCTCCAGTGCGCTGCTCGTCTTGAAGCGTCGTCGGCGGCGTCGGCGTCGGCGCGGGCGTTGGGCGGCCGGCGAGGCGCCTGCGCCATCGTTCCTCGCGTCGCCGCGGCCGTCGTCGCCGCAACCCGCTGCCGCGCCGCCTTCTTGGCGTCGGGCGGCACAGGTGGCGGCGGCGGCGGCCACTCAAAGCCCGAGCAAGGGGCGCAGAGGGCGAGGTAGACCGGGTCCGAGGCCTGCGCGCGGAGGGCGCCGCTCACGAGCGCGTCGGCCTCGGCAAGGCTGACGGCGCCGGCGGTTGCGGCGTCGTCGTCGTCCCGCCGGCCCTCCTCCCGCCGCTGCCGCCGCCGGTCAAGCAGCGCGCCCCACGCGCCCGCCAGGTGCCGCTCCTCGGCGCCCAGCAGGCGCGCGCACGTCCACGCCGACGCCAGAGGGATGGTCGCGACGACGCTCTTGGAGCCGTCGCCGTCGTTGGTGCCCGGCGGCGGCGGCGGCAGAAGCGGCGGCGGCAGCGCCAGCTCCCGCAAGAGCCCCGCCTGCACCTGGTCGTAAGCGCGCTCGCGCCGCCCTCCCTCGGGGGGTCCCTCCCCTTCTCGCTGATCGGACTGGTGCAGGCCGTCTGATGGACCGCCGCCCCGCCGCTGCTCATGCTCCTGCCTTGCACCCTTGCCGCCGCCGGCGGGTGCCCTTGCTGCCGACGCCGACGAAGGGCCGCCCGCTGCCGCGCCCGCTCCCGCTCCCGCGCCCGCTCCCGCTGCTGCTCCCGCCGCCAGAAGCGCCACCGCGGCGGCCAGCGCCTCGGCGGACAGCAGGCCCCGGCCGCCCGGGTCGAGCGCGTCGCGCAGGCTCTGCACCTGCCACGCGGGCCAGTCGCACAGCCGCAGGAAGAGGCGCTCGAACAGCGGCGGGGGCATGCCCTTGTTGTCGCCGTCGTCGGGCGCCGCGGGCGGGCGTGCGGCGGCGGCGGCGGCGGCGACACTGAGCGCTCGGGCGTGCGCGATGCCCGCGGCAGGGCCGAGCGGGGCGCCCGCGGGCAGGGTGCGGCAGTGGGACTTCCAGTACTGTGTGATTTTGGTCGTGAGCGAGTCTCGTACTTGCACATCTTCTTCCCTTGATGTTGTTTTTCCTCCTTCTTTACCCCCGCTCGCCTCTTTGCCCCTCGCTCACCTCGCCAATCGCTCGGCGGCCGCCCGCCGACAGCGCTCGGGCCAGCAGGTCGCGCGCCGCCCCGTCACCTCGCGCGGCCTTGGCCGACAGGCCCAGAAGGTGAAGGAACGCGCGCTCATCCCGGATCTGCTTGTGGGGGGTTTGGGGGGGGCGCTCGGTCAACTGGGAGGCTGAGTCAAAATATGAGAGGCGCCGGTTCCGCGCAAGAAGAGACCGCGCGCTCGACAAAAACATCAAAAAAACACAAAGGAATTCGCCAGACTCGCCATCGCGCCGCGTCTTATCCTGAGAGGTGGTGTATGTTACAACAATTTGGTAGTGTGTGCAGAAAAAGCAACAATAAGGTCCTGCGAGTTTGCAACAACAAAAATCGCGTCGACGACGCGGCGGCCACCCTTTTGATCGCCAGCCGCCGCCGCCTGTCTCTCTTTCTCTTCACGACAACGCCGCCGCTCACGCCCGCCCCCGGCGCTTGTACACCTGCACCGCCCGTGCCGTCTCCACGTCCGCCCCACGTCTGCGGCGCAGCGTCGTGCGCAGCGTCAGCGTGTCCGGGTCCTCGCCCGAGGCCTCGTACGTCTCCTCCATCTCGCAGCCCTCCCACTCGGTGCGCACACGCACCCCCTGGCCGCCGGGCAGCACCGCCGCCGACGCCGACGCACCGCCGGGCTTGAGGTCGCGGCGGCGCAGGCGCGTCTTGGAGCCGACGGGCACGACCTCGCGCACGGAGAACTGGGGAACGGGGCACAGGTAGCGGACGGAGACGTGCTGCTGCTGCTGCTGCTGTTTTTGGTGCAAAGAGGCTGAGGAGGAGGAGGAGGCGCCGCCCTCGTTTTCGCCGCCGCCGCCGTTGTCATTTTCGCCGCCGTCCTCGCTTTCGCTCAAAATGATCTCTAACCCCTTGATCTGCTTCGCGGTGTGCCGTGCGATCGCCGGGAGGCCCCACACGCGCATCAGCTGGTCGACGCCGTCGTCCTTGGCGTGGAGGTGCCACGTGCCGGAGAGGGACGGGGGCGGCCGCCGCTGCTGAGGGGAGGGAGAGGCGGAGGAGGAAGGGGCGGCCGCGACGATGACAGCGCCGCGGTGCGCGGTTACGACGAGGGAGGCGGCCGTTCCCGCGCTGGCGGCGGTGACGGCGCGGCGGCCGGCCGCGGCCGAGGCGAGCGCGGCGGTGGCGCGTGGGAGCGGGCGCATGGTTTGCTTGATTTGTTGTTATTTGATTGTGTTTCGTGCTTTTGTCGAGAGAGTTGTTGCTGCCGAGGAGCTGGACTGCTTTTGTCTCAGCCGCCGGCGTCGTCGCCGCTCGTCGCCGCTCGTCGTCGCCTCCTCCCCACGCGCGCCCGCAGGCCATCTCCTTCCTCTTCCTCCACCTGTCATCAACGACCACCTAATGGGTGGCGCGACAACGCACACGTCCGTCACATCTCACACCATGTCCGCCATGCGCGCGCCCTGCGCTGCCCGCGGCGGCCTCGCCAACGGGTGCGTCTTCGACTGTCTGGTTCTCCCCCATGTGTCTCTCTCTTCGCCCTCCATGCTTGCTCCATCCAGGGAGCAGGCGCGTGCGCGTGCGGTCGCCGATGAAACCTTGGCGATCAGCGATTGAGCCATGGCTGGCGTTCAGAGAGAGAGAGGGAAGGAGATGTACCAGACGTATCGGCCGCAAAAACTGACGCGCCCGCCACCCCTCCCTCCTTTCTCTCACCAATCCCGAAACGACCACGTATCGAATCCGATCCCAGCCGCGCGGCGCGCAAGTCTGCCGTGTGCACGAACACCGCCACGGTCGGGAAGGGTGAGAGACGAACGACGAGCGCCGTCGCCGCTGCCAAACGCGCTTTGCTCGCTCAAACGCTCGCTCAAACGCTCTCTCCCCCATTCTCTCCTGCAACCAAACCTTACCGAACAAAGCAGCCGGCGCCAGCATCGCCCGCAACGCCAACTTCGCCAAGCTCCAGGCAGGCTACCTCTTCCCCGAGATCGCCCGCCGCCGCAAGGCGCACCAGGAGGCGCGCCCCGACGCAAAGATCATCTCCCTGGGCATCGGCAACACGACCGAGCCCCTGCCGCCCTTCATCGCCAACGCCATGGCCTCGGCCGCCGCCGCCCTGGCCACCCCCGCGGGATACTCGGGCTACGGGGCCGAGCAGGGCCAGGGCGCGCTGCGCGAGGCCCTGGCCGCCACGTTCTACCCGGGCCTCCGCGAGGCGGACGAAGTGTTTGTCTCGGACGGGAGCAAGTGCGACATCGCCCGCCTCCAGGTGATGTTTGGCGCGGGCAAGTCGGTCGCCGTGCAGGACCCGTCTTACCCGGTGTACGTGGACACGACCGTGATGCTGGGCAACACGGGGGACCACGACGGCAAGGGGTTCGGCGGCGTCGAATATCTCGCCTGCACGCCGGAGAATGACTTTTTTCCAGACCTCGCCGCCGCGCAGGCGCGCGGCCGCACCGACGTCATCTTCTTCTGCTCGCCCAATAACCCCACGGGCGCCGCGGCCACGCGCGCCCAGCTCACCGAGCTCGTGGCCTTTGCCAAGCGGAACGGCTCCCTCGTCGTGTACGACGCGGCGTACGCCCTTTACATCGAGAGCGCGGATTGCCCGAAAACCATCTTCGAAATTCCTGGCGCCGACGAAGTCGCTCTGGAGACGTGCAGCTTCAGCAAGTACGCCGGCTTCACGGGCGTGCGCCTGGGCTGGACCGTCGTGCCCAAGAAGCTGCGCTTCCGGGACGGCTCGAGCGTGCACGCCGACTGGAACCGCATGATGACGACGTGCTTCAACGGCGCGAGCAACATCGTGCAGGCGGGCGGGCTCGCGTGCCTGCAGCCAGAGGGGCTGAAGGAGATGTACGGGACGGTCGGGTTTTACAAGGAGAACGCGGCGATCCTGCGCGCCGCGTTCGCCGAGATGGGCTTTAGCGTGTACGGTGAGTGCGGCGGTGTTTTTGCCCGAAAGAGGGGGGCGTGTTTTTTTCTTGGGCAACGCGCGCTTGGCGCGCCTCTGCCTCTGCGAGCGTTTTTCTAAAAGATCCACCCCAAAACCAAAAACCAAAAACCAAAAACGAAATTAACAGGCGGCGTCGACGCGCCCTACGTCTGGGTCGGCTTCCCCGGCCGCCAGTCCTGGGACGTGTTCGCGGAGATCCTCGAAAAGTGCGACATCGTCACGACGCCCGGCTCCGGCTTTGGCCCGGGGGGCGAGGGCTTCGTGCGCGCGTCGGCTTTTGGGTCGCGCGCCAACATCGACGAGGCGGTGCGGCGGTTCAAGAGCGTCTACGGGCAGAAGTAGATCGCTTGTTGGTCAGGGAGCCGTTGTTCTTCGGGGGGGGCAGGAAGTCATCAAACAAAATTCAAATGAAACGCGACGCCCGACGAAGGGCCGTCGCGCGTAGCGCGAAGAACTCTTTGAATAAAAAGCGACCAAACATATTTCCTTCTGTTTCCGTCTGTCGCGCGTCTTTTGCTTACAGCAGACCACACCCAAAGAAAGCGAGGGAAGAGATTGTACCGAATCACCGGATGAACATGCCAAAGACCTCGGCCTCGTCCCCGACGACCTCCTCGACGCTAAACTCGGCGCCCAACGAGCGCACGGCGCGCCGGAAGCGCCGCGGCGCGCCGTTCTCGGGCGGCGGCAGCTGCACCCCCAAGAGCACGCTGCTCTCGCGGTTGCCCGTGTCGCGGTAGTGGAAGAGGGTGATGTTCCACTCGGGCGACAGGGCGCCCAGGAAGAGGGCGAGGGCGCCCGGGCGCTCGGGAAAGGTGATCGCAAAGATGCGCTCGTCGGGGACGCCGGCGCCGGCGGCTGCGGCGCCGCCGCCGACGCCGCCGACACCGCCTTGCGCGCCGGCCGCCTCGCCGCCGCCGCCGCTGCCCCCCGCCGCCGCCCCCGCCGCGCCCGCCGCCCGCCCGCCCACCAGGTGCCTCAGGTGCACCTGCGCCAGGCCCATGCCCCCGATGTCGCGCGTGGGCAGGCCCGCGGCCCCCAGCCGCCGCGCGATCTCGGCCGCAGCGCCGGACGACTTCACCGTCGCCGACCAAAGCACGCTCGCCGAGGCGGCGCCCGGGCAGCAGCGGTACTTGAACTCGGTCACCGAGACGCCGTCGGGCGAGGCGGCGGCGGCGGCGGGCGGCGGGGAGGTGGCGCGCGGCCGGGCCGATCCCTCGCCCGGGGAGGAGGAGGGGGAGGAGGAGGGGGGCGGGGGCGAGGCGGGGGGGATCGGAGCGCCCGTGGCGGCGGCGACGAAGGCGCGGAAGGCGCCTGGCCGCTCGGGGATGGACGTGGCGAACATGGCCTCGGCGCGCGAGCCCAGGGCGGCGAGGTCGGAGACCAGGCGCAGGCGCTCGAAGTTCATGTTGGCGCCCGAGGTGACGGCGACGACGACGGGGCGCCGCTTCTTCGCCGCCGCCGCCGGCGCGCCGTTTGCGCCGTTGCCGCTGCCGTTGCCGTTTGCACCGTTTGCGCCGTTTGCGCCGTTTGCGCCGCTGCCGTTGCCGTTGCCGCTCTCCTCGCCCTCGGCCTCCAGCGGGTACTCCCGCTGCAGCCACGCCTTTGCGCCCGCCACCGCCACGGCCCCCGCCGGCTCCACGATCGACCGCGTGTCGTTGAACACGTCCTTGATCGCGGCGCTGGTGGCGGCGTTGTCGACCAGAAGGACTCCGTCGAGCAGGCCGCGGCACACCCGAAAGGTCTCGACGCCGACCTGCTTGACGGCCACGCCGTCGGCAAAGGCGTCCACGCGGCGCAGGGAGAGGCGGCGGCCGCGCAGCAGGGACTGGGCCATGGCGTTGGCGCCCGTGGGCTCGACGCCAAACACTTTGACCCCCGGTTTCAGCGCTTTGACGTAAGCCGCGACGCCGGCGGCCAGGCCGCCGCCGCCGACGGCCACGAAGATGGCGTCCAGGCCGTCGGCGTCCGTCTGGCGCAGGATCTCGTCGCCGATGGTGGCCTGCCCAGCGATCGTCCAGGGGTCGTCGTACGGCGCGATGAAGGTCAGGCCCTCGGCCGCCGCGCGCGCGAGCGCCGCGGCCTGTGCCTCTTGGTAGCTCTCTCCGACCATCACCACCTCGCCGCCGAGCCGCTCGACGCTCGCCACCTTGATCGTGGGCGTGGAGACCGGCATGCACACCACGGCGCGCGTCCCGAGCTTGCGCGCCGCCAGGGCCACCCCCTGCGCGTGGTTGCCCGCGGACGAGGTGATGACGCCGCGCGCCAGCTCAGCAGCCGATAAGCGGGCCATCCGGTTGTAGGCGCCACGCAGCTTGAACGAAAACACCGGCTGCAGGTCCTCCCGCTTGAGCAGGACGGTCGCGCCCAGGGCCTCGCCCAGGCGCGGGGCGGGCTCCAAGGGCGACAGCACGGCAACGTCGTAGACGCGCGCGGTCAGGGCGGCGCGCAGGTATCCGTCGGGGTTAAGGCGCCAGGCGGTCGGATGGCAGCCGGCGGGCGACGCGCACTCTGGCCGCACGCAGCCGGGGCAGCGGAAGGCGGCGTCCTCGGGGCGCGCGGGGGTGGTGCGGTCGATGCGCGAGGGGACGCCGGGGGCCAGGGCCAGGTCGTCCGGGTCGACGACGTCCTCGTCCTGCTCGTCGAGGGTGGAGCCGGGCGAGGCGCGGGCTGAACGGGCCGGAGGGGCGGCGGCGGCGGCGGCATCGGCGGCGGCGGACGCGGCGGCGGAGGCGGGGGCGGCCGCCGCGACGGCGACCCAGGGCCGGCGCCTCCTGGCGTTGCTGCCGCTGCTGTTGGCGCTCCAGCTGGAGGCGAGCGGGCTGCTGCTGCTCCGGCTGGTGGTGGCGGGCCCGCCGCGATTGGCCGTGGTCGTTGCGGGGATGACGGCGGACTGCGAGGCGCGACTAGGTCCCGCGAAGCCCCTTGCGACGGCGGACGCGCCGCGCGCGCGCGCGCCGGTTCCCGTGACCAGGGACGGCGGGCGCATCAAAGGCAGGGACATCGGGTGGTGGGTCGCGGCGGCGCAGCCGAGATGGGAGCATGCGGGACGGCCTGTTTGTCCTTTTGTTCCCGCTCAAGCAAGAGGTCGATCGATGTGTCGGTATTCGAGGTGTCGAGGCGATGGTTGCTGTGTGGGCTGCGCGTGTATGGCGCATCCGATGTTTTGGGTGGGCGGATTGAATTTTGCTGCTCTCCTCCCCGATTCTCGGGATGTTGCTCCTGATGCCCTCACCGCCTCTCCCGCTGTCCACTGCACAGTCTCACTCGAGCGCCACCACTAGCACCACAACCACCACCAATTACTCACGACGGCGAGCAGACCAAGACGAACCAAAAGAACAAAGGCTGAATCAAACGAAGCACCCGCCTAGAGAAAGCGGGTCCACCACCGCCCGAGGCGCGCGCGCGCCGGAGGCGGAAGAAGCGCCCATGGGCGCGACCAAGGGTGAGCACAGTGCGGTCGGCCGCCATGTTCTCGCACGCGCCGCGGCCTGTTTCCCGCCGCCGCTGCCGCGGCTCCTGCGCCGCTACCGTCGTCGCCGATGGCGCGCGCGCCCGCCGACGCGCTCCCACACACAAAAACGACAACCCACAACAACCACAACAAAACATCAGCAGGAGACCGCGCCACGGCCCCTGCTGCGACAAAGAAGGGCGCCGCACCGGCGGTGTCAGCAGCAGCAGCAGTGGCAGCAGCCGCCCAGAAGGCGCCCGCGCCGCGGCAGCCGGCAAAAAAGGGCGGCGGCGCGGGCGCCAAGCCCGCCCCCGAGGCGGCGGCGGCGCACAGCAGCAGTGGCGGCAGCAGCGGCAGCGGCAGCGGCAGCAGCAGCACCACCAGCAGCGACGATGACGACGACGACGACGACGACGACGCCCCGCTCTTGGCCCGCCAGAGGCAGCAGCAGCGAGCGTCGGCCCGCTCCCCGACCCCCCCCGCCCCGCCGCCGCCCGACGGCCGCGCCAAGCCGCGCCGCGCCGCCGCGGCCGGCGTCGCCGCGCTGACGGCCGCCGTGCGCCCGCGCCGCCGCGTCTACCGCCTGCTCCGGCCCAGCGACATCTCGGCCCGCAAGCTCCTGGGCCAGACCGTCTACACCCTCTGGCCCGAGGACGGCGCGTGGTACCGGGCGACCGTGCGCTCGCTGTCGGTCAGCCGCCTCACCGCGCACCTGCATTACCCAGGCACGGGCGAGGAGGAGGACGCCGACCTCCGTGAGCTGATGCGCGAGGGGTGCCTGGCCGCGCTCGAGGCGCGCGACGTGGACGCGCCCTTGCGCAGGGGCCGGGACGTGCCGGCCACGCCCGAGGACGCGGGCGGGGCGGCGTGGCGCGAGGCGTCGCCGCTGCGCAGCGACGACGACGGGCCCGAGGAGGGCGCGCTCAGCGGCGCGCTCGACTCGAGTGACGGCGATTCGTCGTCGTCCGGCGGGGGCGGCGGCGGCGGGGCGGCCGACGGGGCGGCCGACAGCGACGACGAGGACGCGGAACGGGGGGGCATGCGCTCGGACGACGAGGCGTGGTCGCTGGGCGGCGGCACCAGCGACGAGGGGGGCGGCGGGGCGGCGGCGGCGCGCCGCGCCAAAAAGGCACAGCAGCAGCAGCAGCAGCGGCCGCAGCGGCAGCGCCCGTCGCCGGGCAAGGCGTCCGCCAAGCGCCCGGGCGACGGCAAGGACGCCGCCCGCAGCGACAGCAAGCGCCGCAAGTCGGGCGGAGGGGACGAGGACGGCGAGGGCGGCGCGCACGCGCAGCTGCAGCGTCTGATCGCGCGGCGGCAGCAGCAGCCGGGCCAGGCCGGCGGCGGCGGCTCGGGCGGCGGCGCCGCGGGCGGCGGCCCGCCCGACCTTCGGCGCCTGTCGTCCGCGGGCTCCGGCGCGCTCGGCGGCGGCGGCGGCGGCGGCGGCGCCCCCGCCGCGCGCCTGTCGACCGCCGACCTGCGCCGCCGGGCGTCCGAGGCCATTGCCGCGGGCCTGCGCCGCGCCCTGGAGGAGCAGCGCGAGGAGGACCCGTCGGCGGCCGAGGCCACGGGCGACGGCGCGCCCGCGGCCGTGGCCGCCGAGATCGAGCGCGAGCTCTTTGAGGCGCGCGGCGCGGTCGTGGACAAGGCCTATCGCGAGCAGCTGCGCTCCCTGGTGTTCAACCTGCGCGACCCGGCCAACCCGCAGCTGCGCGCGCGCGTGCTGCACGGTGAGGTGGCCGCCGCCGCCGCCGCCCGAATGACGGCGGCCGACCTGGCCTCTCGCGAATTGTCGTCCTGGCGCGCCACGCGCGAGGAGGCGCACGCCAAAGCCATCGTCCTGGACAAGGAGACTGCGGCGCGCTTTTCGACGGCGGCGGCGTGGGCCACGCGCGAGGAGCACGTGCGCGAGCGCGAGTCGGCGCTGGGCCTGGGGGCCGAAGACGCGGCGGCCAGGGCGGCGGCGGCCGGGGCCGAGGCCGCGCGGGGGGCGGCGGCGGCGGCGGCCGAGGCAGACGCGGAAGAGGCAGAGGCGGCCGCGGCTGCAAGGGCGGCGGCGGCGGCGGCGGCGCAAGAACAAGAGGAGGAGGAGCTGGGCGGCAGCGGCGGCGGCGAGGTGGACGGGGGCGGGTTTGGCGCGGCGTCTGGCGACGACGAGAGGGCGGAGCGGGCGGAGGGCGGCGAGGGGGAGGGTAACGGCCGGCCAAGGGGCTCCTCCCGCCGCCGGCGCGCCGCGCCCGGCGCCGACGCCCCCGAGGGCGGCGACCGAGGGGACCCGGCGCCGGGCGCCGAGGCGGCCCCGGGCGCCAGAAAGCCGGTCGGGCCGGCACCGGGCGGCGCGCGCCGCGGGGGCGCGGGCCTCGCCGGAGCGCCCTCGATCGCCAGCCCCAAGTTGCTGGCCGGGCGAGGGGCGGAGGCCGGAGGAGGGGGCGCCGGGAGAAACGCTGCCGCCGCCGCCGAGGCGACGGGCGCGGGCGCGGCGGCCGCGGCCGCGGAACTGATGACGGGCATCGACTGGGGCGCGCTCAAAAGCGACGCTCTGGCGTCGGTGCCAGAGGGCGGCAGCGCGCAGCAGCAGCAAGAGCAGCAGCAACAGCAAGAGCAGCAGCAGCAGCCGCCCCCGCAGGCCCACCACGGCGGCAGCGCCGAGCCTCCGTCGCGCGAGCGCAGCGCCCCGCTGGGCGTCGGCGGCGGCGAGGCCGGCGACGGCGGCGGCCCGGGCGACCTCTGCCCCGTCATGGCCGTGTGGCCCGCCCCGGGCGTCCCGCCCCTGCGCTCCCCGCTCCTGGGCGCCCCGGCCTGGGCCGGGCGCGTCGCCGTCCCGGGCGCCGGCGCGTTTCCGGCGTCGCTCCTGCACGCGGGCGGCACGGCGCCGCTCGGCGCGCTGCTGGGGGTTCCGCCGGGGGGCGTCATCTCTGTCCTCGGGCGCCTTTCGCTCTCCAGCTTCGAGCGCTTCCTGGAGGACCTGCGCGGCTCGCGCTCGCGCTGCGTGTCGGTGGGCGTGCTGCGCCCGGGCGAGGGCGCCGCCGCCGCCGCGCTGGGCGGGCCGATGCTGCCCGTGGCGGCGGTGGTGGCCGGCGGCGGCGGCGGCGGCGGGCCCGGCGCGGCGCCGCCCGCGCCGGTCGACGCCTCGTCGGCCGGCGCCGCGCTCGCGCTGGAGGACCTGCGGTCGATGCAGCGCCGGGGCCGGATCGCGCGCCTGGCGCTGGCCGCGCCCCCTGAGGCCGTCCGGGCGGGGGTGCTCGAGGCCTACTTGCTGGCGCCGTGTGGTGAGGAGTCCCTTTCCTTTTGGTCGTTTTGGTGGGGGGTTGCGGGTTCGGGCCGCCGACGCCGTTTGTTTCGGGCGCCCGTCGTCGTCTCTTGTCCTTTTTCTCTTTCCCGGCTCTCGTCTCTCACGCTCTCTCTTCGCCCTCCATATCCACACCGACCTTACCAAATACCCCACAACACCTACAGCCCTCACCGCGCGCATCATCCGCACCGCGCAGCTGGCCTGCCTGTCGCCAGAGATGGCGGCGCGGGTTGAGGCCGCCGCGCAGGCCGCTGGCGCCACGCCCGGCGGCGACGGCGCGCCGGGTGGCGGCGGCGGCGGCTTCGTGCTGGTCGCCGTGCACCGGCGCGACTGGCCGCCGCCGCGCGTGGCCAACGTGCCGCTGCCGCCGCCCGCGGGCCTCAACCTGGGCGCGCTGGGGGCGCTCGCGTCGTCGCTCGGCATGGCCGGGGGAGGAGCGGGGGGCGGCATGGCGGGGGGCGCGCCCGCCCCCTCGCTGCCTCCCGGGTGGGCCGCGCCCCCGCCGCCCCCCGCGCACTACCGCGTGGTGCCGCCGCCCGCCCCACCCCTGCCGCCACCCGGCCAGATTGTGGACTTGCGCGGCCCCGGGGGGGGGCCGGCGATGCGGCCCCCCGCCGGGGCGCCGCCGACGCACGGCGGCGGGGGCGCCGGCGGGGGCGGGGTGCTGTCCTCCGCCGGGCCGCCCCCCGCCGTCGCTCTGCCGGGCGACCTGGCGGGCCTGCTCGGCAGCCTGGCGGCACAGGGCGTGCTCCAGCGGCCGGCGGGCGGGGTCCCGCCGCCGCCGCCTCGGCAGCAGCAGCAGCAGCAGGAGCAGCAGCAGTGGCCGCCGCGCTGAGAGATGGAGAGAGGACGGGGGGGTAAAGGGCGGCGCCGCCCAGGGCGGGCGAGTGGTTTCTTCGAAAGCGAACGGTTTTTACACGCTCCGCCACTTCCCACAATTCATCCAGAGCAGTCGTCGTCACGTCCTCGGAGGACGGTCCTCCTCCGCCCCGGCGAGGACGCGGGCGATGCGCGGCCAAGCACGGCGATGAATTACGAGGGCACGAGCGAAGAGACGGAGAGACAAGGGACGAGAGCGCCGGCGTTGTCGCCGGCGTCGGCTCGGGCGCGGGCGCTCCGGTGACAAACGTCTGCCCTTCCCGTTCCCGTTGCACGTAAAGGACTGTCGGTCCTCCGCCAAATGAGTCCTTTGAAAACCCCTCGCTAGCACACGCACTTAAACTAGATCATAGTCTTTCAAGTGAAAGGAGCAAAAGAGAGGTTGCTTTTTTTTAGAATTGTCCGCACCCTCCCTCTCTGCTCCGGTTCGCCACCCCCCCACATAGAGAAGAGAGCTGGCCACGAGAAGCGGCAGGTATTAGGGCGTTGCAAAGGCTTCTTGATTGCCGAAGCTGACCCGCTTTGCTCCCCCACCACGCGGCGTGAGAGAAGAAGAACGAGAGAAAACGGGAGAGAGAGGCTCACCACTTCCGAGCTTCTAATTTTGGAGAGACGTTATGGCGGACGACAACAGCAGAAGCAATGCCACCAGCAGCAGGACTAACGGCGCGAGCGGGACAGCCGCGCGCGCACCGGCCGGGCGGTACCCCGCGGCGGCCGCCAGGCAAAGCAGCGACGGCGGCCTCGGCGGTGGCGGCGCCGTCAGCGAGCGGCGAGGAGGCGGAGGAGGCGCCAGCAGCAGCGGCGGCGGCGGCGGCGCGAGCGGCAGCCTCGCCTCCCGCTCGCGCCCGCCGGCCACGGGCATGGCCGCGTCCGCCAGCGGCAGCTTGATCGCGGGCGCGCGGCGCGGTGGCCCCGCCGGATGCGGCAAGCCTGCGCCGCCAGTGCGGGCGTCGTGGTCGTCGCCGTCCGCCGGGCGTTCGCTGACGGCATCAGGAGCAGCAGCGGCAGCAGCAACAGCAGCAGCAGCGGGGCCCGGAAGGAGAGGAGGAGCGGCGGCGGCCACGGGGTCATTTGCGAAGGCTTGCCCCGAGCCTCTGACGACGGCAACATCCACGGAAGCGGCGGCAAGAAAGAGCGCCGACGCCAACACCCCTCCCGCCGTGGCCGCCGCCACTGGGGTGGCGGCGGCGGCGGCAACATCCGTGGGCGGCCGCCCCCTGCTCGATTGCTACCTCGAGCAGCAGCAAGAGGCGCAGCAGCAGGAGGAGGAGGAGAGGGAGGACGAGGCGGAGGCGCAAAAGGACGAGGCGCCGGCGGCAGAGGCGCAGCAGCAGCAGCAGCAGCAGCAGCAGCAGCAGCAGCAGCAGCAGCAGCCAGAAGAGGAGGCGGAGGACAAGGCGGCGGCGGAGGCGAGCGGGCGGGCGAGCCCTCCGGCCGCGGCGGCCGCCGCGTCGCCCGAGCCGTCGGCAATGGCAGCCGGGTCAGCAGACGAGGCCGAGGCGCTCAACGCCCTGGGCGACCGCGCCCTGGCCTCGCTGACGCGCAAGTTTCACAGCCGGCGCTCGTCGTCGCTGTCTTCGTGCGCCGGCGTCGGCGCTGCTGCTGCTGCGGCGGCGGTGGCGGCGGCAGCAGAGTGCGCCGCGGCGGCGGCAACGACGGTCGCATCAGCAGCAGCAGCAGCAGCAGCAGCAGCAGGGGAGGCGGGGCAGGGGGCGGCGGCGGCGGCGGCAGCAGTGTCGGCGCCCGAAGAGCCAGTCCCGGCCGTCGTCACCACCGGATCCGCAGCAACAGCAGCAGAGGAGGAGGAGGAAGAGGCCGCGGCGGCCGCGCCAGCGCCGGCACCGCCTGCGGCCGCAGGAGCAGAGGCGGCCGCCGCCCCCGACGCCGCGCCCCCCACCGACGCCGCCGCCCCCGCCCCCGCCGCCCCCGCGTCGGCCTCCGCCTCGGTCGACCGCGACGTCTCCTGCCTGCGCGAGGTCCTCGCCCGCTACCGCGAGCAGGTCGACCGCCTCGAGCTCCAGAAGCGCATCCTCCTCGCGCAGGTGCTGAGGCTGGAGCGCGCGCTCGATCGCGAGGGCGCCGAGCGCGGCGCCGCCTCGCGCGCCGCCGAGCGCGCGGCGGCCGAGGCGTCGCGCCTGCGCGCCGAGCTGCGCGCGGCCCGCCAGGCGGCCGGCGCCCCGTCCTCGTCCTCCGCGGCGGGCAACCCTGGCCAGCAGCAGCACCAGCACCAGCAGCAGGCGCCCGGCGGAGCCGGGGCCCTCCCGCCGTTGCACCTGTCAATTTTTGACCCCTCGGGGCCAGAGGACGGGTGGGCGGCGGCGCCGACGGCCGAGTCGCTGCTGCCCCGGATCGTCGCCCTGTGGGAGGAGCTATACGTGCCCCTGGCCTACCGCTCGCGCTTCTACCTGGCGTTCCGCGGGCGCGAGGTGTTCTACTACGAGGTGGAGGCGCGGCGGCTCGAGTGGAAGCAGCAGGCGCTGCTGGCCGGGAGGGGCGGCGGCGGCGGCGGCGGGGCGGGGCAAGGGGCGGGAGCGAGCGGCGGCGGCGGGGGGCCGTCCGGCGGGGGCGGCGGCGGCGGCGGCGGCAACAACCGCCCTTGCAGCAGCAGCGTCATCGGCGCAGCCAACGGCTCCTCCTCCGCTCCTCCCCCCGCCGCCAACGCGGACGACGGCGCCTCCCTGGCCGCCTCGTCCGTCCCGCTGGCCGCCGCCGCCGCGGGCGCGCGAACGGGCGGCGCGCCCGCCAGCGGCCCCGCGGCCTCGCCCGCCGCGACGGCCGAGCTGCGCCGCGCGGCCCGCGCCCTCGACTGGGAGCGCAAGGCCCTCGCCGCCCAGCTCAAGTGGGCCCTCACCGACGCCGAGCGCGAGGAGCTGTACCGGCAGTGGGGCGTCGACCCAGAGTCGCGCGAGCGCAAGCTGCAGCTCGTGTTTCGCGTGTGGTCGCGCGAGGCGGTCGCCCCTGGGGCAGCGGGGTGGCCCGCTGGCCTCGAGCGCTCGGCGCGCGTGGTCGTCGCCCTGGCGGGCGAGGGCGACGCCAGCGGGCACTTCATGGAGCTGGTGTTTGGGAGCAGCGAGCGCGAGTGGGAAGGGCTGGCGGTCCGGCCGTCGTCCTCGCGGCTGGGGCTGGCCGCGCACGGCGTCGCGCGGCGGCTCGCGCTGGCGCCCCCGCTGGGCACGGCGAGCGGCCTGGCGCCAAGCCCGGGCGGCGGCCCCGCGGCGGCGGCGGCGCGGCGCTCGGCGCAGGGCCTGCCCGTAGGGGGCGGCTTCTCGGGGGCGCGCCGCAGCCTCGCGGCCACCGCGGGGAGCCTGATCGCCGCGGCCATCGCTTCGACGTCTGGCGGGGGGGGTGGGGGGGGCGGGGGTGGGGCCGGAGGAGGCGGCGGCGGCGGCGGCGGCGGCGGCGGCGGCGGCGTCGCGGCGAGCGTTCTCGCCTCTCCGCGCGGCAGCCGGCCCCCCTCGCCCGGTCGCGCGGCGCCCGCCACCGGAAGTGCGGGTGGCGGGGGCCTTGGCTCGCGCCTGCACCAGGGCCTGCGCAGCCTGCTCGCGACGGGCGGGGCCGGCGCTGGCCTTAGCGGAGGGGGAGGCGGCGGCGGCGGCGGTCTGGTCGGCGGCGGCGGCGGCGGCGGCGGCGTCGGCGGCGGGGCCAGCGTCTTTGGCGGCGACGACGACGGCGCGTCGGACGCCGGCGCGTCCACCCTGCTGTCCGGGCCCCACGCGCGCCCGGCCGTGGGCCAGTCCCTGGCGGGCGTCAAGCTGGGCCTCGCTCCGCCGCGCTTTGCGGCGGGCATCGGGGCGGGCGGCGGCGGCGGGTCGTGGGCGGCGGCGTCGCTTGCGGCGGGCGGCGGCGGCGGCGGCGGCAGCATTGCGCTGGGCAGCACCCGGCGCCCCGTGGGCGCGCTCGCGGCGGCCCCGGCCATGTCGGCCCCCTCGGCGCCGCCCCTGCCTTCGGCGTGGTGAGAAACAGAGAGAGACAAATGCGCGGAAGGACCGCGCGCAACATATAACGAAATCGGCGTCCTTACATTGGAAAAAACGCGTATTGGAAAAAAGGGACACGGGAGACCAGTCCAGCGCTCGCTCGCTCGGCCGAGGTCAAGAGGGGATGTGGAAAGCGTGGGCACAGGCGCGCGAGCGGGCAAAGCGGGGGGGCTGGGGCGGAGACCGAGTTGGGCGGGGGGCTGGGGAGCGTGCCGGCGGCCAGCGGCCACGTGCGCGAGGAGGGGGCGGCGCCGGGCGCGGGCGCGGGCAGGTCGGGGCCGAGCTCGCCGTAGCGGCGGCGGGCGGAGACGACGCCGACGGCGTAGGGGTCGAGCAGCACGCGCGAGGGGTCGAAGCGCTGGCC